>Ga0111148_1016_pt1 | contig 22535 bp, 19 predicted proteins | sample DeeMarSeWOR28_12_FD_80359 | JGI IMG/M metagenome (GOLD analysis project Ga0111148, IMG submission 80359) | Desulfobacterales bacterium SG8_35 | reverse complement strand
CCTTTTCCTGCAGGATGCGCTCCATCCGGTCTGCAGTTTCCTCAACATTAAAGTTGCTGGGGACGTTAAATACCCCGTCCGCTGCCGCAACAGGAAAAGCAATGATCACTATTGCCAATGCCGTGAGAATTGTTTTCTTCACCTTTCCCTCCTTAATCGCAGTAGAACCACCACAGGCTCTCTTACTTTTGGGATTGTATCGCGATGTAGTCCTCTATGTTTATCTGCAGCATATCTGTGAAAGCCTTTGCAAAAAGCTGCAATTCATTGTCCTTGTCTGCAGCCAGATTTTTTGTTCGTAGGGATGCTTCATAGGCACTGTAACGCGCTGCCGCAAACCTTATGGCGACACCAACGTTCCCTGATCTGTCTGATCTAGACAGATCGTTGGCAAGGTTGATAAATCTGTCTGCATAGTCGTAAATAACTTTTTCATCGGATTGGTTCATGTTTTTTCCTTTTTTTGTGTTTAATGAGTTGCATTTTATTCTGCACCAAGACGCTTAAATAGAAAAGTAAATGAAAACAGGCTGAAAACTCCTGGATCTATTTTTCCATGGCTTGAAATTCGCGCATGAATTTTCTATCAATATAATCCTTGATCATAAATGCCAACCTGCCGTCAAACATGAGGGCGTTCTTCCCCAGTATGCCTTTGCCATCCCCCAGGTTAAAAATCAGCAGATAGGCGCCACCAGGGTCAAAAGCCTGCAATTCGCCGCCCTCAAGGCTTGCCAGCAGATTGTGATACAGGACGGGATTTTCCCGGACAGCATAGACGCCAACCTTATCGAGAGGTTGATCCTGGAAGTAAATACAGTCACCTCCGCCGAAAATTTCCGGATGCTCAACACTCTGCAGAAACTTATTGACCAGAAGGCCTCCATCCGGTCCGGTTGGCAGGCCTGATTCCTTGAAAACGGGGGATGGCTTCACCCCAATGGCAAGGAAAATAATATCAGCTGCATAGCTTTTGCCGGATTCAAGGGTTATCTCCCCAGAACTGATCTTTTGGGCATAATCATGTTCAATAATTTCAACGTTCCTGTTTTGCAGGGAGCGATACGCCATTTTTCTTATTTTTTGGGGAAACCTGGACATAAGTTCAGAGCCGGCAAAGATCTGTATCGTGGGCTGGTATTTCCCATTATCCCGGGCAAGCCGCCAGATGTTACCGGCTATCTCCAGTGAGGAAGGGCCGCCCCCGACGATGCCAATGGTGATTTTTTTCTGTCCAACAAGTTCAAGTATCCTATTCTGGGCAGCAAGAAGTGTTTCAATGGGCTTCACCGAAAAAATGTCAATCTGCTCACCCGTGACCATGTCCCAGGGTACATAGCTGCCGGCGTTGCAGGAAAGGACATCGTAATTGATGCTGCTGCCGGACTCAAGCTGCACAGTTCTCTCCCGGGCCCTGATCCTGACAACCTTGTCCTGAATAAAAGTTCCGCCTTTTTTGCTGACCACAAGTTCTGTGGCAAAACGGATGTCATCAGGGGAATAGGTGCGGCTCAACATTCCGGGCCCCATGCCTGAGTAATAATGGTGCCGTGAGGGTCCGATGACCGTTACCCTATGTCCCCTGTCAATAAAGGTATGCAGGTTCTTCAGGGTCACCATGTGTGCATGACCGCCACCCGCGAGTACGAGATGTTTATGCATTTCGTCTCCTGAAATATTGAGATGATATTACCGGTACCGCCTGGAATAACTGCTTAGCAATAAGTGGAGTATAAATGATTTTACCAGGGTGAGTAAAGGAAAACAGGGCGCATTGCTATAATGAATCGGGAGTATATAAGTGCAACAACACTTCATGACATGATATAAAACCCCAATGGTCCCTCAAAGGAGAATTCTCCGGATTGGGCAAACTCGCAGCCTATGGAATTTTGGCGGATATCCCGGACAACAGCTTCTTTGGTGATTTCGGAACGCTGCTCATCATCAAGGGTGAATGTCAAGGTAAGTTCATCGTCCACTTTAAAATTCTGGAGATCGAGACTGGTAAATTCCAGCCCGATCACCGAGATATTACGCACAAAGATATTGCCACTGCTGTTTTTTTGGGAGTGATTGATATACGTTCCTTTCAGATTGGTTTTCTTGCGTACTCTTTTGCGGAACTCCAGTTGAACTGTGAAGATTTTTTTGCAGGCACATTTAATTCTAAGTTTTGACTTGGGGCCCCTGTATGAATCCGCTGGAATGGATTTTTGGCGCCCGCAGTGCGAACAGGTTATTACCGCAGTGTTATCAGGCCTGACATATGTTTTGGAGACGATATCCTCTGGCATGTGAGTGTCCTTCGGCTTAACTGACAGGGAAGATAGCAAGAATAAATTATTCGTATTTTCTTAGCCAGTCAATATCTTATCCTGAGTTATGTGTCGGGTGTCAAACAAATTCTGAAAAAAAATGCTGTGATTAGATTTCGCTGCTGTCAACATAGGCATAGGCGCTATGCTTGTGAATTGATTCAAAGCTTTCGGCACTGACTGAAAACCAGTAGATATCCTCATGCTTCTTCGCTAATTCAGCTACTCTGCGGACAACATCTTCAACAAACATAGGGTTGGCATAGGCCTGTTCCGTGACATATTTTTCGTCGGGCCTTTTCAGCAGGGCATAAACCTGACTGGATGCGGCTGATTCTACCAGGTTTATCAAATCCTCCAGCCAGACGAATCCTCTAAATTTTACATTGAGATTAACTTCAGCCCGCTGGTTATGGGCTCCGCCCGAGCTTATTTCCTTGGAGCAGGGGCAGAGAGTGGTAACCGGCACCCAGACTGAAAGCATGAAGTCTTCGCCCTTCCCGATGCTGCCGGTGAAGCGGCACGGATATTCCATGAGGCTGGCAGTCAAGGTTACGGGGGCTTTCTTTTCTATGAAGTAAGGGAAGGTCATTTCCAGGTGGGCCGCTTCAGCCTGGAGTTCATCCTGTACTTCGGAAAGGAGCTTGGCAAGGATGTTGACGCTCATGTCGTCTTGGTGCTTATTGAGTGCGGCAATAAAGGTTGAGACACATGTTTCCCGGTAGCGTTTCGGGATATCCGCATGCAGGCTGATGCTTGCCACGGTTTCCTGCAGGGTCCCGGTTTTTTCCCGGATGCGTACCGGGAATTTTATGTCTTTTACGCCCACGCTTTTAAGTTTCATGGTTTAGTTCCGGTTTTCAATTTTGCCAGGTTTTATATAGCGCTGAACCGACAGATTTTGCAGATCTGGTTCTACGGTTTTTTCCTGCATCATGTGTTGGCCAGCCTTGCTGAAGATGGAGATGAAGAGAGGGAGAGGCGCCAGACACTATTTTTTTCGTGCGCTTCTATGCCGAATTGACCCAGGATTATAAACAGGGGACGCCCAAAGAAAAAAAGCTCCAGGTCAAGACTGAAGTGTAACTTTGCCCGGGCTTGGGCGCGTATGGCCATATCAGCATTGACCAGGCGTGTAAGGTCATCTACGGCCTGTGATTGAGAGTTTTCGCTTTTTACTGCAGAAAGTATCAGTGCCAGTTTCTCCAGTGAACATTGTTCGTTATGAGTTCGTATAAACGGCAGAACCGGGTCTTGCGGTGCGATTATATCATATCGGCTGAGGAGGTTTAGGCCTGCAACTTTTTCAAGGTCTGCAGTTTCCCAGCATTTCAGCAGGGAACACTCAAGCGGGCGGTGTTCGTATATCGCACATGTAGCATCTTCTTCCTGAAAGAAAAGGCAGGTCCACTCGATTCCCCGGCCCTTAATTTTTATTATTTCGGATTGGGCCGGCTCGGGATTCCCAGCAGATGGAGAAAAGACGGGTTCGCCTGTTCTGACGGTAATAAGATGGGCCGGGTTTAAAAAGTTGTTCTGCAGAAGTGGACTGTCTTCCTGATGCAGGGCAGGGCCGCCTTCTATACAACAGGTTCCGCAGCGGTCGCATTCTGTTTTGTTCTTATTTCCCGGCATTACATTAAATGTGTGATGAAAGGTTACAGTTTCGCTCCGCAGAACTTGCAGAAAACAGCGTCGGCATCATGCCCTTCGGCACTGCAGTCCCTGCACGACCGTGTGACTTTCCTGGAGGAAACTTTTGAGAGTTCAACGGTTACAATACCTGTTGGTACGGCAATAATGGAGTAGCCTAAGATCATGATACATGCCGCCAGCATTTGCCCGATACTGGTTCTCGGTGAGATGTCTCCATAGCCCACCGTGGTCAGTGTCACTATGGCCCAGTATATGGAGCGGGGTATGCTGGTGAAGCCGTTCCGCGCTCCTTCTATAAGATACATCAGTGAGCCTAATATAATGACCAGGGTGAGAACAGTAAACAGAAACACGATTATTTTTCTGCTGCTGGCCCGTAATGCCTTCATCAGGAGGAGAGCCTCACCCATATATTGAACTAACTTAAGGACCCTGAAGATCCTCAGGATCCTTAAAATGCGGACAACAAGCAGATATTCACTGCCTGGGATGATAAGGCTTAAATAGGTCGGGATGATGGCCAGAATATCCACTATACCAAAAAAACTGGTGGCATAAAGCAGGGGGCGCCCGACGCAGATGAGGCGCAAAATATATTCTAAAGTGAAAATAATGGTAAAAAACCATTCAGCAGCATTGAGAAAGGAACCATAGCGGAGGTTGATACTGCCGACACTGTCCAGCATAACCGCCAGAACACTCATCAGGATGCTGGCAATGAGAAGAATGTCGAACCATTTGCCGGCCGGGGTTTCCGCCTCAAAAATTACTGCATGCAGACTGTCCCGCCATCGGGCCCGATGTTTATGGGCATCATTCATGTCTGAGAGCTTTTTCCAAGGCAACTATTTTTTCCAGACGGCGCCTGTGTCTTGCAGCGCCACTGAACCGGGCCCCGAGAAAGGATTTGACCAACTCAACAGCCAATGCGGTTCCAATCACACGGGCCCCGAGGCACAGGATATTCATATTGTCGTGTTCAACGCCCTGGTGGGCAGAATAGGTGTCATGGCAGAGTCCGGCACGGATTCCCGCAATCTTGTTGGCCGCAACGGAGGCGCCCACGCCGCTGCCGCAGAGCAATATGCCGCGCTGGGCCTGATCGCTTACCAGGGCATCAGCAACAGATTTTGCGTAATCAGGATAGTCGACAGGGGTTTCATCAAAGGTGCCCAGATCGAGCACCTCCCAACCGCCGGACTCGATTGCATCGATTACATGTCTTTTCAGGGGGAAGCCCCCGTGGTCTGCGCCCAAAGCAATTATCATGCGTTGCCTATCGGTTCATGAGATCCCGGACTGCCTCTACCACCGATTCAGAGGTGATGCCGAAATGAGTGAACAGGTCATTTATGGGGGCAGAGGCGCCAAAATGATCAAGCCCGATGACTTTACCGTTCATTCCCACATATTTCTGCCAGCCCTGGGTGGCTCCTGCTTCAATGGCAACCCTGGCCGTGATATTTTCGGGCAGAACGGTGTTCTTGTAATCCTGGGGCTGGGCATCAAAAAGTTCCCAGCTCGGCATGGAGACAACCCGTGCAGCGGTACCTTCTTTTGCAAGGGTTTCCGCAGCCGCAAGCGCAAGTTTCACTTCCGAGCCGCTTGCGAGGATAAGGGCATCGGGAGCGGTGTCTGCATCCTTGAGTACGTAGCCGCCCCGCTGCAATAATTCTGCCGGGCTAAAAACGGAGCGGTCAAGGGTTGGGACAGATTGTCGTGTCAGGGCCAGGACGGTTGGCCCCTTGTTGTTTTTGACGGCAAATTTCCAGGCTTCAGCAGTTTCATTGGCATCCGCAGGCCGGAGAACGGTAAGGTTGGGCATGGCCCGCAGGGATGCAAGATGCTCTATCGGTTGATGGGTAGGACCGTCTTCTCCAAGGCCGATGCTGTCATGTGTCAGAACATAAATAACATGCTGTTTCATAAGGCAGGCCAAGCGTATGGCAGGACGCATATAATCGGAGAAGATGAGAAAGGTGCCGCCATAGGGAATAAGGCCGCCGTGAAGCGCCATGCCGTTGAGAATAGCGGTCATGCCGAATTCCCGCACGCCGAAATGAATGTTGCGCTGGTCATAGGAACCCGCCTGAAAGCTGCTTTCGTTATCAATCATGGTTTTATTGGAAGGAGCAAGGTCTGCAGAACCACCCATCAGGGCCGGCACATTCCTGGCAATGGCATTCAACACCACTCCTGAAGTAACGCGCGTGGCCTTGCCCTTGGCGTCAGCCGGGAAAACCGGGATATCATTGTCCCAGCCGGGAGGAAGTTCTCCTTTCAGCTGCTTCTCAAAACGGGTCCCTTCTGCGGGATATTCATTCAGATAGTTGCGAAAGGAAGCAGTCCATGACTGCTCAAGCGCAAGCCCCCTGTCAAAGCATTTTCTGAAATGTGCCAATGCCTCTTCAGGGATATAAAAGGTTGGTTCCTGGGGCCAGTCGAGGTTCTCCTTTGTCAGTTTTCTTTCCTCGTCACCAAGGGGTTCGCCATGGGCTTTGGCAGTATCCTGGCGATTGGGGCTGCCGAAGCCGATCGATGTCCGCACAGCAATAAGGGAGGGGCGGTCCGTTTCATCGCGGGCTGCCTCCAACGCTTTTGCGATGGCTTCAGGGTCGCTGCCGCTTTCCACCTGCTGGACATGCCAGCCATAAGCATTGAATCGTTCCAGAGTATTATCGGTAAACGCCAGGTCACATTTTCCTTCAATGCAGATCTTGTTGTCGTCATAGAGATAGATCAGTTTGCCCAGCTTGAGATGTCCGGCAAGCGAGGCTGCCTCGTGGGAGATCCCCTCCATTATATCGCCGTCACTGACAATACCGTAGGTGAAATGATCGATTATTTCATGGCCCGGCCTGTTATACACAGCAGCCAGGTGGCGCTCGGCAATGGCCATGCCGACGCCGTTGGCAAACCCCTGGCCCAGCGGTCCGGTAGTGGTTTCCACTCCGGGTGTATCACCGTATTCTGGGTGCCCGGGAGTTTTGCTGCCCCACTGCCGAAAATTTTTGATTTCGTCGAGCGCCAGGTCATACCCTGTCAAGTGCAGGAGGCTGTAGAGAAGCATTGACCCATGGCCGGCAGACAGGACAAAGCGGTCCCGATTTGGCCAGCCGGGATTTGCGGGACTGTGGCGCATGAATTTTGTCCAGAGAACATAGGCCATGGGAGCTGCTCCCATGGGCATGCCGGGATGTCCTGAATTGGCCTGCTGCACAGCGTCAACAGCAAGAAAACGGATGGTATTGATGCACAGCTCATCAAGGGATTTGTTTTGCATGTTCATGTAAGGCCTCGCTTGGAGAAATTTATAAGTAAAGCTAAAAAATGATATAGGGATGTTGTTATGTATCGCATTACAACATATTTCTCAAGGGTTGAGTCAACCTTTCTGAAGGTGTTTAATCCTGCAGCAGCGCCATGAACTCTTTCACATCGGTGGTGGGGGATTTGCAGGTGAAATTGCGGCAGACGTAGGCGGTTGTCTTGCCTCCAATTGCAGTGTGAGCAGCTGTAAATGGTGCGAGGGCCGCAAGTTTTTCAGCGTCAGGGCCGCTGTCTTTTACCAGGGTGATAATATGGGGCGCAAAACTCTTTTGCAGGCCCGCAAGCATCTCCCTGGTTTCCCGGGCTCCGGGGTCACCTACAATCACCACTTCGGTCGCGGGAGTAAGCGCGAAATGAAGACCTGTAAGAAATTGCGTATAACCGCTGGGAACTTCCTGCACGTTCTCGGAAAACGCCTGGACGAGAAGCTTGGCTTTAGCGCTGAGATCAGGATCCCCCGTCAATCGTTCCAGGCGCAGAAGATTGCAGAAGGCAATGGAGTTTCCTGAGGGCAGGGCGCCGTCATAAATTTCTTTGGGCCTGACGAGCAGAGATTCCCCGCCTTCCGGGGTCAGAAAGAGGCCTCCCCCTTTTTCGTCCCAGAAGAGATCCAGCATGCGTCTGTTTAACTGTATTGCTTCACCCAGGATCGCAGTATCAAAATTTGCTGCATATAATTCCAGCAATCCCCAGACTACATAGGCATAATCACAGAGCATTCCATCGATTGCTGCTTCATTGTCACGATAACGGTGCATGAGCCTGTCGTTGCTGCGCATGCAGGACAATATAAAATGAGCCGCTTTTTCTGCAGCCTCCAGATATATTTCATTGGTAAGAATCCTGGCGCCCATGGCCAACGCTCCAAGCATCAAACCGTTCCAGTCAGTGAGAATTTTGTCATCTTTGTGGGGATGGATCCTCTCTTTTCTGAGAGCGAAGAGTTTACTTCTGATATTTTCAAGTTTTGCAGAGGTATCTGCTCCCGACTTTTTCCTGGAATCAGCATTTGAGCCCGGAAGGGGTTTTGTAAGATGAAAGATATTTGCTCCAGTCCGCGCTCCGGTTGCTTCATCATGGAAATTGCCCTCAGGTTTTAAATTATATAGATCCTGAATAAACTCTGCCTCGCCAGGTGCCAGGGCTTCCTGAAGCTCCTTGAGGCTCCAGACATAAAATTTCCCCTCGACACCTTCGCTGTCAGCATCTTCTGCCGAGTAGAAACCGCCTTCAGGCGCGGTCATGTCACGCAAAACATAGGTGAAAATTTCTTGGACCGTCTGGCTGAACAGAGGATTGCCGGTAACCTGGTGTGCTTCCAGGTAGGCAATTGCCAGCAGGGCCTGGTCATAGAGCATTTTTTCAAAATGGGGCAGCAGCCACTTTGCATCGGTGGCGTAGCGGTGAAATCCAAAACCGACCTGGTCGAATATGCCTCCCAGCCGCATGGCTGTGAGGGTCTGCTCTGCCATGGCAAGGGCATGGTCAGTGCCGGTCATTTTCCAGTAGCGCAGCAGAAAGGTAATAGTATGCGGCGTGGGAAACTTGGGGGCCTTGCTGAATCCCGCATGATCTTTGTCGTATCGCCCTGAAAGCTCGGCAAAGGCACGGTGCAGAGTCTCCCGGTCAAGATCGGAGCCCGGGGTGGACATATTCTGCTGCTGCAGGACTGCAAGGATTTTGTCAGTTGACTCCAGTACTTCATCACGTCTGTTGCGCCAGATGTCCTGCAGACGTGGGATCATGTCCAGCATGCCTAAGCGGCCGTACTGGGTATGCTTGGCAAAATAGGTTCCCGCAAAAAAAGGTTTTCTGTCTGGCGTCATGATAATGGTCAAGGGCCAGCCGCCGCTGCCGGTCATCATGGAACATACCGTCATGTAAATATTGTCAATATCAGGCCGCTCCTCGCGGTCCACCTTGATACAGACAAAAGTGTCGTTGAGCAGTTCGGCCACCTGAGCATCTTCAAAGGATTCCCGCTCCATGACGTGGCACCAGTGACAGGTGGAATAGCCGATGGATAAAAATACAGGTTTGTCCTCCCTGGCGGCCCTGGTAAAAGCCTCATCAGACCAGGGATACCAGTCAACCGGATTCCCGGCATGCTGCAGGAGATAGGGGCTTTTTTCTTTTGCGAGTCTGTTGGCCATATTGAGCACATCCTTATTATTAAGTGAGGGCTTTGTGTGAATGGACAGTATGCTTTAAATGTCTTCGGGCTTTTCTATTATACTCTTTTAAAACGCTGCAAATTACAAGACAAATTCCCTAAGTGCCTGAGAGAAAGAGCTAATGGAATCACTCCGGGCGGAAGCATGCCATCGGCTGCCGTTCCTTGACTTCGCAGGGTAATGACCTAAATTATCAGGTATAAGATAAAAGAATTCTCCTGTCGGCCGGGGTGGCTTCAGGATGAGAACAAGGAGGATATGATGCTGAAGAAAATTGTCGTACAAAGAGTTAAGGTTGCTGTATTATTGGTTCTGTCAGGCCTTATTCTCACTGGCTGCGCATCGCAAACAGGCAAGACCACCAGGCAATATGATGAAAACTGGCGTTTTGTGCCGCGGGTCCATGTTGAGGATAATTCATTCGGCGTAGCGGGCGGCGCCGAATATAGGAACTGCAGCTACGACATTCGAAATGAAGGCTACTGGTGCCCGATTCGCTAATTGCCTGCCGGAACGCTCAGGGAGTTTCCGTATATACAATCCGGTAAATAGTATCACTGTAATCATCTGATACCAGCATGGAACCGTCCTCCATGAGTTCAATATCCACAGGCCTGCCGAGGACACGGTCTTTCTGCAGCCAGCCCCGGGCGAATACTTCATAAGCCTTCGGCTTTGAATTTTCCAGCCGGACGATGCTTATTCTATAGCCAATGGGTTCACTCCGGTTCCAGGAGCCGTGTTCGGCAATGAAGATCTGGTTGGCATATTCTGCTGGAAATTGGGAGCCGGTATAAAACTGCATGCCCAAAGAGGCCACATGGGGACCGAGCTCCTGGGCGGGCCTTGTAACAGTCAGATTGCCTATTTTGGAGCCATATTCGGGGTCTGGGACACTGTTGCCGTGCAGATAAGGAAAACCGAAGTGGAGGCCGGGACTGGTGGCATGATTTAACTCATCCGGCGGCAGGTTGTCGCCTAACATGTCACGCCCGTTGTCTGTGAACCAGAGGGCATGGGTTTCAGGATGCCAGTCAAAACCGACGGAGTTTCTAACGCCCTTGGCAAATATTTCAAAATCACCGCCGTCCTTATTCATTCTCGTAATGGAGGCAAACAGGGGGTCATCAGGCTCACATACATTGCAGGGGGCGCCAATGGGCACGTAAAGTTTTCCGTCCGGTCCGAATTTGATAAATTTCCAGCCGTGCCATTTTTCACGTGGGAGTGCAGCAAAGACAATCTCCGGTTCTCCCGGATTGCGCAGACGTTTTTCTATATCCCTGAACCTGATGATGCGGTGAATTTCCGCGACATACAGGTCGCCGTCTCGAAAAGCTACACCGTTGGGCATATTGAGTCCCTCTGCAAGGGTGATGACTTCATCGGCGATATAGTCCCGGTTCTTATCAAGCACAGCATAAACATTGCCGGCTTTGCGGCTGCCGACAAAAAGGGTGTTATCGGGGCTCAGGGCCATGGACCTGGCATTGGGAACATTGGCTGCATAAATGCTGATCGAAAAGCCCGGCGGCAGTAAAATGCTTTTCACCAGCCTGTCTTCTGCCAGGCATGGTGAAACCGGGACAAAAAAGGCAAAAAGGAAGAGCAGAGTAAAGACATATCTACAGGTCATGAAACTGTTCCCCGATAAAAGATTTCACCTACCATTCGCCGCCAAGATAGGGGTTTTCTTTTTTTTCCCGACCCACTGTGCTTGTTTTTGAGTCGCCATAGTCATGGCCCGGCCAGATTACAGTTGCATCAGGAAGAACAGCAATTCTGCCGGCAAGGGATGCCATCAAAGTGGTGAAATCACCTCCGGGTACATCAACTCTGCCGGCAGCACCGACAAAAAGAGAATCGCCGCTGAAAAGATTATTGTCCGCATAGACGCAGATGGATCCCGGTGAATGCCCGGGTGTATGGATAATTTTCAGGGAGTACTTGCCGAATTCGAGCCGGTCCCCGTCTTTAACAGTCCTGTCCGCGGGCGGGGAAGGCTGAAAGCCCTGCCTGCTGAAATACTCCTGCGCTGTGGGATCCTGCAGCAAAAGCTCGTCCGCTTCATGCCTGACAATGGCGGCACCTGTTGCATCCCTGACAACCTTATTGCCGCAGGTATGATCGGGATGGCAGTGGGTGTTGATAATAAAAAGGGGTTTAAGTTCAAGACTCTTTACTACTGCAAGCAGCTTGTCTTCCTCGCCGCACGGATCAATGATCACGGCCTCCCGGGTTTCTTCACAGGCCAGTACATAACAGAAGACCCTGTCGGCACCGAGTTCCAGCTGTTTTATTATCATCGTCTGCTCCTGATAAATCTCTATGTTAATCCACCAGCTTGGCTGGTGGGTCCCAGCTATGCTTTGCAGATAATTAGGCGATACATTAAGAGGAGTATACATATTATATACCAAATTCACTTAAATTCATTATTCGTTCATTTTCTTTACTTGCATAAAGAAAACGAACCAAAAGAAAGTGCAGCCGATCACTTGGTCCCGCATTGCGGGACTACCCTGCGCTCCTTGCAAAGAACGGGCGACATCGGAAAGTCGCTTGCGCTCCGCCGAGTCGCTGGTCCGTTATTTGCGGCGTAGCTCGGCTGCGTGAAATGGCATAAATACATTTTTGCAGAACTCAAAACAAAGACCCTTTGCGGATCAACGTATAGTCTACCTTTTTAAAGAGTGGTCGTTAATTCTGTCATTAAGAGAAACGTTACAAATAAACAATATCTCATACGACCGGTATATCGCCGCCTGTTTTTACCCTGGTGAGCAGCAGCATGCCGCTTACAAAGAAAAGGGTGAGCGCCAGGATGGACAGGCGGGCTGACCCGGTAATATCAACAATCACCGCAAACACGAAAGGCCCCAGAACAGAAGCGAATTTTGCGCTGATGGCATAAAAGCCGAAAAATTCAGCATGTTTGCCTTCCGGGATGAGGCTTGAAAAAAAGGAGCGGCTGACAGCCTGGCTGCCGCCAAGAATTATTGCTATGACAAAACCCAGAAGCCAGAACTCCCAGGCATGATTCATAAAATAGGCATATATGGTGACCAGGATGAAGAGAAACAGGGCCAGATACAACGAGCGCTTGGCCCCGGATACTTCAGCCAGACGTCCAAACAGAAGAGTGCCCGGCATGGCTACAAACTGGATCATCAGGAAACAGGCGAGTATGGTACCCTGGGAAAGGCCCAGTTCCTCCCGGGCGAAAATCGCGGCAACGACGATAATGGTCTGGATCCCGTCGTTATACAGGAGAAAGGCTATTAAAAAAAGAAGCAGGGAGGGATATTTCCTGACTTGAGCAAAGATTCTGAAGTAGCCGCGGATACCTCTATGGAGACTATCCGGCATTATGGGGCTTGCCGGCACCCGGACATAGAGATAGGTGGGAAGCGCAAAGAAAAACCACCATGATCCCGCCAGTAAAAAACCGGCCCGGCTGGCAGCGCCTTTATCGGCAAAACCTACAAGTGCATAGCCCTGGATCATGCCAAAGACAAGGAGCAGGGCCAGGCCGCCTCCTATATAGCCATAGGCAAAGCCACGGGAGGACAGGCGGTCCAGTTCATTGACCCCGGCAAGTTTGGGCAGAAAAGCATTATAAAAAACATTGCCCCCGGCAAAACCTATATTGGCGACAATAAAAAGAAGCGCTGCAAGAATATACCTCCCCGGAGTGGCAAAGAAGAGAAATGAGGTGGCCAGGGCGCCCATAAGGCAGCAGGCAAAGAGAAATCTTCGATGCAGATTTAGCCTGTCGGCTATGCTGCCAAGATAGGGGGAGGTGACCGCCACTATCAGCATGGAGCAGGATACGGCATATCCCCAGAGGGCTGTGGCTCGAAATGTGTGCCTGAAACCCAGAAAAGAGATTACAGCCCCTTCCTCGGGCACAAGGGCCACAAAATAGACGGGCAGAACAGCGGAAAGGATTACCGTGGCAAAGGCGGAATTGGCCCAGTCATACATGCACCAGCCGAACCAGGACTGCTTTTTGGTAGGATGAGAAGGCATGGAATTACTATCCCAAGTACGACTGCAACCCGCAACTAAAAATATGCCGCAAACAGGAGTGCGTGAGCGTTTTATGGAATTCCGGCTTTTCGCTATAGCCTGGAACAGGATACTTCATGTTTTTCAGGCCCTGTGAAAATTCGGGGGAACGGGCGGAATGGCAAATAAACAAGCAGGAGGACTCAGTTACAATTTTTCCAGGGAAACCCCTTTGTTCAGGGCTCCCCTGGAAACAATTTTCATATAGTATCAGTCAGTATGATATTTGAAGGAAAGACTTACCTTGGCCCTGAAGGCCATAACCTTGTTATTCTCGATACGCATATCGAGTGTTTTTATCTCGGCGACACGTAAATCCTTTAGACTTTTGCCGGCTGTTTCCACAGCATTTTTTGCTGCCTCTTCCCAGGATTTCTCACTTGTGCCGACCAATTCGATCATCTTATAGACGCTTCCAGCCATTTTGCACCTCCTATATTGATTTACAGGTATGGGACAGTTTGCTGTCCCCTTGTTTCCAATTAAAGCAGATTCACAATTACCCGGCCTGTATGTCTGCCCTGCAGCATGCGCTCAATGAAAGCGGGAAGTTCCGGCAGCCGGCATTCAGCAGCCAGAGAATCGAGGTTTGCAAGGCGCCATTCTCCGGCGAGTTTCTGCCAGATTTTTCGTCTTATATTTATGGGGCACTTTGCTGAATCTATACCCAACAATGAAACACCGCGCAATATAAATGGATAAACAGAAAGCGGCAGGTCGGGTGAAGCAACATTGCCGCAGCATGTAACAGCACCGCCGTAACCTGTTGATTTTATTGAGGTGGCAAGGATCTCGCCGCCCACGGTATCGATCACACCGGCCCATTTTTCTTTCAGCAGAAGTTTCCCTGAAAGATCGGCAGCCTGCTGCCGAGAAATGATTTCTGCTGCTCCCATGCGGTGCAGGAAATCTTCTGCTTCCGGTTTGCCGCTCACAGCGGTGACCCTGTAGTTTAAGTGTGCCAATAAAGCGATTGCTATGGAGCCAACGCCACCGGTTGCGCCGCTGACAAGGATCTTCCCGCTCTCAGGTTCTATGGGAAAGTTAACCAACCGTTCAACGGATTGGGCTGCAGTAAAACCGGCCGTGCCATAGATCATGCTTTCGCGCAGAGTAAGATTTTCTGGACAATGAAGGACCCATCCTGCCGGGACGCGGATATACTGGCCGAAACCCCCCGGTGAATTCATGCCGATGTCAAAACCCGAAGCAATTACCTGTTCTCCCGGCTTGAATTCCGGACTGCTGCTTTCCGCAACAATACCGGCGGCATCTATGCCCGGCACATGCGGGTACCGCCTGGTAACACCGCGGTTTCCTGAAGCGGAGAGGGCATCTTTGTAGTTGAGTGATGAATAGTGAACCCTGATGAGTACATCGCCTGCCGGCAGGTCCGTGATATTTTTTGTCCGGATCTCCCTTGTAAAATTATTGGCCGCGACTTCTTCGATAACAAGGGCATCGTATGAACTGTTCTGCATGGGAAATATTCCGTTTAAAAATTATTATTTATCACTCAAAGCTTCTAGGCTTTTCATTACAGCAGCAAAGTCAAGGTCGCCGTTTCCCAGCCCGACTCCCTGCCTGTACATTTGAAAGACGGCATGTCCTGCCGGCACGGCAGCACCTGCTTCATCCGCGGTCTGCAGAACAAAACGCAGGTCCTTCGCCATATGCTTCAGGGGAAACTGCACCGGAAAATCATTCTGCTTCAGCATGTCACCCTTCAAGCTGAACAGGCCGCTGCCCAGGTGGCTGGCAAGAAGGGAATCTAAAACCAGCCTGGTATCAAGGTTTAGTTGCCGGGCCAGATTCAGGGACTCGCATAATCCTTCCATCATGACTGCCAGGAGAAGATTGACTGTCATTTTCATCGCTGATCCCTGCCCGGCCTCCCCGAAGTAAATGACCTTTTTCCCCATACTGAGAAACAACGGTTCAAGTTTCTTTATTGACTCCTCAGGCCCGCCCGCCAGTATGATCAATGTCCCGTCCATGGCCGGTTTTTTTGAGCCGGAAACCGGTCCATCTATGAAAACAATCCCGGCAGGTTCAAGACAGCTCCTGAGCGTCCGGGTATAGGACGGTGCCACGGTACTCATATTGATAACGACCTTGCCTGACGGCTTGGCAGACAAGATGCCGTGCTCTGCATACATGACCGCATCAATAGCCTCGGGCCCGGTGAGCATGAGAATGATGACGTCGGCCCAACTGCTCAATTCTGCCGGCGTGGAAGCAACAAGTCCGCCCGCTGCGGCAAGGGCCCGGGTTTTTTCCTCTGTCCTGTTGTAAACCATGAGATCATAGCCAGCCTGAAGAATATTTGCAGCCATCGGCTGTCCCATGATGCCCATACCTATGAAACCTATTTTCTGTGACATGGAAGAGTCCTTTGTCATTATTTAACGGTACAGATGCCGTGAATGGCATCGCATGCTTTGTTATACAGTTTTGCCAGCCAGTCATCCCCTGGAATGATTTCATCTTTTGTGTGCTCACATTCAGGACAGCGGTGAATGCGGGATATCTTGCGCATGATTCTCCTGGTCGAGGCCACAAAGGTGGCGTGGCTCCAGGTCAGGGGCGAGACGGAAAGGGGTTTGCCACTGACGGGATGAACCTGTTCCGCCAGAACCCCTGAGGGCAGAGCGTGGCCTGCTACCCACTCGAGAATTTTCAAGGGTTCCTCGAGGTCTTTTTCACTTTCGGCCATGCTTGTCAGGTGATCGGCAAGCCAGAGGGTGCAGATAAACCAGGGGTTGCCTGGAAAGTTCCGGTCAACCTGGTGATAATAGTCGCCCTCATAACGGGCCAGGCCTCCTACCTCGGTTTTAAGCCACAGTTTTTCACGCAGACTGTTCATGGTGGCAATGATGCGCGTGTCATGAGCATCGTAGAGCCCAAAGGCAAAAAGGCCCCAGAGACTCGCATCACAGGTATCGTCATAGACAAGTTTTCCTTTGTCGTCCCTGGACACCATGCGGCAGAAACGGTTTATTTCAGGACGCCAGAGATACTGTGAAGCGGCATCGCGTATCTCCGACGCTACATGCTGATAGTGATCGGCCAGATCATCCTCACCGAATACCGTACAGAAGAGGGATGCCGCTGTCAGGCCGCCGAAAACTGTTCCGGTTGTGAAGGAGAGCATGCCGCGTCTTTCTTCCCATAGATCATAGGACGCATCCGGCAATCCTGTTTCCTTGTCACGGTAGCTGCACATGAAGTCAGCAGCGTTTTTTACAAGGGGGCGATAGAAAGGCTTGATGAATTCAATATCCCTGTAAATGACAAAATGGTTCCACAGGGCCCAGATAACAAGAGCAGTTTCATCTTCCTGGATGGGGATGAGTTGTTGGCCGTTTTCCTGCCAGGGATGCCAGGATGATGCGAGGGTGCCATCAGGGTTGTATTTGTGCAGAAAATATCCCTCCTCGTTAATTGTGCGTGCTGCGAATTCAAAAAAGCGCCGCGCAATTTCAGGGTAGCCCGCGACATCCAGAGAATTTGCTACAAGCGCTCCATCACGAGGCCAGATATAGGAATAGGTGTCACGGTTGAACATGACAACGTCAGAGTCATTGGCTGCAAGTATTCCCCCCTGGGCGTCGATCTGGGTATTGAGAACCAGCAGGCTCCTCCGGTAAAGTTTGGCAACAGCAGGAGGCAGCACATCAAGGGTCAGCGCTTCTTTATGGACCCAGAGATGCCAGTAGTCAACTGTTCTCTTGATGAGCGTTTCAGGGTTTTTATACTTAACGCGGCTGTCAAGTAACCGCACATCCTTCCAGTTTTCCCCGGCTGCCAGCCAGTAGAAGGCTTTTTTCCGCGACATCCCCTTGATGTCCAAATGCAGCCCTATGACAGAATCAACAGATCCCTGGGCAATGGTATTACCCGACAGGAGTCCGTCTTCGGCATCAATGTAGGTGCCCTCCTTGCCGTTAATGTTCTTTTGCCCAACTGCAAACTGGTCCAAGCCGGAACCATCATCGGTTTTGCCGCCAATCAGGAAATAGCGTGAGCCTTTGTAATGAACGATGCCGCCCGTGTGGGGATCAAAGGCAGCGGTATCTCCGACGCTGTTGCCGGATATGTCAAGATTGTGGCTGAGAAAAAGACGGATCTGCCGATCCTGCGGTACCATATTTTCAACGACGATCTCCCGGACATAGATGTTCTCGTGAAAATCAACCGCATCGCGGCACATGAGGAGTACGCCCAGGTTCTTATGGTAGAGGGATACACGGGTTACCAGCGTGTCTTCCTCGTATCCCAGGTCAATTTTCCAGTCCTCACCAATCCAGGAAAAGCTGTTATCTACCCAGATGCCGAGACGGCAATATTCCCCCTGCACGTGATTTTCCTGGCCAACATGTGGAAAATATAGGTCACGGATGTTGTAGTGATGATCGAAGCAGATGAGGAACTTGCCGTTTCCAACAGGTATATCTCTTGGCATCTATGCCTTCCCCCAGAAAGGTGAATAAGCCTCTTGCGCAAAACAAATTCCGGTCGCGGCTGTTCTAAAAATTCACAGATAAAACGATTCAGCTTATGAATAAGAAATATTACTGAAAAAGTAAGCTAAAATCCAGCCTGACGTTATAAAAATAATCCTATTGTTTTTGGAGGTGATTTATTAACTTCCGGTGTCCGGCGGGAAAGGCGTAACCGGACAGTTCCCCTGCTTTCAGCCAGCGGTATTCCTGGGCACCATGAAGGACCGGTTCAAACCTGCCATCCAGTAAACTGCAGAAGTAGCAGTGCAGGGTGACCCGGTAGACGGTATAACTGTGCTGTACCGTGGTTATCTTTTTAAGGTTGCCGATCTTAAGTTCCGTCTCTTCCAGGTATTCCCTGACCAGTGCCATTTCCGGAGTTTCACCCGGCTCCAGGCGCCCTCCCGGAAATTCCCACAGGTTGGCCCAGACGCCATGTGCTTTACGCTTCTGGATGAGGACCCTGCCCTCATGCTTCAGAATGCCGGTAACCATTTCAATAAAAATTGTTTTTGGCGGATCCTGCAAAACCGGACGTTCTGCAACGAGATCCAGGCCGTATGCCTGGCAGTGTGTCCTGATCGGGCAGATTTTACAGCGGGGGTTTCTGGCGATGCAGACAAGCGCACCAAGTTCCATCAATGCCTGGTTGAATTCACGAGCTTTGCCGCCTGGAAGCAATTCTTTCGCCTTCAGCCAGATAAAAGCATGTGTTTTTTTGTCCTTAACCGGTTCGGCAAGGTTGAAAAGCCTGGAAAAAACCCGTTCGATGTTGGCATCAACCAGGGGATACTCCTTATTAAAGGCTATGCTCATGATTGCGCCGGCTGTGTACTTCCCAATGCCGGGCAGCTTGAGCAGGAGATCGTGATCTGCAGGCAGTCTGCCCTTGTATTCTGACAGAAGAATATTGGCACTCCTGACGATATTTCTGGCCCTTGAGTAATATCCCAATCCCTCCCAGAGCTTCAGCACTTCCTCTTCACTTGCCCCTGCAATACTGGCAATGTCAGGAAACCGTGACATCCATCTGTTAAAGTAGTCAACCGCCCTGTCCATCTGAGTCTGCTGCAGCATGATCTCAGAGATCCAGACATGATAGGGATCATAGGTTTTTCTCCAGGGCAGTTCCCTGGCATGCAGCTGAAACCAGGCAAGGATTTGGTGCTGGAGCTTTTTCATTACGGAGCGGTTTCCTTTAACAGCAAGGCAATGGTTTACCCGGAAGATGTATTGAATATGATATGTGTACCTTCTTTACGATCTTAAATTAAGAAAAAATATACATTTTTTTACAAATTGTATCACACGGCTAACGTTATAAGAAATAGATGAATATTTTTGAAGTGCACCGGATTGATGCCGCAATTGACGATTTCGACCTGCACAAGACGCCTGTTGACACCTTGCTTTGACCGAAAGCAGGGATATTTTATACCGCTGACAGACGCAAGCCAGGGGGATACTGGTCTGTAGATTTCAGGCAGGCCAGGGTGTTCTGTGGGCCTCCGGCACATGAGCTGGAGCACATGTGCCGGAGGCTTTGGCAGGTTATGCCGCACAGAACCGATCCCTTCTCCTCAAAAAGTCTAACATGTCGAGTAACCGCAACTGACACACTGGCTGCAGCCGCCGCTGCGGCGCAGGGTAAGTTTTCCGCAGGCCGGGCATGAAGAATAAGAAGACGGCTCTTCGTAGGGGGCCGGATCTTCCTTGCCGTTGATCTCAGGGGCACAGTTGTCAAGCACCTTGGCCAGGGCCGCCGGGATGGAAAACACTCTTCCCATGGCACTGTTGGACCACACCGAATCCGAGGATATATCCTCCAGGGTCCGCGCTATCTTGTTCACCAGCCGGTAATCATGCTGCAGAGCCACGGAGATAACGCGGCCAAGGGATTCACACATCCCGTGAATGGTTGAGCCTGACTTTGTGGTATTTATGAAGACCTCCCGGACGTGATCATTTTCGCCCTTGTTGGCAGTAACGTATAATGAGGCGGGACCGCTGAACTTGAAGGTGCTGCCATAGCGTTCCGGAAGATCTGAAAAGGGAATGCCGGGTTTTTCCGCTGCCTTGGCTGCAGAATCACTCAGTACTCCTGTCATGGAGGAGTCACGGAACATGGTAACACCTTTGAGCTTGCTGTCACGGGCAATGAACAGCATCTCCTTGATGTCATCCACGGTAGTGGAAGCCGGCAGGTTAATGGTCTTGGAAACAGCGGTATGATTAAAGGTCTGGCACGCCTCAAGAAGCCTGATCTGCTGGAGCGGGGTTATATTGTGGGCTGTCTGGTTTTCGACCCAGTCAAGTTTATTTTCATCATAATCATAGAATTCCAGAGGAACCAGGGTGAATTCCTTCCAGGAGCCGTCCGCATCCTTTACCCTGCGTGACTGTATCATGGAGAAATAGGGCTCCACACCGGTACATGCAACCCGCATCAGTTGAGAAATTGAACCGGTAGGAGCCTGGGAGGTGGTAACGGAGTTATAGAGTCCGCCTTGTTTTATAACCGTATCGAATATCCTCTTGATATGCTTCTGCCATGTGGCTTTTCTTGGGAGTTGAGCAGTGAATTCCTTCGCTTCCTGGGCAATTCTCCGGGTATAGTCAAGGTTCCATTCACGAACCTCCAGTTTTTTGCCTGTCTTCTGTTTGTAAAAAGCGGCGTAATCCAGGCTGCCCTGCATGGAGCCGAGCATGAGGGCAAGCTGGGTTGCCTTGGCAAATTCCGGGGCGTCCTTCTCATCGGCATAGGAAATATCATAGTAATTCATGGCATGCTGCAAGCCGGTAAAGCCAATGCCAATGGGTCTGAATTTGAGGGTGTTATCCTTGATCCGTTCAATGGGCGGAAAACCGCCCATATCAAGGATCTCATTGCCGGCTATTGCTGCCATCCTGGCATTTTCGTAGACATTGTTGAGGAAATCGGCAAATTTTTCATCAAGGCACTTCTGCAGGTTGACTGTCAGAAGGTTGCAGGCCGTGTCCTTGGTGGAAAGATATTCACCGCAGGGGTTGGAGAAGACCGGGTTGTATTTCCGGGGCACCGGGGTATTATTCATGCTTTTCTGGGTGAAGAGAAGTCCAGGGTCGCCTGACTTCCAGATATATTCAGCTATCAGCTGGATCAATTCCTCATCATCCCAGAATTTATCACTGGTAACATTAATTGAAACATTACAACCGGTGTAAATGCCTGGATTGTCACCTTTAAAGGTGATGAGTTCCTTGATGTCCTTTATATCCCAGTCCGCCTGGATCATAAGGGCACCGCGCCTTTTCCCGCCCTGGCTGATCCGGGCGGAAAGGTGGGAGTAGCCTTTGGCAAATGAGACAGGTCCCGAGGCTGTTCCCTGGCCATTGTCAACAGGTGATCCTTTGGCACGTATGCCTGAAACATCTATGCCGCCGCCGCCGGAATGCTGAAAAATGGTGACCAGGTCACGTTCCATGTTAAAAATGGCCTCGGTAGAGTCCTCAACATTGCCAAGGGGATAGCAGGAGTAATACCCTTTGCGCTGGGTATGGGGATTGCCGCCGTTCATTAAAAAGGGTGTGGCCGTAATGAACTGCATATTCAACAGGGCCTTGGCGATACCAGGATATGAGAATTCCCTGCTGATCCGTTTTAAGACATCGTTGAGATCTTTTTCCTCCGGCTTTCCGGCTTTGGGATCTCTGACAGCGTAGCGCTCACGGACAAGATAATCTTCAAATCTATTCCATTCCTTGACAGCATCTTCACGGTTGATCGGCAGTTTCATTCTCCAGACTCCTTATTTGAGACATCAGGTGTGTTATTGGGTGATCAGCAGGGTTGTTTATTAAAAAAATAAAGTCGAATAACAATTATAATTATTTGAAAGTATTGCAAAAATAATAAAACAATTATTGTTTGTCAGAGAGTAGTCTGAACTCTTGATTGCTTCAGGAGATGAAAATATAGAATAAACCAGCTTGTGTGTCAAAGGAAAAGACACCACAATATGTTGTGTGTCTGGTTAAATTTTAATAAACATAGACGGGGAGGGATTTTGGGGTCCAAAAAAAATTTTACCCGGTTGTGGGAGCCTAAATTTTTGAAACAGGATGCGGCAGGTCTTCACAGCAGGAAAGTGACGGTCATCCCAGCAATGTTATGAAAAGCATACCGGCAAACATCAGAAGAGTGCCAAGCCCGCGGTATCGGATATCCGCTTCTTTTAGGATCAGCCAGCTTAAAAGGACACTGAAAAGGATGCTGCTTCTTTTTACTGCCACCATATACACTGCAGTTGAAACGGCAATTGCCAGGCCATGAAAACTTATATGGATCATGAGTAAACTGCCGAGCCACAGACCTTTCGGGGTATTGCGCACAATTTTGTGCCAGTCGTTCCGGCGGAAGAGGAGCAAACCGGCCAGCACCGTTATATTGAAAACCAGGAAGAACGAGTATGAAAAAAAGAGCGGCGAGGAATGAAGTATGG
>Ga0111148_1021_pt1 | contig 23226 bp, 24 predicted proteins | sample DeeMarSeWOR28_12_FD_80359 | JGI IMG/M metagenome (GOLD analysis project Ga0111148, IMG submission 80359) | Desulfobacterales bacterium SG8_35 | reverse complement strand
GTCCTCTGGCAATTTGAACTTTAATAAAAAATGTTCCTTCGTATGCAGAGGCTTTGATATATCCCTTGGAGAACTTGAAATACATTCAATCACAGTTGGGACACGCCAATCCCAGCGTTACATTAAGCCCCTATAGCCACCTGTTAAAGTCGGTGAATCAGGAGGCTGCATGCAGGCTTGAAAACACTATTTTGGAAGCAAATAGCAGCAAAATTGTAGCAAACGTCCCAACAGGACAATAAAAAGGGACTCAACCACTGAGGCTGAATCCCTTGCTGTATCTCTGGTGCCGGAGGTCGGAATCGAACCGACATGGAGTTGCCCCCGCGGGATTTTGAGTCCCGTGCGTCTACCAGTTTCACCACTCCGGCAATATTTTCTTTTGTCTCCTATGCCCCATTACCGCAATAACAAGAAGATAGGAGTTTAAAACCCTTTATTCCTGTGTGCTTAAAATGACTAAAAAAGAGGTCAAATCTTCTCCTCATAGGCACATTTCAGGCACAGTCGAAGACCGTGTCAATTATACATGTAAGTGTGCTATCTGCAATTAATTTTCTTTTGCAATAAAACAAAACTGAAAAAAGAGAAATTATGGTTAACTCAGAATTATTTGCCTGGTTTCTGGAAGTCTAAGAATAACATCTGCGATTTTTGTTATTATTTTTTATGTCCGTACTGTCATTTGTGGCAATAGCAACACATATTCAGATAGATACACGTTGCCTTACAGTGCTCCTCAATCCCAAGACAGCTGATTCATTTTCTTGACAAAAAATGATATGATAGAAGCAGGTTCGCACTCTTAGCTTGATTCCTCAAGAAGAAGGAGGCGGGATGATAAACCACTACCCGGTTGTTAAAAATTGCGCCTATTGCCTGATCCATGTCCCGGATCTGGTGCGCTACGGTTCCAAGCCGCAACGCGAACTGGTCCAGACCCCTGCCATTGCGGCAGAGCTTCAATCACACCTGCGTCCCTTTTCCAAAGCAGTGGCCTACCCTCCCAACCAGACTTTCATCGGCAATATCTCTCCTGAGCATCTGGCCGCCATTCCAAGACCCTGGTACCTGCACCAGTCAGATTCCGAAGCCCTGGATACTACAGGCCCCTTTGGTGAAATCATTGACCAGCAGACATTCTACGGGCTACTCAAACTGGCCGATATCTTCAACCCTCCCTTTTTTGAGGTGGAGCAAGCTGCTCTGGCGACACTCGGCAAGGCCATTGCAGCTCATCCGCTGCTTTCAGACTTTTCTGAGCGGTTCAGGGGAATTCAGCCGGCCGGCCCGCACTATCTGGCGGAAAAGCGGCGCGCTAATCCCTCCCTGCCGCTCCAAGACGGTGAGAAGGTCTGCGGCTATTTTTTTGGTGATCTGCGTTCTGAGGGAAAGGACGATGAAAACCTCACTCCTAACTTTCTCCTGGAAAATTTGGCTACCAAGGCTTCAGCCTCCCTGGCTCTCAAACACCTTGTCCATCGTGAAAACATCTCTCCCGAGAGAATTGATTTCCTGATCAGTTGTGGGGAAGAGGCCTGCGGCGATCGCTACCAGAGAGGCGGAGGTGGCATGGCCAAGGCCATCGGTGAGATGTCCGGCTGTGTCAATGCCTCAGGAATTGATATAAAAAATTTCTGCGCTGCTCCCAGTTCCGCCCTGGTCGTGGCCGCCGCCCTGGTTCAGGCCAAGGTTTTTCAGCAGGTGGTGGTTGTCGGCGGTGGTTCTCTTGCAAAACTGGGGATGAAATTTCAGGCATTTTTGGAGCATGATCTGGAAATTCTGGACGACTGCCTCGCGGCCATGGCCTTCCTTGTAACTGGTGATGACGGACAAAGCCCCATTATTCGGCTTGAACCCGGTGCCATCGGTAAAGTGGACATCGGGGCCTCCACCTCAGAGGAATCTGTCTTCCGGCAGTACCTGCTTCGGCCCCTTGAAAACCTGGGTTTGAAGTGCACCGACATCGACAGGTATGCCTTGGAACTGCAGAACCCTGAGATCATGGAATACGCCGGTTCAGGGGATGTGGCCCAGAAAAATTACCGCAAGATAGGAGCTATGGCCGTACTCGCCAAACAACTTGAAAAGGAGGCAATGCAAAGCTGGATAGACTCAATAGGCATGCCGGGTTTTGCTCCCACCCAGGGACATATCCCTTCGGCTGTGCCTTACTTGGGACATGCCATTGAAGCAATCCGCAAAGGGGAGATGAGAAGAGTCATGTTCCTGTCCAGGGCCAGCCTTTTTCTCAGTCGCTGCACCAACCTTCTTGATGGCGTCTCCTTTCTTCTGGAGCGTAATCCCGGATTGCAGTGAAAAACGTTAAACTGATGAGTGTAAATTAGATATTTGATGCCAGGACAATTTTTCAAGGCATCCTAAAAAACTGGAGTAAGATATGAACAAGATCAGCACACTGAAGGACAAGAAGGTTATCGTCTTTGGAGAACGGGACGACATCTCGGGCAATTGCGTCAGCACCTGCCTCAAGGCGGCCTCCGCCGCCATCGTCTATGAGGCCACCGCCTGCTTTGTCTGAACCGCGGCAGGTGCCGTAAGTCTTACGGAACAGGAAGCAGTCAAAAAGCTGGCGGAAGAGCATGGAACGGAGAACCTTATTATTGTCCTTGGAATAAATCAGGTGCCCACCCTGCGTATAATGGCTCAGACCTTTAAGAATGGTGATCCCAGCTTTGCCGGGGCCCTGGCCGGCATTGCCCTGGGAATCAGGAGCTATCATATTTTTGAACTCAAGGAGCTGATTCCCGACGATGTCTGGGAACGGGAAATGGCCATGTATGAACTCGAGCTTGAGGAAGAGGCCCTGCAGGTCATCTGCCGGACTATGGCAGAGATTCGTCAGGAGTAACCGATTTTTTCTCAATTGACTGTGGAGTGCTGCATATGGGACTTGAAGTGGGAAATATCATCATTGAGGATGTTAGCTTCGGCCGGCAGACCAGGCTTGAAGGGAGATGCCTTATTGTGGACCCGACGGCCCTGGGTGATTTTCTCTGCCGCCGGGATGCGAGGCTCAGAAAGGTTGATCTTTTTTGGGCCAAAAAAGGGGAGTCCACCAGGATACTCTGTGTCAAGGATGTGATTGAACCCAGATGCAAGGTCTCAGGCGATACGACCGGCGAGGGCAGAATCCATATCCTGAAAAAGGTTGCCGTGATCACCTGCGGTAAGATCATCGGCTACCAGGAAGGGATCATAGACATGAGCGGCCCCGGCGCTCTGTATACCCCCTTTTCCCAGACCATGAATCTGGTTCTGGAAATTGAGGTGAAGAAAGATCTGCCTCCCCGCCAGCACGAAGAAGCAGCCAGGGAGGCCGGGCTTGCGGCAGCAGCCTACATCGCTGATACCGGCCGCGCCGTGGAGCCGGACACGCTGGACACCTTTGCTGACCTGGAGAGCCCGGCTGTTTCCCCGGAATTGCCGCGTACAGCTTATCTGTACTTACTCCTGAGCCAGGGTTTGCTGCATGACACCTATGTGTTCGGCGAAGACGCAAAGCGGAAAAGCCCCTGTATCATTGCCCCCCGTCTGCTCATGGATGGCGCAATTGTCTCGGGCAATTGCGTCTCCGCCTGTGACAAGAACACCACCTACCATCATCAGAACAACCCTATTATCGCTGAACTCTACCGAAAGCACGGAAAAGAACTGAATTTTGTCGGAGTGGTTCTCAGCAATGAATCGGCGCGCCTGGCCGGCAAAAATGATTCGGCCGCCAAGGCCATTGAACTGATAAAGAACTTGAAGGCCCAGGGAGTGGTGATCTCCAAGGAGGGATTCGGCAATCCTGACGCCGACCAGATGATGCTGACCCGTGGCCTGGAGCAGGCCGGCATCAAAGTCGTCTCCATTCCGGGCCGGACGGCCTTTCCCAATCCCTGGCCGATGCTACCCCGGAGGCCGAGGCCCTGATTTCAGTAGGAAATGCCAATGAACAGATCGTCCTCCCCCCTATGGACCGTTTGCTCGGACCGCTGGAGGATCTGAGCCATCTGGCCGGCGCCTATCCCCAGAGTCTTATGGAGGACGGCAGCCTGCAAATTGAGCTACAGGGTATTATCGGCGCCACCAACGAACTTGGTTTCCATACCCTCAGTTGTAGGGAGGTCTGAGAATGACTGTGAAGGTGATCCATTATTTGAATCAATTTTTTGGCGAAATCGGTGGGGAAGAAAAGGCAGATCTGGCGCCGGTTCTGCTGCAGGGCGCCAGAGGGCCGGGCAAGCTGCTCGAAAGACTGTTTCCCGACCTTGAAATCGTGGCAACAATTGTGGCCGGTGATAACTATCTGGCCAAGCACACAGGAAAGGCAGTAAAAGAAATTCTTTCGGCGCTCACTCCCTACTTTGAGAAGGAAGCGGTCGAAATGCCACAACTCTTCCTCGCAGGACCCGCCTTTAACGCGGGGCGTTACGGTCTGGCCTGCGGCGCCGTGTGCAAGGCTGTTCAGGAGCATTTCGACTGTTCGGTGCTCACCTCCATGTTTCAGGATAATCCTGCTGTCCAAGAGTATCGCCACGACGTTTTAATCTGCCTTGCCGGTGAGGATGTCACCTCCATGGAAGAGAGCCTCCGGCGAATGTGGGGGTTAGCCGTTAAGCTCCTTAAAGGGGAAGAAATACTGCCTGGCGATGATCAGTACATCCCCCAGGGACGGCGACGGAATTTTTTCCATTCCCGCACCGGAGCCCAGCGGGCGGTGAGCATGCTCCTTAAAAAAATTGCTGGCGAGCCTTACAAGACCGAGTATGAAATGCCGGTTTTTGACCGGGTGGCTCCGGCTCCGGCCGTGCCAGACATGAGCAGGGCCAAGTTGGGCCTGGTGACCTCCGGCGGCATTGTCCCCCGCGGCAATCCGGACAGGATTGCAGCTGCCAATGCCCAGAGGTTTGGAACCTATTCCCTCAAGGGATTGTTGACGCTTACCTCTGAAACCCATCAGACTGTCCATGGTGGCTACGATCCCACCTTTGCCATGGAAGACCCCAACCGTGTGCTGCCTCTTGATATGATACGGAAACTGGAGGCGGAAGGAGACATCGGCTGCCTGCATGAAGCATACTACGCTACTGTAGGCAATGCCACCTCAGTTGCCAATGCCAGGAATTTCGGGAAAACCATTGCCCAAGAACTTTTGGCAGCAGGAGTAGAGGCTGTCCTTCTCACCTCGACCTGAGGCACATGCACCCGTTGCGGCGCAACGATGGTCAAGGAAATCGAAAGGATGGGGCTCCCGGTGGTCCATGCCTGCTCCATTGTCCCCATCTCCAAAACGGTAGGCGCCAACCGGATTGTGCCTACCATTGCCATTCCACATCCGTTTGGCGATCCTGACCTGGCGAGGCAGGAAGAGATCCAGTTGCGAAAAGAACTCGTAAAGAAGGTCCTCAGGGCCCTGATGAGCCCCATCGAGGAACAGACTGTTTTTTAATTCTTGAAAGGCCATGAAGAAAATACTTGTCATCCGCGCCACCGGACAGATCGGCATAAAATTGGTTCCAGCCCTGCGCACCGGTTATGGCACCGCTCATGTTGTTGCCACCATCACAAAAACCCCTCCAGAGATTTTCCTGACGCGGACTCCTGGTTGCAAAAAGCCTTACGCCTCGTCTTGTGGTTTCAGATAGATTTTCTGCAGCCGCACGAAATAATCGAATCCGGACCATAAAGTGAGCAGCAGGGAGACATAAAGAATGATTCGCCCCAGGTCATGCAGAAAGGGGAGAGGCAAAAGACCGAGGGGAAAAATCAGAATACAGAGCGCAGTATATTGAAAAATGCTTTTGATCTTGCCAAGACCGCTGGCTGAAACCACGATCCCGGTGGCTGCAGCCAGGCCCCGCAGACCTGTCACCGCCAGTTCCCTGGAGATGATAAGCAGACTGACCCAGGCCGGGATCCTGTCCATGGGTATGAGCATGATGAGCGGGGTTGCCACAAGCATCTTGTCAGCCAGGGGGTCCATCAACTTGCCCAGGACTGACTCAATTCCGTATTTCCTGGCCAGATACCCGTCGGCCAGGTCCGTTAAAGCCCCTGCAAGAAAAAGAAAAAAAGCCGCAAGGGCAACCATATCCCCAGCCCCCGGCTGCAGCAGGAACAGAAGCACCGGCACGATCGCAAAGCGGCAGGCTGTCAGAAGATTAGGAACGGTATAGACGCTTTTCATTTTTTTTAAAGGTTCCCACCCTACTGGCTTGCCATGGCATCTGCCTTGGTCCGGTTATATTCCCACAGCACTTTTTCCACATACTGCCTTGTTTCAGTAATCTCCGGGATGGCGTTTTTTTTCAGAACCCTGTTGGGCCCGGCATTGTATGCTGCCAGGCTAAGCCGCAGGTCGCCGTCAAACAGGTTCAGCAATTTGCGCAGATAACGGCTGCCGCCCATTATGTTCTCCTCGGCCTCAAAGGGGGCATCAACCTTCATTTCCTTAGCCGTCTCGGGCATGAGCTGCATCAATCCCATGGCCCCTTTCTCAGAAACAGCAGAAGGGTTGAAGCCCGATTCTATCTTTATTATGGCCTTTATCAGTTCAGGATCCAGGTTGTAGCGCTCGGCAGCGGTCCTGATGAATTTCCCGTAACGTGCAAGTACCGCTTCCTTTCGCAGGGCCTCATAGCCCGGCACTTCCTTGAAGCGCGGATCGGCCGGCACGTTGGTAAAATGCAGTCTACCGTATTGATCCACAAAGGAATACATGCCGGCCTCGGCATCTGCTGATAATGACAGCAATAGAACCAGGAGGATGAAGAATGAAGTTGGCCGCATATGCAATTATCCCGGACAGCGGTGGGTTATTTTGCCCTCTTCTCCCAGTCGGCAAGAAATTTCTCCATGCCGATATCCGTGAGCGGATGCTTTGCCAGCTGATCAATGACCTTGAAAGGGATCGTTGCAATGTCAGCACCCATAAGGGCAGCTTCCACCACATGGACGGGATTGCGGATGCTGGCAACAATGACCTCGGTTTCATAGCCGTAATTCCCGTAGATATTCATGATATCACTAACCAGGTCCATGCCGACCTGGGAAATATCATCCAGGCGGCCTACAAACGGACTCACATAAGAGGCCCCCGCCTTGGCTGCCATCAATGCCTGCATAGAGGAAAAGATCAGGGTAACATTTGTCCTGATATTCTCACTGTGTAAAATCTTTACAGCTTTCAAACCCTCTGTGGTCATCGGTATCTTGACCACGATATTCGGATGAAAAGCAGCAAGCTTCCTCCCCTCCTCAACCATTCCTTCTGCATCGAGACTGACAGCTTCTCCGTTGACCGGCCCGTCAACCAGCTCACAAATCTCCCGCAGCAACTCCTCAAAAGGCCTCTTCTCCTTGGCAATAAGAGAGGGATTCGTGGTGACGCCATCCACCATTCCCAGGGCGTGGGCCTTTTTTATCTCTTCAATGTTCGCCGTATCAATAAAAAATTTCATTCTTCAGCTCCTTTTTTCTCAAGAAACGTTTCACAGCATTTATCACTACAAAAATAAAACATTTGCTTATCATGATGCAACCGAACTGCCTGTCCCTTCGGGATAAAGGTGTGACAGACAGGATCCTCAACAAGGACATCCTGCACTGGTCCTCCCGGGGCCGCTCCTGCACGGTTTTTGCCATGGACTCTCCTCTTGCGGGGGCCGATGAGCAGCCGGTACAGGATATAAAGGAGGATGCCGATGATAAGAAGACGCAGCGGAGTCACCCTGGCACCTCACTGTTTTCAGGGGACCAGGAAACTTCTTGAACCCGCGGACTCGATGCCTTCCCTGTTTGTTCCGCCATATATTCCTGCAGCATTTCCAATGATGTTTTCCCGGAGACAGGATGTTTCAACTGCGGTCCGATCTCCGCCAAGGGCAGCAGGACAAAAAGGCGACGGGCGATTTCAGGATGCGGCAGAATCATCCTGGGATCATTGCAAACCCTGTCATCCCAGTACAGCAGATCCAGATCCACCGTTCGGTCTTCAGGATCGCCCTGCAGACCTCTTTTTCTACCCAGGCTTGCCTCCACTGCGAGCATTTCCCCAAGCAGTTCTTCCGGTTGCAGCGATGTCTGCAGGCTGCCCACAGCATTAATGAACCAGTTTGTTGATTCCATGCCAACAGGCTCTGATCTGTAGGGGCTTGAAAGGGCAAGCAGCTTTACCCCCCTGACCTCACCAAGCCTGGTCCAGGCCTGCAGCAGATTTTCACGGCAGTTACCCAGATTGGAGCCCAACCCGACATAGGCGGTAACCATGGCTGCCGGGCCTGCTAAAAGCCCGCCTTGGCCATACGTTCTACGGCCTCTGCAAGTCTTTCTTTCGGCACAGTCAGTGCCATGCGGACATAGCCCTCACCGGGTGCGCCGAAGCCGTTTCCTGGGGTGGCCATAATGCCGCTTTTTTCAAGGAGAAGGCCGGCAAAGGTTGCAGAGGTGTACCCGGAGGGCACCTCAAACCAGACGTAAAAAGTGGCCTTTGGAGCTTCAACCGTAATGCCGAGTTTCTGCAAACCGGCAACCAGAATATCCCGGCGTTCCGAATAGATAGTTCGCATATCTGCAAGACACTGCTGGTCGCCTTCCAGGGCTTCGATACCGGCAACCTGTATCGCCTCGAAGATCCCTGAATCGATATTGCTTTTAATTCTTCCCAGACCGCCGATGATGCTGACGTTGCCGGCAGCCCACCCGATTCTCCAGCCTGTCATATTGTATGTTTTAGACAGGGAATGGAACTCCATGCCCACGTCCATGGCTCCCGGTGTTTCCAGAAAACTGGGAGGGACATAACTGTCAAAGGCCATCTCGGAATAGGCAAAATCATGGCAGATCATAATGTTGTGCTTTTCGGCAAAACTCACAACTGTTCTGAAGAAATCCTGGGTAGCCAGGGCAGCGGTAGGGTTGTTAGGGTAGTTCAGAAACATCATCTTGGCCTTGCTGAGGATAGCCGCCGGAATGACGTCCAGGTCCGGCAGAAAATCATTTTCTTTCAGCAGGGGCATCTCATGGGGTATTCCGCCGGCAAACATGGTGGCGATTGCGTAAACCGGGTAGGCCGGGCTGGGTACCAGGACAACATCACCTGGGTTGATAAAGGCCAGCGGTATGTGGGCAATTCCTTCCTTGGAACCGATAAGGGATACCACTTCCTGGAGCGGTTCAAGCTCCACGCCTATCCGTTTTTTGTACCAGCGGCTTACCGCCTTGCGGAACTCGTTCATACCCGTATAGCTTGGATACCTGTGATAGCGGGGCTCTCTGGCTGCCTCTGCCAGTTTATCAACTATATTGCCAGGGGTAGGAAGGTCCGGGTCACCGACCCCGAGATCAATAACATCAACACCTCGGGATCTTGCCTCGGCCTTTTTTCTGTCCAGTTCAGCAAAAAGATACGGTGGAAGCTGCTTCAGTCTGTCTGCCTGTTCGATCTTTATCATTTGTCAAATGCCTTCTTCTGTTATTTTTTATTCTACCCGCTTATTTTTCACTGCAAAAATCACGCCAACCGATAGGCAGCAGAACTTTTAAGCCTGGCGTATAAATGTATTTACGTAAACAATAAACCTGAAAACTCTTGCTATAAGATTGGTGAACATGCCGGGTATCTGCCAATCAGCAGCAATCTCCGTATGCTGATAATCTTCCTGCCGTTTTGTTGCTGGACAACAGGGTGGTTTGCACTGGTAAAACTATGCGAACCGTCCTATTATCACAGCAAATTCGGCAGGATAGTTTTGGGAGTTTTCGCTCTAGAGGTCCTGCAGCCCCAAGACATCGAACATGGTGTACAACCTGTTGGGCTGCCGCACCACCCAGGCTGCTGCCAGGGCAGCGCCGCGGGCAAAGTTGTCCCGGCTGTGGGCCCGGTGCGTCAGTTCAAGCCTCTCTCCGGCCCCCGCAAAATACACGGTATGCTCACCAACAATATCTCCGGCCCTGATAGTCTGGAGCCCTATCTCCTTATTTGTCCGCTCGCCGATTATGCCGTGCCGGGCAAACACGCCGACATCGTCAATGTCCCGTCCCACAGCCTGGGCCATGACTTCGCCGAGTTTCATGGCGGTGCCGCTCGGGGCGTCTTTCTTCATCCTGTGGTGCGCTTCGACGATTTCCATGTCATAGTCATTTCCCAGAATGGAGGCCACCTTGGCTGCCAGCTTAAACAGCACATTGACCCCCACCGCCATATTCGGGGCCTGGACGCAGGGGAAATGTTGGGATAATTCCTCCAGTTCCCGTAGATTTTCCGGGCTCAGTCCCGTGGTGCCGATGACCATGGCCCTGTTTTTTTCTGCAGCCCTTCTGGCAATCTGCATTGTGGCTGTATGAAAGGTGAAATCAATAATGACGTCACCTTGATCGATGACCGCATCAAGCCCGTCGGCAACCTTAACGCCGGTTGTGCCGTAGCCGCCCAGTTCGCCCATATCCTTTCCCAGGTCAGGGCTATCCGTCCTTTCAAAACCCGCGGCAACCTGCAGGCCAGGATGTTCGTTGACCATAAATCCTATGCGCCTGCCCATGCGCCCGGCCGCGCCTGCTATAATGACTCTTGTCATGACTTTCTCCTCATTTCCGGGTAAACACCCGCTTAACCGGTTTCCGCTCTGAAACTCTGTACAAAAGCCGTTATATCAGGCCGTAATCAGCCAGGGCTTTTTTCAGCCTGGACAATGTTTCATCATTCATGGGGTAGAGCGGCAGGCGCGGTGTGCCTGACTTGATTTTTCCCATCAGTTCCAGTGATTTTTTTGCAGGCACGGGGTTTGTTTCATAAAACATTGCCTGCATAAGGGGGAAAAGCTGGTAATGCAGCTGCTTCGCCCTGGCCAGGTCTCCTGCCAGTGCTGCGTCCATCATCTGTGCCATATCCCCGGGTGCCACATTCGATGTTACAGAAATTACCCCTGATCCGCCTATTAAAACCGTGGGCATGGAAGTAAAATCATCGCCTGACAGTACGGCAAAATCATCCGGGCAAAGCCTGATTACCTCGCTTATCTGGTTCAGGTCGGCTGTTGCTTCCTTTATGCCGACGATACCATCTATTTGCGCAAGCCTGGCAACTGTCTGGGGCAGAATATTGGAGCTGGTTCTGCTTGGGACGTTATACAGGATTATCGGGATGTCCACAGCTTCCGCCACAGCTTTATAGTGCTGATACAAGCCTTCCTGGGAAGGCTTGTTGTAATATGGCGAAACCATGAGCACACCGTCCGCGCCCGCCTGCTTAGCGTGCTTCGTCAGATCAATAGCCTCGGATGTGCTGTTTGAGCCAGAACCGGCCAGAACAGGCACTCTGCCGTTAACCGTCTTGACCGTTAATTGCACCACCAGATGGTGCTCTTCATGGCTCATGGTGGCAGACTCGCCGGTGGTGCCGCAGGGAACGATGCCATGGGTTCCGTTTGCAATGTGAAATTCAATAAGATCAACGAGCCCCTGCTCATCAACCCGCCCATCGATAAAGGGCGTTACAATTGCCACGAAAGCTCCTCGGAAAATACTCATCCTCTCTCTCCTCCTTCAGACATTATTTGATCATTATATAGAATTGGAAAAAAATACCTTAGTAGGTGAAATTATTTTTTGCCAGTATAAACAGGTCAGGTCCGCTCTTATTCCTGCAGGGCATCCGGCCCCATTTCCCCTTCGTAGATTTTATGGGCCGGACCTTCCAGAAAAATCCCGGCTCCAAGATCAAGTTGCCTTTCACTGCCTTCGCCCGTTACGGAAAAATGTATGGTCAACTGTTCGCCTCCGGAAGTAATAACCGTTACAGGAGGATTAGCCTGCTCAAGCAGTACAGCTACCAGTGCCGATGCAACTGCTCCGGTGCCGCATGCCATGGTCTCTCCTTCCACTCCTCGCTCATAGGTTCTGACCATCAATGTATCACCGGGGAGCACCTGGGTAAAATTGGCATTGGTCCCGGCTGGCTGAAACGTCTCATGAAAGCGTATCTCCCTGCCCCAATCTGACACCGGGACCATTCCGGCGTCGTTGACCAAAATCACTGTGTGGGGCACTCCGGTATTAATGAAGTGCAGCGTATGTTCCACATTACCTATGGATAATGGGATATTGAAGCGCAGATCCTCGGGGGCTGTCAAGCGTATCTTGACCGACTCTGCCCCTGCATTGAGAACAAAGGCCTCAATCTCCCCGGCATCCGTCTCAAATTTCATGGCTGCAGGTCCGATATTTTTCTCATAGGCAAACCTGGCTGCACATCTTGCTCCATTACCGCACATCTCTGCCCTGCTCCCATCGCCATTGTAAAACTGCCAGCGAAAATCTGCTGTCTCCGAATTCTCAATCAGGATCAGGCCGTCCGCGCCTATTGAAAATCTTCTTCTGCAGACAAGACGGGCAAATTCAGACTGGTCTGCTTCGGGGATAAAAGGTTCCCGGTGGTCAATAATGATAAAATCATTGCCCGTTCCGCTCAACTTGGCAAAAGGTATCGGATATTTGAAGTCTTGAGCAATCATTGCATCTGCAAATCTATACGTGAGATATACCAGGGGCGGATGTGCTTTGTTGCCTGCCGCGCCCTATTCCAGAAAATCGGGAATGGATTCATCCCGGATTAACGTTTCATAATTTTCACGCTCACGGATGACATAAAACTGGTCCTCCTTTACCAGGACCTCTGCCGCCCTGGGCCGTGAATTGTAATTTGAAGACATGCTGAACCCATAGGCGCCGCTGCTCATGACTGCCATGAGTTCTCCCTGCTCAAAAGCGGGCAGCAGTCGATCCTTGGCCAGAAAATCGCCGGTTTCGCAGATCGGCCCAACCACATCAGCCTTTTGCAGTGACTCATCTGCTGCCTGTCCGGCCTTTCGGATCACCGGCTGAATATCATGGTGGGCGCCATAGAGAGTTGGCCGTGCCAGGTCATTCATGGCCGCATCCACAATGATGAATTTTTTTGTATCTGTCTGCTTTGTATAGAGGACCCGGCTTATAAGAATTCCCGCGTTCCCGACAATAACCCGCCCGGGTTCCAGTATCAAGGTGCACTCCAGCCCCTCCATCTCCTCCCTCAGGGCTCTGGCATACTCCTGGGGATGGGGCGGTTTCTCATCCTGGTAGCGCACGCCGAGCCCTCCGCCCAGGTCCAGATAATCTATTGAAATATTAAGTGATTCCAGACGGTTGATAAACAGTTTCACCTTGTGCAGTGTTTCCGTGAACGGCGAGATCTCCGTGAGCTGAGAGCCGATATGGCAACTCACCCCCATGATCTTGATATGGGACATGTTCCTGGCACGCAGGTAAATCTTTTCAGCCTGCTCAAAGGGTATCCCGAACTTGTTTTTTGCCAGGCCAGTTGATATATAGGCATGAGTCTTCGGATCCACATCCGGGTTTATCCGAAAGGCGACAGGTGCGACAAGCTCCTGTTCCCGGGCCACCTTCTGCAGTCTTTCCAGTTCCTGCTCGGACTCAACGTTAAACATCAGGATGCCTGATACGAGCCCGTAGCGCAGTTCATCTTCTGTCTTGCCGACGCCTGAATAGATAATCCTGCGCGGATCTATACCTGCTTTCAGGGATCTGTAAAGTTCCCCGCCTGAAACAATATCCGCACCACCCCCCAGGGTGGAAAAAAGACGCAGTACAGCCAGATTGGAACAGGATTTGACAGCAAAGCAGGTCAGGTGCGGCAGGTCCCCGAAACTCTTGTCAAAGGTGTTAAAATGATGGGTGAGTGTTGCACTGCTGTAGAGGTAAAAAGGAGTGCCTACAGCCTTGGCAATATCATCTACTGCGACAGACTCACAATATAACTCGTTGTTTTTATAGATGAAATGATGCATTGTTCCCCTTACCCTATAATTTTAAAATTGTACCGGCCTTCACCGCAGGTCGATAACCGCTTCCTCGGCGGGTAAACTCTCATTAACCGGCTGCGCTGCATCAAAAGAGGTCACCGTGTAGAACCATTTCCTGCCGGTGCCCGTCATTAGGTCAATATACTGATTCTGCTCCGGTCCCACTTCTGCCAGCAATTCTGGCCCGGCAGAATCCTCCCCCCTGCGATAGATCCTGTAGCCGGCCAGATCATCGGTTACGACTGCCTGCCAGACAAGTTTAACACCGGCAGGGATTTCAACGGCCACCAGATTCTGAGGCTGCTGCGGCGGCGTCAGGTCCCTGGGCACACCTGAAATTACCTGACTGGCACCTCCAGCCTGCAAGGTATCAAAATATGAAATCAGGGCGCGCACCTTGTATGAATAGTGCGCTTCATTCATCAATCCATTATCGATAAATACCGGTTCCTGAACCGGATCACCCAGGGCAGCGAAATCCTCATTTTCGATCCTGCGATAAACCTGGTACCGGGGCGCATGTGCAAGAGGTTCGGCTTTGATATTATGCCTTACAGGATCCCAGCGCAAGGCGAGATTCCTGTCCCCGGCCTCAATCTGCAGCCCCTGGGGGGCTTTTGGCGGCACAGTCCGGGCAAATGAAACAACATTCGAGTCAGCGCTTGGATACCACCAGCCAGCCCGGGAGCGGACTTTATAAAAGTAACGATATCCACTCTGCAGGTATGCATCTGCATAAATCCCGCTCCTGGCAACTCCTGATGGAGGCAAACGCCCTCCGTCAATCTCGACAGGATCTTCATACTGAACAGGGCATTCCTGGCAAAAATCCTCTGCCGGGATAAGGGCCCGGTAAATCTCAAAGCTTTCAATGGCCTGCAGTTCGTCACCATTTTCCATTTTCGTCGGGTAACTCCACTTCAGGGTAACACCATTTTCATCCAGAACGTAGCGCAGGTCCTTTACACTCACAGGTACAAGCTTCTGGGGGGGTACCAAGGCCGTCTTTCTGCCGCAGCCGGACAACAGCATTATGAACAGGAGGAACGATACTGCTGTAATGCTGCGGCAACTCATATTCCCAGGTCGGTTTCAGCCTTTTCAAGTGCCTGCAATACTGCGGCCTTTGCTGTTCCACCCGGAGTCTTGCGGCTGTTGACGGAACCCTCATTCCCTAAAACCTCAAAGACGTCTTCGTCAACAGCCCCGCTGAACTCCTGCAGTTCCTCCAGGGTCAGATGCGCCAGCTCCCTGGCATTTTCTATGCAGTAAGCCACTGCCCGGCCGACAATGGCATGGGCCTGCCGGAAGGGAATATTCTTCCCCACCAGGTACTCCGCCAGATCGGTTGCGGTCATAAACCCCTTTTCCGTGGCCTGATCCAGAATTTCCCTGTTGAACGAAAGGCCGGGCAGAAGTTCAACCATAACCGCCAGTGACTGGCTCACGGTATCCACCGAATCAAAAACAGGTTCCTTGTCTTCCTGGAGGTCCCGGTTGTAGGTCATGGGCAGCCCCTTGATAACAGTCAGAAGCGCCATGAGATTGCCAACGACCCGACCGCTCTTGCCCCGCACAAGTTCTGGCATGTCAGGATTTTTTTTCTGCGGCATAATGCTGCTTCCCGTACAGAACCGGTCAGCAATTTCGACAAAATTAAATTCCTGGCTTGTCCATAAAACCAGATCTTCGGAGAAACGGCTCAGGTGGATCTGTATCAAGCCGCAGGCTGCAAGAAACTCAACCATAAAATCCCGGTCGCTCACTGCATCCATGGAGTTGGCGCTAATTGCGGAAAACCCCAGTTCCCGGGCAACGAAGTCCCGGTCAATGGGCAGACTCGTGCCGGCAAGGGCGCCGCTGCCCAGCGGCAGAACATTGATCCGCTGCAGGCCGTCGTGCAAGCGCTCCTTATCCCGGGCAAACATCTCGTAGTAAGCCAGGAGGTAATGCGAAAGCAGAACAGGCTGGGCCCGCTGCAGATGGGTATATCCAGGCATGATGACACCAAGATATTTCCGGGCCAGGGCAACGAACCCTTTCTGCAGGTCTGAGAGAAGCGCAATAAGATGCTGGCTTTCATCCCGCAGATAAAGGCGCATATCAAGTGCGACCTGGTCATTCCGGCTCCGGGCCGTATGGAGCTTTTCACCTGCCTGCCCCACTTTTTCCACCAGGGCCTTCTCGATATTCATATGGATGTCTTCCAGTTCCGGCCGGAAAACAAAGGTTTTGCTTTCAATCTCCGCCTCAATCTCCGTCAGCCCATCCAGTATCTGTTCAAGCTCGGCTCCGGTGAGCAGTCCGATCTTGGCCAGCATTTTGGCATGGGCCTTGCTCCCGGCAATATCATACTGGTAAAGCCGCTTGTCAAAATGAATTGAGGCACTGAATGTTTCAGCTGCCTGCGCGGTCTTTTCTCTAAACCGGCCGCCCCAAGGTTTATTGGTTCCTGGTTTCGTTTTCATTTTTTCATTAAGGCTGCAATCTGTAAACGTAAGGCATTAAGCTTGATAAAGCCGGCGGCATCCGCCTGGTTATAAACCTCATCCTCTTCAAAGGTTGCAAAACTTTCCTGGTAAAGCGACTGCCCGGACTTGCGTCCCACAGGCATACAGTTGCCCTTGTACAACTTCAACCGGACCGTGCCGCTGACAGTTGCCTGGGCCTCATCCATGGTTTTCTGCAGCAGTTGCATTTCGGGAGAAAACCAGAAACCGTTGTAGACCAGTTCAGAATAACGGGCGACCAGGCTGTCCCGGATCCGCATAACCTCCCTGTCCATGGTAATTGTCTCCAGGTCCCTGTGGGCTGCGCGCAAAATAGTACCGCCGGGTGTTTCATAGACCCCGCGCGATTTCATGCCGACAAAACGATTCTCAACCATATCAAGCCGTCCGATGCCGTTTTCAGCACCCAGCCTGTTCAATTCCCGGAAAAGAGCTCCCGGCGCAAGGGTTTTACCATTGATTGCCACCGGGTTACCCTCCACAAAATCAAGCTCTACATAAGTCGGGGTGTCCGGTGCATTCTCGGGCGCTTTTGTCATCTTGAACATGGCGGGATCAGGTTCATTCCAGGGATCTTCAAGAATGCCCCCTTCAAAGCTGATATGCAGCAGGTTCTCATCCGAACTGTAAGGCTTCTCCCTGGTCACCGGCACCGGTATGTTATGATCCCTGGCATAACTTATCAGCCGGGTCCGGGAATTCAGGTCCCATATCCGCCATGGCGCAATGATCTTCAGGTGAGGATTCAAAGCCATATAGGTCAACTCGAAGCGCACCTGATCGTTGCCCTTGCCGGTAGCACCGTGGCTCACCGCATCAGCGCCTTCAGCTTCGGCCACTTTAACCTGTTCCCTGGCGATAAGGGGCCGGGCCAGAGAAGTCCCCAGGAGATAAGAACCCTCGTAAATGGCATTGGCCCGAAAGGCCGGGAAAATAAAATCTCTGACAAAGGTCTCTTTCAGGTCCTCGATGATCACCTTCTCAGCCCCTGTTGCCATCCCCTTTTCCCGGACTGCATTCCAGTCTTCATCCTGGCCAAGGTCAGCAGCAAAGGCCACAATGGGGCACTGGTAATTTTCCTGCAGCCATTTCAGAATGACGGAGGTGTCAAGGCCCCCTGAATAGGCAAGAACTATCTTGTTAACTGTCATGAATTTTTACCATAAAATCATTGGGCGTTTTATTCAGTCTGTCACGCTATATGTTTTTCTAAAATCGCCTTATGGATATGCAGCTTGTTCTCTGCCTGGCCAAAGGCTACACACTGCTCTCCTTCAAGGACCTCTTCCGATATTTCTTCTCCGCGATGGGCCGGCAGACAGTGCAGCACAATGCAGTCAGGTTTGGCATGGCTTAAAAGTTTCGCATCTACCTGAAACCCTTGAAACACATCCAGGCGTTCCTGCTGTTCGCTTTCCTGTCCCATGCTGGCCCAGACATCTGTATTAATGACATCAGCTCCCCGGACAGCTTCAACAGGGTCACGCACAACGCTGATCCTGCCTCCTGCCTCCTGCTGAGCTTCCAGCAAAACCTGCGCCTGCGGATCATAGCCCTGCGGACAGGCAAGAATCAGCTCGAAACCCAACCTTGCGGCAGCCTGTACCCAGGAGTTTGCCATATTATTTCCATCCCCGATCCAGGCGACTTTCAGATTATCCAGATAGCCTTTCTTTTCAATAACCGTCATCACATCGCTTAGCACCTGGCAGGGATGAAAGAGGTCTGTCAGGGCATTAATCACCGGAATCGTTGCATAGTGTGCAAGTTCCGTCACCACTTCCTGGCCGAAAGTGCGGACAACCAGACCGTCCACATACCGTGACATTACCCGGGCCGTATCTTTCAGGGGTTCACTCCTGGCAAGTTGCGTCTCTTTTGCGGACAGGAAGATGACCCGGCCGCCCAGGCCATACATGGCCGCCTCGAAAGAAACCCTGGTCCTGGTCGAAGCCTTTTCAAAAATCAGGGCAATGGTTTTGCCGGTCAGCTGCGTATGACTTATGGAGGCGGCAGCTTCCCGCTTCAGGACAATAGCCCTGTCAATATAGGCAAACAGCTCTTCCTTGGTGAAATCGTTGAGCTGCAATAAATGTGTTGCCATGGTCCTACTCTCAGAAATAGTTAAGGCCCAATTCCCGTCTTTATGGATGTTTACCAGGGACGGACAAATTGAGCCAGATTATAAAATTTACAGGATGGCAGTGGCTTAAAAAAGTTTTTTTACCCGCAAATGGAAATTATATCAAGATGTTTTTGCGGCAACTCCTGCCAGAATTGGTCATCACAGGGTTGATGACGGAATAAGTCAGGCAAGCTCCGATAAAACCCGGTCCAGTTCCCTGATAAGTATATCAATTTCATCCCGGCTGACCACCAGTGGAGGAATAAAGCGCAGTACCGCATTGCCGGCAAAGTTTATGAGCACACCCCGTTCAAAAAGCTTCTGCACAATGGCCTGCCCCTGCTCTATCCCGGCCTGGGTCAGAACCAGTCCCTGGAGCAAACCCAGACCGCGCTGTCCGCTTGCAAACTCCGGGTATTGTGCTGCCAGGCCGGAAAGTTTCTCAGCAAGGTAATCGCCTTTGCTTTGCACCTCGGCCAGAAAACCGTCGGCCAGTATAACTTTCATGGTGGCCACAGCGGCAGCGGCAGCTACAGGATTGCCGCCAAATGTCGAGGCATGGGACCCGACGGTAAAGGATGCTGCAACAGTATCGGTTGTCAGCATGGCACCTATGGGCAGCCCATTGGCCAGGGCCTTGGCCGAGGTGAGGATATCCGGTACCACTCCCAGCTGTTCGTAGGCAAAAAGGGTGCCTGTCCTGCCAATACCTGTCTGCACCTCGTCAAAAATGAGCAGGAGATTGTTTTCATTACAGAGGCGGCGAATTTTTGCCAAATATTCCTTCTCCAGGGGCCGCACCCCGCTTTCGCCCTGCAGAGGCTCGCAGAGAATCGCGCAGGTCCTTGGTGATACAAGCTTTTCCAGGCCGGCGATATCGCCGAATTCCGCATGCAGAAAGCCGGCGGGCAGGGGTTCAAAACCCTGGTGGAATTTCGGCTGCCCGGTCGCGGCCACCGTTGCCAGCGTGCGGCCGTGGAACGAGCCGGCAAGCGATATGATCTCGAACCGGTCCTCCCCGCTGTGTTTCCGCGCAAGTTTTATGGCAGCTTCGTTGGCCTCCGCCCCGCTGTTTCCGAAAAAAACGCGATCAGCAAAAGAATGCGCCACCAGGAGTTCGGCCAGCTCTGTCTGGGGCTGGGTATGAAAGAGATTTGACACATGGACCAGTTTGGAAGCCTGTTCGCAGATGGCCCTGGTAACCTCGGGATGACAATGCCCCAGACTGCAGACCGCTATTCCTGCGAGAAAGTCAAGATACTTCCTGCCGTCGGCATCTTCAAGCACACACCCCCGTCCTTTCACAAGAACGGTTGGGAACCTGCTGTACGTTGCTATAAACACCTGATTGCTCCTTTCGATCCAGCTGCTGTTGCCACCGCTCATAATACAATCTCCGTGCCGACGCCCTCGTGGGTAAACATTTCCAGCAGAACTGCATGCTCCACCCGTCCATCAATGATATGGGTCTTGGCAACCCCGGCTGCAAGAGCCGACTGGCAGCATTTGACTTTGGGGATCATGCCGCCTGCTATGGCGCCTGATGCCATGAATCTGTCGGCTTCCTGGCTGTTGAGCGAGGGTATCAACTTTGAATCCTTGTCAAGCACACCCTCAACATCTGTGAGCAGGATGAGCTTTGCCGCCTTGAGATGGGCTGCCACAGCCCCTGCAACAAGATCGGCATTGATATTGTATGAGAAATTATCCTCACCCACGCCCACCGGCGCTATAACCGGGATAAAATCCTGCACCTCTATGGTCTGCAGGATATGCGGGTTGACCTGTGTCACCTCACCCACCCGGCCGAGATCGATCAACTCGGGCGGGGCGTCTTTTGCCTGGCTTTTCTGTATTGTCATCTTCTTGGCCCTGATCAGATCGCCATCCCTGCCGGACAAACCGACTGCCTTGCCTCCGTGTTGGTTGATCAGCCCGACTATCTCCTTGTTAACCTTGCCCACCAGGACCATTTCCACCACATCCATGGTTTCGGTATCAGTAACCCGCATACCCTCAACATAGCTGGGCTTTATCTGCATTCTGGCAAGGACGCTGTTGATCTGGGGCCCGCCGCCATGGACGATCACTGGATTTATGCCAATATATTTCATCAGGATAACATCCAGGGCGAAATTCTTTTTTAATTCCTCGTCCACCATGGCATGACCGCCGTATTTTATCACAACGGTCTCGTTGTAGAATTTTCTGATGTATGGTAGCGATTCTATTAATATTTTTGCCTTTTCTATTGATTCTTTCATTGTACTCACCGTGCACTCTGGAACTGTCATGGTCCGGTTTGTTGCACCCCGCAGCATAGAAACGCCGACCAGGAGCCGGGGAAAATGCATTCTCAATGGGCATAAACCTTCGCTTATCGTATCCAATATCAGCCGACCATCTTAATGATTCCTTTATGTTATGTAAAGGTATCTTTGCTGTCAATCGTATCTGCCGACACTTTACAATCTCTTCAACAAAAAGTATGATCCAAGGTTGGATTCAAAACCATTCAAGAAGAATGTTTTTTGAGGAAACTACTGTAAATACAATTTTTGGCACACCGGGTATGCGTCTGTTAATGATTTTCATAAGCTGCTTTTGCACCCTCTGCTGGACAGCCGAAGCCTGGAGCCAGAAAGTGATGGACTCTGGAACGCCCATAGAGATAGAAGCAGACCGCATGGAGACATCCCGGGAGGGTGGCGTCGTCTTATTTTCCGGTAATGTCCAGGCTTATCAGGGCAACCTCATTATCAATGCAGACGAAATGACAGTGCTTTATGCCATGGCCGGACCCAGGCCGGATGTTTCAGCAGGGCCTCCGGGGGACCTGACCCGTAAAATTGAAAAAATAACGGCAAAGGGCAATGTAAAAGTTGTTCAGGACGATTGGGTTGCTGCCGGTGACACCATGGATTTCAATGCCGATGCCCGGATTGTCATCCTGGCTGGAAATGCCAAGGCCTGGCAGGACCAGAACATGGTCAGCGGAGAAAAAATCGTCCTTTACCTGGATGAGGGGAAGAGCGTCGTTGAGAGAAGTACCGGCGAGGGTGAGCGGGTCAAGGCGTTTATCTATCCGTCTTCCCAGGAAAAAAAGGGATCCGGGACCCCATAGCAGTACTAAAAGCTCTTGCGACTGGAGACAACATGGCGCTTTTGGAAGCCAGGGAAATAGTTAAGCAGTACCATAACCGCAGAGTAGTTGACGGTATAAGCCTGCAGGTTGAGAACGGGTCTGTTGTCGGTCTGCTTGGCCCCAATGGTGCTGGCAAGACGACCTCCTTCTACATGATTGCCGGTTTTGTCCGGCCCCAATCAGGCCGAATCTTCCTCAATGATGCGGATATCACCGGTCTGCCAATCCATAAACGGGCCCAAAGGGGAATCTCCTATCTGGCCCAGGAGCCCTCCGTATTCAAAAAGCTCACTGTCGAGGAAAACATCAGGATCGTCCTTGAACCATTGGGCCTGGAGAATGATGAGATCGACCACAGGATCAACAGCCTCATGGAGGACATGAAAATTCAGGCACTTGCGGGCAACAGGGCAAATACGCTTTCAGGCGGCGAAAGACGCCGTGTTGAGATCATGCGGGCCCTGGCCATTAAGCCGCGTTTCATTTTACTTGATGAACCCTTTGCCGGCATCGACCCGCTCTCGGTTGCTGACCTGCAGCAGATAATCATTGAGCTTAAGAACAAAGGGCTGGGAGTCCTCATTTCAGACCATAATGTGCGTGAAACCCTGTCTGTCTGTGATCATGCCTATATAATCAGCAAAGGCAGGATTCTTACCAGCGGCAACGCTGAGGAAATTGTCAAAAATGCAGAGGCCCGAAAAATCTATTTGGGCGAAAATTTTGTAATATGATATAATGGCATTGTATGCAAAAAAGATACCAAGCATTTTCTTTTTTGTAACAAGTGATTAATTAATTTTTGAGAAATATGTTTTTCTAGGAAAACAGCCGGTTCAATCAAGTTCGAATTCAGGAAATAGGCGGCCGCAGGAAATGTCACTTGCTTTAAAACAACAGCTCAAGTTAACACAGCAACTGCTGATGACCCCCCAGCTTCAGCAGGCCATTAAGCTGTTGCAGCTTTCCAGGCTTGAACTGGCTGACACGATCCGCCAGGAAATAGAACAGAACCCGCTGCTTGAAGAGCTGAGCCCGGGTGACGCTGATTATGAGAGCGTCCAGAATTCCCTCTCTGCCACAGAAGAAATGCAGGCTGCGCCGGAGCCGGAAAGAACCGGTGAAGTCAACATGGATGATGTTTCCTCCATGCAGGAAATTAACTGGGAAGATGATTACGCCAATTATTATGATGCCGGCTTTTCATTCACCAAAGAAACTCCGGAGCGCAACCGCTTAACCCAGATTGACTTTCTCACCAAAGAGACAAATCTCCAGTCCCATCTCCAGTGGCAGCTTTCTCATGCCGAACTGAACAAAGAACTTAAGGAGGCCGGCCTTTTCGTCATCGGCAATTTGAATCAGCATGGTTTTCTCGAGGTAACCGTTGAAGACATTATCAGAGAAATCGGCTGCGACGAAGAAACCGCAAGACGTGCCATTGCCATCATTCAGGAGATGGACCCCCCCGGGGTGGCCGCCATTGATGTCCGGGAGTCTCTGCTGCTGCAGCTGAAACGGCTTGAACTCGATGATTCCCTGGCAGCAGAGATCATCAAGGACCACCTGCACAGCCTG
>Ga0111148_1015_pt1 | contig 23857 bp, 24 predicted proteins | sample DeeMarSeWOR28_12_FD_80359 | JGI IMG/M metagenome (GOLD analysis project Ga0111148, IMG submission 80359) | Desulfobacterales bacterium SG8_35 | reverse complement strand
ACGGTACTTGCGTACACACGCGTTCCAGGCGTGCACCTTAAGCCACTCGGTCACCTCTCCACCCACCCTGGTTATTCTCGCCGCTGGTTAATACTCTTTTCGCAAAAAATATACAAATAAAAAACAGATAGTAATATTTCAACGTAACCATTTCCAAAGGTAATTTCAACGTGTCGGGAAAAAGGAAAATTTCTGAACCGGGGAATATTTATCCTTGTTGGAATCCGCCATCGACCTCAAACTCTGTGCTTTCATCCAAAAACACTATTTTCAGGTATCGGCCGTCACTTATATGGAGAATGATGTCTTCCGTTGCCCCGATAAACTCGGGGATATCAAGTTTATCGCCCTTCTTGTCGTTCACAGTGCCATAGATATCAGGCTCATCATCATCAGGGCTTTCTTTTTCAATTATAATTTTATAATATATTTTTTTATATGATTTATCACCCCAGACAACCTCACCCCAACCAGTGAGTTCCTCCCGTAAATCATCACTCATTTGAACCTCCTTATTCAAGTAATTTTCCGGTAGAAGCATAAGAGATAATGGCGGAGAGGGTGGGATTCGAACCCACGTGCCGGCTACTAACCGACAACCCGATTTCGAGTCGGGCCCGTTACGGCCACTTCGGTACCTCTCCTTATTTTATAGATATGGTTCTGGCATCTGGTGGCTGGGTGCAGGATAAAAAAGCGGCCGCTACCAAGAGTCCAGATTCCAGCACCAAATATTTCTGAAATTTCACATAACCGGACACCACAGTCAAGAACATATGAAAGCTACCTCCTTCTCTTTTTGAAAAACGAGGTTAACAATTCTGAACATTCGTCAGTCAGCAGTCCGCCTTCTACCTGCATTTGATGATTCAGTTTCCCGTCCCTTCCTATCTGGTAGCGGGAAACCATACCTCCTGCCTTCGAATCCAAAGCACCGAAAACCAGGCGTTTTGTCCGGGCATGGATCATAGCACCGGCGCACATGACACAGGGTTCGATGGTGACATACAGGGTGGTGTTGAGCAGCCTGTAGTTCTCAAGCTTTTTCCCTGCTGCGCGCAGTGCCAGCATTTCAGCATGTCCGGCCGGATTACGGTCTACAATGGACCTGTTGCCTGCAGATGCAAGTAGTGTGCCTGTATCATCGACTATAACGGCGCCCACAGGCACTTCTCCCAGTTCCCGGGCTTTGCGTGCTTCCTTCAGGGCAAGTCTCATGAAATAAATATCCTTTTCAGTAAATTTATTACGGGTTTCTGTCATAGCAATTAATCTTAATGAGTAAATTAATTAACAGCAGATCTTAAATGAATGATTCGCTTTAAAAGATAAATAAAACCATAACGTGCCGTCTGTGATTATGAGATAAATTTGTCTTTTTCTTACATGCACACAGTGGATTATTTTACAATCCTGTACTATGGTAACTTCTATTCCATAAGATTTCTATTTATCAACAACATTTTCACAACAGAGGAGGATTAATTATGGGTAAGTATGTTTGCACTGTATGCGGTTATATCTACGATCCGGCTATGGGCGATCCTGAAAGCGGCATTGCTGCAGGAACCGCATTTGATGATCTGCCCGACGACTGGGTCTGCCCGGTTTGCGGAGCAAGCAAGGACCAGTTCGAACCTGAGGCATAATCTTGAATATTGCCCTTTCGGACTCAGGAGTATGAAAAAATATCTCATCATAGGCAATGGCGTCGCCGGCACCACCGCTGCTGAGAATATCCGCGCAAATGATGCGACCGGGGAGATAATAATCGTTTCGGATGAGGATATTCCCTTCTATTACAGGGTCAGGTTGCCTGATTATCTTGGCGGCGGTGTCGCAGAATCTGAACTGATCGCCAAAAAGGAAGCCTGGTATGACGAACAAAAGATCTCGTTGAGACTTAATACCAGAATTACCGCAGCTAAACCCGTCTTGAAGCATGTTCTCACTGCTGATGGTTTGGATCTTGCCTATGACAGACTGCTGCTGGCCAACGGCAGCCATCCTTTTATTCCGCCCATCACCGGCTCCGGCATGAAGGGAGTCTTTGTTTTACACACAATACATGATGTCAGACAAATATCGCAGGCGGCCGAAAAAATGAGCTCCGTTGTTATCATCGGAGGCGGCCTCCTCGGCCTTGAAGCGGCAAACGCACTGCACAAGCTTGGAAAAAGCATAACCGTTGTTGAGTTCTTTCCCCGGCTTCTGCCTCGCCAGCTTGATAATGAAGGAGCAGCAAGGCTCCAGCATTTTTTTGAAAAAATGAACTTCGCCTTCAGATTAGGGGCAACTGCGAGGGAAATTGCCGGAGGTGACGGAGTGAAGCAGGTTATCCTGGAAGATGGCGACGTTCTGGAAGCCGAGATGGTGCTGATATCAGCAGGTGTAAGGCCCAACCTGGAACTGGCAAAAACCCTTGGTTTAAAAACCGACAAAGGGGTTATTGTTAACCAGTATATGCAGACAAGTCAGCCTGACATTTATGCAGCAGGAGATGTCATTGAATTTGAAAGAAGAACCTACGGCATCTGGCCAGCAGCGATGGAACAGGGGAAAATTGCCGGCATAAATATTTCAGGAGGCAAAGTGCCCTATGCTGGGACCATTCTGTCAAACATTCTGAAAGTAGCTGGTATTGATCTTGCCTCAGCCGGGGAAATCGATGCAGAAAACAGGTATATGTCTAAGATTAGGGCATCTGAAGATATGTACAAAAAAGTCGTGATCGACAACGGCAGGGTGATCGGTTGCATAATGCTTGGTGACAGAAAAAATTTCAACCGCATCAACAAAGCAATCAACACCGGGGAAAACATCCTGGAGGAACTTGATTCTCTGCTTAATGGCTGATCAGCCTTCCGTCCTTTTCTGCTTCAAAGCGTAATTGGCCGCCTCCCAACCGGCAACACATCCCTCTCCAACAGCTTTAGCCATCTGGTAGGGATGACCGGCAATATCTCCAGCGGCATAGACTCCGGTTATATTCGTCTGTTGCTTTTTATTGCAGTCAATATGGGTAAAGGTCTCTGAATCGAGCTGCACCTCTATTGAAGTAGCCAGTTCCAGGGCCCCTTTTGCGCCCAACTCAATAAATATGCCTTCAACTTCCAACTGAGTACCGTTCTCCAGCAGAACACCCTCAACGCTGTTTTCACCAAGTATCTCTGCTACCCAGGTATCCCTGTGTACCGTAATCCCGCTTTCCAGAAGTTTTTTCTGCAGTTCCTCCGACACGGCAATCTCCTTGGTCACCAGGTGGACTTCAGAGGCATATCCCAGCAGGGTAAGGGCCCCATCCACTGCCGCGCTTTCATTGCCGACCACAACGACCTTGGCATTGCGGTAAAAATTGGCATCACAATCCACGCAGTAGCTCACACCTTTCCCGGAAAGTTCCTTCTCCCCCTTCACTTTCAGTTTTTTTCTGGACGTTCCGGTGGCAAAGATCACACTTCGTGTTTTTATGGTTTTGCCGCTTTCCACGCGGATGGCAAAAGTATCTGAAGCATGCTCTATATGCAGAACATCCTCCGGTGAATATTCCGCACCGAAACGTTGGACCTGGTCAATTCCAACGGCCAGGAGTTCAGCGCCTTCCCGGACACCGTCAACGCATAGATAATTTTCAATATGAGCCTTGTAGAGGCTGCTGCGCTCAGGGCGACCCAGAACAAGGACTGTTGCCTTTTTGCGCACTGCATTTATGGCTGCCTGCAGCCCTGCCGGGCCGGCGCCGATGATCACCACATCATATAATTCTTCGGTCATCGCATTACTCCTGTCATTAATAAAAAATTTCCCAAAAGAGATCTTTTGATTTTTTTTTCCGTCAATCTCGACAGAGCGAAAAATATCGGCTATAGTAGCGAGCTTTTGTATTTCATTTTTTCAATCCCAGTCGAGGATTGCGGGGAATTCAGTCAAATCCCATTAAAAGTTTCAAAAGAAAGACTTTAATCATAAGGTTTGTATTGGACAAGTTTCATTATTATAAAATATCTGGCACATGCTCCTGAAAAGCAGAAAAGGCTCAATAATCTTACCCCGGAAAAAATAATAAAAAGATTCACACGGCTTACATAATTCGTGAATATGCCACAACTTCCAGAAAAACAAAGAATTGTCATTACCGGTGTGGGGCTTGCAGCGCCCAATGCCGATAACCTGCAGGATTATCGCAGCAGACTCCTGGCAGGCAAGAGTGGTATTGGTGAGATTGAGCTCCGCTATGTCGGCAAGGTACCGGCAGGCATATGTACTTTCCCAGAGACGAAATACCGCAAGAAGAAGGAAAACAAACGCGGCACCAGAGCAGGATGTCTGGGGGTGTATGTTGCCAATGAAGCACTGCAGGATGCCGGTCTTGCTGATTTCTCACGGTACGCGCAAAACAGGGTTGGCGTCTACATAGGCCTGACCGAACACGGCACAGTTGAAACGGAAAACGAAATTTATAATTTAAGCCAGTTCGAGTTCAATACCGACTTCTGGAGTCATCACCATAATCCGCGCACGGTGCTTAACAACCCGGCCGGCGAAATTACCATGAACCTGGGCATTACCGGTCCGCATTACTCCATAGGCGGTGCCTGTGCTGCAGGCAATGCCGCTTTGATCCAGGGAGTTCAGATGCTTAAACTCGGCGAAGTAGACATGGCTCTTGCCGGTGGTATTTCTGAAAGCACGGGATCTTTCGGTATTTTTGCAAGTTTTAAGGCAGAAGGAGCCCTTGCCGTGCATCAGGACCCCAGCAGGGCCTGCAGGCCTTTTGATAACGGCCGCAATGGTATTGTGGTATCTGAGGGTGCCTGTGTTTTTGTCCTGGAAAGGCTTGATAAGGCCCTTGCCAGGCATGCCCGCATTTATGGAGAACTTGTGGGCTATGCAATGAATTCTGATGCCAGGGATTTTGTGCTGCCCTATGGACCGAGACAGGCTGAATGCATGCTTATGGCCATAGAACGGGCCGGTCTGATGCCGGAGGATATTTCTATTGTCAACACTCATGCAACCGGAACCAAACAGGGAGATATTGAAGAGTGCAACGCCATTCGCTCCCTTTTTGAGAACTGCCCCAAGACTTATATAAACAATACCAAGAGCATCATAGGACATGCCATGGGCGCCGCAGGAGTCCTTGAACTGGCAGGAAACCTTCCGGCCTTTGAGGACAACCAGGTGCATCCGACAATCAATCTGGATTCACTTGACCCTGCATGTGCCCTGCAAAATCTCGTGGCCAATAAACCGAGAGAAATTGAAACAGTCAATACCATTCTGAACAATTCTTTTGGTATGGTCGGAATAAACTCCGTGGTTATTGTGAAAAAAATGACTTCAGCCTGATAATATATAAGGTATATGAGCTAAAATTGAAATTAACTGAAGATTCAATTGAAAGAAAAAATTTATTCATATATAGTATTTGATTCTAAGGAGATATTTAATGACAATTGATGAAATTAAAAATGTTATCCTGGAGATAATCCAGGATATAGATGACGAAGCTGATCTAGAAAACCTGAACCCCAGTGACGCCCTGCGGGATCAGTTGGATCTTGATTCCATGGATTTTCTTGACATCGTCATGGAATTGCGCAAACGCTATCAGATTCAAATCCCCGAGGCGGACTACCCCCAACTCGCCACCCTGGAAAGTTGTGTCAACTATCTCATGCCCCGCCTGAAAGCCGCTTAACAGGATCGGTGAGAAAATATCCCCTCTTGATCATTGGCGGTGGTTTGTCAGGGTTGGCAGCCGCTATCCGTTTTGCACGTTTTGGCCAAAAAGTTCTCATTCTTGAAAAACATTCTAAACCGGGTGGGCTCAATTCTTATTATTATCGCAAGGGCCAGCTTCTGGAGACCGGTCTGCATGCCATCACCAACTTTGCCCCCCCTGAAGACAAGCATGCACCCCTGAACCGCTTGCTGCGCCAGTTAAAAATTCCTCGGCGCACCCTAGGGCTCTTGGAGCAGCAGACATCTGAAATACTCTTTCCGGGAAGAGCAAGCCTCTGTTTTTCTAACGATTTCAGCATGCTGCAGTCTCAGGTTGCAAAACGTTTTCCAGATTCGTCTCTGCAGTTTACCAGAATGCTGGCCGAGCTTGATAAATTCGATCCTTTTACTCCGCACCCCAAAGTCTCGGCCCGCAAGTTTGTCGCAAGCTTTCTGCAAGACAGGCTGCTTTGCGAAATGCTCTTCTGCCCTGTCATGTTTTATGGCGGCAGCGATGAAGACGATATGGATCTCAGTCAATTCGTCATACTTCTGCGCTCCATTTTTCAGGAAGGTTTTTTCCGACCTGAAGGGACAATCAAAGATTTCCTCGATCTGCTTTTAGAGCAATACAAAAATTTTGGGGGTGAATTGGAGCTTTCTACAGGAGTCCAAGAAATCATTACCGAGAACAATAGAGTTGCCGGGGTACGGACCGATGCAGGTGAGAAGATCAGCTGTAACTATCTCATATCAACTGCCGGTTTTCCGGAAACAAAAAGACTTTTCAGTACTCCCGAAGCCGCCGCAGCCTTTTCAGGGCTCCACGAGAACAAAATTTCCGGCCGTTTAAGTTTTACTGAGTCAATCTACCTTTTAAACAATGCTGCCGGGAAACATCTTCCCCGGGACCGGACAATAATCTTTTATAATCTGTCCGAAAAATTCTCATACAGGCGACCCCATGATGCCGTAGATCTCAGCAGTGGGGTTATCTGTTTCCCGGGCAACTTTCAGGGAAGGGAGAAAACAGATATCATTCAGCTGCGGGTTACTCATCTTGCCAATTACGAAAAGTGGCGGCAGGCCTATGACGATGACGACGAATCCCGTTATGCGATGATGAAAAAAGACTGGAATGAACGCTCAAAGGAGGTCGTCGGCAAAATTATTGGGAATTGCGAGAAAAACATTGTATATGAAGACACTTTTACACCGGTGACAATTGAACGGTATACTTCGCGGTCACAGGGAGCTGTTTACGGCAGTCCGGAAAAGATTAAGGACGGCAGGACAAACTTTGAGAACCTCTATATAGCAGGAACCGACCAGGGGTATCTGGGCATAGTGGGATCCCTGCTCAGTGGAGTCACAATGGTCAACCAGCACATCCTAAACAAGATTTAAGCGCACCTAATATATAAAATTTTATTAATTCATTATGCTGTATAAGTCTATCAATGACGCGGGCGACCGCTACAACGTCGTGGTAATCGGTTCAGGCCTGGGTGGGCTCACCTCGGCAAACCGTCTTGCCAGAAGCGGCCACTCCGTTCTTCTGCTTGAGCACCACCATCAGCTTGGCGGCCTGGCAACATGGTTTAAACGTAAAGGGCATATCTTTGATGTCTCACTGCACGGCTTTCCGCACGGTATGGTAAAAACCTGCCGCAAATACTGGAACCGGGCCATCATGGATTCCATTGTCCAGTTAAAGAATATCGTATTTGACAACCCCCAGTTTTCACTTACCACAACATTTGACCGGAACGACTTTACAAGTATTCTCCTGAACAAGTTCAAGATTTCCCAGGCAACGATTGACGATTTTTTCAATACCGTTGCCGCTATGAACTTTTACGACGATCAGAGTATGTCCACCCGCGAGCTGTTTGAAAAGTTCTTTCCCGGCCGCGACGATGTTCACCGGCTGCTCATGGAGCCCATAACCTACGCCAACGGCTCGACTCTTGAGGACCCTGCCATCACTTACGGTATAGTTTTTTCAAATTTCATGAACAAGGGGGTTTTCACCTTCAAGGGAGGAACAGACCACCTTATAAGTATGATGGCGGATGAACTTGTAAAAAACGGGGTGACTATCTGCAAGAATTCCAGGGTGGACCGGATTGTCACCGAGAAAGGGAAGGTGCGGGGCGTCCTGGTAGGCGAGAGGTTTATCGAAGCGGACAGCGTGGTTTCAAACAGCGGGATTCTTAATACAATCTATGATCTAGCCGGCAAAGATGCCTTTCCTGCAGAATTCCTGGATAAGGTGAAAGCCGTTCGGGTTAATACCTCAAGCTGCCAGGTTTATATTGGCATAAAAAAAGAAGCAGTAATTGCTGACATCGGCGACCTGCTTTTTGTTTCGACTGCAGAGCAGTTCTCCTCCGATGAATTGCTGGATATGCATACCAGAAGCAGGACCTTCTCTCTCTATTATCCCAAAACCAGGCCGGGCCATAATCGCTATACTGTGGTCGCTTCAATGAACGGCAGGTTTGACGACTGGGTCAGCCTCGCTGCAAGTGAATATGAAGCTGAAAAAAAAGCCATGATTGAAAGAACACTGGTTGATCTGGAACGCTACATTCCAGACGTTGCTTCCAAAATTGACTGGCTTGAGGCAGCAACCCCCAAAACCATCCAGCGCTATACCCTGCATACCAAGGGAACTTCGTTCGGAACAAAATTTGAAGGGTTGGATATTTCCCGGTCAATTTTCAAAGCAGTGGAAGGGCTTTTTCATGTTGGCTCTGTTGGAATTATCATGTCCGGCTGGCTGGGAGCCATTAATTACGGGGTTATTGTCGCAAATGATGTTGATGGATACATACGCGGCTTGTAATTTTTTTTGTTATTTGCCTGATGCAGGATCTCTTTTCGCCAGTTATTATTTATTAACAACAATCCCCAGGAATCGTCCATGACTGACTTTCACGGAAGAAAAGCTGTAATCTCCGGCGCAACAAAAGGTATCGGCAAAGCTGTTGCCAAAGCCTTCCTTGAAGCGGGCGCCACGGTGATCGGCGTTTATGGTTCGGACCGCAGCGCAGCCGATGCATTTATCCAGGAATGGGAAACAAATGCTTCCAGCCCGGAAAACAGGCTTTTTCTATATCCCTGTGACGTATCTGACGAATCTGCAGTAGTGCAGTTTTTTGCAGAAGTCGAAGAGAAATTCGACACCATTGATATCCTGGTAAATAATGCCGGTATCCGGCGAGATGCGGTACTTGCCATGATGCATTCCGATGACTGGCAGCGGGTGATCGACGTCAACCTGACAGGGACATTCAATATGTCAAAACAGGCTGTACTGCTTATGCTGAAGCAGAAATACGGCAGAATAATTCATATCACCTCCCCCATGGCCCATATGGGCTTTGCAGGCCAGGCCAATTATGCAGCCTCAAAGGCCGGTCAGATCGGTATGATGCGGTCCCTGTGCAAAGAAACCGCTAAACGCAGGATAACAGTCAACTGCATTTCACCCGGTTTTATCGACACCGAGCTCCTTGAAGGGTTAACTTCGGAACAATTGGATACGTACAAAAAGATGGTGCCTATGAAACGGTTGGGCAAGACCGAGGAGGTTGCCTCTGCCGTGCTTTTCCTGGCCGGGGAACAGGCATCATATATCAGCGGAGCTGTCCTGGAGGTGACCGGTGGCCTTTAATCCCGATATTTATCAGGCCATTCCGCACCGTCCCCCTTTCCTATGGGTGGATTCGATCATATCATTCGATGCAAAGACAATTGTAACGGAGAAATTCATTGCACCGGACCTTGATATTTTTTCAGGCCATTATCCCGGTTATCCGATAATGCCAGGCGTTTTGCTCTGCGAGGCTGTTTTTCAGACTGGAGCCCTGTTCATGGCCAGGATGCTGGAGGAATCCGGACAGGTTAAGAAAAAAGGGGGGAAAGCACCTGTGCTCACCAGGATCAAGGGGGCAAAGTTCAAAAGAATTGTCAACCCTGGCGATACGATCAGGATGCATGTATCCCTTGATGAAAACATCGGCAACGCCTGGTTTTTTAAAGGCAAAGTGCTTGTTGACAACAAGACAGCTGTTACAGTGGATTTTGGCTGCACCATAACTGACAGGACTTGAATAGCAGGCAGCAATTTGTTCATGAAACTCCGCTGCCGGGCCTTTCCTGTAAATGAAAGCCACGCCGGCCGGTCTGTTGACATGGAGCATGAAAACTATGTAGTATTGTCCGTCTTGTGATAACATAAAAATCTACACGGAAGTAAGGCCCTTCCCTATCTGCAATGACAACCAACCTAATAATACGTTTTTGAAAGGAAATATATTCGTGCAAAATTTAAGCATTTTTCAAATGATCATAGATGCAGGTCCGATGGTGAAGTTTGTTATGCTTCTCCTCCTCATTTTTTCGCTGGTATCATGGACCATAATCATAATGAAGCATTTATCGTATAAAAGGGCCCTGGCTGAAACGGAACTCTTCCTGGACATCTTCTGGAAGAGCAAGAACCTGGCCGATGCCTATAAGGCGGCAAAAGAAATACCAGACAGCCCTGAAGCAACCATATTCATCCTTGGGTTTAATGAACTGCAGAAGATTGGCCGTAGCCGGGTGACAAAACAGGGCGCTGAAGAGACCCTGGAAATGCAGCTTGCCAGCATGGATAACCTGAAAAGAGCGCTGCGCAAGGCGGAGAATAAACAACTGACCCGCCTTGGCATGTATCTATCCTTCCTGGCAACCACCGGCAGCGCCACGCCCTTCATAGGTCTTTTCGGGACTGTCTGGGGCATCATGACTTCGTTCCAGGATATCGGCATGCGCGGCTCCGCCTCTCTTGCCGTGGTAGCCCCCGGTATTTCCGAGGCGCTCGTAGCGACTGCTGCAGGGCTTGCCGTCGCAATTCCATCGGTTATCTTTTATAACTATTATTCCAATAAGCTTTCCGTCCTGGAAAATAACATGCAGGGCTTTTCTGCAGATTTCCTGAACCTGGTGGAAAGGGACCTGTTGTCCAGAGTATAATTTTCATTGTGAGGATTCAAAGCCATGGCATTTGGCAGTACCAACGGCTCTAAAAGACTGGTTTCCGAGATCAACGTCACGCCGCTTGTTGACGTGATGCTCGTGCTTCTCATTATTTTCATGGTCACCGCTCCCATGATGACCCAGGGTGTTGATGTCGATTTGCCTGAGACCACGGCCAAACCTTTAAGGCAGAAAGAAGAGCCGCTCCTGGTGACCATTAAGAAAGACGGCCAGATATATTTCAACAATATCAAGCTGGATCAGACCCTGCTCAAACAGCAGTTAAGCGCCCTGTCAAAGGCTGAACATGAAAAACCCATATATTTAAAAGCAGACAAGCAGGTGCCCTACGGTCTTGTGGTCTCAGTCATGGCCGATATCAAAGATTCCGGTTTTGACAAACTTGGGATGATAACTCAGCCGGCCGATAAAAAGAAACCATGAAACTGCCTGGTTCCAGCGGCTTATTAACTCCATACAGCATGTTATCCAACGAATGGCGAAAACCATTTAATATCTCCATTGGCCTGCATATCGTAGTCGTGGCCCTTGCCATGCTGGCCCCGACCCTCTTCGACCGGCAGCCGAAGCTGCCTGAGATCTACACGGTAAACCTCTTTACCGCGACTGAAGTGGCTGAGCGGGAAGCTCCGCCGGCCAAAGCCCCTGCTCCAAAAGCGCCTGAGAAACCGGCAGCCAGACAGGCAGAGCAGGAGAGCAAAAAACCGGCAGTGTCCATTCAACCCTCAAAACCAGAAGCTGCGCCCGTTGCAAAAACAATTATTGTAAAACCAGTTTCTCTCAAACCACTCAAGCAAAAGGTTAAGGTCGGCAAAACCAAGGAGGAGGAAGCACTGGATAAGGCAAAGCTGTCCCGGGTCGTTGAACGGCTCAAATCCAGCGCTGCACAAAAAGAGGCCAGGGAAGCGGCAGACGAGGCGGCAAAAGATGCGGTCAACAAGCTGGCCGATGCCCTCAAGACGACCACAGCAGCAACAACGGACTCCGCTGCAAAAACAGCAGGTCAAACAGCTTCCACAGCAGAATCTGCCGGTATCACCGGCCCCAGGGGAACCGGTATCGAACCTGACTTTTACATGAAACAGTACCTGGCAACCGTTTACCAGAAAATTCATGACCATTGGGTCTTGCCGGAGCTGCAGAATTGGGATAATTCTCTTGAGGCTGTCCTGGTTGTAACCATCAGGAGAGATGGTGTTGTAACAGACAGTTTCTTTGAAAGAAAATCAGAAAACATCTATTTCAACCAGTTTGTTCTAAAAGCACTGAAGGATGCTGCGCCGCTGCCGCCATTCCCTGATCAGCTGGAAGAAAACACCTTTGAGATAGGTTTGCGATTCAAGCCCGGAGAACTTTATTAGCATGCGCTGCAGAAACATTATGAGTCTTCGAAAAATAGTATATGTGAGCGGGCTGGTGCTCCTTTCTGTCTTTCTCTTCACTTCCCTGGCTCAGGCACGGGTCTATCTTGACATAACGTCCCCGGACTTTCGCAAGGTTCCTTTCGCCGTGCCTTATTTCTCTGATAAAAACGATCCGGACAGAACAAAGAAATCTGACCGGGACCTGACAGCCCTCCTGACAGAGGCTCTCGAATTCCACGGCTTTATTTCAGTGGTCCCCCCGGAGAGATATGACGGCTCCATGAACACTGACTGGCTTAAACTGGGAGTCGATTTTACCATAATCACCACTTACGAAATTTCAGGTGAGACGATAAGCTTTGAGTTCAGGCTGAATGATATAACCGAGGGCAAAATGCTTCTCGGCAAGCGTTACAAGGGCTCACTGGATATGCGGGATAAAATTATACTGCGGTTCTGTAATGAGGTCATTTCCCTGCTTACCGGCGAACGTGGAATCAGCCTTTCGAACATAACTTTTTCTTCTGAAGTGGATGGCGGATTTAAGGAAATTTTCGTGGCAGATGCCCTGGGCAGAAATATCAGGCAGATAACAAGGCATAAAAGCATAGCGGTCTCTCCTAAATTCTCCCCTGACGGCAAACTGCTTGCCTATACCTCGTATCATCCGGGTAATCCTAATCTTTATATAACCAACTGGCAGGAAGCTAAAACCACCAGGGCCATTTCCCGCCATCCCGGTCTTAATCTTGCTCCAGCCTGGTCTCCTGATGGGAAAACCATGGTTATTACCCTGAGTAAGGACGGCAATCCCGATCTCTACCTCATAAATAACGAGGGAGCCATTCTTGACAGGCTCACAAAAAATACCGGCATCAATGTATCCCCGGCCTGGGCTCCTGACGGCAGATATATTACATTTGTCTCCGACCGCAGCGGCAATCCACAAATTTATATCATGAATGTGAAGACAAAAACTGTCAGACGTATTACCTTTCAGGGGAATGACAATACAGAGCCGAGCTGGTCACCCGATGGCGAATGGATTGCGTACTCAGGTCTGTATGAAGGACGGTACCAGATCTTTATTATTAAACCTGAGGGCGGACAGCCCCTGCAGCTGACATGGTACCGGGATGATCATGAATCTCCCTCATGGTCACCGGATTCAAGGCAGATAGTTTTTAGCCGCAGCCATAACAACGACAGGGATATCTGTACGGTCTTCAGGAACGGCACAGGCCTTCGCACCCTGTTCAAGCTTGAAGGCCACCAGTCATCACCTGAATGGTCAACACGAATGGAATAAAATATGATAATAATGAGGACATCCATGAAACGAGCTGTTCTATACTCCGTAGTGCTTTTAGTATTCTCTACCCTTCTGGTCCAGTGCGTTGCCACGCAGCAAGACGTGGAATACACCAATGTCAAGGTACGCAAAATGGACACTAAAGTCGAAGATATCAACAAGGAAATCGAGGAACTGAAGAAACAGACCGTGCAGGATGTACAGACGCGCCAGGCGGAAACCGGCGACCGCCTCGATTATCAGCAGTCCGAAATACTGCGGCTGCAGGGTGAGATTGAAGAGACCAACTTTTTCATTCGGCAGGTGCAGGAAGAAAACAGTGAGCTGAAAAAACTCCTGCTGGCCCGTCTAGATACTTCGGAACAAAACAGGACCGCAGAAATCAACAGGCTTAATGAACGTCTGGCACTCACTGAAGAACAGCTACTTAAAGCCCTGGAACGTGTGACCTTTGCCGAGACTGAAATAACGGCGATCAAGGAGGCCCGCAGCCAGGAAGCTGCCCAGCGGGCTCTGGAGGCAGCCCAGCGGGCGAGAGAAGCGGAGAGAAAGGCAAGAATGGCCGCTGAACAGGAGAGCACCAGAGGGCCTAGGGAGATACTGCCTGATACCCTAAAGATTGATGTGAGCAGCCAGAACATTACCGAATCCTCTGCAGATGAAAAAGAGTCCGAAAAAGTTGCAATGAAGCCCCAGGTAAAAACTGTCGAGCCTCCCGCCCCACCTCCTGCGGCTGTCACGAGCATTTATGAAGAGGGCACAAGTCTTTTCAAGCAGAAAAAATACCGGGACGCCTATAATGTTTTTGCGGAATACCTCGATAAAAACCCTTCGGGTCCCCAGTCTGTCGATGCCCGCTATTATGCTGCTGTAAGCCTTTACGAGGACAAGGATTATGAACTGGCTATCCTGGAATTCCAGAAGGTGATCGTGGAGTACCCCAAGGATGACCTGGCTCCCAAGGCCTTATACAGACAGGGCCTCTCTTTTGAAAAGATCGGCGACCCCGAAACTGCCCGCATTGTGTATAACAAGCTTGTCGACACCTATCCGGGGAGTGAGGAAGTGACATCTGCAAAGACCAGGCTTGAAGCCTTAAAGAAGTAGTCTCCAGAATCTGCCTCCTGAATGATAGATAGTCATTCAAGGATTATTTCCTCCCAGGAAAAAAATGTCTGGAATGCTGAAGACAATTTTTAGCAGACGTATGTTGACATCCCTGCTGATGGGATTCTCCTGTGGTCTACCACTCCTCCTTACCATATCAGTCCTGCAGGCCTGGATGAAAGAAGAAGGGGTTGATCTAACGGTTATAGGCTTGATGGCACTTGTCGGCCTCCCCTATACTGTCAAATTCCTCTGGGCACCCTTTCTGGATAGATTTACCCTGCCCTTTCTGGGACGTCGCCGGGGCTGGCTGCTTGTTTCCCAGATCGTGCTCATGCTGGTTATCTGCTGGCTCGGCCTGACATCTCCCACAAAAAACCCATGGCTTGTAGCCTTTGTTGCATTTCTTGTCACCTTTTTCAGTGCTTCACAGGATATTATCGTTGATGCTTATCGGCGGGAAGATCTTTCGGATGAAGAACTGGGGCTCGGCTCCTCGTTATATATAAACGGATATCGCATAGGAATGTTGTTAGCCTCAGGAGGCGGCCTGATCATGGCTGATCACATGTCATTCTCCTCTGTATACATAATCATGGGATTATGTATGTTGCCTGGTATCTTAACGACAATCCTTTCACCTGAACCAGAAAACCCCGCCGGCACTCCCAAAACTATGCAGGATGCTGTTCTCCTCCCATTGAAAGAATATTTCAGCCGTAACGGTGCCTGGTGGATCCTGGCATTTATTCTTCTCTATAAAATAGGAGACACAATGGCCAGTGCCATGACCACCCCTTTTTACCTGGATATCGGTTTCTCAAAATCGGAGATCGGTACAGTGGTAAAACTTTTTGGCTTCTGGGCAACAATTGCAGGAAGCCTTGTTGGTGGTATCATGATGCTACGCCTGGGTATCAACCGTTCCCTCTGGATATTTGGAGCTTTGCAGGCATTATCCACAGCAGGTTTTGCAGTACTTGCACAAATCGGCCACAGCATTGTAGCCCTGTCAACTGTTATCGCCTTTGAGAATTTAAGCAGTGGTATGGGAACCGCTGCCTATGTTGCCTTCATGGCCAGTATCACCAATAAGAAATTCACCGCTACCCAATATGCCCTTCTCAGCAGCCTGATGGGAATACCGAGAGTCCTGGCTTCAGCTCCGACAGGTTATTTTGCTAAACATATGGGCTGGATGAGCTTTTTTATAATGTGCACCCTGATTGCAATTCCGGGCATTCTACTTCTCCTGCAGGTTGCTTCCTGGCATAAGAAAGAATTCTGATATACTATGAAAAAACTGTTGTAATCATGAAAATTCGCCTCGATAAACTGCTGCTGGGAAAAAATCTTGCCCCAAGCAGGCAGAAGGCCCAGGCGCTGATTGCCGCCGGCCAGGTCCTGGTGGATGGCAGGCCGGCTGATAAGGCCGGAACCATGGTGGAAGATTCTGTGACTGTTGAGGTCAGGGAATCATGTCCCTATGTGAGCAGGGGCGGCTATAAGCTCGAGGCCGGTCTCCAGTTTTTTGGAATTGACCCAACAGGGCTTGTCTGTGTTGATATTGGTGCCTCAACAGGGGGATTTTCAGACTGTCTGCTTAAAAATGGTGCCGCAAAAGTCTATGCAGTTGATGTGGGGTACGGGCAGTTGGCCTGGGAACTGCGCCAGGACCCAAGGGTCGTGGTAATGGAGCGTACCAATGCCCGTTATCTTACCACCGAAGATTTTGAGGACTGCATTGATTTTGCTGTAATAGATGCGTCCTTTATTTCACTTAAATTGCTCATCCCGCCGCTGCTGCCATTATTCAGGAAGCAGATTTCAATTCTTGCCCTGATAAAACCTCAATTTGAGGTCGGCCGCGGCAAGGTGGGCAAAGGAGGGGTTGTGCGTGATCCTGCGCTGCACCAGGATGTTATAGATGGTATAACAGATTTTTGTGAAACACTGGGATTGCGGAGCCGGGGTGTGACGCCCTCCCCCATCCTGGGGCCCAAGGGCAACAGGGAATTTCTCATCCACCTGGTTTCAGATGGCGACCCGGAAGATAAAAACTGAATGATAAAGATAATTCCATGTTCAGAATCCTGGTAATCCTGCTTTTAATCCTCCCGGTTGCCTCCGGCATATTAGCTGAGAACCATGGACTCATGGCGGAGTGTGAAATTATTATTGATGATTTTGCAAATGGCATCAAACCCGCCTGGCGTCCGAAATCGTTCAAAGGCTCTACAGAGTATACCTGGACCAAGGAGGACAACAGGGCATATATAAGGGCGGAAAGCAAAGGATCGGCATCGGGACTGTATTACAAGATAGAGTATAACCCGCGGCAATATCAGTACATCACCTGGCAGTGGAGGGTGGACAATATCATTGCGGGAGGCGATGCCACCAGAAAATCAGGCGATGATTACGGGGCCAGGGTCTATGTTGTCTTCCCCTCCTTTTTCTTCTGGAAAACCCGCGCAATAAATTATATCTGGGCCAACAAGCTGCCGAAAGGAGAGGTGCTCCCTAACTCCTATACTTCAAACAGTGTGATGATCAGCGTTGAATCCGGTAATTCCGAGAGCGGTAAATGGATAACAGAAACACGAAATGTCTATGAAGATTACAAGCGCTTTTTCGGCCAGGAGCCAGCTGACGTCGGTGCCATTGCAATTATGACTGATACTGACAATACAGGGGAAAGCGCTTCGGCAGGTTACGGCCCGATCGCAGTCTGCAGTCGTGATCCGAGAAGATAAAGTATTGCAAACCATTTTTCACCAAGAACTGATTTGACTTGATGACCTGATGATGCTATACATTTGTGCAATTAAAAACCGATTAAGCAGTCTGATAATGAGCAGACAGATCAACCCACAATTAAAACATTCAGGAAGAGTTTGATTATGAAGACCACGACTTTCCAAAGGTTTTTTCTTGGTACTGTTGTTTCCCTGTTTATTTTTTCACTTGCTGCAGCCGGCCATGCAGCAGAATATGTCAGTGTAATAAAAGACGGCGTGAACATCCGTTCAGGGCCCAGCACAACGAACAAGGTGGTATGGCAGGTTTTTCGAAGTTTTCCGCTCGAAGTCATAAAACGGGAAGGCAAATGGGTTAACGTCGTCGATTTTGAGGGCGATAAAGGCTGGATTTACGAAACCCTCATTTCCAGTAAAAAAACCGTTATTGTCAATGTGGAAACGGCCAACATGCGCGCTGGTTCAAGTACGGACGATCCAGTAATCGCCACAGTCAAAAAAGGGGTGGTCTTTGAACCGCTGGAGATGATTGGCGACTGGATGAAGGTCCGCTACAAGAATGAAATTACCGGTTGGATGCATAACTCCCTGCTTTGGCCCAGTAACCCGCTGTAGTCAGGAGGTCAATCCAACTCTCTCCTCTGATTCTGCCTCAAACACGCCTGAAAAGTAAAAGCGATCGTGCTTCCTTTGTTCATGACTTAGGTGGAAAAATCCACCGGCAGGCGAACAATTGAACCTGCTTTGTTTTTAAAGAGGAGGTAGCGGTTTTCCAGACCGAACAGAAAAATATCCCTGGTAATTTTCACATCCTGGCGGCAGTAGCTAATTATTTCCTCCATCCTGCCTTCTTTAAACCACTGGAGAGCCTGCAGACCGTTGGCTGACTTTTTCACCCCCAGGGTATGCTCGGCTAAGCGGTCAAGACTCAACCTGTATCCCAGCCTTTTGCTAATCTCCTCCATGATATCCAATGTCGGCAATGTCCCGAGATTGAAGAGCGAATACGCGGACAGCACCTTATTGTCAAACCGCTTGTTGTTAAAACCTACCACCAGGTCAAATTTCTGCAGATCACGGATCAGCTCGGGAATATCCTTCTCAAGGTATGTTTTAAAACTGTCGGATAATGAATCGTAAAGAACTGCAACAGAGATACCCATCCTTTCAGCCCTGTGCCAGCCTCCGACTTCAGCCGCACTTCGTCTAGTCTCAACATCAAAGACACCGTAACGGTGCGGCGGCTCTGCTTTCGGTATTTTCTTTTCAGGTGCTGCGGACCTGAACTCCCGGGGGGCAATTTTTCCAGTAAGTGCTCGATCTGCAGCAACTGCTGTTTTGCTGCTTAATAGGTCTCCAAGGATCTCCAGGGCAGATTGCTTGTCTATAGGCCGGTTGCCGGAACCGCATTTCGGGGAATGAACGCAGGATGGACAGCCGAGTTCACATGGACAGTCACCGATAGTTTTCTGCGCCAGATGCAGGAGCTCGTCAATTTTTTCAAAGGCCTTGCGGGCCAGTCCAACCCCCCCCGGATAACCGTCGTAGATGAAAACTGCAGCCTTTGAGAGCTGTTCATGGAAAGGATGGGCTATGCCCCCGACATCATTGCGGTCACAGAGGACCAGCAGGGGAAATATGGAGATTGCCCCATGCTCCAGGGCATGAATTCCGCCCATGAAATGATACTGCTCTTTTTCGATGCGCTTTTGCACTTTTTCAGGGATTTCCAGCCACAACCCTTCTGTTTCAAAGACCAGGGGCGGAAGATCAAGATGCTCTTTGCTTATCAGTTTCTGTCCTGCCACCAGCCGCCGCTGAAATCCGCTCACGGTATCGGTAACCCGCAGATAGCCGAAAGACACCCGAAAATTATGTATTGCAGATGAGTGGTAGGTCTTGAGGATTTCCGTGGTCTTATTGCCCATTGTCCGGGTAAAATAGTTAACGTTTTTCCTGACTGCGGTCACCTCATGGGTCTCAAGGTCAAGGTCGGTTATAAGCCAGGTCTTGCCGCGGTGCAGGTAAACGGCCCCTGGGTGGCATTCCTTAAAGCACCGCATGAAATCTATTTCACCAAGCGCGCTCCCGTCAGTATTGTTGCGGATAACGAATGTCTGGCCGCTACCCCGCAGATCGACTTCCCGGTGCGGATACTTCCTGGCCCCGACCCAGTATTTTTCATCTGCTGTCAGGAGCAGAGATGCTTCTTCCGCAAGTTCATGCACCACTTGACGCACTGCCGCATCCTGCACAAAAGGTTCATCTGTCTTCAGCGGTTGTTCCGCCGCAGCACAGATAAGATGCCGTTTGACAATGGTTTTGTTTGCAGGATTCAAAACGGTTGATTCAACCTCCCGGCTAAAAAAATCCTGCGGGTTGCGCATGAAATGCTGATCCAGGCTGTCTTCAAGAGCGACAAGGATGATGAGTGATTCATTCTGCTTGCGGCCCACCCTGCCTCCGCGCTGCCAGGTTGTCATTACCGTGCCTGGATAACCGACCAGGATGCAGATATCAAGATCACCAATATCTATGCCCAGTTCAAGTGCACTGGTTGCTATGACGCCAAGAAGCGATCCATCCGACAGACGGGCCTCAATCTCCCGCCGTTCTTCGGGCAGATATCCAGCCCTGTAAGAAGTCAGCTTGCCGGACAATTTTCCCAGGCGCTGCCGGGTCCAGATGGAAACCAGTTCTGTCAGTTTTCTCGATTGCGTGTAAACTATGGTGCGCAACCCCCGTTTCAGGCTAGCTTCAATTAATTGAGTGGCAGCAGTTGCAGCACTGTCCAATGGATTAATGAAAACAAAATGACGTTTTGCCCGTGGAGCCCCTGATTCACTGATGACCAGAGACTCTTCACCGAGAAGATCCCGGGCCAGTTCGTCGGGATTCGCCACGGTAGCGGAAGAAAGAATAAACTGCGGCCTGGAGCCGTAGTATGCGCACAAACGTTTCAGACGCCTCAGGACCCAGGCCATGTGGGAGCCGAAAATACCCCTGTAGGTATGAACCTCATCCAAAATAACATGGGTCAGCCGGGCAAAAAAACCGGACCAGGTGGAATGGTATCCCAGCATTGAAAGATGCAGCATATCCGGGTTGGTTATGAGGATATGCGGGGGCCGGTCACGGAGTTTCTTCCGCTGGTAGGCTGTTGTGTCACCGTCATAGATTGCGGCAGCCGGTTGTAGCTCATGCGGCAATAGAGAGCAGAGTTCATTGATGGAGCGCAGCTGATCCTGGGCCAGGGCTTTTAGGGGGAAGAGATAGAGCGCGGCAGAGTCGGGAGCCCGCATGATCTGCTCAAACACCGGAAGGTTGTAGATCAGGCTTTTGCCGCTGGCTGTAGGCGTTGATACAATAACATTCTCGCCCCGTCGGACTGCATCGGTGGCACTAACCTGGTGCTGATACAGTGCATCTATTCCCATGTGTTTGAGCGCTTCCTCCAGGGCTTTGGGCCAGTCTATCCTGTTTTTCCCGAAAGCGGCAGGATGTTCTGCCAGCTCTTCATGGTGCACAACCTGCCCGCCTAATCTGGGCGAAGCTTTGAGAGCTGCAAGATACTCAGCTACAGAACCATTTTTTTGAGAATCTTCCATGCGGTAATTTGTATACTCTGTAACTTTCTAAGTATTGACACGTGTTTTGAATTGAATCCCTGCAGTGTTATATAGTAAGTATAAATATTTTATTTGATTATGTGTAAGAAAAACTGGACATTGTTCCAGACAAATGACAGCAATTAAAGGACACCCCCATGAAATCCATAGTTACACTGGGTCCGGAGGGATCATCCTCATGGCAGGCAGCCAAACGGTTTGATCCTGATGCTGAAATAATGCTTTTTCCGAATTCGCCGTCAGTCATCATGGCGTTTACTGAAAAGCTGGCAGACTTTGCCCTGATCCCTGTTTACAACACGCGGGAAGGCGAAAGTCTTGAATATTTCCGCATAATGGAAAAACTCAGCAAAGCGAACTGGATTGATAATGTGGTTATGCCCATTCATCTTTCCCTCGGTGCCATTGATGACTCGCATCCACTATCCATTCTCATTGGCAAAAGCAACAGCTTCAGGCAATGTGAAGAATACATAACAAACTACTATCCTTTGCTACCGCAGTTGACTGTAATCGATCTGCAACAGACCATAAATGAAGTCAAGGCCCAGAACAAGCTCGATCACGGCTTTGTTGCCACAGAAGAATTTCTGGTGGCAAACGGACTGGTGATCCGGGAAAGGGAATTGGCGCCACATAACCAGACCAGGTTTGCCATAATCAGTTCGACCCCTTCCGAACCAACCCGGTATGATGCCACTGCCCTGCTGACCCGCCCTCTGAATGACAGGGTCGGACTTCTGGTCGATATCCTGGGGGAATTCACCCGACGCGGTATCAATATTATTGACATGCGGACAGAAAGCGATATCAAGACTCAGAAGCTGCAGATCTATATCGAGGCGGAAGGTCATATCAAGGATAAAAACCTTGCCGACGCGGTAAAATCCATAAGCGAACACATTATCCAGGACCCTGGTTCTTTCCAGGTTCTTGGCAGTTTTCCAAGGGTTGACATGCGTACCAAGCACATATCCTCTTTCGGTTTTATCGGCACAGGGGACATGAGCAAGTGGTTTGCCAAACGGCTGGAAAATGAAGGCTACAACTCCCTGCTTACAGGCCGCACAACTGATCTGAGGCCGGAGGACATGATCCCCCAGGTTGATGTGGTGGTCATCTGTGTGCCCATAAGCGCAACCGCTGAGGCTGTAGACAAATACGGTCCGCTCCTTAAAGACGGACAGGCCCTGATAATTCTTGCTGGTGTGGCGGAAAATGCCCTGGAGGCAGCCCTCGAAAATACCCGGGCCGGCGTCGAAGTCATGCTGGTCCATAATCTCTGGGGGCCCCAGGCAAAAACCATGAAGGACAAAAATGCCACAGTGGTTAGGACAAAAAGAAGCGGACTGCTCTGCAGCGAATTCGAGGCCTTTTTGTATAAACACGGAGCGCTGATCAATCAGGACAGCCCGACCCAGCACGACCTGCTGATGGGTGTCGGGCAGAAGCTGCCCACAACGGTTTCCGTGGCACTTGCCATGACACTCATGGACAATCGGATCCCGCAGGATGAGATAGGGAGCCATTCCACCCTCACATCCTTATACGGCATCCTGGCCATGGCCAGGGTACATACCCAGAATCCCAGGACCTATGCCGAGATAATGGCCACCACAGGGGATGGCCGCAAGATCGTCAAAAGTTTTGCCGCCAACCTGATCAAGCTCATGGACTTGTCCAACGAGGGAAAAATTGACGAGCTTTGTGCCATCATAAATGAAAACAGGCACTACCTGACCGATGACTTTTTAAGGTCCAGGATGAAGCAGTCCCTTGCCGTAGATGAGACCCTGAGCAAGATTATCCGCTCATGATGTTTACCAGCGGGGTTTGTTGACTTTTTTGCTATTATGCTTACTCTACCACTATGGAAAAAAAACCTGTAAACAAGAAAAGTGAACATCCTATCGTTGTTCTCATAATTTTTGTACTGCTTTTAATTCCCCTTCTCATTTTGTTCGGCGGCAAACCCTACACCTGACAGGTGTCTCAGCCGCTGCCCCGGGGAGGAGCAGACCAAACCTTTTCAACGCCAAAGTAGTTTTCATTTAACTTCTCTGTCGTGCATCCTGAGGAGGATACTCATGTTGAATGCCTGCAAGAAATATCTTGATGAAAAACATTACTGCCCCCATTGCAAAGAGCAGCTTTCCTGTTGCAGCACGCCGCCCATTCACGTCGGCGATGGCCTGGGCTGGGGCACCGAAGCCTACTTTATCTGTTTGAATGACGAATGCTCTCTCTTTAAAAAAGGCTGGGAACATATCGAGATGCAGTTCGGACACAGGGCCTCCTACCGCTATATGCTTTTGCCCGGCAATACAGAAGGTACGCCAATGATGGTTGGCAGTAGGGACGCTTTCAAGGGCTGTATCATTGATCCGGAAAGCCTCAAGCTGCAGGATGAACGCTATGCCAGGGAAAAAGAGGCTGAGGCCAAGCTTGATACCTGCGTGGCGGATAAGAACCTGGACCCGGTTCTATTTCTGCTCCTCGATGAAGCGGCAGACCGGAAAAACCGTGAACGGGCGGCTGATCTCTTAACCGAGCTCAATGATCTTTCCTGCATAGATCCGATCCGCAACCATACTTTCAGGGACGATGCTCTGGCCCACAGGGTGAACCTGGCAATTAAACAGATGCTTAAAACAAACTTTAAAAAAGAATGCCCGGACTGTGCAGAAATAATTAAGGCCCAGGCCATAAAATGCCAGCACTGCGGCAAGGAATTCAATTAAAAACTTTTTGCCCAAAACGACTAAAATCTTGCTAAAATAAGGCCCATCTATTATAAGACATGCCTTGCTATGTGGTGAGCGTAGCTCAGCTGGTGGTAGCACCGGGTTGTGGCCTCGGCGGTCGTGGGTTCAAGTCCCATCGCTCACCCCAGAAATGATAAAGGCT
>Ga0111148_1063_pt1 | contig 24020 bp, 18 predicted proteins | sample DeeMarSeWOR28_12_FD_80359 | JGI IMG/M metagenome (GOLD analysis project Ga0111148, IMG submission 80359) | Desulfobacterales bacterium SG8_35 | reverse complement strand
AAAACCGGCCTTGAGTATGTTTGCAGCCATAGGCTGTCCCATGATCCCCATACCGATAAAACCTATTTTTTGATACATTAATTTCTCCCCACTGATTATTTTACACTGCATATGCCGTGAATGGTATTGCAAGCACGGGAATACAGCTTTGTCAGCCAGTCGTCACCGGGAATGGAGTCATCTTTTGAGAGGTCGCACTCAGGACACCGGTGAATCCTTGCCATTTTTCTCATTATTCTCCGGGTCGAGGCTACAAAAGTGGCATGACTCCATGTCAATGGTGATACAGAAAGTGCTTTGCCGGTTATTGGGTGCACCTGTTCTGCCAGTACACCTGATGGCAAGGCATGGTCAGCTACCCACTGCAGGATTGCCAGGGGTTCTTCCAGGTCTTTTTCCGTGGAAGCCAGAAATGTTATGTGATCGGCCAGCCAGAGTGTGCAGATAAACCAGGGATTGCCGGGAAAGCGGGGGTCGACCTGGTGGTACTTATCCCCCTCGTAGCGCGCCAATCCGCCAACATCGGTGCTGAGCCATAGCTTCTTGCGCAGCGCTTTCATGGTTGCAATTATGCGTTCATCAGCAGCATCATAAAGGCCAAAGGCGAATAATCCCCAGAGGCTGGCATCACAGTTATCATCATAAACAAGGTTTCCCGCAGCATCACGAGTTACCATGCGGCAGAACCGGTTTATTTCCGGGCGCCAGAGAAAACGTGAGGCCGCATCCCGGATCTCAGAGGCTACCCGCTGATAATGATCTGCCAGTTTATCCTCGCCAAATACCGTGCAGAAAAGGGAGGCAGCCGTAAGGCCGCCGAAAACGGCCCCGGTCGTAAAGGATAGCATGCCTCGTCTTTCTTCCCAGAGATCATAAGAGGCGTCCGGCAGACCGGTCTCCCCGTCACGGTAGCGGCACATAAATGATGCGGCATTTTTAATAAGAGGCCTGTAAAGGGGCTTGATAAACTCGATATCCCGGTAAATCACGAAATGATTCCAAAGGGCCCAGACAACCAGGGCTGTTTCGTCTTCCTGGATTGGAAGCTGTTCCTGCCCTTTTTCCATCCAGGGATGCCAGGAAGAGGCGAGGGTGCCGTCGGGGTTGTATTTATGGAGAAAATAACCATCTTCAGTAATTGCCCGTGACGCAAACTGGTAGAAACGCTGGGCTATGACCGGGTATCCTGCAACATCCAGAGAATTAGCAACAAGTGCCCCGTCCCGGGGCCAGATGTAGGAATAAGTGTCACGGTTGAACATGACTACATCTGAATCATTCGCTGCAAGAATGCCGCCTTGAGCATCAATCTGTGTATTTAGAACGAGCAGGCTTCTCCGGTAGAGTTTGGCAACCGAAACAGGAAGAAGATCAAGGGAAAGGGCCTCCTTATGGACCCAGAGATGCCAATAGTCCGCAGTTCTTTTCAGGAGCACTTCAGGTGTTTTGTACTTGACAAGAGAATCAAGCCGGCGCACTTCGGCCCACGTTTTTCCTGCAGCAAGCCAGTAGAACGCCTGCCCCCGGGATAAACCCTTGATATCGAGATGAAGACCAATGACTGAGTCAACTGAACCCTGGGCAATTGTGTTGCCTGACAGGGAACCATCTTCGGCGTCTATATATGTTCCCTCCTTGCCGTTAATTTTTTTCTGGCCCACGGCAAACTGGTTCAAACCGGAATTATGTTCTGTTCTGCCGCCAATGAGAAAATAGCGTTCACCCTTGTAATGAATCAGGCCGCCTGACGCAGGATCAAACGCCGCAGTATCTCCCACACTGTTTCCTGAAATATCAAGGTTGTGACTGAGAAAAAGCCTGATATGACGATCGTGCGGAGCCATGTTTTCAAGGATGATTTCACGGATATAGACATTCTCATGGAAGTCGACAATGTCACGGCACATGAGCAGTAAGCTGAATCCCTCATGATACAGGGAAACACTGGTCACCATGGTGTCTTCCTCGTAACCGAGTTCAATCTTCCAGTCCCGGCCTACCCAGGAGAACTGATTGTCTATCCAGATGCCAAGGCGGCAGTATTCGCCCTGGACATGGTTCTCCTGGCCGACGTATGGGAAATAGAGGTCTCGGATATTGTAAAGATGATCGAAGCAGATGAGGAGTTTGCCGTTTCCAACTGGGATGTCTCGTGGCATGTATGCATCCTCCGGAAGAATGATCACCGCATCAGTTTATTGCAGCGTCAGCGTAGAGTGACAGCAGGGCACTGTTCAGGTCTGTGCCTTTCGTGTGTGGATAAGTAATACTAATGAAAAATCACATCAAAATCCAGCATTACAATGATAAAAATTCAGTCTCTTTCCGTAAGTGGTCAATCAGCTTCCGGTGTCCGGATGGGAAAGCATAGTGCAAAAGCTCGTCCGGCTTTATCCAGCGGTATTCCTGGGCGCCATGGAGGGTGGGTTCGTACCTGCCATCCGCTGGGCTGCAGAAGTAGCAGTGCAGAGTGACATGGTAATTCATATAATTGTGTTGCACCGTAATAATCTTCTGCAGAGAGGCAACAGCAAGTTCGGTTTCTTCCAGGTATTCACGAACCAAAGCCATTTCCGGTGTTTCGCCTGGTTCTAGGCGGCCGCCGGGGAATTCCCAGAGATTGGCCCAGACACCTTTTGATTTCCGTTTCTGGATGAGGATCCTGCCACCATGTTCCAGTATACCTGTGGCCATTTCAATGAAAATTTTTCTGGGAGGGGTTCGCAAAACCGGTCTTTCAAAAACAAGATCCAGAGAGAAAGCTATGCACTCCTGCCTGATGGGACAGATGCTGCAGCGTGGGTTTGTGGAAATGCAGACCAGGGCGCCAAGTTCCATCAGGGCCTGGTTGAATTCACGGGCCCTGCCTTGCGGAAGTAATTCTTCGGCTTTGCGCCAGATGAATGCATGCGTATTTGCCTCCTTCACCTCCTTGTCAAGATTGAACAGTCTGGCAAAGATGCGTTCAATATTTGCATCAACCAGTGGATAATCCTTATTGAAGGCGATGCTCATGATAGCGCAGGCCGTGTATTTTCCTATGCCGGGCAACCGGAGGAGTTTGTTGTAGTCCGCAGGCATTTTACCGTTGTGTTCCGTCATGAGAATACGTGCGGTTTTCATGATGTTCCGGACTCTCGCGTAATACCCCAACCCCTCCCAAAGCTTCAGTATTTCCTCCTCGTCTGCCCCGGCGAGACTTGATATGTCAGGGAAACGCGAGGTCCACCTGTTGAAATAATCAATCACCCGATCCATCTGGGTCTGCTGCAGCATGATTTCTGAAATCCACACATGGTAAGGCGAATAGGTTCTTCGCCACGGCAGGTCCCGGGCATATTCCTGAAACCAGTGCAGGATGTTGTCTTGAAGTTTTTTCATGTCATAGTAAGCAAAACAGCTATATTACTCCTGCCGTGCTAGGATTATTTTTCCTAGTTAATACCATAACAGAATCATCCCGGTAATGGTATTACGGACTGGACTGCAGAAATAAGAATCGTAAGGTTTTTAGATTATCAGCAGTAATGCATCACCCTTTCTTGCTGCATATAAGCACCATGAATATTTTCGAATTTGTTCACATAAAAGCAGCAGCGGAAAATATAGACCTGGCCTTGACACCGGGTGATACTTAGGCCTTTTTGAGTGAGGAGAGATATGCATCGGGTCCGGAGCAGCAAAGAACGCTACTATTATTCCCACATAGACAGCTGTTTTTATGGCGCGAACCCCGGATAGTTGCTGAATCTGAAATCCCTGGTATTATCTTGCAAGTTCTTAGAGAAAACATTAACCCCGGCGGAACTTTTCAGAACTGCCTCAGGCGCACAGGGGATACGGAAAGTGTCCGTGACATAAAAACCGGACTCATGTGGCAGCTTGCGGGCAGCGTTATAAGTTCAGCTCCTCAAATGTATTGCTGGCTGCAGGAAAGCAATCGGGAAAAGATGTCTGGATATGATGACAGGCGTCTACCAACGATATACGAGGCATTATCACTTCTCGGGAGAAAAAGGAAAGCACGGGTCATATATTCATCCGTGCTTTAACCAGAGCCAGGGATAAATCTAAACCGCCGATAAACGCAAGCCGGGGGAATAATGGTTCGTTGACTTCAGGCATGCCTGGGTTTTCCGGGTCTCCGGTCCCTTTGCCGGAGGCTTTGGCAGGTTGTGCCGCCCAGAATGCTCTCTTTGCTGGGTGATGTCAGCACGTCGAGTAGCCGCAGCTGACGCACTGGCTGCAACCCCCGCTGCGGCGCAGGGTAAGCTTGCCGCATGCAGGGCATGACGAGTAGGAAGAAGGCTCTTCATAAGGGGCCGGGTCTTCCTTACCGTTGATCTCAGGTTTGCAGCTGTCAAGCACCTTGGCCAGAGCTGCCGGTATGGAGAAAACCCGTCCCAGGGAGCTGTTACTCCATACTGAGTCAGAGGATATATCCTCAAGGGTCCGCGCAATTTTATTCACCAGCCGGTAATCATGCTGCAGGGCCACGGAGATAACACGTCCGAGGGACTCACACATGCCGTGAATAGTTGAACCGGACTTGGTGGTGTTGATAAACACTTCCCGTACATGTTCATTTTCGCCCATGTTGGCCGTAACATACAACGAAGCCGGACCGCTGAACTTGAAGGTGCTGCCGTAACGCTGCGCAAGATCCGAGAAAGGGATTCCCGGTTTTTCAGCAGCCTTGGCCGCTGAATCACTTAAAACGCCTGTCATGGAGGAATCGCGGAACATGGTAATGCCTTTGAGCTTGCTGGCACGGGCAATGAACAGCATTTCCTTGATATCTTCAACTGATGTAGAAGCCGGCAGGTTAATGGTCTTGGAAACAGCGGTATGGTTAAAGGCCTGGCATGCCTCAAGTAGCCGGATCTGCTGGAGCGGTGTTATGTTATGGGCTGTCTGGCTTTCGACCCAGTCAAGCTTGTTTTCATCATAATTATAGAATTCCAGAGGAACCAGGGTGAATTCTTTCCAGGATCCGTCAGCATCTTTAACCCTGCGTGACTGTATCATCGAAAAGTAGGGCTCAACACCTGTGCAGGCAACTTTCATCAATTGGGAAATGGAGCCGGTGGGAGCCTGGGAAGTAGTTACTGAATTAAAGAGCCCTCCCTGTTTTATGACCGCATCGAAAATGCGCTTGATATGTTTCTGCCAGGTAACTTTTCGTGGAAGCTGACTGCAAAACTCCTGTGCCTCCTTGGCTATTCTTTTGGCATAATCAACATTCCACTCCCTAACCTCCAGTTTTTCGCCTGTTTTTTCCCTGTAATAATCTGCATAATCAATGCTGCCCTGCATGGAGCCGAGCATGAGAGCGAGCTGAGTGGCCTTGGCAAATTTCGGGGCTTCATGTTCATCAGCATACGAAACGTCATAGTAATTCATGGCATGCTGCAGTCCTGTAAAACCGATGCCAATGGGCCTGAATTTCAGTGTGTTTTTCACAATGCGTTCTATGGGGGGAAAACCTCCCATGTCGAGAATTTCATTGCCAGCTAAAGCTGCAAGTCTCGAATTTTCATAGACATTATTGAGGTAATCTCCGAATTTTACAGTAAGGCATTTCTGCAGGTTAACTGTCAGCAGGTTGCATGCCGTATCCTTGGTGGAAAGATATTCGCCGCAGGGATTTGAGTAGACCGGATTGTATTTTTGGGGTACCGGAGTATTTTCCAGACTCTTCTGGGTGAAAAGAAGTCCCGGATCGCCAGATTTCCAGATATACTCGGCGATTAACTGGAGCAACCCGTCATCCTCCCAGAACTTATCACTGGTGACATTGACCGAAACATTACAGCCTGTGTAAATGCCTGGATTATCACCTTTAAAGGTGATGAGCTCCTTTATATCCTTTATATCCCAGTCAGCCTGGATCATGAGAGCCCCGCGTCTTTTCCCTCCCTGACTGATACGGGCGGACAGGTGGGAATAGCCCTTGGCAAACGACACAGGACCGGAAGCAGTGCCCTGACCGTTATCAACAGGTGAACCCTTAGGCCTGATATTGGAAACATCGATGCCGCCGCCACCTGAATGTTGGAAAATGGTGACCAGGTCCCGCTCCATGCTGAAGATGGCTTCTGTTGAATCTTCAACATTGCCCAAAGGATAGCAGGAATAATATCCTTTGCGCTGGGTGTGGGGATTGCCGCCGTTCATTAAGAATGGGGTGGCGGTAATGAACTGATTGTTCAAGAGGGCTTTGGCTATACCAGGATAGGAGAATTTCTTGCTGACCCGTTTCAGGACATCGGCGAGACTTCTTTCTACCGGTTTCCCTGTTTTGGGATCCCTGATGGCGTAACGTTCACGCACAAGATAATCTTCAAATCTGTTCCATTCCTTGGCAGCATCCTCACGGTTGATCGGCAGTTTCATTCTCCTGACTCCTTAAGTTACAAAACATTGATGTATTAGTCAGTACTTGCTGGAAACTCTGGTTGTATATCCAGACCTGGTAACTAAAGTAATTATTTGAAAATATTATAAATATATAATTTGTTGCCCATGGAGAGCTGTGATAAGCTATGAATAATTCAGGACTGCAAATATAGAATAAACCAGCTTGTGTGTCAAAGAAAAAGAACCCACAAGATGTTGTATGTTAAATGGATTTTTAGTAAACCTAGACAGGGTGCGATTTTGGGGTGAATTTTTTTTACAGAACCTGTTTCTGCTAGCTGTTTCTCAAAAAGGTGCAGAGCTCAGCCTAACAGCGTTATAAAAAGCATGCCGACAAACATGAGCAGTGTGCCAATTCCACGGAACTGGATATCTGATTCCTTCAGGATGAGCCAGCTTAAGAGCACACTGAAGAGTATACTGCTCCTTTTTACTGCAACCATATAAACGGCGGTGGAAATGGATATTGCCTGGGTATGAAAACTGATATGGACCAGGAGGAGAAAACCAAGCCATATGCCCTTGCGGGAATTTTTCAAAATACTCTGCCAGCCGGTTTTGCAGCTGATAAGCAGTCCTGCAAGTACTATTGTATTGAAAACCAAAAAAAAGAAAAAAGCAAAGAACAGTGGAGAAGAGTGGATCATAGCCTTCTTGCCGATAACAGCTGCGAAGGCAAAGAGTATGGCTACGATGAACATGAACCAGGAACCTCTTTCGTGCGCAAATGCTGAAAATGGTGCCAGAAGACCGGACTGGTCCTTGCTGTAATGCAAAACATAACCTCCCAGTATGATAAGACCGACTCCCATTCCTCCCCAGAGATTAATCGTCTCCCCAAGGATGAAATAACCAGTCAATATCATAATTGCCGGGGTGAAGGACAGAAAAGGCACGGATAAGGAAATTGGCGAAATCTTTATGGCATAGAGGTAAAGAATATAGGCAAAAAAATTGATGGGAATGGAAAGGATAAAGGCCCACCAGAATGTATTATCAAGTGGAGGGGTTTCGATGAAAATGCAGCCCACCGCCAAGGCAGGTATGGCCCAGAAGAGTTCAAGTACAGCGATCTCCATTGGCTGAAGATCCTCATAGGTTTTGATGGACACATCCCGGGCAGCAATGGAGACAGCTGCCACGACACTCAGAATAAACCATGTCATATGTCAAGTATCAGTAAGAAGTAAATAAAGAAACCGGGTTTTGAGGGAATTTAATCCTGTTAACATTGCCTTATAATATTCCATGGGCACACAAGATGAAAAAAACGAGGGAATAACCCATGAAGGGCGATAAATGGAGGCAGGTTGAGCGTTTGTGCAAAACAGACAGGGCTGCTAACCAGGTTAGCAGCCCTGTTCCCTAATATGGTTAATTGGTGCGTTATTTAGTTACAGTAGCTTCAACAATTGCCACAACCCGACGATTTTTCTGCCGGCCGTCCTCTGTATCATTCGAGGCAACGGGAGCGGACTCACCATAACCTATTGTTCCAATCCTGGATCCTGTGATACCGAACTTCTCAACAAGATATTTCTTGACGCTTTCAGCCCGACGCTTCGAAAGTTTCATGTTGTAGTCATCAGGGCCTATACTGTCGGTATGTCCTTCGAGTTCAACATTTTTATCCGGGTATGCTTTCAGGAAGTTTGCAAGTTTTTCAATGGGGTTATGGTAAACGGGCTTTACAACTGCCTTATCAAAGTCAAATTCAATGAGTAAGGTGATGGATATCTTTTCCTCTATCTTTATCGGGCAGCCATTGCTGTCAACCTTTATGCCTTTCGGTGTATCAGGACATTTGTCACGGCTGTCAGGAACACCATCACCGTCACTGTCAAGGTCTGGTTTGGGAGCTACGGGCTCTGCCATCTTTTTCGGGGGAGCTTTCGCGAGAAAAATATCCGTGACAAATTTTTCCATTCCTTCAGCAGAGCCGATTGCAGAACCATTAGTGGCAAAACCGCATTTGCCGGCCTCGGCAATCTTCTCCAGGGTTTCTTTTCCCTTGGGGTTAACGCATAGCTGCACCGTATAGATGCAGACATTGTCTCCGTACATTTCTTTCATGGCAGCAGCAGCAGCAACAGGATCCGGACCTGCGGTATTGACACCATCGCTCAATAAAATAACGGCAGTCTGACCGGTCACGTCTTTAATATCCATGCTGCCAAAGTTGATTGCCTTGCTGAGAGGCGTTACACCTGCAGTTCCCACAAGGGAATTCACAGCACCTGCCATGCCTTCCTTGGTGTATCCACCCATACCGTAAACAAGTCCGACATCTGCAGTCATAAAACCGAAATTCCTCAGACCGGCATTAGCTGTATAATCATCGGGAAGGGTATCATTCAGGCAGTTCAGGAGACCCCGGGAATATTCAATCTTGGTGTCTCTTGTGGCAGAATCTATAAGTGTTTCAGCCATGGAAGTGGATGTATCCTGAAGTATCAGGAAATTATTGATTTTTTTCTGGTATTCCCCGCTCTGCAGTTTCGCATTGACTCCGCTATTGCTACAGGCAATATCCACCATGGCGGCAGAAGAAAGACCTGTAGAACCAATGAGGAACACGCCTAAAACCAGCATAATTAGAATTGCGACATGGTGTTTTACTTTCATAATCCCCTCCTTTTAACCAAATTGTTAGTAAAAATAGCTCTTTATAGTTCTTAAGTGAAAAAATGCATAGAAGTAAGTAAACAAAATATAGAAATTTGATATCTAAATCTCTTGTTGACAACACCCAAAGACATCTCAACCGAGATTCCCGGAAATGAAAAATATAATTTAGGAAGTAATTTTCTAACGTTAATAAGGATTAGCTTATTTGTCACGTATAAAAAAGATGAAAATATTTATTTAAAAAAAGCGGCTCTGCGCATAGGTCGTCTTTTTCATTCAGTAAAACCGTATTGGTTGATTATATATTGATTACTGTTTCTATATTGGCCACAACTCGGCGATTGTTCTGCCTGCCTTCCACGGTATCATTGGTATCTATGGGTATGGATTCACCGTAACCGACGGTTGTTATTCTGGATGCCCCGATGCCGAATTTTTCAACAAGGTATCTCTTGACACTTTCAGCCCGCTGATCTGAAAGTTTCAAGTTGTAGTCATCAGTTCCTATGCTGTCGGTATGTCCTTCCAGTTCAAGATTCTTTTCAGGATATGCCTTCAGGATGTTTGCGATCTTTGCAATGTCATAATAATACTTGGCTTTGACCTCTGACTTATTAAAATCAAATTCAATATGCAGCGTGATGGATATTTTTTCCTCCAGTGGTATCGGGCAGCCATTGCTGTCAACTATAATACCTTCGGGGGTATTGGGACATTTGTCCCGGGTGTCAGGAACACCATCACCGTCACTGTCATGGTCGGTTTTGACGGTCTTCTGGGCAACCCTGGTGAGAAAAACATCCGTGACAAATTGATCCATGCCTTCGACATCATCAATATCGCTACCATTGATTGCAAAACCGCATTTGCCCGCCTCGGCGATCTTTTCCATTACTTTTCTGCCTTTTATATCAACATTTATCTGTACCGTATAGATACAGAGAGAATTGCCGGCCATGTCTTTTAATGTGTTAGCAGCTTCAACAGGATCATCGATTTCTGTATTCATGCCATCACTGAATAAGATTACGGCAGTCTTGCCGGAAAGGTTTTCAATATCGCTGCTGCCAAAGTTGATTGCCTTGCCAATAGAGGTGTTACCGGCGGTTTCCTTTATGGATTTAACAGCATCAGCAAATCCAGCCTTGCTGTACTCAAGCAAACCGTAAACAAGTCCTTCGTCTGCTGTTTTGGAAGGGAAACTTCTCAGTCCTGCAGTAACATTGAAATTATCTGGAAGGGTATTGTTAAGACAGTTAAGCAGACCTTTGGCATACTCAATTTTGACATCTACCGTAGGGGTGTCTAGAAGCCGCATGGCCATTGATCGGGATCTATCCTGAAGGATTAGGAAATTATCAACTTTTTTGCGATATTCACCGCTTTGAAGCCTTGCATTGGTTTCGCTGTTGTCACAAGGAATTTCCACCATCCCGTAACCTGTATTCTCCGGGGGGGATGCTAAAGAATCTGCAGATGAAATGAGGAAAACTCCGAGTACCAGCAGCAAGAGAATTACAACAGGATGTTTCACTTTTTACAACCCCCATCAATTAATTGACTCACAAGGAAACGAAAACATTTTACAGAAAACAGAAGAAAATAATAACGTGTCACCATCGAAATATTTAATTTTCTGTTAAGTCTAGTTTGAGAAGACTGCCGTTGCGCTTCTCTTGCTTTGCAAGTATAAAGAACATGAATAATATTTGCCAGTTAATTAGAGTTTAGCCAGTTATCACTAGGTAGGTATTTGCTCCACTTTTGTACAAAAAAAAGGCGGTTCCTCATCTGCGGAACCGCCTCTCTTTAAAATAAGGACACTTTCTGGACGTTTATTTTTTAATTATTGTCTCTATGTTCCCGTTAACACGTCTGTTTTTCTGCCTGCCCTCTTCTGTGTCATTGGTGGCAACGGGCATGGATTCACCGTAGCCGACAGTTGACACTCTGGAGGCATCGATACCGAATTTCTCTACAAGGTATTTCTTGACGCTTTCGGCCCGCAGATTCGAAAGTTTTTCATTATAGGCATCAGATCCAATACTGTCTGTATGCCCTTCCAGTTCAATATCCTTCTCAGGATATGCCTGCAGGATATTCGCAACCTTTTCAATATCCTTATGATAGATGGATTTTACTTCGGCTTTGTCATAGTCAAATTCAATAACCAAAGTTATGGATATTTTTTCCTGTAGGGGTATGGGGCAGCCATCGCTGTCAACTTTTATACCTTTTGGTGTATTGGGACATTCGTCCCGACTGTCGGGGACACCGTCGCCATCGCTGTCCAAGCTGGACATAGGTATGGCCTTCAGGGGAGCTTTTTCAAGAAAAACACTGGCCACGAAGTCTCCCATTCCTTTGCCGACATTCACGGTGTCACATTCGGTAAGGGGACGCATATAAAGGTTATTGGCGGTGGTGGCAAAACCGCACCTGCCTTCTGCGGCAATCTGTTCCATTGTCGCAGTGCCGTCAGGATCATTGCCCATGAGGACAGTATAGATGCAGACCTTGTCACCATACCTTTCCTTCATGGCAGCAGCGGCAGCCTGAGGATTGGCATCCTTGCCGGTTTTTCCGTCACTGAATAGTATGACAGCAGTTCTGCCTGATACCTGGCCAAGATCAGTGCTTCCATCATTTATGCCAGTGACGATATCTGTTTTATCGCCAGTTCCATCAAGAGCTCGAATGGAATTATCCAAGCCTGCATTGCTGAATTTATCCATTCCGTAAATAAGGCCTTTGTCTGATTCAAGGGGCCCGAAAACTCTTAATCCTCCATTGACATTAATGTCTTCAGGAAGTGTATTGTTGAGACACGTGATCAGGCCTTGCGAGAGGGAGAGTTTGGTGGGGCCGGGAGTGGAAGTCATTTCCGCCTTTTCGCCCATAGAAGGAGTCGCATCCTGGATAATCAGAAAACTGTCAGCTTTTTTCTGATAGTCACCGCTCTGCAGCATACCGGTTATATCAGCCCGGGTGCAGGTAAGTTCCGGTATGCCTGTTGTGGTCATACCCGCGCATCCTGTCAGGACAAGACCGAGGATCAGCACCGGCAGGCTTTTGACAATATGTTGAGCTTTCATAATCCCCCTCCTTAGGTTTCGTAAAGAAAATCAAACAGCAAGAGTTGTTAATGTATTTAAAAATAAAAAGATTACCTGACGAATGATTAGAGATTCCCGCTACTGCTACGTGTTTGATAAAGCACTGTCGAACAGGAGGAGCAATGCTGGAATAATTTCAAAAAGTTTGAATTATATATGTTATTTAACTCACATCCTTTTTTTTGTCACGAATAAAATCTGAGAAGAAAATCATTTATTGAGCCGTTCACTATTGAAAGAGGGGCTCTGTTTTGTTCGGAAAAAATTTGCAATCAGGGAGAATATCCTGACCACGCCGCGCCATATTTTAGGGAGCAGCCATATACAGAAAACAATAAAAGCAATGAGAAAAATGACAAAAAGTGTAGGGTAGTGAAGCGCGGTCCAAAGGCCTGTGATAACGACAACATCTTCACCAAGAGAAGCAAACCAGGTGGTGAATGGTTCCGGCGAGGTGTTGATGAGTACCCTGGTCCCAGCCTTCGCTGCATGGGTCGTTGCAGCCATGCCACCCCCAAGAAGGGTAGCGGCAGTGACAACAGCAGGGCTTACTTCACCAACTGCAGCTGCTGCCAGAAGTGCACCGCCGGGTATTCTGATAAACGTAGACATCGTATCCCAGCTGTTATCGACTCCAGGAATTTTATCAGCGAAAAATTCGACTACATACATTATTCCGGCAGCGCCAATTACCAGGGGATCGGTCAAAATGAGCATATCAAGGGGCAGGGTAATATTGCCGGCCGAGCCTAGAATTCCAAGAACAAGGATCGCAGCATAAAGATTAATGCCGCTGGCCCATGCCACTCCCATTGTCAGGGCAATGTGCCGCTGGCCCATGCCACTCCCATTGTCAGGGCAATGGTTTTTATAATAGGATCAAGATGCTCCACCGCAAGAGTCCTTGGTGTCCTGATTGTTGTAACCTGCTACCCTCTCACAGGTAATCGTATAGCGGTCAAGGGTGCTGCGAGCTGCCTGCAGCGCCTGTCGTGCAAGGTCACAGCCCTTTACATCAGGAAGGTCTTTGCCCAGGATGATATCCATTATCTCTGAGGGCTTCAGCTCGTTCACGGGTGCCGCTGGGACATACCCCTCCAGTTTACCTTCAACACGCCGAAGCAGTCCGCCATTGACAAGATCGGCAAGAATCACCGCGATACCCTTTTCTGTCTGGTTGAGAGTATGAGCCAGGGATTTTCTGTCCGTAATTTTCCTGACATTATAATCGGCCATGGCAGCTTCCATAATGTCAAAAGCCATGGCAAGGCGGGCGGAAGGTGCGATAACCACATTTTGCCATTGATACTGGCGCCATGTCTGGAAGGCAAAAGCAACCTCGGCGCCAAGCAGAAAAACCACCCAGGCTATGTATATCCAGAGAAAGAAAAGGGGCAGGGTGGCAAACGAACCGTAAATGGCATTGTACTTGGCAACACCGATCTGCAATTTTACATACATTATCTGCACCCAATACCAGGCAAGACCACCGAATAATCCTCCTGCAAGCGCAGGAATGAACCCGACCCTGGTATTGGGTAGAAACTGATACAGCAGAAGGAAGGTAATGACCAGCACAGCTACCGGCAAAATCTTGAATAAGAATTTCTCAAAGAAGAACATGGGGAGTATGTTCTGGATTTGGGAGTGCAGGGCCGGGCTCTGCAGCGTAGCGGCAGTTGCCAGGGCAAGGTTGATACTGACCGGCAGAAGAATCATCAGGGCCATGTAGTCTATCAGCTTTCTTCCCAGGGCACGGCCCGTGGTTGTCTGCCAAATGGTATTCATTGACTGCTCAATACTCCCGAGGACCCCCAGGGCAGCCAACACCATACCAATAATGCCGAAAGTTCCCAGTGTGGCAAAATTCGTTCGTTCCACATAGTCAAATATCTGGTCAACTGCACGCTGCAGGTGTGAAGTAAGGGCTGCAGGATGTTTTTCAGTGCCAGCAGCAGCCTGTTTTCCGGGAATCGCCGGCTGGGTCTGTTCCATGTCTTCCTTGACGGCCTGTCTCTCAGATGTTTCAGGTACCGCAGTGGTTTCAGCTCCATCCGTATCAAACTGCTGAATAAAGGAATAGGCAGCCTGACGCATCTGGTCGCCTGCTCCGAGCCCCTTGAGTACTGCTGTTCCCAGGGCAAGCATGGGGACTAAGGAGAGCACGACCGTGAAAGTCAATGCACTGGCCCGCAACGTGATCCTGTCATCCTGGGACTCGCGAATAACTATAAAAACGATGCGGAGTCCATTGCGCAGCAAATCCACACCAAACGGCCTGCCAGAACGTCTGGGTTCCCACACCCAGCTGCAGAAACGTTCCCAACCCTGCTTGATTTTTTCATCAAGGGATTTGGCGGCCGTTTCGCTTTCGACTTGTTTATGAGGCAGTTCTTCTGTCATTTTTTCGCAGAGATAACTTATCTTCCAAAAAGTCCCTTGATGATGTTTTCAGGCGATTTTTGTTCATCTGATTGCTGTCCCGATGGTTCTATCTGTTTCAGCAGCTCTTTCTGGAGAGATTTTTGTAATTGTTCCTGGACACCCTTTGTGTCGAGAATTGGTTTGGGACTTGCCAGAGTGCCGGCAAGTTTTAAATGCAGGGTGGAGCCACCTTCTTCATCTGAGAGATATTTTGTAAAGGATCCCATTGATTGCAGTTTCTCCGTCAAGGGTGGAGACAAATGCAGGGTCAGGGGGAGAGCAAGGCTGCCATCAAGCCCGATAATGCCGTCTGCTTCTGCTTTGAGATCCATTCCTTCCAGGCTGGTATTAATCTTTGCCTTGCCTCCTTCGATAATTTTAAAGGTGCCGGATATGTTCTTGTAATTTATGTTGTTGAGCTCCTGCAGACCCAGAAGGCTTGCGATTGTATTCGACACAGGCGTTCCTTTGATCCCGCCATCGAGAAGGGTGAAGGAGCCATCAGCGGTAAGGACTTTTTTCAGGTCATCCCATGTGGTCCCCGCACCTGAAAAGGTCATGGCAGTCTGCAGTGATCCGCTCAGCATGCCTGCAGCCTTTTGCATTATCGCTGAACTGAGATCTCCTGCCTGCACAGAGTTCAATGCCAGGCTGCCATTGTAAGCCATGCCAGGCTGATTGAGATCGACAATGGCATTGGAGTCCAGTTTGCCGTTATATGCCTGGGCAGAGAGCTCCTTCACCGTAAGGATCCCTTTTTCCAGGTTGAACAACAGGGAAAAGTTATTGGTGCTTAAGTTTTTATAGAGGGCCTTATCTACCTTCACTGTCCCGTTGGCAACCAGACCCGGCGGAAGCGAGTCCGCTATTATCGTGTCGGTTTTATCCTTAACAGGTTTGGCCTTTGCAGTTTCTCCAGGTGCTGCCTTTGGCATGCCGGCAACCATTGCAAGGAGCTTGTCAATATTTAGTGATTTGCTGCTTATATTGAGTGTTGCGTTGGGTGACTGAAGGTAACTCTTAACCGCTGCCTCGGTGTGGATCATTTCACCATCGACACTGGTATCGAGAACCATATCAAAGTTTGTCTGGCTGATGTTTCCTTTTCCGGTAAGTCTGGTCTTGGCTTCGCCATACTGCACTGTGGCATCCAGGTCAAAATTACCATTGAACTGCAGGTCTTTTAAGGATTGGCCGAGGGCAACAATCAACTGTGCACTTGTTGTGGCATCGACTGCCGGGATCTCATTCAGCTGGTCACGGATCTTTATCTGGGCCCGGTTGAAAGTTATCCCATCAAAGGTAAGGGCCACCGGCAATACCGCAGTTGCGGCCGATGTTTTTTTCTCATCGGGCTGGGCTGGTTTTTCGGCCAAAAGTGCCAGCGAGGAGAAATTAAATTTCCCTTTTGCATCGCGGGTGATCTGGATGGCAGGTTCATCAAAACGTATCTCACTGATAACAAGTTTTTTCTGGAGCAGAGGCAGGAGGTCATAACTGAGAACAAAGGCCCTGGTGCTGACAAAATCCTGTTGCTGGTCTGCCTCTTTGATCAGAAAATCGCGAATTGTGATTCCTGACAGCAGGCCGATTTTTATATCACCGATGGCAACCTTCCTGCCGAGAGCCGCTTCAGCCTGGGGGATGACAAGGGATTTGACCCTTTCCTCGGTAAGATAATAATGTACAAAAGCAACAAGTCCTGCGATTACGAGAACAAACAAAAGTACTATAATGCCGAGAATCTTGCCGATTTTGCCCATAACGTAACCTCCATGACAATTATTGACAGCTGTATCCGGGATACAGCTAGAGTTACCCGATATAACTAGCTGGTATTACTTTTTGTATGGCACAGGGTATTCTATTTAGTATTATACTACAATCAAATCGCAGGAACTGTATATATTTTTTGCTGTTCCCGGTAATTGGTAGTACTGTATAAAGATTAATTATTTCATCTTTTTGCATGTTCTTTCCTGCGACACGGCAATGAACCAGCAGAGGCGAGATGAACCTGTTGCGGCATGAAAAGAGGTCTTGCTGGTGCTCCAGCAAGGCAGGAATATGATTATGGAAAAATTTCTTGATTCTATCCCGTGGGGAATTCTAGTGATAGCCTGCCTGACCCTGGGCCTTGCTCCATACAACCCGCCGCATTTTGTCGAAAAGCTGCAATTGCTTGTCAAGGGCCGCCTGGTTCGCCCCTTAGACTGGTTTGATTTTTTTATGCATGGCATCCCCTGGTTTCTGTTAATCGCGAAAGCTCTCTTTAGTCTGAAGAAGTAATTTCGCCTTTTCTCTTCTTGGGAGCAGCTAACAGTGAAACGCAATCCTTTTGGGTTTGTTCTTCTACTCTCTATCTTCCTGTTCGCGGCAGGATTTTTTTCCTATTCATACCTGCTGCCTCGTTATATCGAAAAGAGGGTATTCCCCGGCCTGGGAGATCATCTTTCCAGTACTGTGACCGGGAAGGTTTACAGGATCGGTTTGAACAGCGCCGATCTGGGAAATATTGTCGTTGGAGACTCCCGGAATGTTGCTGCCAGGATAGGTTCTATACACGCTGAATATACTCCTGCATCACTCCTTGCAAAGCAACTGGAAAGCATAACCCTCAATGGTCTGACCCTGAACCTGGGACTGGCAGGTGACAAAATCCTGGTACCGGGAATTGACCTGGAGAGATTTGCCCGGACAGGAGCAGCCCAGAAGGAAGAACCGCCACCATCCGAGATCAATTTGCCGATAGGACTGGAGAGTTTGGAGATCATAAATGGTCTATTAAACATTCACTACCAGAACAGGCTTATCCCGGTCCCTTTTAGCCTCAGAATAACAAGACAGGAGAACATGGGTCCTGCTGATCTGCCTGTCTACCTGCTGGAGTTGCAGATGTCTCCCCAAGGGCTGCAAACTTCGATTGCCGGCACCATGGATCTTGCCGGCAATACTGGTAATTTAGCAGTTGCTGCTGATTTTTTTGACCTGGATTGTTTTGGTTTTCTGCTGGGCGAAATGCAGAAAATACTGCAGTTCGGTCCCGGATCACTTTCCGGCAAGGCAAAATTCAGAATTATGCCATTTCAGTTAGATTCTGCCGAGTTAGATGGAGAGCTTGAATCTCTCCATTTGCGTAACATCCAGGTTACATTCGGTACGTCGGGGGAAAACACCGGCAAGGTCGTGCCATTACGCCTGAAAGTAAAAGGTCAGGGGAAGCAGTGGAATATTGCTTTACAGGGCGCGATTACTGAACCCCTTTCAGGATCCCTTGACCTGAAAGGCTCTCTTGTGAGGGACGGGGAATCATTGACTGGCTCCGGCGAAATTTTGTTGCAGACAGAAGATGCCCTTTTCTTAACAAATCACAGTGAGCAGCAAAATTTTATGATCAAGGGCAACCCTGAGCTTGCAGGCAGTTTCACCTTTGAAATGGGACCACCAGGAACATGGCAGGCAAAACTGGAAACGAAGAACAAAGAAAAAGAAGATATCAAAGCCGAGCCATCCCGGGTCCAGTTTGGCAATAATGTTTTCTCAGTAAACAACCTGTCTGCCGTCCTGCATGGAAAAGGTTCTGCAGAATTCCAAGAAATACTTGCTGCGGTTAACCTGTCAGATCTTCATGCCTCGCTTAATGATTCAGCGGAAGTAAAAATCCCGAAGGTCATGCTTGAAGCTTCAGTCAGCCAAAAAAGGGAATCGGGACAGGAAAGTCTTGCCAGCGGAAGCTTTGTTGTTTCACTTCCAGATACGCAATTTACCAATAATGGTTTGACAGGAAAGGGCGAGATAATACTCGAGGGAACAATGCCGCCACAGGTAGTTGTGAACATGATATCCCTTCGGGTGGCCGGTAAACTCTCAGCTAACAACACAGAGCTGGAAGAACAGTCAAGCGGTTTGAAAATAAAGCCACTCGACATTCAGATCCCCTGGCATTGGCCCTTGTCAGGACAGGAGACGCCAGGGAGGATAAAGGCGGCACAAATGTCCTGGAAGAACAATGAACTGGGTAGTTTTGTGGCTGAAATAGGACTCCGGGATGCGGAATACTCAATTGTTGGCAGGCATACAAGTTCCCTGATTAAGGGAATCGTGACCAACGTAACCGGTAATACTGTTATCGCTGCTTCAGGGTTTCAGGGCAAAATGTTATTGCATACCGCCCCTACTTCTTTTACTTCACTGCATCTCGGCATGATTGAGCCAACATTGAAGAATTCCTACCTGTCAGGAGAACTGGGATTGGATGGAGCTTTCAGCTATGATGCAAAAGGTTTACTGGGAGGGCTTTCAGTCAGCCTGCAAAAAGGCAGGTTTGAATACCCCGACAAAAAATATGAAGTTGAAGGAATTTCCTTTTCACTACAGATGCCCTTCCTGCCGGAGCTGCGCTCAACCCCCGCCCAGAATATCCTTTTTGACAGGGGAACTTTCGGCAACCTTGTCTTTGAAGATGGAAAGATCATATGGCAGCTGGAGTCAGCGGAGAGGCTTTTCATTGAAGAGGGTGTTGTCCGGTGGTCTGGAGGCCGAGTCTTTACAAACGCAGTACGCATTTCACCTGACAGGAAGGATTTCATTGTCCCCATATTCTGCGACCGGCTTATTTTGGCAGAGATATTGCGACAGTTCGGCATTACCAATGCAGAAGGCGAAGGCACTGTGAGCGGCAGGGTGCCGTTGTTGATTGGCAAAGGTACCGTTCGCGTGGATGATGGCTTTCTATATTCCAGCCCCGGGCAGGGCGGCAGCCTCAAGGTTGCCGCTTTTGACCTGTTATCCGCTGGTATCCCCAAAAAAACGCCGCAGTTCGCCCAGGTCGATTTTGCTGCAGAAGCCTTGAAAAATTTTAAGTACAACTGGGTAAAACTCCTGCTGAACAGTGAAGAGGAGGATCTGGTTATGCAAATGCAAATGGACGGCAAACCGTTGCAATCCCTGCCTTTTACGTATGATACGCAGACAGGTTTGCTGCAAAGGGTAGAGGACAGCTCAAAGGGCATTGACCAACCAATCCGGCTTGACGTAAATTTTCGTCTCCCCCTGAACAGGTTTTTAGGATATAGTGGCAAAATCCAGGGCATTCTGGAAAAAATCAAATAAGGGTGCCAGCTATAATGTCGTGCACTCAGCAGCATGCCCCAATAATATCAGGATGTTGCGGGTTTCATCACTGTTGGAGACATATTTATTACGCTGCTGATAAATGAAACGATCATGGAACCACTTGCCTGGCGCAGTGAAATGACATACAGCTTAAGATTGAAATATCTTCCGTCCAGACAAACAAAATAAAGACATGGAGAATTGTATGAAGAAACTTCTGGGATTTTTTGCGATATTCTTGCTTCTCATGCCAATAGCTTGTACCAGGCATGAGGTGGAAACCCGCAGTCAGGTAGAGCTGGCGCCGGTGGAGGTGAAACCGATACACATTACCATTGATGTCAATATACGGGTAGACAGGGCCTTGGATGATTTCTTTTCCGATATTGATGAGTCAGCCCAGGAAATCAAGTAGCCGTTACGGTACATTATACGTGTAAAACGTTTTAACGATAAGGAGAGATACGATGAAAAAGTATGCTGTTTTATATGCAATAATTGCTATTTTCGGCCTGTTGTTTTTCACGAATGAAGGAAGTTGCTTTGCTGGTGCAGACGACATCAAGGCCAGAATGCAGGAAAGACTGCCAACTATCGTGCAGATGAAATCAGAGGGCATTATCGGTGAAAACAACAAGGGATACCTGGAATTCGTTCCCGGTGCCGCCAAAAAAAATGAAAGTGCCATTACGGCGGAAAACAATGACAGAAAAGCCGTTTACAGTGCAATTGCCGGTCAGCAGAAAACAACTCCGGAACTTGTTGGCGAACGGCGGGCAATCCAGATTGCTGAAAAGGCTGCGCCCGGCGAATGGCTGCAGGATAAATCAGGCAAATGGTATAAAAAATAGTTCTACCTGAAAATCATATATTCAACGTGGAGCAGCCGCGGGATTATCCTGCGGTTGCTTCTTTTTTTTATTATGCTGATGTGGCATGATTAAAAACCGATCCTATAATTCATATCAATACGACAAGGCCTCCCTGGAAAATACACTCCAGGGAATCTCAGAGCAGTGCGTTGAATGCAAAATATGTGTTAAACAGTGCGCTTTCCTGAAAAAATACGGTACACCGAAAAAGATTGCTGACACTTGTAAGCCGGATGATCAAATTTCTTTGACACTGGCGTTTGAGTGCAGTCTGTGCAGCCTCTGCACCGCGGTCTGTCCGGAAAAGATCGACCCCAGGCAGATGTTTCTTGAAATGCGACGCTGTGCAGTAGCAAGCGGCAAGGCAGACCTTGCCAAGCAGAAACAGCTTTTGAATTTTGAGAAGCGCGGAACCTCCACGCGGTATTCTTTCTATGGACTGCCAGCAGGTTGCGACACGGTGCTTTTTCCCGGCTGCGCCCTGGCGGGTTCACGGCCACAGCGCCTTTTGCAGCTCTTCGAACACCTGCAGGAGTTTTTACCCAACCTTGGCATAGTTCTTGACTGTTGTACAAAGCCCTCACATGACCTGGGACGATCTACACATTTTCATGCCATGTTTTCTGAAATGGAGCACTACCTTGTCGATCATGGCATCAAAACTGTCCTGGTGGCCTGTCCCAGCTGTTTTGCTGTTTTCAACAAGTATGGGAAAAGACTTACCACCAGAACTGTTTACGACATATTGTCCAGGGAATACTGGCAGCCCGAATCACAACTTTTTTCTGCACCTGTGACAATACAGGATTCCTGCGTTGCCAGGTTTGAAACAGATATGCAGAATGCTGTCCGCAAGCTCATCCGTTCCCGAGGTATACTATATGAGGAAATGAAACATCAGGGCCCAAAGACCCTCTGCTGCGGTGAAGGGGGCGGGGCACATTTTGTTGCACCTGAACTGGCAGGGAACTGGGCACAGATGCGTAAGTTAGAGGCAGGCGGGAAACAGATCATTACCTACTGCGCCGGGTGCGCCCATTTTCTTGCCAGAATCGGGCCCACCGCCCACCTGCTGGATCTGTTCTTTGACCCCGCTACCACCCTTTCAGGAAGAGCAAAAACTTCACGTGCTCCTTTTACCTACCTGAACAGGCTGCTCCTCAAGTGGAAATTCAAACGGAAGGCAGAATATACCTTCAGCAGGGAAAGGCCCCATGTCGCTGATGAATTAATGAAATGACAGGATTATGTGTGAACTGTGCCTATGGAACGAACATCATAACAACCTTGTTTGAAGGGAAATATTATTATAATATCATTTAATTCGGTATGAACAGAACCTTATGCCAATAACAGAGTGAGCGCCATGACTGATGAAACAGGTGAAACTATCAAGATTCAAGAGGATTCCAGCAAGAAAGCGAAACTGGAATCATTGGACGGGATGGATGGGAAAAAGTCAGAGAGAAAGTCCAACAACATCAGGGAAGTCAGTTATATGGCTGTATTCACAGCTGTCCTCGGTTTCGGATTGCTGGGGTATTCCCTCTATCTTGATTCCCGAGATCACAGCTAAGATATTCTCTCCCAAAATATAAACCGTTGTATGGCGCATCCTTCTGTTGTCCCGGCAATGCTTTAAGACCAGCCTGCAGTTTCTCCCCCTGTTCCGGACGAGAATGCCGGTACCTTTCAGCTGTCCCTGTCATGTAATCAAAATTCCAGCGTTGGATTGATATAAGTCAAGGGAAGCCCGCCTGTATATGGTATCATGCTGTCATATTCCATTTGCTGATTTTGAGAACCGTGAAAGTTTACAATAAGGACAGAGCCATGATGAAGAAAATAGACTTGAACCCTGCCAGGGAGTTTCATCCGGAACATATGAAGAAGTTTCTGGTTCACGACTCCGCCTATTTCAGGATCATAAATTTCAACCTGGGTGCCGGGGTGGTATTCCCGGTTCATTCCCATGACCTTGATGGTCAGTTATCCATCCATGTCATAGAGGGAGAGGGGGAATTCCTGGGCAAGGATGATGCCGCGATCCCTGCAGGAACAGGGGACATTCTGATCTCAGATATACGCGAACCGCATGGTGTCAAGGCAACGACCAATATGCGAATTATAGTGACCATTGCTCCTCCCATTTAACGAGAGGTTCCCGCAGATGGAGTTTGGTTTTCTGTCTGGATTTTAGTATGGTGCTGCGTTACTATTTAGAATGATTTTATTTTTAATGAAAACGTACCGTATGCCGGACAAAACACTCTACCCATTTGTAGCTAGAAAACAATCCATAGAAGGACATAACCTCTCCTTTCTTGATCAGGGACAGGGAAAGGTCATTGTCATGTTGCATGGCAATCCGACCTGGTCCTTTTATTTCCGTAATCTTGTAAATCTCCTGCAGAACAACTACAGGGTGATAGTTCCTGATCATATGGGATGTGGCTTTTCAGACAAGCCCCAGGACTATCCCTACACCCTGAAAACCCATATCGATAACCTGGAAAACCTTCTTGCCGGCCTGGGTATCGAAAAATTCTCACTGGTTTTACACGACTGGGGGGGAGCCATAGGCATGGGCCTGGCCGTCCGCTACCCGGAACGGGTGGAATCGATTGTGGTTTTGAATACGGCGGCCTTTCGTTCCCGGAGAATACCTTTACGCATCAGCATTTGCCGCATTCCACTGCTGGGAGATCTCATTGTTCGTGGTCTTAATGGTTTTGCCCGAGGTGCTTTGAGCATGGCAGTTACAAACAAAATGCCTCCAGCAGTAGCGTCCGGCTACCTCGAACCCTATGATTCCTGGGCCCACAGGATAGCCCTCCTGCGTTTTGTCCAGGATATCCCTATGAAGCCCGGCCATCCTTCCTGGCAGAGCCTGATGGAAATAGAGGAGGGCCTGACCCTGTTTCAGAATACTCCCATGCTTATTTTATGGGGCGGCAGGGATTTCTGTTTCAACCGTCACTTTTATGAGGAATGGCTGCAAAGATTTTCTGGTGCGGAAAGCCATTTTTTTCCTGATGCCGGTCATTATGTCCTTGAAGACGCCTTTGACCTGCTGGCACCGTTGACGGTGAATTTTTTTAACAGAACAGGCAATGAATTATAATATCGCGGAAACCCTGCCAATTATTGCAGAATCCCATCCTGACAGGATCGGTCTTATCTGCAGGACAAGAGCACATTGGAGGTCTTGGACTTTCAAGGAACTGGATCATACTGCAGACAGCTTTGCCTACACCCTGAAATCTATGGGGGTAAACAGGGGTGACAGGACCATGCTGATGGTAAGGCCTTCTGTCGAGTTTATAACTCTCACCTTTGCGCTCTTTAAGATCGGGGCGATCATTGTCCTTATCGATCCGGGCATGGGATATAAAAACCTGCTGAAATGCATCACCAGCGTGCGGCCTGAAGTCTTTATCGGCAT
>Ga0111148_1011_pt1 | contig 24845 bp, 22 predicted proteins | sample DeeMarSeWOR28_12_FD_80359 | JGI IMG/M metagenome (GOLD analysis project Ga0111148, IMG submission 80359) | Desulfobacterales bacterium SG8_35 | reverse complement strand
GCGTAAACAATATTTTCTTTTGTGAAGAAAGTTTACTTAATTTTGCCATGATATAACAAAACTGTCTGATTGAGGAAAAGATGTACTGCCCGATTGTAGGAACCCTTGGTTATGTTCTCTCTCCTGACCGCAAGAAAACCCTTTTAATCCATCGTAACTCCCGTCCTGACGATCATCATCTGGACAAATATAACGGTCTTGGCGGCAAGATGCTGGTTCACGAAGACGTGCTAAGCTGCATCCGCCGGGAAATTGTGGAGGAGGCCGGTATAGAGTGCGAAGAAATCATATTGCGGGGTACAATTAACTGGACCGGTTTCGGCCCCAGGGGAGAAAGCTGGCTTGGCTTTATTTTCAGGATTGACCGGTTCAGCGGCATGCCATCATCATGCAATGAAGAGGGAACATTGAGCTGGGTGGACATAGCTGATCTTGATACACTGCCGATGTGGGAGGGAGATCGTTATTTTCTGCCAATGGTATTTGACGACAATCCCAAAATATTCCATGGTTATATGCCTTACAGGGATGGACATCCAATAAGCTGGCAGTATGTCAGAATCTAGCTGTTAAAAAATGTGAAAGGGCCGGATTGATTTGATGCCGGAGTGCCATAAACAGCTTGCTTTGTCATTTCCGCACGGGTATGATTTGAACAGCCTGCAACGGCTGAACAGTTCATGGGATTAGAGTGATTGCTGAAATTCAATATTGAGGAAGCAAAGCTGTTTTTTAATAAAAAGAGAGAAGCCCGGTAATGCGAAGGAAAGAGGAGAAATTTTCAAAAATGGAACAGAATGAAGATTTTGTGCGGTTGGAACAATTTGTTGAAAAGCTGATCGACAGTCACAATCACTTGAAAAATGAGAATAGCGAAATAAATTTACAACTGCAGGAAAAACAACAGGAGGTTGCTGAACTCCGGGCAATGATAAAAAATCTGCAGGAAGACAGAAGTGTGATGCATAACCGGGTCAGCGGCCTGATTGAAAGAATAGATGAGTGGGAAAAAGTCCTTGATCAGGAAAACCCGGGTCAAAATAGAAATTCAGGGAATAACGAGTCCCAGACAATATCTAAAAAGTCTTCGTCTCTTTTTAAAGTGGCAGCTGAACAGTCTTCTGAGCCGGCAATACGCTAATTAACTGACGTTAGAGATACCGGGACAGCAACACGAAAGGGTTAACAGAAGGTTAGGCAATGGAGCGATTGGTCAAATTCGAGGTGCTCGGCCAGGAATATCCATTGTATACCGATGCTCCGGAGGAGGATATAGAAGAAATTCTGCATTTGGTTAAAATGCAGATCGAGAATAACTCAAAAGTTTCAAAAAGCCTGCTGCCTGCAAACAAGGTGGCGGTTTTAACCAGTCTCAATATGGCGGGCAAATATATACGCCTGAAAAGGGATTTTGAACAATATAAACAGCAGATGAGCGAGCTGGTTGAGAGGCTGACGTCCGTTATTGAGAACTCTCTGTCCCCTGACATTGAGAGACAAACTGAACGCGGCAAAACGGGTAAGAAAGATAGTGAATCCTTGCTTGCTCAGAATGATTAAAAATGTTCTTATAAGGTGAGCATAAATTTCAGGGGCAATGAAATAGCTGCTCGTTGAGTTGGAAAAATCTCCCCTGCGCTGTTGGTGATTAACAGGTAAAGTTTGAGCCAACTCTCAAAGATAGGGCGCCTCCTCTGTTCCTGGATAGCAGATTCGCATTACGCGAAATTACTAAAAGGGGTTATGAGCACTGCCCACCTAGCGCAAGTTAGGTTCTATCTTTCTGTTGACACGGCAGGGCGGGGGATTTAATTAAAGAATGTCACATCCACGTTTTGGTTAAAGCCTGGATGTTTAATATATAGGCCGGGAAATGGTTTGTCTGTTTCCCAGCCCACTGGGAAAAGAGAAATATGCGGCACTTAGGGAAAGATTGGGAGTTATCAACTGACAATAGCAATTCCTGAAAGATCAGGTTGATATAAAAAAGCAGGCAACAAATGCCATACCTGAAAAAGTATAAATATAGGGTAATTGTTCTATAGGTATTTTCTCAGTTGATCTCCCGTGAAGTAACGGGGAGCTAAGCACAATAATCACCCCCATAAAAAGTTACGCCTGCATTGAGACGTGACTTTTCAGTATTAAGGGGGAGAGACCATGGAGGCAAGTCGGAATTCTCATCCGAGACTCTCTTGTCTGCAGCAACAGCAAAGTCTGTTTCCCGCCTTATTTCCTTTCCTCTAAGTATATCCAGATAATAGCTTTTTATACCTGTCCGCCCGGCAATGTTTTCCAGTCCGGACCGACAGGGTGTAAGAGCTTTAACACGATCAGGAGGTTTGGCTCCGTGAATATATTCAGTGAAACACTTCAGGTAGTTGCTCTTGTTCTGGTTGGAGTTTTTGCCGGTATTGCCATAGGCATTTATATCCGGAAACGATTTACCGAAATACACCAGAAGAATATTGAAAGCCAGGGCAAACAGTTAATTGAGAAAGCTATACGCGAAGCAGAGCAGATCAAGAAGGAGGCCCAGCTACAGAGTAAAGACGAAGCCTATCAGCTCAAGCAGGAAGCCGAAAAGGATATTCGGGAAAGAAAATCAGAAGTAGTTCTGGAAGAAAAACGCCTCAGCCAGAAACTTGACCAGATCGAAAGAAAAATAGATCTGCTTGATAAACGGGAAACTGATGTGCTGCGGCGTGAGCAATCATTTGTGCAACAGGAAAAGCAGCTTGAGCAAAGAACCAAAAAGGCGGAAGCCTTAATTGAAGAACAGCGTTACAAACTTGAAAAGATTGCAGGAATTTCCAGGGAGGAAGCCAAGAAAATGCTCATGGAGAGCATTGAGAGTGAAGCCCGTCTTGAAGCCGGGAAAAAATTGGTCCTTATTGAAAATGAAATGAAGATACAGGCAGACCGGAAAGCCAAAAATATACTGGCGTTGGCAATTTCGCGCTATGCCGGTGACTATGTTGCGGAACGTACAGTTTCAGTCGTGCCTCTGCCAAGCGAGGAGATGAAGGGGCGGATAATAGGGCGGGAGGGCAGGAACATCCGTGCTTTGGAGGCTGCCACCGGCATAGATATTATTATTGATGATACCCCAGAGGCTGTTATCCTTTCAGGATTCAACCCGGTGCGGCGTGAGGTTGCCAGGCTCTCCCTGGAGCAGTTGATTGCCGACGGCAGGATCCATCCGGCCCGCATTGAAGAGATTGTTGAAAAGGTTGCCAAGGATCTGGAAGTTACCATGCGTGAGGCAGGCGAGCAGGTTACTTTTGACGTGGGGGTTCACGGTCTTCATGTCGAGGTCATCAAGCTCCTCGGACGCTTGAAATACAGGACCAGTTATGGGCAGAACATGCTGCAGCATTCGGTTGAGGTCGCTTTTCTCTGCGGTATCATGGCAGATGAACTTGGCATTGATGCGAAACAGGCCAGAAGAGCCGGTCTGCTGCATGATATCGGCAAGGCGGTGGATCATGAAGTTGAAGGCTCGCATGCGATCATAGGCAGCGACCTGGCCAAGAAATATGGTGAGCCCCAGGAAGTGATTCATGCCATAGCCGCACATCACGAGGATGTCGCCCCTGAAAGTGTTCTTGACGTCCTGGTGCAGTCTGCCGATGCCCTGTCAGGGGCCCGCCCAGGCGCACGGAAAGAAATGCTTGAGACCTATGTAAAGCGCCTGGAGGACCTGGAAAAGATAGCAAATTCCTTTGAGGGCGTGGAAAAATCCTATGCCATCCAGGCCGGCAGAGATCTGCGTATCATTGTTGACAGCGGCGATGTTTCCGATGCTGATGCAACGTTGATGAGCCGGGATATTGCCAAAAACATAGAGAAGGAATTAACCTATCCCGGCCAGATCCGGGTTACTGTCATTAGGGAAACGCGGGCTGTGGAATATGCCAAATAGACTGACGGCACAAATTTTAATACAATCTGACAGACCATGAAATATACCATTGAAGAGCAAGTATCATTGATTGAACGCGGTACGGTGGATGTAGTATCCCGCGAAGACCTGGTGCGCAAGTTGAAAAAATCCAGTGAAAGCGGGGTGCCGCTTAAGATCAAAACAGGTTTTGATCCCACTGCACCTGATCTTCACCTCGGTCATACTGTTCTGATCCAGAAAATGAAGCATTTCCAGGATCTCGGGCACGATATTTATTTTCTGATCGGTGATTTTACAGGCATGATCGGTGATCCAACTGGCAAGTCAGAAACCAGAAAGCCTTTGACGCTCGATGATGTTAAAAGAAATGCCGAGACCTATAAGGAGCAGATATTCAAGATCCTCGATCCTGGAAAAACAAAGGTTGTATTCAACAGCTCCTGGCTCGGCAAACTGACATCATATGACATGATCAAGCTTGCCTCGCAGCTTACTGTTGCCCGTATGCTTGAAAGGGAAGACTTCAGGGTCAGGTTTGACAATGAAAAGCCCATCAGTATTCATGAGTTTTTATATCCTCTGATTCAGGGCTATGATTCAGTGGCCCTTGAGGCCGATGTTGAACTGGGTGGTACGGACCAGCTCTTTAATCTGCTGATGGGGAGGGATCTGCAGCGCTCCTGGAACCAGGAACCGCAGGTAGTGATCACCATGCCTCTGCTTGAAGGTCTGGACGGGGTGAATAAGATGAGCAAGTCCCTGGGTAACTATATAGGGATTACCGAATCTGCCGATGATATATACGGCAAGGTTATGTCAGTCTCAGATACACTTATGTTCCGCTATTATGAATTGTTAAGTGATCTGTCGGCAGCAGAAATAGGGATTTTGGCCAATGATTTGCAGGACGGGAAAATACACCCGAAGGAAGTAAAGAAAAAGCTGGCCCGGGAGCTGACCGCCAGGTTTTACGGGGCAGAAGATGCCGCCAGGGCTGAAGAGACCTTTGAACAGGTCTTTAAACATCACGGTCTTCCTGAGAATATTCCTGAACTGTTTCTGGAAAAAGCAGATGGCGAAGTGTGGCTGCCCAAACTGCTTGTGGAAGCCGGCTTGACTGAATCCACCTCTGCAGCCCGCCGCCTGATAAAACAGCAGGCTGTCTCCCTGGACAACGAAAAGGTGCTTGATACAGATTATGCAGTGCAGCCGGCAGGAGATGTCTTGATCAAGGTTGGGAAGCGAAGATTCGCCAAGATCATTTTTCGGTAATAATTATGCGTCGGGCAGACACTTGCTGCAAATGCCGGAAAACTGAACATGGTGATCCAGTATCTTGTAATTGCAGCATGAAGATGCGCTTTTTTCAAGTTCCTTGCTTCTTTCAATAAAGATATCTTCAACACGATTGCATTTCACGCAGCGAATATGATAGTGCTGAGAAGTATCGCCATCAAAACGTTTTTGTTCCCCGCCCACTTCAAGTTTTTTGATAATCCCCTTTGCAGCCAGGAGATCCAGGTTGCGATAAACAGTACCAAGTCCTATTCTGGGTAATCTTTTTCGCACCATATCATACACTTCGTTAGCAGTTGGATGCGACTTAACTTTTCGCAGCTCTTCCAGAATAACCTGGCGCTGGCTGGTCAACCGCATATTCTTATCAAGCTCATTCATGGCACACCTCCACAATATCATTATTACTTGAGAATCATTCCTTGAATGACTGGCAAAGTATACACAAAGATCAAGCAAATTGCATTAAAGATATCACTTTTGTCCCTTCAGGGAAAAAAGTGATTTTAAAGCCCATACTAATTTGCTCATCCGGGAACTCTGAAGGATCATCCGTGAACCGCGCATAATATATAATATATGCAAAAGCGCAGGACGAAACCTATCGTAAAGAGGGGTTGAAGTATCCGAAACGCAGCATGGGAAAGAGTCTTTTTAACTCAGCAAGCCAGTTGCGTATTCCCATGGGAGGGGCACCAGGGGCATATGCAACGGTTTCAAGGTACCAGTCAGGGTCCATATTGAGATTCCGCAGCTGGATAAGGTCCGGCCTGTGCTCTTCGATTAAGCTGCAGAGCGCTGCGAATTCATCCGGATCATCGGTGAAGCCCGGGAGAATAAAGTAATTCAGCGAGACAAATTTTTGGGCCTTTTTCATGATATCAATAGCTGCCAGAATATCATCGAAGATGAAATTAACCGGCCGGTAGTATCGCGCATGGCATGAATCCCTGGCACTGTTCAAACTCACCCGTAAACTGTCCAGACCCGTTTCAGCAAGCAGCTCGATCTTATCCGGCAGACTCGCATTGCTGTTCAGGTTCACGGTGCCGCGGTCAGTCTGGGAGCGGATCGAGCGTATGGCTTTTGCCAGAACAGAAGCCTGCAGCAGTGGTTCGCCTTCACAGCCCTGCCCGAAACTGACAATTGCGCCGGGAGCCTGGATTAGATGCGGTACGGCAACGGCGGTAATCTCCGAAACCCGCGGCACAAAGTTTATCCTGTCCTGGGTGGCGGGACAACAGCCTGAGGGTTGTGACGAAATACAACCGACACACCTGGCATTGCATACAGGCGAGGTTGGCAGGGGCGCCTCCCAGCGCCCGAGAAAATAATTCCTGGCCGCAGGGCACCCATAGGTAAGACAACATTTACCCAGGTGCTGAATGAGCCTGTTTTTGGCATATTTTTTAAGCTGCCGGACAGTTCTGCTTTTTATTTTTTCAGAATCAAAGGAACGCGCATCCTGTCTGCTGTCTGGGTCGCTGCGAAAGGCTGAGACCCAGAATCTGCCTTGGAGCCAGCCTACGGCCGTATAAGCAAAAAGGGGCAGGGGGGGAATATCACTGCTTGCAGCTTCATATGCGGCGGTATGAATAGCTGTGTGGGCCGGGGCCATGAAAGCCGCTACAGCCTGTATCGTTTCACGGGGGGCGTCCGGGTCGTGGTCAAGCAGTACCGGGGTTTCATCTTCCGGAGAGATGCCTATGGGTATTCGATCCGGCAGCAAAAAAAGTTCGCTGCCTTCCGGGAGTGGAATGAGATCATCAGGAAGAGGCCTGGAAAAAAAATTACCGCTTCTTCCCGCCATATGAAGTCCGGGAAAATTTTTTATTTCGCCCTGCTGGTTGGCATAGACAAGGGTTGGGATATCATCGGGATGCGAAACCTGCATGGGAGCAAGCTGAAGAGAAACTGATTGTAAAGTTATGAGGGTCTTATCTTGCTGAGGACAGAATCAACAGCGCGATAAATATCCAGATCGTCACCAAAGATATCTTGGACCTTTGGATGGTCAACCAGGTCCTCGATGATAAACTGGGTAAGATACAGGCTTATAAAATTGGGATCTGTCGCCAGTTTCCGCAACGGGGCAATCTTGAACTGGATATCGAATTCCTCCATGTTGGAGATGTTGCGCAGCTGATCGGAAAACAGGTCCCGCATCGTCTGTTCCGAGGTGGTTTCAATAATATGTCGGTCAATAAGCCGCTGCACAAGTCTGGTGGAGAGTTCTTCAGCATTTTTGAAAGCCTGGGAGAGCATGAAGCGCCTTTCCTGCTCGCGTTTGCGGTCTATAGCCCTGATTGTTTTATCGGTGGCGCTGTTGTTATTGAAAACCCTTGCCATAATCACCTGCCTGATAGAAAAAATATTGAGAAAGTTAACTTCTTCTGTTGGTATGCAAAGTATCATGCATCTAATAATACATTGTATCCAATCTTTCAAAGAGAAAGGTAGCCAAAGGGTTCTTTTTAAGAAATTACCAGCAAATAACCCGGAAAAGCAGCGTCAAGAACCGGGTAAACTGAGGCGTTTGCTAAAAATAAAAAGAATGGCTGATTGCTAACGGTATGCCGGAAGGTTTGCATCGACCGGGAATTTTTGAAAGATGTGAAATCCGGAGCTTGTTTCAATCACGGGGCTGAAGGTAAGAGGACGGAGAGGGACCAGAACTTCGGAGATTGCCGGTATAAGTTCATTGGGAGCAAAAGGACCTATGTAGCCGCCGTTTAAATTAAAGGGCGGCAGAGAAAATTGGGCCGCAAGCTGGATAAAATCCTCGCCCTTCTGTAATACCCCCAAAACAAGCTCGGCTTCCTCAGCTGTAGAAGTAACTATGTGGCGCAAATGCACGACAGTGTTTTTGTCTCCAGAGATTTCAGACAATTCAGGGTTGATTTTGTCTAATTCAAGCAAAAATTGACTGCTTCCTGCATATCCCAGGCTTTGTGCCTGCAGGCCGGCCCTGTAGGCTGATTCGAACTGCTCAAGTTCGCTGTAGATCACGGCCATATTATAATACATCTCACCAAAACCGGGATTGAGGCGGACACTGCGTATATACTGCTCAAGAGCTCTCTGCAGCTTCCCGTCAGCGTGATAGATAATTCCAAGGGTAGAATATTTCATGGCATCATCTGGACTTAAGCGGATGGCTGTTTGCATGGTTTTAACGGCATCGGGAAAGTTTCCGGTCTTGGCATAGGAAATGGCCAGGTTTTCATAGGTGTTTGAATTAGCGGGATCCAGGGCAACAGCCTTATTATATTCAGAAATAGCTGAGTCAAACTCTCCCTCTTTGGCAAACCGGTTGCCGTTGTTGAAATGTTCTTTGGCCGCCAGGCGTGAATTTAATTCCGGTTTGGGATCCGGCAGGGATATATCGGATGATTCTGTATCTGTACTTTCAACTGCAGGGCTGAATGAGACCAACTCTTGTGAATTCTTCGGGAATGCATTGCTTGTAGTTGCTTCAGGTTTATCCACAATGAGCATAGCCAGATTATTGCGGGCAGTCAGATCGCCCTGGTCAGCGGCCTGCTGCAGCCAGTAGATGGCGCGCTCCATGTTTTTTTCAACACCAAGTCCCTCGGCATACATGACGGCCAGATTGTTCTGGGCTAATACATACCCCTGCTTTGCGGCTTTTAAAAACCAGAAGATTGATTGCTGATAATCCTGTTCCACACCCTCGCCGTAATAATATATCAGGCCAAGGTTCCTTTGAGCATCAGCATTCCCTGCTTCAGCAGCCCTAAGCAGCCAGATGGCAGCTTCCTGGAAATCCTTTTCAACACCCTGTCCGTTCAGGTAGAGAAAGGCGAGATTGTTCTGGGCTGCAACATTTCCACTTTCAGCAGCCCGGCGAAACCAGTAAGCAGCTTTTCCCGCATCTTTGTCATAACCTTCTCCGCCATTAAGATAGAGGAGGCCAAGCTTGTTCTGTTCCCTGGGGTCTTCCATTTTTCCTGCAGCCGCAGAGGAATCTTCTTTCGGGGCAGGTGTGTGCGCAGCTTTCTTCTCTTCCTTGCCTGCTGCATCGGTTATCAGGTCCTCGGGGGCTTTGCCAGCAATTTCCTGTTTTTCCTCTTTTGCTTTTTCCTCTGACCTGCCGTATTCAAGTTTCACCCTGGCAAGCTGTTCCCGGGCCGCGGTATAACCCAGTGCCGCTGCCCTTGAGTACCAGTCTGATGCCTGGTCGAGATCCTTTGCAACTCCCAGTCCCTGTTCAAACATGCGGCCCAGGTAAAACTGGCCTCTGGGATAGACCTGCTCGGCAGCCTTCGTATACCAGGCAACGGCTTTTTCATAATTCTGTTCAACGCCCTGCCCGGCTTCATATAATGCACCGAGGTTTGTCTGGGCCCTGGCATAGCCCTGTTCCGCAGCTTTTTTGTACCAGAAAAACGCCTTTGTGAAATCAACCGCAACGCCTATGCCCAGTTCATACATGCGGCCAAGATAGGTCTGTCCCCTGGCATAGCCCTGTGCTGCGGCTTTTTCATACCAGAGGCGGGCCTCATCATGGTTTTGCTTGACTCCCACTCCTGTTTCATACAGAATGCCGAGGTTTGTCTGAGCCCTTGCCAGTCCCTGTTCTGCAGCCTTAAGGTACCAGTATGCCGCTTTTTCCGGCTCTTTGGGCGTGCCTTTGCCCAGCTCATACATGGCCCCCAAAGCCCTTTGGGCCTTGGGATGTCCCTGCTCGGCCGCCTTTGTATACCAGCGAAGCGCCTCCTTCAGATCCTTTGGGGTCCCCTCGCCGGCATAGTAGGCATCGGCCAATTGAAGTTGCGCCTCAACCTGCCCCAGCTCCGCCTTGTTGACAAGTTCGTCAATTTTAGCGGCAGAGGAAGGTGACCCCGCCAGTAGAAAAAGGCCCAATGCAGAAACCAGAATTATTGCCAGCTTAAGATATTTCATAGAGTTTTGTGCTGCTGCATCCTGCATGATCATTTGTTTGCAAGTTCCACCCAGAACTCGCCAATTGTTTTTTCATTGTAGGTGGCGATCACCGGGTAAAGCTTGCCTTTTTTATCAACAGAGTAACGGGGCCAGAGGTCCTGGCTGGTATATATGGGAAAGTCGAGATCGTTTCCGTCGTTAACGGATTTCGGCGGGGCAAATCCTTTAAAGTTGATGAGAACCTGGCTGTCCAGATGGGGGATATTCGTTCTGATCCCCTTGAGGATCAGCCGGCTGTCTTTGTCTACGTAAAGCGTAGAACCGGCGGGAAGGGATTGAATTGAATCATTCACATTGATGATAAGTTCCTCAGCCTTTATATCGGCAGGATCAATACTGGCAACAACCTCTACCGGGGCTACTTCAGGAACACCTGCATCCAGCAAAATCCAGCCGCATTCTTCAGAATCTTTGCGCACGATGACCTTGGTGTCCCTTGATATCCTGAAAGGGATGTGGGTATCGTTTCTATTGCCCAAGCCGTCAATGTCGGCAACCATCCCTCGCTTGTAATTTGCAATGATATCTGTAATGAGAACTTCATCTCCAGGTCCAATTTTTAAGGTTGAACCATGGGGCATGGCAAAAGAAGGGCCGTCGTTGACCTTGATGAGCAGATAGTCGAGTTCAGGTTTGTGCAGGGTCAGGCCCGGCGTGTCCAATTTGATACCGAGATGCTCCATGAAGGTATTGATAACAAGCTTGTGCATGGAAATTTTTGTTTCCAGCTTGTCTATGGTTTTTGAAGTTTCAACCCCAAAGGCAGGTATATTGGCCTGGGTGAGAGCATAGAAGGTAGCAGATAATTTCTGCTCCGGGTGGGTGGTTTCATCAGAGATTGTATCATGGTTGTTGGGTTTGAAGTGGTAGCGCTTGTTTTCAATCTGACTGTTTACTTTTTGTATAATACTTCTGGCAAGGCCGCCCAGGTTGATCGTACCCTCGTAATCCGGCAGCGAATAGACCTCGGCATCGTAGATTATTGACTGGCCGTACCGGTTCGGGTTTTCCATGTCGTCAATCCAGGCCGGGGAATAAAACCCGGAACCTTCATGGAGGTTTAGCAGGAGGTCGCTCTCGGCAATAAGGTGCTTCAGTACCATGACAACTTCTTCGTCAAGGCTTTTTTTCAGATTACCGTTTTCTCCGAACTTGCGGTTCATGTCGCCGGTCAATCCTTCTCGCCGGTTGAGCAGTATAGAATAAAAGTTTGCCCGCGGCACAACGATGAGATTGCCTTTTTTAAGATGGATGTCGGCATAGAGATCCGCTGTCAGGTAACTCCCGGGTTCGTCCCCCTGGATGCCGCCTATGATCATGAGGGTTTTGCCGGGTTCTTCGCCAAATATCCTGTAAACATTAAGTTCGTGGTCAGTATTGGGCAGAAAAACCTCGTGAATTATCTGGGCTTGGATGCCGGAAGGAAAAATAAAGACTGCAAGCAGAAAAGTTACAAGCCGTTTTGCAAAAATCCTGTTTTTCAAGGTGCTCTCCTTTGCCTAGATACGCGAATAGACTTCACGTTTAATTTTCCAGCCGTGCTCGCTGTATTTCAAAAACAGGGTTTTATTGCCTGTAGCACTGTAACGGTCGGAGCGGTATTTCTGCTTGAAAGAGACCGTGGCCCCTTCAGCAGTCCAACTCACCTGGATATTTGAGATATCCACAGAGATAAAAGCATACGTTTTGTTGAGTTCTGCTTTGTGCGTCTTCCATTCAGCAAGGTTTTTGCCAGCGCTTCTAAAGGTTTTGTCATAAAAGGCTATATAAGAGTCTGTCTCCTGGGAGACCCAGGCTTGTCTCCATTTTTCAACAAAATCCATTATCTGCTGTTTATCATTGGGAATGACAGGGGCTGCTGCCATGATCTTTGACGGCTCTTCGGTCTTGTTTGCAGCATTTGTGGGAGGTGCAGGTTTTGGAGGTCTAATTGTGACAGGTACTGCCTGCTGCACCTTTGAAGCTTTTTCAACTACGGGGGCAACCGGCGCGGATTTCGGTTCTTGCTGAACTAGGGGCTGAAGAGGGCCGGGCTTCTGCCCGGAAAGATCAGTATCAAGTTGAGCTGGTTTTTTCTGGGGAAGACTTTGGGGGTTTAAGGCAGCCACCATTGCCACAGCTTCTTCCTGGGTCTGCTCTGCCAGTTGTACTTCAGCATTTGCCAGGGGCTGGGCGGCAACCTTAAAAGGGGTCTCGGGATATATCTGCAATGGACTTACACGCCAGATGCGCTTGCCCGCGGTCCAGCCCTCGTCCGGAAGGTAATGGAGATATATCCGGCTTGCTCCCCGCATGATTGAACGTTCAAACGGACGGTATATGAAGTCGCTGACCGCAACAGTCTGATTGCCTAAATTAACTATATACAGGGAGTTGTAATCAACGTTGTCGGGTTTAAGTTCTTCGGGAAGCAGCATGGATTTTGCCAGGAGGAAATCATTTTCTGTGAGAAGCTTTGTCTTTGACTTGGTGATGGAATCAAGCTCCTGCACAATAACAACAGGAGTAACCGCCTGGTTGAGGTAGATCTCCAGGTCATCGAGATCATTGTTTGCCAGGGTTATGCAGCCGTTGGTGCTGTTTGGCACCAGCTCCTTATTGGTACCATGGATGTAAATCCCATCTCCGTTTCTGCCTGCCTCCCGGTCATAGAAATTCGGGTAATCGAGATGGAACGCCTTGTCTCCGAAAATGGTGATTTTGTCATCTCTGAATATCTGAGTGATGAAATAGATGCCTTCGGGGGTTTTTGAATCGCCGCTGATCTCCTTTATTCCGGAATTTTCTCCGGTAGCACTGGGATACTCGGCAACTACCCGCAACTCGTTGTCATATTCCAAAACCCGCAGTCGCTGCAGGTTTTTTTCGACAAGAATGATGTAGATGGGTTCCTTTGTAACCGCTACGCCAAAAAGGTCGGCAAGTTCAGCATCTGCCGGGTAAATTTCAGACATGGAAGGGGCCAGGGCGGAGAAGGATATCCCTGGAAACAGCGCAAAACAGAGAGTAATAATTAATGCTGCAGGAGTGTTGGTGAATTTCATTGCGTCAGGGGAATATTCAGCTGGAAAATCAGCGGAGATCGGCGATGATATCCTGTAAAAAAAGATCGACAGGCAAATATTGCAAAGCCATATTTTTGTTATCAGTGTACTGCTGCAAAATTATTATTTTTTTGTGGAGCAATTTTAGAAGACAAAACTGTAATTTTACCCTGCCTCAGTAAATAGAAGCAATTTACCAAATTACATGGAATACATAATACTGTCAAGTTGTTAGGTATAGGTGAGTTGGTATCTAACACATCAATTGGGTAAAAATACTTACCGGTTTAATATCAAATTTCTCAGAAGAACCCGCAAAAAGGGCCACTTTTTTCTTGACAATTCCCGCTCCGCTTAATAAGGTTCGGCGCGAAAATGAATCAAGGTTCAGTTTAATCACTGTCCGTTTTTTTTACTATAAATCATTGATCAAGGAGAAGAACTATGTCGAAATTAGTACCACCACATGGCGGAAAAGGTTTGGTCTGCTGCCTGCTTCATGGGCAAGGCTGACTGGAAGAGCGTTTGCGAGAAAATGCAGCTGACTGACGGCACCTTCTGGCCTGTGCCCGTGACCCTGTCCTGCTCCAAGGAAGATGCCGACTCCATCACCACCGGTGACGAGATTGCCCTGCAGAATTCTGCCGGCAAGATCATGGCAACCATGAAAGTTAGCGAGAAATACGAGATGACCGAGGCTGAAAAGCGTTGGGAATGCGAGAAGATTTTCATGGGCAAAGGCGACGACAGTGTTGGCGGCAAGTTCTGGGAAGTTGCTATGGAAGATCATCCAGGCGTACAGATGGTCATGAACCAGAAAGCATTCAACCTGGCCGGCCCTGTCAAGGTGCTGAGCGAAGGCGACTTTCCGGAGAAGTTCCCCGGCGTTTACATGACCCCGAAACAGGCCCGTGCCAAGTTTGACGAGAAGGGCTGGAGTAAGGTAGCCGCCCTGCAGCTCAGGAACCCCATGCATCGGTCCCATGAGTACCTGGCAAAGATAGCCATAGAGGTATGCGACGGTGTCTTCATTCACTCACTCGTTGGCTCTTTGAAACCCGGCGACATTCCTGCCGATGTCCGCGTTAAGTGCATCGATACCCTGATCGAGCATTATTTCTGTAAAGACAACGTTATCCAGGGCGGCTATCCGCTTGATATGCGTTACGCCGGCCCACGCGAAGGCCTGCTCCATGCGACTTTCCGCCAGAACTATGGTGTAAACCGTATGATCATCGGCCGCGACCATGCAGGTGTCGGTGACTTCTACGGCATGTTTGAAGCCCAGGATATCTTTGACACTATTCCCAAGCCGGAGGGTGAAGGCAAAGCGCTTCTCTGCCAGCCGCTGAAAATCGACTGGACCTTCTACTGCTACAAGTGCGACGGTATGGCTTCATTGAGAACATGTAATCATGCCAAGGAAGACCGTGTCATCCTTTCCGGCACCAAACTGAGGAAGGCCCTTTCCGAGGGCGCCGAGGTTCCGGACCATTTCGGCCGCGATGAAGTTCTGGTCCTCCTGCGGGCATACTACGAAGGCTTGACCGAGAAGGTGGAAGTTAAAATGCAGAAAGCCGCTTCCGGCGATCAGATTAAGTAAGATAGTCTCTGCATTATATCGTTTACTCAGGGAGATGCCGCAAGGTGTCTCCCTTTTTTTTTATCTTTACGGGCCGGGAATGATTATATATTTAAGATGAAGCTTTGGCCGGTAATCATGGCGGATGCATTGTTCTTACAAGGGATTTGTGCTACAACTGAAAGCATGGAAACGCAGGCAGCCAAGGATAGTGAAGCATCGTATTCCTTCAGTCAACTGCAGGAGATGATCGCTTCCTTTCAGGGATCAGATAATGTTCCCCAACGGTTCAAGATTATCACCGATACTTCGGACTTTTTCCGGGTTGATTACAATGATGTGGTCATACTTGCCGGGGTGCCTTATCTGATGCGCAATTATACCCGGGAAGGCAGGTTCGGCCTGGACGATGAACCTAAATACTGGGTACGGAAGGCCATTGATTTAAAAAACGGGGAAGCAAAGATAATCAAGCTTGTCTTTCACGAGGAAATTAATGCCCGGGTCGGGGACATGGTCTTCAAGTGCGTGCGCAGCCCCGGAAAAGAGGCAGCTATCCTGGAGATGGTTGCCGGCCACAGAAATTTCATGCAGGGTATTGCAATCCGTGATACTGCCGGCAACATTGTCAGGATCCTCGATTTTATCCAGGGAAAACGTTTTGATGAACTCATCTTCAAGCTGGCGTTAACAAACCATGAAGAATTTTTTTATGATCACCTGCCGGGCTATCTTGCCATATATAGTGAAATGGTCAAGGCCATAGAATTTCTGCATGATCAGGGACAGAAGCATGGAGATATCCGCCGCGATCATATTCTCCTTGACAGAAAAACAGGCGATTACCGGTGGATAGACTTTGATTATGACTACTACCATGAGGCCAATATGTTCGGCTACGATTTGTTCGGCCTCGGGAATATCCTTGTTTTTCTTGTGGGAGGCGGGGATATCACCGTCCAGCAACTACAGGCCGACGCATCGCCTCTTCTTGAGAAACTGTCTCCGGAAGATATGAATATTATTTTTAATAATCGGGTGGCCAATATCCGGAAAATCTATCCATATATCCCCGACGCATTAAATTATATCCTTCTGCACTTTTCAAACGGGGCAAATCTGTATTATGAAAATACCGGGCAACTGCTTGAGGATCTTGCTGAGGTGCAGATCAAGGGGTGAGAAATTTTTTCTATCCTGAATACATAACATGTTATGAACGCCAGGATACAGGTCCAGTTCAGAGGATAAAACTATGGCTATAGATCATACGAAGTGCGATATCACGGGCATGGTTGAAAGGCATATCATGATTGCTGTTGACAGCTCTGATAATGCAAGAAGGGCGGTTCTCTTTGTCGGTGATTTTTTTGGGTGTTATGCAGGGTTCCAGGTGACACTGCTGCATATTATCCTGGAGCCGGAAGCCACTTTTTTCCGCGATGATGCTGAACGGGAAAAATGGCTTGCCGCCAAACGAGAAGAGGCAGGAAAAGTAATGGAGGAATACAGGCATATTCTTGTTGATGCAGGTTTTCCGGAAGACAAGGTGAACGTGCGCACTGAGACAATGCAGGCCCCCTCTGTGGCCGACTGTATCATCAGGGAGCAGGAAGAGATGAAATGCTGCACCATAGTAATTGGCAGACGAGGCATTTCAAAGAAGGAGGAGTTTATTTTCGGCTCCACTTCAAACAGGATAATTCATGAAGCCAAAAAATGTGCGGTCCTGGTGATCGAATGATCATTCCGGCTCATGCTTATTGCGAAGAGCTAAGAGGAAAGACAGAATATGAGAGAATTAACCGTCGGCCTCGGAGAAAGGTCCTACCCCATATTGATACAACAGGGGTTACTTGACGAAATCGGCAGCAGGCTCCACAAAAATCCATTTGCCAAGCGATATGCCATTGTTGCTGATGACAATGTTGCCGCATTGTTTGGCGAAAGGCTCCTTGCCTCTCTGCACAACAGTGATATCCAGGCTGAAATGGTTACCTTTGCGCGAGGGGAAGCCAGTAAGAATCTTGACACAATTGCCCAATTGTCCAGTGCCCTGGCCCGCATGGGCTTTGATCGCAAGGACGGCCTTCTTGCCCTGGGTGGTGGTGTGACCGGAGATATCACCGGTTTTCTTGCAGCATGCTATATGCGCTCCATTCCATTTGCCCAGGTGCCGACAACCCTCCTGGCCCAGGTGGACAGTTCCGTGGGCGGCAAGACAGGGGTTGATATCCCGGAAGGCAAAAACTTGGTCGGGGCCTTTTACCAACCCAGGGCGGTATTTATTGACAGCCAGGTCCTCGTGCAACTCCCGAAAAGCGAGGTCCTAAATGGCCTGGCTGAAGTTATCAAGTACGGTGTCATATACGACCGTGATTTTTTCAAGTTCCTGGAAATGAGCCGTAAAGATATCCTGGCCTTGGATTTGCAGGTCCTGGAGGTTGTTATTGCCAGATGCTGCAAGATCAAGGCTGCTGTCGTCGAGGCTGATGAGAAGGAATCTGATCTCAGGCGCATTCTCAATTTCGGGCATACCATCGGCCACGCCGTCGAGGCTGTTTCAGGGTATAAGCTGGCCCATGGCGCAGCTGTTGCAATGGGTATGGTGGCTGCGGCTGAGCTTGCTGTTTTGAAAGGAATTCTGGACCCGCGGGAAAAAGAACGGCTTGAGAACCTGATCCGTGATTTCGGTTTACCAATAACAATTCCTGAGGAATATGATCGTGACGGGATCAAGAAATATCTTCTGACAGACAAGAAAACCATTGGTGGCAAGGTCGTTTTTGTCCTGCCGACCTCCATCGGCAAGGTGATTATCACGGACGAGATCGAGGAAGGATTGATAGCAAAGGTTTTATAGAGTGAAAGTCATACTTGTCAGCGCCACGACCATTTGTGGCAGGATCAGCCCAGCGGGGCATGGAAGCCTGCTGGACCGTCGCAGGCTGGAGGAGACAAGGGATAGAACCCAGGCAAGTATCATGGGTGCCAATACCCTGCGGGTTGAAAACCCGGAAATGCGGGGCACGAACGGAGTTCTCTCCCAGGATCGTATCCGGGCTGTTGTCTCCCGGAGCGGCTTAATACCTGCTGCAGATAAAAAGTTGTTCAGCAATGGCCCCTCTCCGGTTGTTTTCACGGCCGAGGACAATCTTGCGGCTCTGCGGAACAAACTTAAGGGCAAGGCCCAGGTGGTCTGCCTGCCTGAAGGCCCACATGGTTTATCCCTGCAGGCGGCGCTCGATTTTTTTGCCGGCAGGGGAGTAAGATCGGTATTGATAGAAGGCGGGGCACAGCTCAATTATACCGCCCTGGCCCAGGGAGTGGTTGATGAAATTCTCCTGACCATCATGCCTTTTGTTTCCGGAGAACGTGGCGCCAGCACCTTTGCAGATGGCCCCAAATTTCTTGGCGCGCCATTTCTGGAACTTGAACTGCTTTCCAGTGAGCCGGTTTCAACCGGTGAACTTTTTTTACAATATCGCATTAAGAAAATGGAATAGGGCAGTATACAACCGGGGTCAGATTTTAAATCTGTCCCCTTGCAAAATGAATGTCGGGTATACGAGGCAATTGTCATGGAAAAAATGGAACTTGCGATCATGTTTTCAGGCGGTACCGACTCCCTAGCTCTTTATGCCCTTGCATCCCTGGGGCATCATCCGGGACTGCCGCGGCCGAGGCATATTCACCTTCTGCACATGCTGAACGGCATGAGCCGTTTTCATGAGTTTCCCCGCCAGCGCTTCGAGGCTGCTCAAAAAATCCTGGCCAGGCAGGTACCCCTGTCAGAAATGCAGTCTCCTGACAGTGCGGTGAAACTGCCCGAGGCCCTTATGGTTGAGCTTGACATGGGGCGGCTGTTTCAGGGATTGTGGCTTGACCGCTATGAAGAGCTTATGCCGCGCTATAACGGCAAGAATCTCGTCTGTGTGGCCTGCAAGGCAGCCATGCACACCAGGGCGATCATCTACTGCATTGAAAACTTTATTCCCCACCTGATTACCGGGTATGCCAGGAGGCAGGAATACTATCCGGAACAGACCCCGGTTTTTATGGAAAAGATTGCAGAGTTTTCCAGTGGGTTCGGCATCCGCACCCATTTTCCGGTTTATGAAGACCTGGAAGATGAAATGATCACCAGGCATCTCCTGGAAGATTTTGGCCTGCCGTCCAGCGGGGGAGGCGAGCGCAAATGTCTTTTCTGTCAGACGCTGACAACGGCAACGGAAAAAGAGATCGGCCGTTACCTTGATGACATGCTGCCCCTGGTGAAAAAATATATCGAACTCCGGCAGGCCGGCAGGATCAAGGAGGCCGCCAACTGCTTTCCACCGGGCAATATTAAGGTAATGCAGGAATCACTTGATAAGAAGAAAATGAATTAAATGTTACGCAAGCTGTCCTGATAAAAGTAATTCCCGCTTTCTATTTGATTGCCGCAGCAGCAGTAATTCACCCTTGAAAATGAGGAATTGTCATGTATCTGCTCTCCCACATGCTGAAAGGTTTTGTCCGGACAGGCACCTTGAATGTCATTGATGCTGAAGGCAAGCGTCATGTGTTTTCCGGTCAACCCGGGCCGGAAGTGACTTTCCGGCTGCATGACAGGGGGTTGTATACAAAGTTGTTTTTTAACCCGGAAATGGGGGCCGGTGAAGGTTACATGGATGGCACCCTTACCTTTGAGGATTGCACCCTCAAGGATTTTTTAAACTTTTTTTCAATTAACAGGCTCGCCCTGGGCTCCTATCCCCTGCAGGCCATTCTGCGGAAACTTTCAAGGAAACTTCGCGCCTTCCAGCAGTATAATCCGATAGGCAAGGCGCAGGAAAATGTCGCCCATCACTACGATCTTTCAAATGATTTTTACAGACTCTTCCTTGATGAAGACATGCAGTATTCCTGTGCCTATTATAAAAAAAAGAACGAAACACTGGAGCAGGCCCAACTGAACAAGAAACGTCTTCTTGCCAGCAAATTGCTTCTTAAACCCGGGCAGAAGATTCTTGATATAGGTTCGGGTTGGGGTGGGCTTGGCCTCTACCTTGCAGCCTTAGCAGATGTCCAGGTGGTCGGGGTCACTTTATCAAGGGAACAATATGAGCTTTCGGTTCAAAGGGCGAAAAACCTTGGCCTGGATGACCGTGTCCAGTTCAGACTTCAAGACTACAGGCAGGTTGAAGGACCATTTGACCGCATAATCTCCGTCGGCATGTTCGAACACGTCGGGGTCAGGCACTATGAAGAGTTTTTTGAAAAAATCTACTCCCTGCTGACTGATTCCGGTGTTGCACTGATCCATTCCATCGGCCATATGAGCCCGCCGGGCACTGCGAGCCCGTGGCTGCGCAAATATATTTTCCCCGGCGCCTATTCCCCTGCCATGTCTGAGGTTTTCACATCTCTGGAATTGAACAGCCTCTGGGCAACTGATGTTGAGATCCTGCGCGTCCATTATGCCGATACACTGGACGAATGGCACAATCGCTTCGAAAAGAACCGCGCTGAAATTGCTGCCATGTATGATGAGCGTTTCTGCAGGATGTGGGAGTTCTATCTTGTCAGTGTCGGGATGATGTTCAGAGCCGGCAGCCAGATGGTCTTTCAGATGCAGGTTGCCAAGCAAAGGGATGCAGCACCGTTGACACGGGATTATATCGGTGTGCAGGAGTCTGTTTACCTGGAAGATGGGAAATAATTTCCCTGTTTTATGTGCATGCAAACAATTCCTGATATGGATATGGGTAAAAATATAGTCAGCGCCTTATCCCCCAGTCCGCATATTCTGCCTGTATATTGACTTGTTTTACCTGCAAAACAGGGGAGCTTATCCAGCAGGCATCTTAACCCCTGATTGATCGACGCCGATACTACATGGATTGATCCAGGTGCCCTTCCCGGATCACCCTGAATTTTCCTGTGTTAATATCCAGGTCGTAAATATTGAAATTGCTCCTCATGTCAATACCTTCGTAATGGGTAGCGAGGTTGATTGAAGCAGAGCCGTTCTCACCGCTTTTTATACGGTGAAAAACCCCTTGCGGCCAGACAAGCAGTGCCGGGCCATCGTATAAAAGCTTGCTGTTATGCTCAATGCGCTCCGGAGTGACCACAAATGATTCAATTCTGCCATGCGCGCCGGTATAGATCTCCACATGCCGGATGCCGTGGAGCACGATAAGGTTGTCATCCTGGTGGGGGTGCATATACCAGGGTTCCTTCACATCTCCAACAGGGCCTGGCGACACGGCCCTGTTCTTGTGGATGACCCTGTCCACCGCATCTACCTTCGGGACCAGGTCCTTGGGCAGGATGTCAAAGGAGACACCCTCTGTTTTGCGAAAAGGCTGCAGGGCTACTACTCTATAGAGGCCGGGAATTTCTGCCACAATGGGATATGTTGCCATGTCTTCACTCCTGTTGCGATGCTGCTAAGGTTGAGAGAATATCGCCAAGCTTGGTGTCAAGGGAGCACTCCACATCATGAATATGAATGGATTCCAGGCTGAGCGAATGTACCTGGATTTGGGTTTCAGGCGGCAGAGTATCCTTGAATTTTTTTCCCGCCGCCCGTGCCACCTCACGCACAGTGTCCTCTGCAAACTGAGGAGATTTATGGGCTTTTAAAACCAGTTCAGTTTCATCCGGCCGCTTAAGCAGATCCTGGGATATGTGCAGGACAGCGGCAAGTATGTCTGTCAAATCCCGGTATGCAGGGAGTTGTCCGTCATCAGGAGGGCTGACCAGGAGCCGGGTTTTCGATCTCTGGGAATGCGTGGCCTGTGGCCAGGGGTCATTGTACCGGTCAAAGAGCACCTCGTTGTAGGATAGGGTGCAGGGGCAGGCAGTGAGGTGATGCACTCCTGCGCCCACCTGGGTTTTTAATGTTTCTCCGGTTTTGTTTTTTTCAATCACAGCTTTGTAGCTCACCTCAATGGAGTCGATTGAGTTGAGTCTGCTGACCGGAGCCTGCTGGATAAACGGCAGGTGGCCGGTCAATTCGAGGGAAAGATACCGGGCATTCTGCGTTTTGATAATATGGTCTCCAAGCAGTTTCCCATATGCAGGGAGACTGATAAATTCCCGGTCATACAAAGAGCTTATTGCCTGCTCAATTCTGGACATGTGAATGCCCCGTCTGTGGGCCTCAAGGCTCACAAGGATTCTGGCGTTAAACGGAATGTGTCCGCCTTTATTGTCAGCCAGACGCACCCAGACGGTTTTGCCCGAGATGCCCACCATTTTCAGGGGCAACGGAAAGGAGGGGGATTCTTCCGGCACATCAACACAGGTACCCAGGACCTGCTGGTGTTTATCTTCAGGGATAAAGGTGCTCAAATAATTTTCTCCTGCAGCATTGACAGATACCAATCCTGTACGGATGACCACTGTGCCGTGTGATCAGCTGTCCAGCCGTAAAGCATTTTAAAATGGTTGCAATGTGCCACGGTTGCCCTGGGCTCATTCTCCAGAATACTAAGCATTTGACTGATGATCGCAAGAAGTTTTTTCTTGTCAGTGATAAAGCAGAGGCTTCCCCGGTGCAGCCTTCTTAATGTAACAGGCTCAGGCCCTGCAAATCCAAAAGGGAATTGCGCTGCCAGCTTGAGGAAAAATGTCCAGTCTTCAGCACAGGAAACTGAAGCAAATCCACCTGTTTCCTGGAAAGCTTCACGTTTCAGGGCCAGCGCGGAGGGCACCAGAAAGCACCAGCGCAACAGGGCATGAAAACAGTCGCCCTCGGTTCCTGCTCCATTTTCCGGGATGAGAAAATCAGCCCCCCCAATTTCGTCTATTGTCTGTGCCACACCATAGGCAACCTGAAAGCCGCGATTTAAGGTATTCACAAGTTGCTGAACATGGTTGTCCAGCCAGATGTCGTCGGAATCGAGGAACATCAGTATCTCGCCCCTGGAGGCAGCGACACCAGCATTGCGGGCCGGGCCCGGGCCAACTCCATCGAGTTCTACGATAATTATCTCAGGATATCGGGACGTAATTTCATTCACCGTATCGTCATCTGAACCATCGTCAACGACAATTATCTCCACTTCAGAAAACTGTTGGTGCCTGGCGCTTTCTATGGCTGCAAGCGTCATCTGGCAGCGATTTTTTGTTGGTATGATACAGCTTATCTGCAAAGGGTCACCCGAGAAAGTTTTATGTGAAGAGGAAACGGAGTATATTTTAATGTAACAGACTCAGATATTGTCATGCCAGAAGGAAAAGAATAAAGTTGAGATGAAGTGCTAAAATGTTATGCTTGTTTATCCCTTGACAGGCCGGTGCCGGTATTTTTACTCATTTTTCCTGCAGGAGAGGACAGCCAAATATGCTGACTGATCATCTTATTATAAATCTTCTCATCATTCTGGCAGTTGCCTGGCCGATGGGAGCTCTTTTTGTCCGCATGGGGCTGCCGGTCATGCTCGGTCAGCTGGTAACCGGTCTGCTGCTTGGACCTGCGGTATTGAATATTGTCAGTCCATCCGAGGCCATAACGTTTCTTGCGGATCTGGGTATATTTTTTGCCATGTTCTATGCCGGCATGGAGATGGACCCCAAGGAGCTGCTTGAGCATATCTGGCCGTCACTTGCCGTGGCAGTCGGCGGATTTGTTCTGCCCTTTGCCATGGGTTTCTTAGTGGCTCGGTATTTTGGCGGGACCGTCTTCCAGTCGCTCTTTATCGGTATCGGCCTGTCCATTACTGCCATTGCGGTCCAGGCCGTTATTCTGCAGGAGATGCAGATCCACAAGACCAGCATCGGTCACGTTATCATGGGTGCTGCAATTGCTGATGACATCCTCTCCCTGATAGGTCTTTCCGTCCTCCTGGGTTTGGTTAAGACAGGCTCGGTGGAAACTGTCTCCATCCTTATCATCATGCTCAAGGTCTCGGCATTTTTTGCCTTCACCATCCTGGCCGGCCATTTCCTGGTCCCGATCTTCACCAGTAGACTTGATGACTACAATGCCAAGGGGTTTACCTTTGCCATGATCTCTGCCCTGGTTATGGCCACTGCAGCTGAACTGGCAGGCCTGCATACTGTCATAGGGGCATTTCTGGCAGGTCAGTTTGTCCGCAAGGAGATAATGCATGAGAAGATTTATCATGCCATAAGCGACAGGTTCTACGGCTTGAGCCACGGCTTTTTAATGCCGGTCTTTTTTGCTTCACTTGCTTTTCATATCCACTTTCAGTGGAGCCTTTCTTTCCTGTTTTTTGCAGCAGCTATAACCATTACAGCTATACTCGGCAAACTGGTGGGCTGCGGGATCGGCGCTTTGTTCTTCCGCTACAGCATGCGGGAGTCGGCCATCATCGGTTTTGGCATGAACGGCAGAGGCGCTGTGGAACTTGTCATTGTGGCTGTAGTAATTGCCCTGAGCGACGACCTTTTGGCCCGGGATATTATCAGCACCCCTCTGCTAACAGAGAACCAGTTTTCCGCCCTGGTCCTTATGGCGTTTATTACAACACTTCTAGCGCCGCTTATGCTCAGGTGGTCTGTGAACAGGACCTGCAGCGGCGACGAAAAGGAACAATTCTGCCAGCTCTGGGCTGAGACGAAAAAACGATAAATCACCCGATACAAGAAAGTTTCAGGGCTCTTCTCAAAAGCCCTCATGCCGGTGAATTTATTTCACAATATTAATATGGTCCGTCTATGGAAACTTCTTTTCTGATGCAGCTTTCCCAGGAATTTCATGCGTTTTCGGGAACCGACGGCCTTGCCATATTCACCCTGGCCATCCTGGAAGGCATACTTTCCGTTGATAATTCACTGGTCCTGGCTATCCTGGTGCGGACCCTGCCGAAAGAGCAGCAGAAGAAGGCTCTGATGTACGGTATCTTCGGCGCTTTCTTTTTCAGGGTCGTAGCCCTGGTCTTTGCCGCTCACCTCATGCGTTTTGTTGCTTTTAAGATAATAGGAGGCGGCTACCTGCTATACCTGGCCATGAAGCACATGTTCTTTTTCTACAAGGAGGATGCCCACCAGCCCACACCCAAAGCTGCAGCCAGCTTCTGGAAGACAGTGC
>Ga0111148_1010_pt1 | contig 24902 bp, 18 predicted proteins | sample DeeMarSeWOR28_12_FD_80359 | JGI IMG/M metagenome (GOLD analysis project Ga0111148, IMG submission 80359) | Desulfobacterales bacterium SG8_35 | reverse complement strand
CCGGGGAGGAAACAGTATGATTTCAACACAGTTTTGGTCTGTCCTGCTTGTATTTCCTGCCAGTATTTTCATGCTTGCATCACTGGTAATGTGCATAGGAATGAATAAAGGGGTTCCTGACGACCTCAGGACAAAATGGTTTGCCATGACCTACCTTATTTTATTCTTCATGGGCGGTTACGTCTTTTTTGTCATCCTCCAGCTGTGGAATATTTCTTTTCCGCTGGAATTACTGACCAGCACGGTATTTTTGGGAGGAGCAATTTTTGTCTTCCTCGTCATGCGGCTCACCAGCGTCACCATAAGGAAGTTTCAGGAAAGCAGGGAGCGGATAAGAGAAGTGAATGAAAAGCTCATTGTAAATAATGCCGAACTTGAAACGGAGATGGCCGCCCGCAGTAAAGCTGAAAACACGGCACAGGCCAGATTGCAGCAACTTGCCGCCCTGCATACAATTGATATGATGATCACATCAAACCTGGATCTGAAGATGACAATGACGATTTTTCTTGAGCAGATTGTGCCGCAGCTGCAGGTTAATGCAGCGGCTGTCCTGCTCCTTAATCCTCATTTTCAGACCCTTGAATACGGAGCAGGCATTGGTTTTAAGACAGCTCTCATGCAGGAATCAAAGCTGAGACTGGGCATGGGGCCTGCTGGGGTTGCTGCGCTTGAGAGGCGCATGGTTCAGATTGATGATATGGAAAATCCGGAAATTGATTTTGTCCGGAAAGCATTAATTGCTGAAGAGAGATTTTGCGGCTACTGCGCCGTACCTCTTATTGCCAAAGGCCAGGTCAAAGGCGTGCTTGAAATTTTTCTGAGCGACAAAGCCACTCTGGAGCAGGAGAAGTTTGAATTTCTTCAGGCGCTTGCAGCGCAGGCGGCGATAGCCATTGATAATGCCACCCTGTTCAATGAATTGCAGACTTCCAACGTTGAGCTGGTGATAGCGTATGATTCCACCATTGAGAGTTGGGGGAAAGCCCTTAATCTGCGCGACAGGGAAACAGAGGATCATACGCAGCGCGTTACTGAAATGACGCTGCGTCTTCTCCGCATCTATGGCATGAATGAAAAGGAACTTGTGCATGTGCGCCGGGGAGCACTCCTGCACGATATCGGCAAGATGGGAGTTCCTGACTCAATCCTCATGAAAAAAGGGCCATTGACACCCGAGGAGGAAGAGATCATGCATAAACACTCGCTGCATGCCTTTGATATACTCATGCCGATTGCTTATCTCCGGCCCGCTCTTGACATACCATACTGCCATCATGAGAAATGGGATGGTTCAGGCTATCCCAGAGGCCTCAAGGGGGAACAGATACCGCTGGCTGCCAGGATTTTTGCCTTGGCCGATATCTGGGATGCTCTTATTTCTGAAAGAAGATATCACAAGGCGTGGCCCCGTGAAAAGGTTGTGGAATACATCCGTTCACATGCCGGCACGCACTTTGATCCGAACCTGGTGGAACTGTTTCTTGCTAATGTCTAGATGGGATCTTGCAGCCGGCCGGAACTGTTGGCTGAATGAGAAAAAAACCTAAATACTGTGCCATTTCCCTCTTTGCGTGGGGCGTGACATGCTTTTTGCCAACAGTTTCTGAAATTCGGAGCCGGGAATTTCCCGGGCGCCGAACTGCATGAGATGTGCTGTTTTCATCTGGCAGTCAAGCAGGTCAAAATCCCATTCCAGCAGTTTTTTCACGAGGAAGACAAGCGCAACCTTTGAACTGTTCGGCTGCCGGCTGAACATGGATTCCCCGAAAAAAAATCCACCCAGGGAAATGCCGTAAAGCCCTCCTGCCAGTTCATCCTCCTGCCAGCATTCAATTGAATGGGCATACCCCATATCGTGCAGACGGCGGTATGCTGCCAGCATGTCCCTGGTAATCCAGGTGCCCTTGTCCAGGCGCTTGCCGATTGTAGCACATGCTGTAATGACCTGATGAAAGGCTTTATCCATTGTAACGGAAAATTTTTTCTGGCGCAGGAGGCGGGAAAGTCTTCTGGGTATTTTGAACTCATCGGGGAAGATGACGAGACGGGGCGAGGGAGACCACCAGAGTATGGGATCACCTTCGGAAAACCAGGGAAAGATACCGCTGCTGTAAGCAAGGAGAATTCTTTCGGGAGAAAGGTCCCCGCCGATGGCCAGCAGTCCATCTTTTTCTGCCAGTCCGGCCGGAGGAAAAACAAGTTTCTCGCTCAGTTGATAGACGGGCATCGCTTTCATTACCCCAACAGCATTTGCAGTATTTGATAGAGGATTACCCCAAAAGCCATGACACTGAGCACACAGGGCAGGATATATTTGTAGACCAATGTGAATGAAGCACTGAAATAATCGACTGTGAGCAGAAAGCACAGATGTACCGGAGAAAGCATCATGCCGGCATATCCCATGCTGAAAGCCAGGACAAGGGCGGCCATGGGCTCTATGCTGATTTCCCCGGCTGAGACAAAACCGACAACAATGGGAAAGGCCGCCCCGGCAAACCCGATGGCAATACCGGTCACGAGCCCGGCCAGAAAGGGGAGAAATGCTATGATCAGTGCAATGGGAACGCGGCCTATGGAAAGTTCGCGGCCGGCAAGGGGTATGAGTCCTGATGAATTCAGCAGCGCTTCAAATATCATGACACCTGCCAGCGTAATAAAAACAGTTGCTGTTTTCCGGGAAGCAAGGTCCGAAAACATTTTGCGGGAATGATTTTTCCTGTCACGCCAGATTATGATCAGGCTGACCAGTAGTCCGGCCAGCATTGATAGCAGTTTCCAAGAGGCCGGATTCAGGCCGGGCAGCATACTTTGAAAAAATCGTGGCAGAAGCAGGGTTGCAGAGACAATGACGACGATCGGCAGCAGAACCTTCACAATACTGGGTAGATTCTGTTCTGCAGGTTCATCGGCATTGAAAGAAAAGGTCTGGTGCCGAAGAAGGAAAAAGTATCCGGCGCCAAGGCTGATAAAGGTAAAGGGAATCTGCAGGAGCATGAATTTCCAGGTCTGCAGTGTAAAAATGGACAGTGTCACTATGACAACGGGGTAAAGGGGCCACCAGTATTCCAGGATATGCCTGAACCAGTAGTTGACCGCGGCTTTCCATTCCGCGGTGCTGCTGATCTGGGCACTTCGGCCAACAAGAGGCGCGGAGAAAAGGGCCCCGCCGGGCATGGGAACAAGGCCGATGGCAGCTGGAATAAGAACCAGGCTTGCCGCCTGTCCATGCCTGCCGCCATAACGTCGGGCCAGGGAGACGATTGCCTTGCCGTTTGCCTCGGATGCCATGAAGTGACCTACTTCCATGATAAGGGTGATGGTAATGGCCAGAAGCCATAATTCCGGACGCATTACAGCATGCCAGAGGTCTGCAGGCAGGACCTGCATGCTTTTGCCGGACCAGAGGTCAAGGGCCAGGCCGCCGCTGATCAGCCCGACACCCAGTGGGACCCGGATACGGCTTGCCGCAAGGACACCGAAGAAGACGATGAGGATTTTGGCTACGGCGGAAAATTCCATGGCTAATTATTTATCATACTGTTGAAACTTGGCTTGATTCGGAAATGTTGATATTTTTCTATAGTAGTACTTTTTCTTTGTTTGCCCGAAAGAAAAAGTACGAAAAAGAAAGGGCAGCCGATCACTTGTCCCGCAGAAGCGGGATGCCCTGTGCTGCTCGCAAAATGCAGACGCCTTGGAAAGCCGCTGCGCTCCGCCGAGTCGTTTTTCTGCTTTTTGCTGCGCTGCTCGGCTGCGTGAAATGGCAAGAAGTCGTGATGGTTCTTTAGTATGATATTACAAAAAGAACTTTATGAGTCTGAGCTTATTATCAAAAAAAGAATTAATCCCGAGCGATTAACCCACTAAGAAAGTCTGCAATAGTGTGAAAAAGTGTCTGTTCAGAAATGAGGATTTTTGTCGAAGATTATGGATTGCGGAAAAAATAAGCGCAGGCATATGTTATAATATTCCGAGCATTATTTTTTCCGCATGACGCAGAGATACGACAAAAGGGCCATTTATGGACAGGCACTAGAAGGGCTGCATGACCCATATACCGCATGGGCAGGTATCCCGGCAGAAACCGCAGGCAATGCATTTATCCGGGTCGGAAATGTATTCATAGCCGACATCGGTAGGCACCTCGCGTCTGGAAATGGCAGTGGTCGGACACATGGTCTCGCACAAGTGGCAATCCCTGCACTTGCCGCAGGAAAGACAGCGATACGCCTCGCCTTCGACGTGAACGCCGCATTCAATCTCCGGCAGGTAATGTTCTGTTGTCAGTGTTCTGAGGTCAATGAGTTTCTTGTCAAAGGGCACCCATTGCTTGCCCTGGACCTGGGTGATAATGTAATCAGCCGACTTCTTGCCGCTGCCAAGGGCATTTGTTGCCAGGCCGGGCCGCTCGACATCACCGACGGCAAAAACATTTGGTTCGCTGGTCTGTCCGGTTGCATCTGTCTTGATCCAGGCCGCACCGCCGACGGTCAGGCATTCCACTGTATCGGGCAGAAATTTGAGGGCCGGGATATCGCCGATGGAAATAATCACGGTCTGCGCCGGAATAAGATCACCCTCAGTCGTTACCAGGCCGTCCTTGGTTACTTCCTTGGTTATGACCGGCCAGCGGAAGGTGGCGCCAAGAGCCTCAGCAGCTTCCTTTTCCTTGCCAAAGGCCAGAGGCTTCTGGATGTCAACAAGGGTAACCTGTTCTGCTCCAAGCTGGTAGGCTTCATAGGCCACGTCACAGCCCACGTTGCCGGCACCGATGACCACTACCTGTTTGCCGACCTTCATCGGGTTGTCGCTCTTGGCCGATTTCAAGAAATCCAGGGCGGCAATGACGCGTTCCTTGCCGGGGAAAGGCAGGCGGCGCGGTTCATGCGTGCCGACCGCCACGATGATGTAATCAAATTTCTTTTGCAGTTCCTTGAATTTGGACTTGCTCATTTCAACGCCGAAATTGACGTGGATGTTTTCCATTGACAGGAAGCGGTCAATCTCAGAATCCCAGATGGCCTTGGGCAGCCTGTCCCAGGGGATGACCTGGGCCAGCTTGCCGCCGATCTGATGGTCCCTTTCAAAAATATGGGCCTCGATCCCGGCCAGGGCCAACTGCCAGGCGGCATTCATGCCTGCCGGTCCGCCGCCGATAATTGCAACCTTTTTACCTGTCTTGGGCGCCGGTTTTGGTGCCGGAGCATCCTTAATGGCTCTGCCCATCATAGCCACGTCAATACTCTTATCTACTGTCTGGCGGGAGCATCCTTCCATGCAGAGATTTGGGCATATATGGCCGCAGACAGAACCGGGCAGAGGCGTATGTTTCAGGACCAGTTCGTAAGCTTCCTCCATTTTCCCGTCCCGGATAAGGCGCAGACGATCAATGGTGGGAATATGTACCGGGCAGTAAAAGGTGCAGGGTGCGGCTTTCTCATGGTTTGCCCAGTAGGGCTGGCGCCTGCGGAGTTCTCCTGTTTCAATCAGACCGATAGGGCTGCGGTCCAGGCCCGGGGCCAGATCACGCAAAGGATCGCCGCCAAAGGCTTTATCCCAGATCTTATAACGGAATTCACTCATGGGCATGGGCCCGGAAAAGATCAGGGCTCTCTCCTGCGGGGTGATAGCCATGAGCATCTTCCATTCTTTTCTTTTGGAAAGGGTTTTTACGAGCTCGGGCCGGCCGATCTTTGCAAGATAATCCGGCATGCGCTCCATGAGCCACTGCCACTGCTCGTCGTCCGGTTCTAATTCCTTGACGTTGGTGCGGGAATAGGTCTCGTCGGTTTTGCCGCGGTAGAAGATCCAGCCGCCGACCATACCGACACAGGGACGGTACCCCAGGACGTTATTGGGGTTTTTGGCTTCAACGCCGCAGACTATGCCGATGCCGCCGCAGTTGAATTCAGCAAAGGTATCACCAACCGAGCCGAGGACCCAGAGTTCCGGTCTTTCATAATCCGGGTTCCATTTGGTCATGGTGAGCCCGCGGGCACCGATGGACCCCCTGATCATGACACGTCCCTGGGCCAGAGCATTACACACGCCGTTTGTGGCATCGCCAAGGACTGTGATATCTGCACCTATATTGAGATAACCGACGTCATCGGAGGCAGGGCCTTCGCAGATAATGGACGTGCCTGGCTGTCCCATGCAGCCGAGACGCTGTCCGACGGGCCCCTTTATTGTCAGGTGGTAAGGACCTCCCTGAGGCATCAGCCGGCCGCCTACATTATGCTGGCCGTAAGTTTCCAGGATAAGTTTCTTGGATTTCAGGGCTGCGGCCTGGACTATCTCCTCAAATTTCTGGGAGCTGATACGCTGGCCGTTATTATCCAATCCCATAACAGTCAAGACTTTGGGGGATTTTTTTGTAGCTTTCTTTTTTGTGGTTGTCTTCTTCTCAGGACTCACGATTGTGCTCCATTCATGCGCTCAAAGCGAACAATTAACAGATATATTTAATCTGCAGCCTCTCAGCTGCAGCAGCGTCATCTATGCCAATGGCGTCTGACATACCGATGGGCAGACTCTGGGAGCGGCCAAGCGGTGCCATGATCTTTTTCATCTCAGTGCTGATAGCCATAAAGGTATCGGCCACCCGCTCGGCAACATGGTCAGGGTCAAGGCGCCGGTAAAGTTTTACATTCTGGCTCGTGATACCCTTGGGGCAGATGCCTATGTTGCAGACATTGCAGCGGTTCTGTTCACTGCCCAGGCAGCCGGCAGCGGACTGCATCATGTACTTGCCGATATGGACTCCGGAAGCGCCGAGCATGATCAACGCCATGCCGTTCTGGGTAACGTTGCCGTTCTTGCCGACACCGCCGGCTGCAAAAAGCGGAATCTCGTTCTGCTTGCCTTGGGCTACAAGGTCAAGGTAGCACTCGCGCAGGTTAGAGGCGATGGGATGGCCGGTGGCATCCATACTGACGTTGTATGCTGCACCGGTACCGCCGTCAACACCGTCAATCATGAGGGCTGAGGCATAGGGGTTGCGCACCAGGTTATTCAGTACGGATTTTGCAGAGGTGGAGCCGGATATCTTGGGATAGACCGGCACCCTGAAACCCCAGGCCATGGAGAGGGACTGGATCATCTTCATGACCGATTCCTCAATGGAGTACAGGGTCTGATGCACAGGCGGCGAGGGCAGATCAACTCCTTCCGGCACGCCGCGCAGACGGGCGATGAGTTTGCTCACCTTGAACCACATGAGCAGTCCGCCGTCACCGGGTTTTGCACCCTGGCCGTATTTGATTTCAATAGCGGCAGGATCACACTGCATATCAGGGATGGCCCTGATGATCTCGTCCCAGCCGAAATACCCGGAGGCAATCTGCAGGATGATATATTTAAGGTAAGGACTTTTCAGGACCCAGGGCGGGCAGCCGCCCTCGCCTGTGGCCATGACTACTGGAATGCCAAGGACCTCGTTGCAGTATGCTACGCCCTGCAGCAAGCCCAACCACATATTGGGGGAAAGGGCGCCGAAGGACATGGAACCGATAACAAAGGGAAAGATTTCCCGCACCGGCGGGATCCATTCGCCTGTTGCCTTGCGTCGCAGGTACTCTTCCGGTGACAGCACCCGGCCAAGCAGGGTGTTGAGCTGGAACTCATGACGGCCGGCGTCAAGAGCAGGGTCGGTCAGCATCGAGATGCGGTTGAAGATGATCCTATCAAGAAGCGTTTCACGGGAATTGCGGCGGCCCCCGCGCTTCCAGGCCTCTCCCTTATCATTCTGCAGGAGACGGACCCGCGGGTCATTGGGATTGGGTTCCGGTCCGATTGCCTCGTTGGGACAGACAGTGGCGCACATGCCGCAGCCGATACAGCGGTTTGCCGGCTCGGTGCGCTGTCTGATGCCTGTAAAGGTGCGGTATTCGCTGCTCCGTTTTTTCTTGAGGATATCAAGTTTCGGCATCCTCTGACGTCTGTATGTCAGAAAAATTGCCTCCTTGGGGCAGACGGACGTGCATCTGCCGCACAGGGTGCACCTGTCCTCGCGGTGCTTGATGATCCACTGCAGGTCGAGGTGGGTCAGGCTACTTGGGGTAGAGGGTATGGATCGAATTGAGACCATATCTTCATCTCCTTACGGTCTGGAGGAATAATAATTGTATTTTCGCGCATGGGCTGGAAATCAAGGGCACGGTCACGGTCAGGGATCATGGCGTCTACGCCGCACATCTCCGAGGCCATGGCCCATTCACCTTTTTTGCCGCCGACAGTGCCGGGACGTAATTTTTTGTGGTCCTGGACCATGATGCAGGTTTCATCCGGCAGGGAGCCGATGACGCAGTTCGGGCCGTCGATGATCATGCGCCGGCAGACATTGCGCAGTCCCTTGAGAAAATCGCCCTGGGGATGCATATTCAACTCCTCTGTCTTCAGTGGAGTAATGACATGTTTATATGTCTCAAGCGGCAGCTTGAGCCTTTTGTGGACATAGTGCAGTATATGGGTGAAAACCTCAGAGTCACTCTGGTAACCGATATAACCGGGATAGTGCATGCCGGTCAGCAATTCCTTGATGGGCACATAGGCAGTATTTTCACCGTTGGTCATGGTGGCAATACCCTGGATGAAGAAGGGATGGCAGGCATACAGATTGATGCCGTAGTTTGTATTCTGTCTGCCCTGGGCCATGACAACCCGGGCCTTGATGCGGTCATCGTTCAGATGCAGGGCATCCCCGATTCCCAGGGGCCAGCCGACTTCCTTGATTGTGGCGACATCAGGCCAGAAAGAAAAGATTGTCAGGTCACCGTCGTGATCTTCCCCGTTTCTGCGCAGCTCCAGGCGAGTCAGCATCAACTGTTGCTCAACCTCTTCATCGTCATAAGATTTCCACGAGGAAGGCAGTTTATAGACCCGCAAAAAATACTTATAGCGGTCCTGTGCCTCAATCTTCCTGAAGTCAACATCAAACTCGTGGTCATATTTAAGCTGAAATCCCTTTTCCTGCATTAAGGCGTCCAGGCGATGAAAAGCAGCCTCAGTATGTGCTATGCCCGAAAGGATGGGGTCATGGGCCCGGTAAGTAAAATCGGTAAACTTTACCCCGCGAAGGACAAGGCCCAAGCCGCTGCCGTCATATCCTTCCTGCATGGCTTCCATGGCCGTCAGGACATCATAGGGTGAAAAGGGTTTGCTGGCGGTTTTAAGAGCTAACCGGCACATAGTATTCTCCTTGTAGAAATCTCCCTTTTGCGGATGAAAATCTTTCGTGTAAAGGACAGTCAAAAGGTCAGTTTATTACATAATTGTAACAAGCTGAATATGTCGATGCGACAAACCCGTTTGTCTACAACGAAAGGTTATAGATGTCAAGAATAAATGACCGAAGGTTTTGATGCTGCTCCTGAAGAAGCAATATTGGGGTGCTGGAGTGATGGAGTATTGGAAAGAAAGGATTATAGGTTCTGGAATTAGCATTATTAAAGCTAACATAATTGTGAATCAAATTTTCCAGATTAAACACCCTGATCGAAACTATTGTTTTGAATCTAAACTTAAGGCACCTTAAGTAATTCTCATACAAGCACCCTCCCTGTAATTATCATCACCCCAGTTCGCCAATACTCCATCACTCCAGTTTATTCCTCGACCCCTTGAACCCTTGAGTCAATGGTCGGCAGTTTCTTTTGCCGACAATCCTCGAACCTTTCTCTATGTCAGCGCCGAGATGATTGTCTTCATAAACACCGGCAGGTCATCAGGGGTCCGGCTGGTTATGATGTTGCCGTCAACCACAACCTCCCGGTCCACAAAGTTTGCACCGGCATGGACCAGGTCGTCCCTGATGGCAAAAAAGGCGGTAACGGTCCGGCCCTGCAGGATATCGGCCGAGGCCAGCATCCAGCCGGCATGGCAGATGGCGGCCACGATCTTGCCTGATTCCACACAGTCCCTGACCAGTTTCACCATCTGCGGATGTCTGCGCATGTGATCCGGGGCATAGCCGCCCGGGATAATGAGGCCGTCGCAGTCTGAGGCTGAAACGTCAGCCATGCCGGCATCAGCCTTGACCGGCAGTCCTGCCTTGCCGTTGTATACCAGGCCGCCCAGGGGACCTAGGACAATCACCTCGGCCCCGGCTTCTTTAAGGCGGTAGTATGGGTACCAGAACTCAAGATCGTTATAGGTCGTTTCCACCAGGATAAATATTTTTTTGCCTGCTAATTCCATGAGAAGCCTCCAAAGGATTATCTGATTTTTCTGTTTACCTAAGATCCTGAATTTCCCTATTCAGTTTCTTGCTCTTTGAGCGGGGCCAGGGCAGGGTTGCGCTCGATCAGTTTGTTGGTGAGTTTGCTTATATAGTCCTGCGGGAACTGCCAGATGGGCCATTCTTTTGAGTGATACAGCCCCCTCTCTTCAGGAGACAGGTCATACATCAGGGTTGACAGGATATCGCTGCTGACCCAGGGGCTTTTGCGGAAGTATGCGTGGCCGTTTCCAGTTGCCGCTTTTTCCACATCAGAGACGTCTGCCAGTATCAGGTCGTCAGCCTGCCAGAGCAGCTCCGCCAGTCCTTCGGGCAGCTTCCTTCCCTCCCACATCTGTCCCAGCCTTTGCCGGTTGAAAATCCATTTGGAGAGGCTGAGAGCCGAGTCCAGTTCAGAAAGATAAATGGTCGTATCTTCAGGGATATCCAGTATGCCTTCATTTATATAGGCACCATAGAGCTGGCGGTCGAAATCGCTGGCAGTCAGGATCACATGCCCGATGCGCAGATGTTTCCGGAACGTTTCCTTGCTTTCACCCTTGTACATGAGGGCAAGCTGGTTAAGCCCGTTTATAACCACCCTGGTGCCGGCACTGTAACCGATAATGTGGATATTTTCTGCCTTGGTTTCCCGGGCCAGGTATTCGAGGAAGATGCGAAAATTATACGAGGAAAGAGAGGTGGTCTCCAGGTCGGAAAAATAAGCAATATTTTTGGGGGTTGAGGGCCAGGCATAGGCAATGAATACGCCGTCGTAACCGAGAAAATGCCAGAGTTCTGAAGCAACGAGGAGGGGGTTTTCAAAGACTACCTTGTAGCCGTGGACATAGATATAAATATCTTTGCGTTTGGATATCGCCAGTTTGTTGTTTATCTTGTCAGCGAATATTTTTCCCGGTATATCTGCTTCAGGACCCAGGTCCGGAGGCCTGGTGAAGACAGAGTAGGTATCTGCAAGAACGCCGATTTCCGTAATTTCACTTACTTTTAACGGGTAATTGGCAGGACGGTTTTTCAAGAGTGAAATTTTCCGGGCTTCCTCCCAGGTCAAATTTTCTTCACCAACTTCGATTTTCCCAACTCCAAGCCGCAGGACAAAACCGCGTTTATTGAGATAATATGCCTCCTTTCCTTCACCATTGGAAGGTTCCCTGTCAGTGGCATAGAGCATGCCTGCGTAGGGAATCTGCTCTATGGGATCTGTGTCGGTAAAGGGGTCGATGGCGCCGGCATCATAAACATCGGGCGCCGGCATCAGGAATATCTGGTTGACGGGCTTTTTAGCGCAGGCAGCAAGGCTGAAAAGCAGGAGCAGCGCCAGGAGCCGGAAAAGAAGATCCGTCCGGATAGACCGGGTATGACCAAGGTATAGAGGCATGTTTTTATCCGGTAAAAGAATTTATATTACTTAACAGATCCGATAAACTAATCTATACAGAGGTAAAATTCCAGGGCATGGCAGCAATTATTTTTGCTCTTCCCGGGGTGATCCATGCGTGCGGCTGAATTTGCCGTTCTGCAGAAAGTATATGACCTCATCAACCACTTCCTGGTCAGCCATGATAAAAGCGTGCGATACCTGCAGCACCATGAAATCGGCCATACCTTCCAGCTTGGCCTGTTCAATGGAAACCTTGCCGTCGTCATCACCATCAATTATCCAGGAGGAAATGGGATCTATTGTGCGGTTGCCTGTAATGATGCCCACCTCGAAATCAGCTGGTCCCAGGCTGTTTGGAAGACTGCCCTGGCCGGTTCCCAGTTCAGCTGCCGCAGGTCCGAAAAAATAAGCAAACAGGGGATACTCCCCGAAAAAGTCAACCACATCGCTGCCCTTGTTGGGGGGGCTCAGCATAACTACGCGGCCAAGGTTCTGGGGCCGGTTACCGGCCAGATAGGCACGGACAAGGATCCCACCCATGGAATGGGTGACAAAATGCAGCTTTGCTTCTTTTAGCAAACAGCACTCTTCAATAAACTTCTGCAGGTCATTGACCAGGGATGCAATGTCACTCTTTCTCGATTCATAATCATAATTGAATACAGTATACCCGGCTTCTATAAGTCTTTCCTCCATATAAGCCATTGACCTGGCAGTGCGGCCAAGGCCATGCAGCAGAACAACCGTGTCTGAATTGCCTATTGGTTCTGCGAAAAGGAAATTGCTGGTGCCCGTGATGCATATAAAAACGGCAGCAAAATATGCATATTTTTGTATAAATTTCATAGTGAAATGACGTGCAGTTCAAAAAATGGTAATAATATGTCGAAATAATATAAGTCTTTTTTGTCTGTCAGGAAAGACGAAGAATTAATTATCAGCAGGAAATAACATGAAAATCAGGGCGATTATATTAGATTTCGGGGGCGTGATAGCTGAAGAGGGTTTTCAGCAGGGGCTTTATGCTATTGCTGAGAAATTCGGCCTTGACAAAAAAAGGTTTTTTCAGCTTGCCAACGAGGCTGTCTATAACTCAGGATATGTGACGGGCAAAGGCTCAGAAAAAGACTACTGGGATGAAGTAAGGAAGCACAGCGGTATCACGGCAGCTGATGAAGAACTGCGCCGGGAAATCCTTTCGCGGTTTATCCCTCGGGACTGGATGTTGGAGAGAGTAAGGTCCATGCAGGACCAAGGACTGGTAACAGCAATATTAAGTGATCAGTCTGACTGGCTTGACAAGTTGGACGCCCGCTATCATTTTTTTCAATACTTTGATGCAGTTTTCAACAGCTTCCATCTCGGCAAAACAAAGCGCGACCCCATGGTTTTTGCTGATACCCTGCGGGCATTGAAAGTAAAGGCAGAAGAAGCGCTATTTGTGGATGACAACATCGGCCATATTGACAGGGCTGCCGCGGCAGGATTGCAGACCCACCACTTTGAAGGCCGCGATGGCTTTATGAAAAAATTGAGAGAACTCGGCTTGGAGTAAAGACTTTACGGTCTGCCCAACCTGACAAAATCAAAAACACGCTTCTCAAGATATGAATAGAACGGATTCCAGCGCAGCCGCAGCATTGCGGCAGCGGGGATCCTGAGCACACCGCGCTCTCCCTGCAGCGCAACATTACCCAGGTGCACGCCTGGATTTTCCTCAGAACTGTTCTCGCCGTAAAGCGGATCGGTTACAGAAAAGGGCAGGGCAATGTGGGACAGCGAATGTATATTCCGGGGCCACTCTATTGCCAAGGTGACAGTATCCAATTCGGTCCTGCCTGCTTCCTTGTGAAGAGCTTGGATCAGCCTGCTATTCTCATTTTCGTTGGTGACAAGAGTCAATGAGTAAGGGAACTTTTCAGTGTTGAACATCTTGTCCAGGTAGGGTTTCAGGTCCTTAGTAAAGAACCTGGCGGCTTCGTTTATCCTGTTGATATCAAACAGGATCAATTCATGCCCTCCGGCAGGGAGTTTTTCAAAAAGTCCTGTAATAAGAGCAGAGGTTGACACAGTAGTATCGACAACTGACTGGAAGGCAAGTATGGGAGGAAGCTGCTGCAGTCTGCCGGCCACACCGTTTTTTTTGAGAAGTCTTTGTATTTCGCTGGTTAACCGGTATACCTGGTCTCCGGCATTAACGGCAAAGGAGTTGTACTTGTAAGGATCGTATTCCACTTCGATGGAATTCCAGGCAAGCTTGTCAAGCCCGAGCAGGTGTCCAAGGCGCGCCTGCCAGACGGCAAAGGCTGCCAGGCGGCTAACACCGATGGCCGGTGAGACAAGGACCAGTCCGTCTGCTGTGGGCAGTTGCGGATCATCTAGAGCGGAAAGGGCATAATGCACAGCCAGGGCACTGCCGTTGGAATAGCCTAAGATGTAAAGCGGTTTGCCATTGACCTTTTTGTGGAGATGCATCATGGCCAATTTGACTGCAGCCGTCATATCCTGCCAGCGCATTTCAACCAGACCGCTGGGTGCAGTGCCATGCCCGGGAATTCTCAAGCCGATCACAGTGGCACCATCCTCATGTAGACTTTTCCCGATTTTACGCAGACTGTATGGTGAATCTGACATGCCGTGCAGGAGCAGAACGCCTGCTAGAGGGGTTGCCTGGGAAAGCTCAAAGGTACGGTTCCAGTTTTGCGGCCAGCGGTTTGGATCTGCCATGGAGCCATGATTGAAACGGTTCAGATTGTGGCGTTCCTCCGGCTTGACCTTGGCGTAAACTTTTTCGTCCAGTTGCCGGAAAAGTTTTTCCTCCAATTCGATATATCCGGAGAAGTCGGCAAGCGGCGACTCTGCTGTAAATTCAGCATCAAGTTCAGCCTTATGCCAGGTATTGAGGTCCGGCCTGCTTTCAAGAAAAAACACAAAAACGGTGAGAAGGACGATAAGGCCGCCGAGAGCCAGATAAACAATTGCCATAATAATTTTTCTGGTTGTGCTGAGGAGGGAAAACTTCATGACCCAGAGAATACTAATCTATTTTCAGGTGATTGGCTATTGTTTAGGCAAACCTTGAAAGGAGCCCGGCAAGCTCCTGCTCCGGCAGCGCTCCGGTTACCTGGTCGACAGGGAGGCCGTTTTTAAAAAAGATTAAAGTTGGGACACCCCTGATCCTGTATTGGGCTGCTGCCATTTGACTGCGGCTGGTGTCGAGCTTGGCGATAATTACCCGGCCGAAAAATTTCCTTGCCATGCTGTCTATGATCGGGGCGAGCATCCGGCATGGACCGCAGGTCGGCGAAAAGAAATCCACCATGACAGGCAGCGAGGCCTGACTGATGAAACCTGGGAAGGAACCATCATCCAGTTCAACAGGCACGGCAGCTCCGGCAAGGGAAATGGCGGTTTTGCAACTCCCGCATTTCGGGCCAAGGTGCTGCTTGTCAGCAGGGATCCTGTTTTTTTTGCCGCAACCGTTGCAGGCAACTACGATGCTGTTCACGATTGTTCTCCTTTGCGCAAAAATAATTAAAATTACTAAATAATTCTTTTCCTGCCCAGGAAAGTTATTGATGCGGTATGAGCTCTACCTTTTCAGCACCTGCCCGGATGGCTTTGACCCCGGTACGGGGGATGACAGCCATGGCCATTGCCGCTTTTTCTTCTATTGGCATGGAGGACATGGTCTCCATGGCAATAATATCTGCTGTGCCGTCTTGAAGCGTGATCTTGAGAATGGATGTCCGGTTATAGAATTGGATGTTGCGGGTGAAGACCACGATATTTTTGCTGAAATCTACAGGGGGCAGGATTCCTTGCGGCATAAAGACTCTCCAGACCTGGATGAAAGTCTCGGGGTCATCGATAAACCCGGCTGCTGTATCCTGCTGTCCTGCAGGCAGCCTGCCAAGTTCCTGGACAGGATAATCGCCGCTCCATTTTTCGAGGATCGGGATGCCCGCCGTTCCCATATTTAGGGTTTCAGTAGTTGCGCAGCCAGCCGGGAGAAAGGGGACAGCACCCAAGAGAAGTACGAACAAAGTCAATTTTAACCCATAGAAAAGATTCTCCCAATGTTTACCTGCTGGTATCTGCATTATTTCCCCCTGAAAGGAGTTTTTAAGAACTATGTATGGCAAAGACCCCTAGCTGTTTATCTGGTCCAATTTCAACAAAGCTTAAATATGTGGATTCTCTAATCATAACTATATAATAATATTGTCAATTCTATCATAAAAAATTATTGAAGCAAGCAGAATCGTCTGCAATAATGACGCTGGTAGCCCGTTTATCATCTGGAGGCAGAGTGGGTAAACAAATGAATTCGCAAAAAGGACGGAAATAAGCTAAGCTATGAAGAAGAATTCCATCCAGACAACGGGTGGCCGATATGATTGAACCACATAGTGAAAAGCATTTTCACCCTCTAACGCAGGCCAGGGAGCCGGCCGGAAAGTTATGCGAATACTTACTGGCTGCAGACGCTTGTGATGAAACGGCAGTAACATATGCCCTGGACCGCCAGGAAAATCTCCGCGCAAAAGGCTATGATCCGCTGATCGGCATGCTGCTGCTCGATGCTGGCGTCATTACCAAAAAGGATCTGGTCCAGGCGCTGAAGCTGCAGGATATTGACCGTCTTGCCAACTCTGCCATCTTCTATTCACTCCCGAAAATCGTTATCGCAGATATTTATTCCAAGTCCGAAAGGCTTACCTTTAATCCCAACGAAGTGATCTTCAGGCAGCTGGAAGGCAGTAATCATGTCTATGTAGTGCTGCTTGGCACCGTCAACCTGTCCCACATGCCAGACAAAGGCAAAGAGATTGACCTGGCCGTGCACCGGGCCGGAGAAGTCTTCGGGGAAATGAGTCTTTTGACAGAAAGCCCCAGGTTCGTTACAGCCAGGGCCATGGAAAAGACCAGCATCCTTGCAGTGCCCAGGGATGTATTTCTTAACCTGTACAGGGAGTATCCAGAGGCATCGCAGGCAGCCATCAGAAAATGGTTCAACTCTATGCTGGAGGGCCGTGAACAAAGCCAGGTCTACCAGGAGCACCATTACAGCAGGCTGCTCACCAAGCTGGAGACCAGGCCCTGCATCCCATTAATCGGCTCTTCCAAGCGTGCCAAAAAACTGCGGGAACAGGTTGACCTTTTTTGCGGTTCCAACCACCCGGTGCTTCTTACCGGTGATCACGGCTCCATGAAATCAAGGGTGGCACAATTTATTCATAAACACAGCGAGAACCAGGAAGGCTCCTATATAATTTTCGATCCGGCCCAGATTCCCGATTTTGTTTCCGAAGGGCTGCAACATGAAAAAGAAACAGTGTATTACCGGGAACTGGAGCAGATGGCCGCTTTGTTCGGATATGACCAGGTAACCTATGGCCACACCTATGCACCATGGCAGGGCTTCCTGAAACTTGCCCATAACGGCACCCTGGTCATCAGGGAAGTCGCCGACCTGGAACCCAAGGTCCAGCGTCTGCTGCTGGAATACCTCAAGACCGGCATGTACTATCCGCTGGGGGCGGAGCGGCCGGCCCAGGCATCAGCCAGGATCATAATCGATACAACCGATGATCTTAACCTGGAGAACATGCTCTACGAATACATCGCTGCCGACCAGTTGCGGCTGGAACCGCTGCGCAACAGAAAAAGAGATTTAAAGGAAATTATCCAGCTTCTGCTGCGGGCCATAGGCCGGGAACATAACAAGCCTGTCAAAAAGATAGACCAGGAGGCCCTTAACAAGATGATGGCCTATAACTGGCCTGGGAATTTCGACGAGCTTGAGGAGGTTGTATCCCGCTCCATCAGCCTGGCAAAAGGTGAAGTTATTACTGCAGCAGACGTCTTCATCGGCACAGTTTCCATAACCGGCAAAAAGGCTTACAATCTTCTGTCTCTTGGCTTTATACGGAACTTTTTTTTAAGCCCCTTCTATCCTATAGGGCCCCAGATAATAGTTGCCAGCATGTTTGTGCTTGTGGTCATCCTGGGTATCTGGGGCAATCCGTCACCGGATTCGAATATTTCCCTGCTGCTGGTATGGGCCAACTGGGAGCCGCTGCTGATCTTGAGCTGCCTGCTCCTGGCAAGAATGTGGTGCAGTTTCTGCCCCATCGGTTTTTTCAGCAACCTGGTCAGGAAGGTAAAACTGAAACGCATGAAGATCCCGCCTCAATATTTGAACTATGGCTTTTTTATCAGCGCTGCGGGCCTGGCCGTTATCTTCTGGGCCCAGGCGGCACTGCATATGTTTGAAAGGCCAACGGAGACGGCCTGGCTGCTGCTTGCCATGCTGGGGTCGGCAGTTCTTTTTGCCCTGCTCTTTGAGGGCAGGATCTGGTGCCGTTATGTCTGCCCGCTCGGCCAGATGGTTGCCACCTTTTCAAGAGCCTCATTTGTGGAAGTGCGCTCCAATTATAATTACTGCAGCCACGAATGTACTGACTATGTGTGTTATACGGGAAGCGGAGAGACGCCGGGCTGTTCCATGGGCAAGGGACCGTTTGCCATGGATACCAACCAGGATTGCGTGCTGTGCGGCAACTGTATGAAGGCCTGCCAAAACCAGGCAGTTCGGCTCAACCTGCGTCCGCCAGGCTGGGAACTCTGGAACACGCGGGCCGCCGACCTCGCCATGATCCTTTTTGTGCCGCTTCTCTGGGGTACCCAGGTTTTTCGGGGTCTTGATCTTACTGCTATACCTCAAAAGGTTAACTCCTATGTCGGCTCAATGGAATGGACCTATGCAATCCTGATGCTTGCCTCGGCACTGTTTGCCTATCACGTTGCCGTGGCAGGTGTGGCTTTTATGGGTAAAGTTGACACCGCTGCAGGCAAGGGGTTCGGTTCCACCTTTTTTCTGGTCATGCTGCCGCTGGTCTATGCCAATGAAATTGCGATACGGCTCGTACCGCTCCTGAATCATGCGGCGGATTTCTTTGTCATCCTGGGCAACCAGGTAGGCTACAATTTTCCGCGCATTGCCTTCCGGCTCGACATGCAGTCCATACACATCCTGCAGATCATCTTGATAATAATCGGGTTTTTCCTCTCAGTTACCGTTGCCTCAAAACTCATAGCCCGGCTGCCGTCTGAAAAGGTGGCGCCTGCCTTCTTCAGGCACCTGCCGCTGGTTGTCATGGCAATGGTTTCCGTGCTGCTTTTCTGAGAAATAGGTTTTCAGGAAGTTCAGGCAGGAAAAAACAGGGGGGATTCCCTGTTCTGCCGGCGAATATCGTCTTGCTTTTTAAACGGGAAAATATGCCGGGCCGGCAAAAAAGTTTCAGTGTCTCCTGCAGCCCCAGTCTTCAGGGCCGCTCCGTCTTTTTTGCTTTACGTCCATAAACTTCAATCAGGTCCAGGATTTTTTCCAGATCAAAGGGCTTGTTTATGAGTTCATCAATGCCGCTTGGCTTCTGAAAAATTGCGTCTGTTTCCGTCTGCCAGCCGGTGATGAGCAGGACCGGCGTATCAGGTTTGTGTTTTTTTATGCGGAAGGCGGCATCCAGGCCATTCATGACCGGCATACCGTGATCGGTGATAACCAGGTCGATATTATTTTCACGGAAGATACGGACACCTTCCTTGCCGTTGCCGGCTTCCATTACAGTGTGACCGTTGTTTTCCAGTACTTCTTTTAATACACTGCGGACAAGGGGTTCATCATCTATAACAAGTATCTGCAGAGGGATTGGCAGGGAGTTTTTTTTAGCCAGATCCAGTTTTCCCGGATCAGATGTAGTGTGAAGGGGGAATATAACTGTAAAAGTTGCACCGGCGCCTTTGACGCTATCTACCCTGATCGATCCGCCATGACGTTTGATAAAACGCTTGGCAATACTTAAGCCAAGTCCGGCATGCCCTCTCCCCTTGGTGCTGAAATAGGGATCAAAAATATGGGCTGCATCTTCTTTTGACAGGCCGACACCGTTGTCCTGCAGCGCCAGCACCACTTTTTCACTTTCCTGTTTAACGCTGAGATGGATATGGCCTCCCCGCGGCATGGCATCGACTGCGTTGAAGATGAGATTTGTCAGCATTTCCTTGAAGTCAGAGCCATTTATCAACAGAGCCGGAGAGCCTTCAACTTCAGTGGTAAATTCGATGGTATGCCCATCTTTCTGGGGCAGGTCCTTCCAGCGGAAACGGGTGAGGTTCCGTACTTCCTCAATAAGCGGCTCGATGGCCAGCAGTTCAATGTGCTTAGGACCTGCATCATCAGCTGTCTGACTGAATCCGTGCAAACCGGCAATGGTCGCTGTCCCATGCCGGGCTGCCTTTTCAATGGCATCGAGCTTTTCGGCTATTTCCTTGTCAACACCTGCCGCTTTAAGCAGTTTGATGTTGCCCAGGATAGTTGTCAGGCTGTTGTTAAAATCATGGGCGACACCACTAGCCATCTCTCCCAGGGAACGCATTTTTTCGGACTGCACCAGGATTTTTTCGGTGCGTTTTTTCTCGGTTATTTCATGAAATACGGCAAAGCCGTTGATTTTATCCTCAATAAGTTCGGCAGAAAGGGTTATTTCAACCGGGATGGAGATCCCGTCCCGGCGCAGGGCTGAAGCCTCAAATGTAATTTTCTGCCCTTTTTTCTGCTCCTGTCCTTCCAGGAATTTTCGGAATTTCTGCGCCATGCTTTCGCGCAGGTCTGCAGGGATAAGCATTTCAATCTCACGGCCCTGCACTTCCCGGGCCAGCCAGCCGAAAAGTTTCTCGGCCGCAGGATTCCAAATGGTTATGCGCCTGAGATTGTTCATACCGACGATGGCATCAGCGGTGGCATTGAGGATAGCCGCAAACTTTGTTTCAAGTTCCTTCACTTTTTCTTCAGTGGCCAAACGTTGGGTCGCATCCTGGCCAATGGACAGGAAGGCAGAGACATCCCCCTTTTCACTGAAGTGATAGGCATTATGGTACCACTCGCACGTGATGATATGTCCTGAAGAACTCCTGTTTTCTGCCAGGGAATAGACCTCTGTCTGCCCCATTTGCAGCATGTGCATGATCTTTGAAAATTTTTCCTGGGATTTGCCGCTGGCAAAAAAATCAATAAAAGGTTTTCCTAAAACTTCTGGGGCAGGACGGCCGAAAAGGATTTCCGCATTGGAATTCCAGCGGGTTATTCTTCCCTTGGCGTCCCAGCCGACAACGGCAAGGGGGACAATTTCAATGAGCTGGTCAATTTCTCCCCGGATATTTTCAATATTCTCATTCCCTTCCACCATTGCTGCATAGAGGCTTTCCATGCGGCTTAATATCTCCATCCACATGTTGTCCTTCAACCGTTCCTCTTCAATGCGGTTGGTGATATCTCTGGCGATGTGCAGAAAATAGGTCTCACTCTCTTTTTCACCTAAGACAGGGTAGACATCTATTTTATAGTGGTGCGGAACGGTGTCCACCATGACATCCTGGTGGGTGACGCTGACAGGCTTTTGCGTGGACAGGGCTTCATACACGGGACATTCATCCGTCTGTTCCTTGCAGAAGTTCATGCAGCTTTGGAGAACCTCGTGGCACCTTTTGCCTTCAATATCCTGGAGGCTCAGGTTGTTGTCCTTAAGAAATGTTTCGTTGGCACTGATAATTGTTAAGTCGCGGGAAAGAATGACAACAGCTTCCCTGTAGCCTGCACCAAGTATTTCGGAGAATGTTTGAGGGCGTACCATTTTGCTGCAGCAACTCCGGCGAGTTGAAGTTAATGGACAGTGCAGGACATGCAGGGATCAAAGGAACGGATAATGTGGTTTACCTCGACAGGATCATTGACATCAGCCACATGTATACCTGTCAGGGCCTGCTCAACCGGTCCGGGCTGTCCGTTTTCATCCCTGGGCGACATATTCCATGCAGACGGCGTCACAACCTGGTAATTGTCAATCAGGTTGGAGGAAATCCTCATCCAGTGCCCCAGGCTGCCGCGCGCCGCTTCCGTCAGACCGATGCCGTTTGCTGTGAACCTGCTTGAGGGGGTGTCATAAAAAGGTTCAGCCGGGTTAATTTTTTCAAGCCACACTGACATCTCTTTTGTAAGCCTGCACATCTCACGGAGCCTGGCAAACATGCGGGTCATAACAGAAGAGTCCATCTGGCGCATCATGTCGGTAAGCAGGGGGTCATCGGCAATAATCATCCTGGCCAGGGGGCCTACCTCGACAGTTTTGCCGTCATAGCGGGGCGCTTTGGCCCAGCTGTAGGCGCCGCTTTTGTCCGCCAGCGGGGATGTTACCCCTTCAAGGGGGTGGCGTGCTTCAACAGCGTCCCTGAAAAAAGATGATCCGATATGCTCCTTGATGAGAGACTGGTCAAAGGTATGAATTCTGCCTTCGTAATAACCGGCCGGCAGCCAGGTGGAGCCCTCCGGCAGATCGTAGGCGCCGTAACTCATGTACCTGTTCGTTCCCTTGCCGATCCTGTCCAGGCCGGCTTCCAGGCACATTGTCAGGAAGAGGCCGAGGTCACTGGCGCTATGGCCAGCTTTATCCTGCCAATTCAAAAGTTTGTCAAAGCCGTCTATATCAAGCCATTCGCTTAGAGGACAGCCGAGGAAACGTCTTTCCAGGAAGTCCTGGAATTCCTTCAGGATGCCGATTGCCCTGGTTAAGGTGCTGAGATTCATGGTGGAGGTTGTGCCGGTGGGATGTATCGCCAGGCTGTTGGGCCATTTGCCTCCCACCAACCCCATGATTTCCAGGGCGCTTTGCCGGGCCTTTAAGGCAAGTACGACTGAAGATCCGCTCATGGCGGTAAAACGTTGGTTTACGGCTTCATATACACTTAAGTCTTTATAGCGGGGGCTGGCCAGATCAGGAGCAAAAAGGAGATAAAAATGGCTCAGGTGGCTCATGACCACCTCGATGCCAAGTATCAGGTTTTTCATGTGAAAACCGTTATCAGGCATTGCTGCACCCTGGGCCTGGGCTAAGGCCTTGGCGGCAGCTACACCGTGGGAACCGCTGCAGATGCCGCAGATGCGGGGCGTAATAACAAGAGCGTCCAGCGGTGCTCTACCCGGCATGATCCTTTCAAAACCGCGGAACATGATGCCTGAACTCTTTGCAGAATGCACCGTATTGTCTTCAACTTCAATTTCAATACGCAGGTCCCCTTCTATCCTGTTAAAGGGGTCGATTGCAATCAGGGTCGGCATGACATCTCCACAATTTTTGCGAAATTCTTTTTTCCAACTGCATCATAATTCTTATAGAAATCAGCTTATCCATTTTGAAGAAATCGCATTCTTCTTCAACCTCTCCGGGCATGCAAGCTTGGACATGCCGGAAATGCCTACAAACCAGGCTTTCGGCACATCAAGGGGAAGGGTCACAGGGACATCGCCAATCTTTCTTGTACTGAAATATGGCCGCTGCCTGTCAGGGAAAAGCGGCGACGTGCAGGCAATGCAGGGAAAGCCTCCCCGGGTGCAGCTTCCTGTCCGGCCCAGCCAGAGCCTTTCGTTGCAGTCTGATTCACACAGGGTTCCCTTGCAGCCGAGAAACTCAAACAGGCATCCCTGCTGGGAATAGCGAACAGCGGAGGCCTTGAATTCATAATATTCATTCCGGGGGCATCCATGATGGGCAAGCTTGCTGAAAAATACCTTTGGCCGGTGGAATTCATCAAGGTCGTCCATGCTGAGCCAGCCTTTCAGAACAGCGGTCATGGTTTCAACGATCCAGTCCGGGTGCGAAGGGCAGCCGGGGACGTTGACCACCGGCAGCCTGTTTCGGGAAACATAATCCGGGCCAAGCAACCCCCCTTTGTTGTTGTGGAGGAACTGCAGTCCGCTCATTTCGTTGACGTTTTCATGGCCGGTGACCACGCCCCCAAAGGCCGCGCAGGTGCCCACAGCCATGACCATTTCCGCATGTTTACAGAAATCGGCAAGCCAGTCACGGAAAGGCCGGCCATGGAACATGAAAAACTTGCCTGTATTGTCAGGCCCGTTGGGAATTGCGCCCTCCAGAATAAGGATATCCAGTTTTGTTTTGCCGGAAAGGATGCTTTCAAAGACCTTCAGCACATCATCGCCTTGTTCCCGGCTCAGGAACGGGTGCCAGAGAAGGTTGATGTTCAGGACTTCGAATGACGAGAGTGCAGAGGGCTGTTCGGAATTGAGGAAGGAGATGGTATCACCACCACAGCTAGCTCCCTGAAGCCATAATAGATTATGCATATGAAGCCTCCATGGTTGAGAGGAGAAAAAACAGGTAATAACAAAAATATATGTACCACAGAACGGACAGGCAAACAATTTATTTGTTATCTGGGGGGTGGGGCGAGGCAGGTAGTTCAGGGTTCTTTTTCCATATCGCTTAATTCAAGATTAAGCGCCTCCATGGAAATCAGGATTTCCTGGAGTGAAATTCCCAACGACCCCAACATCAAAAGTAAACTTGCTGCAAAGATGATTTTGCCGAGCAGAAGCTTGCCGCCAAAAAGCATGAACATGCACAATACGCACAAAAACAGGCTGCCGACTCCCAGGAACTGCATATTCCTGATGAGAACCACACGCTTTTTCAGGATGACAATCTGGCCTTCAAGAATAGTGTCAGGGGTTGACTTGTATTGTGCATGCAGGCTGCGGATGCGGGAACCAAGAGCAAGGAACCTGTTGGTGTAGGCGACAAGCAGAAGTGAGACCGCAGGAAAGAGGAGAGCAGGAGTTGTGAGGGTTATTTCCATTGATTTACCCTTGAAGTAGGTAGTTGACAGGTTGTTCCGGATTGTGCCGGTTGGATATAAAAATCGATGGTTTTTTATATACGTTCATTTTGCTTGCCCAAAACGAACCAAAAGGGCAGCCGATCACTTGGCCCGCTATCGCAGGCTGCCCTGCGCTGCTCATAAAGAATGGGCGACATCGGAAAGTCGCTTGCGCTCCGCCGAGTCGCTAATCCATTCTTTATTTCCCTGCTCGGCTGCGTGAAACGGCAAAAACTCTTAGCTTAGGGATTGTAAACCCGTTCTGAGCCGCTGAGCATCGCAGCAGTTGACGGATTAAGACGCTGGACCTGTCTGAGCCGCCGCAGGCGGCGAGTTGTGAGGCTTCCCCAAAAAACATTGGGAAGCCTCTTACGCAAGGATCATGACAGATCCAATTCGCTCGCTCCTGCTCGCTGATCGTGATCAGCGTCCCGTCAACAGCGAGAAGCACAAGGCAGCCCGAAGGGCCGGTACAGTCGGGTGCCCTTTTCTTGCTCCTTCTTTTGTCAGCATACAAAACTGCTGACGATTGACAGGGCAAGC
>Ga0111148_1009_pt1 | contig 27026 bp, 28 predicted proteins | sample DeeMarSeWOR28_12_FD_80359 | JGI IMG/M metagenome (GOLD analysis project Ga0111148, IMG submission 80359) | Desulfobacterales bacterium SG8_35 | reverse complement strand
TGAGTTCGATGCCCTGGTCAACTGCGGCGTAGAGATCGTTAATAATGTTACCATCGGCAAGGACAAAACCCTGCAAGAGCTTAAAAAGGACTATGATGCCGTCTTTGTGGGCATCGGTGCCCATGCCAGCCGCAAACTGGGCGTTGAGGGCGAAGACCTGGCAGGTGTCATGCACGGTGTAGATTATCTGCGCCGGGTAAACCTGGGAGAATCCCTTAACCTTGGCCCTAATGTCGTCGTGGTCGGCGGCGGCAATGTCGCCATAGATGTTGCTAGGACAGCCCTGCGTACAGGTTCTGACAAAGTTTTTATATTATACCGCCGCACCAAGAAGGAGATGCCGGCCTCGCAGGCTGAGATCCATCACCTGGAAGAGGAAGGGGTCAAGATTGAGTTTTTGGCTGCCCCGGTGAAAATCCATGGCGCAAACGGCAGGTTGACGAAAATTGAATGCATCCGGATGGAGCTGGGCGAGTGTGATGCCTCGGGCCGCTGCCGCCCCGTACCTCTTGCTGATTCCAACTTCATGATCGAGGCGGATGCTATAATCCCCGCCATCAGCCAGGATGTAGAGCACCTGGCTGATTCTGAGACCAAGCTGGCGCTTTCCCGCTGGAAGACCTTTGAGGTCGATGAGATAACCATGCAAACTTCTGTCCCCTGGATATTTGCCGGAGGAGACGCTGTTCTTGGCCCGCAGACTGCTGCCAAGGCTGCTTACCAGGGCAAAGAGGCCGCTGAGTCCATTGTTCGTTTCCTGGAAGGAAAAGACCTGAAAGAGGGCAGGGTCCCGGAAGCCGAGGAGGCTGAAGAAACTAAAAAATAAACTCCTGGTTCTCCCCATTTTATACTGCAAAAGGCCGAGCAGGAAAGCGCTCGGCCTTTTGCTTTTTAATTAAAACAATAAATTAATCGCTGCAGCCACAACTCTCCCTTTCCGCCCGGCAATCAGGGGGCAGCAAATACCATCTTCATCTTCCTGCCAGCTGCAGTCGTCAGCTTTTACTCTTCTGCCGCAGACCTGGCATGACAAATACCTTGATCCTCCAGCCTGCTCGTCCAGCTCAGTATCTTCCTGTTTTCCTGCCCCCATGGCTTCGTTCGCCTCCAACCCTTTATTTAAAACTTGGCGGAATTCTATAAAAAAATATAGACACCATACTCTGCAGTAATTATATTTCTCCATCTGACAAATAATTTCAGGAGAACAACAATGGCAGAAAAGACTGAAAATAAAGAGCGCCGCCGCCACCGGCGATCACCGGTTACGAGTGGTGTCACCGCTTTCCTCATGACGTCTGCGCAGGAAGTCATTGGCTCAGTCAGCGACATTTCGATGGGCGGAGTCAAAGTCACTTTTCATAATCCTGATAACAGAGAGATTGATTATACCGATCTCACAGTTGATCTCATCTCAGGGGACTGTTTTGTTGCGGCCATTCCATGCAGCAATGCCTGGGACTGCCCGGTGGAAAACGATGATTTCACTGCTTCCGGCGATTTGCGCCAGTGCGGCATTCGATTTGTCAGCCTGAACCCGAACCAACTATACCTGTTACGTAACTTCATAAGCCGTTGTGCTGTCCCGGAAATCAACCCGCAGCCGCAGCCGGAAATTCCTGCAAGAACCAGTCTGTAAAACTTTTATTCTTGTCCGGCATTCCAGGAGGAAACCCTTACCTCTTCGGCATCTTGACTGTTACCTTATCACCCGTCCCTGCATCAAGAAACATTGCCGCATTCCCCTGGTTCACTGCAATTTCAAGAACCCCCCTGCTGCTTAGTATTGCCAGGATCTCACCCGGATCTTTGTGAGCGTACGCGCCTTGAATGCCAATAATGGTTTCGCCTCTGACAAGAACTCTCAGCGAGGATATTTTTTCGCCATAGAGGGCGTTCAGGCTGCCTGCTTCAATATTTGTCTGCAGGTTGCCGAAATGATCCTTTCCCGTTATTTCGCCTCGTATTGTAAGCTGCCGCCGGTCAATTTTTAAAGCGGGCCTCGCAGGTATTGTTAATGCCTGGAGGCTGAGAGCAGGGCCCACGGCTGCAGGATCAAGACCTGCAGCAAGATGAGCCGCCACCGGCGCCAGAATATCCCGGCCGTGAAATGTCGGGCTTACCGGCTGCAGATAATACTGCTCGCATTGCACTTCGTAGGCCGCCTGAAAATGCTCCGGCTCCAGGAGTGGACCCAGGACACCGTTATCCGGTGCCATAAAGAGGTGTCCATCTGCCAGCAGCAGGATGAGCTTACGGCTGCTCCCCACACCCGGGTCGACAACCACCAGGTGGATTGTTTTGGCGGGGAAGAACCTGTAGGCTGAACTGATGAGTGCGGCGGCCTGGTGGATATTCTGCCTTTCTATACCGTGGCTCAGGTCGATAATTGTTGCTTCCGGAGCCCTTGTGAGTATAACCCCTTTCATTACTCCAACATACTCATCTTCCAGCCCAAAATCTGTAGTAAGCGTCACAATCCTAGACATGGTCCTTCCTCGCTACCATTACAACAAAGCCAGCCTGTTCATCAAGAGCTTCCCTGGGCTCCTCTTCCTGGTCAACCTGCTCAGGATGCTGGTATAATGTTGATCTGTACTCAATAATGCTCATGTCCGCCCTGGCAAGCCACTGTCTCACCCGTTCAATCGTATAAAAATCTGCATGTTCATAAAAAATGTTTCCTGCTTCTTTCTTGGCTGCCAGATGCTTTCCCCATGTGCTCTCAGCCGGAATCATGCCAATGACCAAGTGCCCTTCATCTTTGAGAATTCTGCTGCATTCCGCCACAATTCTTTGCGGGTCAAGCCCAAAACAGAGACTGAAAAGCAGGTATACGACCCCAAGCGCTCCTTCTTTTACCGGCAGTGCTTCGCCGACCCCCTGGCAGCATTTGACCCCCCTTTGCAGGGCCAACCGCAGCGGGGCCCAGGCCGGATCAAGTCCAAAGGCAACGCCCAGGTCCCGGGCAAAACGTCCGGGGCCGACACCTACCTCCATCTTCGGCTCATGCAGCTCTGTATGCAGGGATCGCAGGGCCGCCAGTTCTATGGTGTACACAAGGCTGCCGGCAAACCATTCGTCATACTCTGCAGCATGCTCATGGAATGGTTTTGCAGCCAGATACTTGTACCCCGGTATTTTCCCTTTTCTTTCATCCATGGCGTCAGGCCATGCCTTCTCTTTCACGCGGCACCATTGCCTTAGCAGACAGAATTCTCTTTACCCGCTGCGCCAGGGGCGGATGACTGTAATGCACCGCAGCATACCATGGATGCGGATGCAGGTTGGCGAGGTTGTCCTTGCCGAGTTTTATCAGAGCATTTGCCAAGGGAACAGGTGACTGTGTCAACTGGACAGCAAAGTTATCGGCCTCTTTCTCATGGCGCCGGGACAGATATGCCATCATAGGCCTTACAGGAAAGAGTACAAGGGAGCCTATAAACGCGACCAGCAAAAGTTTTGCATGCATACTTGGGATATCAAGCCTGAAGAGCTGAGCCAGCCCGTCCCCTGCCGTCAGCCTGTATGCTGCATAAAATCCGAATAGTGCAAGGGTCTGGCTGAAAATCAGCATTTTAAGAACATGTTTTTTCTTCCAATGTCCGGCTTCATGGGCCAGGATGGCTATTATCTCTTCATCGGCATGATTGGCCAGCAGGGTATCAAAAAGAACAATTCTTTTGACGTGTCCTATACCGGTGAAATAGGCGTTGCTGTGACTGGATCTCCTGGAGGCATCCATGGTAAACACCCTGTTAATCTTCAGGCCGACCCTGGACATGATCTCCCTGATTCGTTCTTCCAGGGAGCTGTTTTCTATGGGGCTGAACTTGTTAAAAAGCGGCTCAATGACATAGGGGGAAACATAGAGCAGAAATATGCTGAAGAGCAGAACGAAAACCCAGCCTGCCAGCCACCATATTTGCGGCAGTCTGAGGACCAGCAGGAGGATCCCGTAAAGCAGAAATCCCAGGAGGAGGGTATTTACGAGCAGCGATTTGCAAAGATCCTGAACCCAGAGCCCTAAGGTCTGATTGGAAAAGCCAAAACGCTTTTCCAGGGAAAAGGTATTATAGAGGGAAAAAGGTATTTTAAGGAGTGTGTCGGCATAGACCAGTATCAAAAAAAATAGGACCCCTGAAATAACCGGCGGCCACTCTTGTGCTGCAATGAGATTGTTGAGCCGGTTCAACAGTCCGCCGAAGAGAAATATAAGCGTGATGCCCAGAGACAGCACGGTCTCTATCATGTCCACGCGGCCATGTGCAACAGTATAGTCACGCATTTTCGTCAATGTTGCAGCATCTACATGCTCTTCAAAACCTGGAGGGACTTGCCCTCCGTACCGTGAAAGATGCTTGAGGTTGAGCATGAGCAGGAACTGTTCCGCGGCTTCAAGGGCCAGATATATTATTGCTATGACAAGCAGTTGATCTTTCAAAAGAATTAAAATCCTTTATTGAGTATCTGTTTCATCTTTGCTTAAATGGTATTAACATATGCGTATAAATACTTACCCGCCAAACTTTTGGGAACAGCTTTTCAGGCAAGTAGCAACTGAATACTGGAATCAGGCATCAAGATCAAGTTTTAATCGAGGTCCGCTATCTGGAAGATTCTCTCATGGAAACACATGATTCAAGGCTGCGCCGCTCTCTCAAGGATCCTGACGAATTCACCCTGACCTTTGAACTTGTACCGGGAAGGGGGGGCAGGACCCAGGAAATAAACAGGATCGTCAACCTGGCCAAAGATATTGCGGCAGACGGACGTTTTCAAGCTCTCAGCATTACAGAAAATGCCGGCGGCCAGCCTGCCCTCTCGCCCGAAACCCTGGGCACGGAAATTCTGGCCATGGGCTCAGAGGTCATTATCCACCTGTCATGCAAGGACAAAAACAGGAACCAGATGGAGTCGCTGCTTTTCGGCTGGGACAGGCACAATTTACACAACCTGCTTGTCATCGCCGGCGACTATCCAAAAGAGGGATATTGCGGCTATCCCAAACCTGTCTTTGACCTTGATACCATCCATGTCCTTGATCTGCTTTCCAGCATGAATAAAAGAGGGCAGAGTATTCAGGAAAATGGCGCCTCCGGCAAACAGGAAAAGAGCATTCCTTTTCTCAAGGGCGTGGTTGTCTCACCTTTCAAGATACTGGAGTCCGAGTTGGTGATGCAGTATTACAAACTGCACCGCAAAGTTGCTGCCGGTGCCGATTTTGTCATAACCCAGTTGGGATATGACGCCCGCAAATTCCATGAATTGCTGCAGTATATGAAGCAGAAACAGCTTAACATCCCGGTGCTTGGCAATGTTTTTATCCCCAGCCTGAAGGTTGTTGAACTCATGCACGAGGGCAAACTGCCCGGCTGTCTCATTCCCGACTCCCTCTATGAACAGATGCAATGGGAGGCACGCACTGCCGATAAAGGCAAGAAGGCGCGCCTGGAGCGGGCCGCCAAGCTTCTCGCTGTTTTAAAAGGGCTTGGCTATGACGGGGCCCATATCGGGGGACCGGCACTTACCTTTAAGGATCTTGATTTTGTCCTCACCCAGGCGGATCAATTGGTATCAGACTGGCAGAGCCTCATTCCCGATCTTTCATTTTGTCCCCCGGTTACATTTCACTACTATGAGAAGGACGAGAAAACCGGACTTAATACGGGGCGGGAAACCGTGCGGCCGCCTGCAAAACCCCCGTGGCTTTCAGCCTATTCTTTTTCCCACTGGGTGCACGAAGCTGCCTTTGAGCCGGAAGGGCGTCTTTATGATTTCTGCAAAAAAACCTGCCTGCGCCTGGATGAGACCCGCATGCGCGGTCCCCTGTCTACCTTTGAACATATAACCAAGGCCGCGCTATTCGGTTGCCTGAACTGCGGCGACTGCACTCTTGAAAAACTGGCTTTTCTCTGCCCCCAGTCCCGCTGTGCGAAATATTTACTGAACGGCCCGTGCGGCGGCAGCCATAAGGGCTGGTGTGAGGTCTACCCGGGCAGAAAACGGTGCCTTTATGTCCTGGCCTATGAGCGCCTCAAGCCTTACGGCCTTGAAGAAAAATTCAAAGCCGGCTTCATTCCCCCCAGGAACTGGTCCCTGAACAACACCTCCTCATGGGTAAATTTTTACAGGGGACTGGATAATTTCGCCAAGTCAGAAGACCCCGCCGACTCCTGCACAAAAAAATAAATTGTCATCATCAAAAGTACAATGCGGTCTGGGAATGCGCCCGTTTTATAAATTGTATTACGTGGACCCGTTGATGATTACGATTTTTTTGCCTATGTACCCAATGACCCATTGAACATTCCGGAAAAGTAGTTATAGTGTCCTCTTTTCAAAGATGAACCGCTCCACCAACCAGCACAGGCAAAATGGACCAGATAGCAAGAGATCGCCCCAAGGATGAATGCGGAGTCTGCGGCATTTTCGGCCATTCGGATGCTGCCAGGCTCACTTATTTCGGGCTCTATGCCCTGCAGCATCGCGGCCAGGAAAGTACCGGCATTGTCACCTCTGATGGCAGCAGGATTTCACAGCATAAAGCCATGGGCCTCGTACCCGAGGTCTTTACCGAAGACATACTCAATGGCCTCAAAGGCCACCTGTCGGTCGGTCATGTCCGCTATTCCACCACCGGCGCATCCCACCTTTTAAACGCCCAGCCCTTCACGGTCTCCCATAAGGGGGGCACCCTTGCAGTTGCCCATAACGGCAACCTGGTCAACACCAAGGCGCTGCGAGATGAACTGGAAGAAAAGGGCTCCATATTCCAGACTACCATGGATACCGAGGTCGTTGTCCATCTTCTGGTCCGCAATTCACCGAAAGGACTGGAAGCAGCCATAACGGAAACCTTTTCCAAGGTCAAGGGCGCCTATTCCATGGTCCTGATGACCCTGGACCAGCTGGTGGCAATACGCGATCCGGGAGGATTCCGGCCCCTTTGTCTGGGACAGCTCAATAACGGCGCTTATATCGTGGCATCGGAAACCTGTGCTCTTGACCTGGTGGAAGCCCACTATATAAGGGATATTGAGCCGGGAGAGGTATTAATCATTGACAAAAACGGCTTAAAATCACTTTTCCCCTGGCCCAGGCAGAAACACAGCTTCTGCATATTTGAGCATGTATATTTTGCCCGTCCCGACAGCGACATCTTCGGTATGAATGTTTATCAGAGCCGCAAGCAGATGGGGAAGATCCTTGCCAGCGAAATCCAGCTGGAGGCGGATCTGGTGATGCCTTTTCCTGATTCCGGCAACTATGCCGCCATCGGGTACTCACAGGCATCGGGCATACCTCTTGAGATGGGTGTTATCCGCAATCACTATGTGGGCCGCACCTTTATTCAGCCTACTCAGTCCATGCGTGATTTTGGCGTCAGGGTAAAGCTCAACCCGGTGCGCTCTTTTCTGGAAGGCAAAAGGGTTGTAGTCATTGAGGATTCAATCATCAGGGGCACAACTGGACGCAGCCGGATCAGGTCCTTGCGGGCAGTGGGGGTCAAAGAGGTGCACATGCTGATCAGCTGCCCCCCGACCCGCAACCCTTGTTACTACGGCATCGACTTCCCTTCCAATACGGAGCTCATCGCCTCCCAGAAAACTGTGGAGGAAATCCGCCAGTATCTCGATCTTGACACCCTCTACTACCTGAGCCTTGAGGGTATGATAAAGGCAACCGGGGTAAGTTCAGATTCTTTCTGCAAGGCCTGCTTTGACGGTAAATATCCTGTCCCGCCTGATACCACTTTCAACAAGCTCTCGCTCGGCAGCTGATCTTCATTCTCGTTCTATTTTGCAATCAAATTGCCATTCCGGCAGCCATTCGGGGTGAGACCGCGAATACCAGCGAGCCGCAACGAGACAGTACTTGAGTATGGCGAGGAGCCGCACAGCGCAGCCGACAAAGGTCTCGCCTTGGATGGGCACCGGAATCAGCTGCGGATCATCTCTGCAATCTGGAAGGCCAGTTCAAGGCTCTGTTCAGCATTAAGACGCGGGTCGCAGTTTGTCTGGTAGTTGAGCTGCAGATGTTCATCCAGGATATTACGCCCGCCGCCCGTACATTCCGTGACATTTTCACCGGTCAATTCAAAATGTACTCCGCCCGGCACCGTTCCTTCAGCCCAGTGTATCTCAAAAAACGACCTGATCTCCTGCAGGATATTGTTGAAATTTCTTGTCTTGTGGCCTGTTTCAGCTGTGTAGGTGTTGCCATGCATGGGGTCGCAGCTCCAGACAACCTGCAAACCTTCTTTTTTCATCTCCCGCGCCAGCTGCGGCAGGTACTGACCAACCTTGTCAGCACCAAAGCGGGTTATAAGGGTTATCCTGCCAGCTTCATTATCAGGGTTTAAGCGTGTAATGATCTTCTTTATTTCATCGATATCATGCTTGGGGCCGACTTTCATGCCCAGGGGATTCAAGACCCCGCGGAAAAATTCAACGTGGGCGCCGTCAAGCTGCCGCGTGCGGTCCCCGATCCATAACATATGGGCACTGCAGTCATACCAGTCCCCGGTTGTTGAATCCTGGCGGGTCAGAGCTTCTTCATACCCGAGCAGCAGGGCCTCGTGGGAGGTGAAGAATTCAGCCTGGTTGAACTGCGGGGTGTCTGTATCAATGCCTACAACCTGCATGAAGTTGATGGCATCGGCAATATGTTTTGCCAAACGCTCATAGGACTGCCCCATGGGGGTGGATTTGACAAATTCCTGATTCCAGGCATCAACCCTGTGCAGGGCGGCATAGCCGCCCCGGGTAAATGCCCGCATGATATTCATTGTGGTAGCAGCAAGAAAATAGCCCTTGAGCAGCCTTTGCGGATCCGGTCTGCGGGCCTCCAGTTTGGCTTCCGGGCTGTTGACCATATCACCGCGATAGCTTGGGATCTCAACACCGTTGACAGTCTCTGTATCGGCGGAACGCGGTTTGGCATACTGACCGGCCAGGCGTCCCACCTTTATGACCGGCTTGCCCCCGGCATAGGTAAGGACAATGGCCATCTGCAGGATGACCTTCAAGGTTTCCCTGATGCTCGGCGCAGTGCAGTGCTGAAAATCCTCGGCACAGTCGCCACCCTGCAGGAGAAAAGCATCTCCAGTAACCGCCCGGGCAAGTTTCTTTTTAAGATTCCTTATTTCGCCGGCAAAAACCAGCGGCGGCAACTGCGATATGGATTCCAGAACCGCCCTGTGTTCATTGAGATCCGGCCAATTAGGCTGCTGCAGTGCCGGAAAGTTTAACCAACTGGATTTGGACCAGTCTTTTGCTTGTTGTGTCATTGTCCTGCTGCTCCTTACACTGTTTAACTGTAGTGCATTTCTTAATTATTAATATGCAGTCTAAGCCGTACCTTATCCTTCCGGTGCTCCCGGCAGGGCGCAAGGCCCGCCTGCACAGCAGACCTCTACGTCATATGCATTTAATATGCGGCGCTCGCGGTCCTTTCTGGCCTCATCAGTAAAGGGTTCGAAGCGCAGCGATTTCACCAGGTTCTCTGCCTCCAGCCTGGAGGGTATCTGGTCAAGGCCCTGCCTGATAACCTTGCCTGTATATGTATCAAGCACTTCGGCTTCCCTGCAGTTTGTAACCACCGCCAGGGGGATCTGGTATGCGGGTTCCAGGACCCTTGCTGCTGCAATGGCTGAGCGCTCCCGGGTCACGATGGAGCCGGGACCGAAACGCAGAATCATAAACCTTTTTCCGGTCACGCGCACTGTAATATCGATGGTTGAGGCGACAAACTGCCCATTGTATAAGGTTTCGATACAGAGCCGCGGCTCCAGGTCGCTCCTGGCATATCCCTTCTTCTCCACCAGAAATATGGCAAGCTCCTGCCGGCAGCGCTCATCATCTGTGTCAACTATGATTTCCCCTGTTATAAAGTCGGTACAGGTGCCGTAGATATAATGATGTGAAGGTATATCCGCCATTTTCTTTTCGTTTCAGGCCTGCTTCGGTCCCGGTAAAACCCTTATAACGGCAACAGGGGGCCGAACCCGGCCCCCTGTCAAGTTTCAGATATTTATAAAACTTGTAATCGGATCAAGCTGTGCGATTACAATACAGTATTAGAGTTCCAGCCAGGACTCGGAGAATACCGTCTGTCCTGAAAGGGCCTTATAGGTTTTGTAATGCTCCAGCTCTGCGCCTGACAGTGAAGCGGGGTCAGGATCATTGCCATCCATCATGCCATGCACCAGGTCAACCAGGTTCTGCCGTTCTCCCTTGCAGATGGCCATGATCTCATCATCGTATGCATTGACGATAGCTGTGGTCAGGCCATGTTTCATGAGCATAATGAGATAGGTGCGGTCCAGGTATTTTCTGAGATGCTCAGCCACTCCATTTGACACATTGGAAAGGCCTATGGTTGAACCTGCTCCCGGCGCAATATCCTGCAGCATGCTCAAAAATTCAAGCCCGGCCAGAGTCTGGTCTGCTCCCAGGGTAATGGGGGAGGCAATGGGGTCAAACAGCATTTTTTCATTGGGAACCCCGGCTTCTGTCAGGGCCATCAGCAGATCCACAGCCAGGGCAGCCCTTTCGTTCGAATCCCGCGGCATACCTTCAGGACCCCACAGCAGAGCCACGACACTGCAGCCGGCTTCAGCGGCTATAGGCACGAGCGCCTCCATCCTTTCGGGCCTGGCCATAATGGAGTTCAATACCGCATCTGTTTTGTTCTTTACGGCTTTAAAACCGGCCGCCATGGCCTCAACATTTGTCGTATCAAGGACCAGGGGCAGATCGCTAACCTCTTCAACTGTCTTTACCACCCAGGGCATAAGCTCCTGGCCGTCTTTGCGCGCCGGCCCAATGTTCAAATCAAGATAGGTAGACCCTGCAGCAGTTTCCTCCTTGGCCATCTCCTGGATCGGCCCCGGGTTTCTCTCCTTCATGGCTGTACCGCTTCGCTTGCCCATTATATTGATGCTCTCTGCGATTGCCTTTACAGTCTGTGCCATGCCTTCTCTCCTTTGTGCTTTGGTTGTCAGATAAATTCAAACCGCATTCTTGGCGGATTTATGCTACAATTATGCAGAGGCGGCGCCTTCTGGCTGTTTTGCGACGAAAGGCACAGAGCTTCACCGATATGAAATGACGCCGTAGTATTTAATTAAATATTTTCAAAAATAGCTTGTACCAAAAAGCGTGTAAACAATCAACAAAGTTTAGCTCCTCTTGCCAATATGTTCAAAAAAATCCGCATCGCCATTCTCCTGTTTATTCTTTTTCTTGTAGGGGCAAACGGATATCTCACTCATGCGCGTATAACCGACTGGGACCAGTCGCTCTCCATCATTTTCTACCCGATCAATGCAGATGGCAGTCCTTTTACTGCAGACTATATTGCCAGGCTCACACGGGACGATTTCACCCCCATTGCGCACTTTATGCAAAGAGAAGGGCTGCGTTACAATCTTTCAATAGTTGATCCTTTGCTCCTTGATATGGCGCCGGAGATATCCGCCCTGCCGCCTGAGCCGCCCTTTGGCTCCAATATTTTTGCAATTATGTGGTGGAGTCTTGAGCTGCGGTATTGGGCCTGGAAACATGACACCTATCAGGGGCCTCTTACCAATATTCAGGTCTTCGTGCTCTATTATGATCCGGACATCCACGGCCAACTTGACCATTCACTCGGCCTGAAAAAAGGCCACATCTGCATGGTAAAAGCCTTTGCCGGCAGGCATCAGTCTGCCCGCAACAATGTGATCATCGCCCATGAAATGCTGCACACCCTTGGCGCCACCGACAAGTATAACCTGCAGACCCTCCAACCCATCTATCCCCATGGCTATGCCCATCCTGAGCAGAAGCCCCTGCTGCCGCAGAAGTCTGCAGAGATCATGGGGAGATCTGTTCCCCTTTCTGCCTTAAAATCCGAAATACCGGACAGCCTGGCACAAACTGTCATAGGCCCGCTGACAGCCGAAGAAATTAAGTGGATTCGCAAATAAATCTGCACTTAAAGCAACTTTGCAGACGATTCCGGCAGTTTCTTTTTCACGGTGGGAAAGAGGCCCATGTCGGTGTGCGGCAGAAAGAGCGAAGCCATGTAGTGGTTCATGAAATTCGGATTTTCCGAGAGTTCCATGTTGGTCATGAGTCTGCTCACCACGGTACGTTCCAGAAAACGCTTGTGGTCGGTGAGGCTGATCTGGGCGCCCAGGAGTGAAGCATTGCCCAGGTAGTAAAACTTGTCGCGCGCAATGTCAGGCAAAAGCCCGATACAGATGGCCTGTTCCAGGTCAATGTAGTTTCCGAAGTTACCGGCCAGGATCACCCGGTCAAGGTCGGTGAAGGACATGCTTACTGATTCGAGCAGGGTCTGGTAGCCCGCATACATGGCACCCTTGGCACGCATCAGGTTGTCGAGATCCACTTCAGTGATGGCTATATCCTCGTCTATTGCCGAGTCCTTGGCCCAGGCCAGGACATACTCGTAACCGTCGTAGCCCTCCCTGATCCTGGGATGATCGAGGGTGCGGTTGAATTTGCCCTGCTGGTCTATGACGCCGACCTCCAGCAGCTCCGCCACGATGCTGATCAGACCGGAACCGCAGATGCCCTGTGGTTTGGCATTGTTGATGGTGATTATCATCGGGTCCAGGGTAACGGGCTCGATATGAAAATTTTCAATGGCGCCGCTGGTAGCCCGCATGCCGTGCTTGATGCCGCCGCCTTCAAAAGCGGGCCCGGCAGAACAGGCAGCACAGACCATCCACTCCTGATTACCGATAACGATCTCGCCGTTGGTGCCGATATCGATGAAGAGCGTCAGTTCCGGGCTTTTATGCATCTGGCAGGCATGTACCCCGGAGGTGATATCACCTCCAACATAACTGGCAACAGAAGGGTAGAGAAAAAGCCGGACAGAAGGATGGGCTGCAATCCCTATGGATGCAGCCTGGGTTATGGGATACTGGTTGCAGGTCGGGGTATAGGGCGCCTCGCGGATGAATTTCGGATTGAGCCCCAGCAGAAGATGGGACATGGTGGTATTGCCTGAAGCCATGATATAGCTGATATTTTCATGCACGATCGATACTTTTTTACAGACAGTTTCAATGACGCTGTTGATGGTGTGTACCACCCTCTGCTGCAGAGCCTCAAGCCCTCCCGGGCGCTGTGAATAGATAATGCGGGAGATGACGTCTTCGCCGTACTGGATCTGGCCGTTGTACTCAGAAGCCTCGGCTATGACCTCACCGGTATTAAGGTTTATGAGTACGCCGCAAACGGTGGTGGTGCCGATATCCACCGCAAGACCATACAGGTCCTTTATTGTGTCCCCCTGTTCAACGGCAATTATGCGGTCAGGCTCCTCCGCCCTTTTGCCGCGCAGCAGGATGGCTGTCACCTCCCAGTTGGCCCGGCGCATAACAAAAGGAAGTTCCTGAAGAAGCTCCGGGTGGTCATAGGAAGGTGCCTGGCATTCTGGACAGCCTTTGCTTATGGCCCGGGTGAGCCTCTGCAGGTCTGCAACATTGTCTTCAATGGTCGGCCTGCTCAGGGCAAAAAAGCGCTTTTCAACCAGTGGGTCGACTTCCCAGCCGCCGATGATGTCATCAAGTGACCGGGCAGAGATTGAGCGTGTGGTTTTAGGTTTGCGCTTGAGTTTTCTGCCGTCTTTCCTGATGGTTTCAGGGATCTGTACCACCAGGTCAGAAACAACCTTTGACTGGCAGGCGAGCCGGAATCCCTGTTCGATCTCAGCGCTTTTCAGCTGCGTAGCCTGGGTGGCGGCAACTTTACCCTGCTCGATCTTGACTTTGCACTTGCCGCAGACCCCTTCTCCGCCGCAGAATGCATGGATATAGACCCCTGCATTGGCAGCGACATTGAGCAGGTTCTCGCCTTCCTCTACAGTGGTTGTAACGTCATCAGGTAAAAAATGGACTGTTTTTGCCATATAACTGAAAACTCCTTGCTGGTTTGCTGCCCACTGAACCCTTTTTTCCGCTTTTTTTCAAACGAAAATATTCCTTTTTCGTTCTTGGAGGCCTGAAAAAAATACTTTGAGTGGAATCAACAATGCAGATCAACAGTTTACTGATTGCTCTTATTCTGGTAGAGTTGCCAGCTTGTTTAAAAACTTACCATTTTTCCAAAAGATAATGGCTATCCCCGGCTACAGTAACAGCAATACAATTTTCACGGAATTTTTATGCAAAACAATCAGTTACCCGATTTTGTCAGCTTTTTACTGCAACCGTCCGCCTATGCTCCGCTGCCCTCGGTTGTCAAACTGATCCAGACGCACATATCCTACGTTTTCATAACCGATGATTTTGTTTACAAGTTCAAAAAACCGGTTGATTTCGGCTTTCTTGACTTTACAACCCTTGATAAAAGGCGCCATTTCTGCCAGCAGGAACTCATACTAAACCGGAGACTCTGCCCTTCCATCTATCTTGAACTTGTTGCCTTGGAAAAAAGGGACAATATCTTCAGCCTGAAGCCCCAGGGCCTGGAAAATGCGGGAAATACGGTCGAGTACGGCATCAAGATGAAGCGTATGCCCGAAGAGAAGATGATGGCCAATGTCATCAAATCCGGGCATCTGACCCCTGATATGATTGACGCGATCTGTGATGTGCTGGTCCCCTTTTATGCAAAAGCTGACGACGGGCCTGAAATTCAGGAATTTGGCAGACCGGAGGCGGTACGTGTCAACATTTTCGAGAATTTCTCCCAGACCGAAGCTTTCATTGGCAGCCAGTCTCTTGGCAAAGATCAGTTTGAGCGCATCAGGAACTTTTCCGCAGCATTTCTCCAGCAGGACGATCTCTTTGCGGCAAGGATTTCTGCAGGCCGCATTCGCGACTGTCACGGGGACCTGTATTCTGCCAACATCTGCCTGGCAGATAAGGTCTATATTTTTGACTGTATCGAGTTCAATGAACGGTTCCGTTACTGTGACGTGGCAAGTGACATAGCCTTTCTGGCTATGGATCTTGACTATCACGGGCTTGCAAGTCTTTCACGCCGATTTGTGGCACGCTTTATCGAAAAATCAGGGGATAAAGGCCTGGAAGCAATGCTTGACTTTTACAAATGCTACAGGGCTTACGTACGCGGCAAAATAAACCTTTTCACCGCAGATGCCCCTGAAGTGGACAGGGAAACCAAACTCCAATGCCAGGAAATGGCAGGAAAATACTTTCAGCTTGCCGAACGATATGCCAGCCAGTAAACAAAAAAACTCAATTCCTGTTCTCTATGTCTTTTTCGGCATGATCGCCACCGGCAAGAGCACTCTTTCCCAGGCCTGGGCCTGGCATAAACAGTTGCCCTGTTATAATTCGGACTGGGTCCGCAAGGAACTGGCCGGCCTCAACCCGACTGAAAGTCAGCACGCAACGCTTGATACAGGCATCTACACTAAGGAATTCTCCCAAAAAACATACGGAACTCTGCTGGCAAGAGCCGAGGCCCGTCTGCAGCGGGGAGATTCAGTAATTCTTGACGCTTCCTATCAGTATGCCAAGGACCGACAGGCTCTCAGAGACCTTGCCGGGAACTTGAACTGTCATGTCTGTTTTATCTTCTGCCAATGTTCAGAAGTAGAGATGAAACGGCGAATGGACACAAGGGAGAGGGATCCTGCTTCTGTTTCTGACGGCCGCTGGGAGATTTACCTGAAGCAGAAAAAAAGGTTTGAGCCCCCTGCTGAACTTGGGACCCAGGAACTGATCGTCATTGATACACAAAAACCCCTGGAAGAGCTGCTGAATGAGCTTGACAGGAAACTGCCATAAACAACAGCATATAATCAATAGTAAAGAAAAAGAGGTGCTTGCCGTGTATACCAGGATCTATATATTGAGATTCCCCAAGGACATTGTGGATCAACCCATCATCTGCCAGCTTGTCAAGCAGTTTGACGTGGAATTTAATATTCTCAAGGCAACTATTCTCCCCCAGCATGAAGGGGTGATGATCCTTGAGCTGCGGGGGCACCGGGAAAACATCAAGAAGGGTCTCTCATATCTCAAAGGCCTGGATGTCAAGGCTGAAAGTGTTGCCACCTCCATTCACCGCGATGATCAGCGCTGTTTCCAATGCGGGGCCTGTACCGGAATCTGCCCCACAGGTGCTCTTGCACTCAAGCGTCCTGAAATGGCAGTACTTTTTGATGCTGAAAAATGCAGCGGCTGCGGCCTGTGCGTCACGGTTTGCCCAGTGAAAGCCATGGAGGTCTCCCAGGACAGGATCAGCGGATTCAGTGAATCCGTATTTGAAGTGCATTAATTTTTTTTCAGTGCCCACTCATGCTGTGCGGGGAACAATGCATGATCAGGCCTATCAGTCAGCAGGGGTAACGTCTTCCCAGTCAGGCAACGATTTGGGCAGCCAGCCGAACATGCTTCTGCCCGGCGGGTTGTCATTTCTCAAATCATAAAGAAGCATTTCCGCCTTCGGCGCAATATTCGTGTCAGGGTATTGCCGCAGCAGATATTCAAGGCGGGCTTTGGCCTCTTCGTATGCATACGTCCTCTCATAAAAACTCGCCACGTAATATTCGTGATTTGCCAGAAAATTTCGTGCAGCCATAATCCTTCTCTGGGCTTCTTCGGTATATGGTGAATTGGGAAAAGCCCTTAAAAGCCTGGAAAATGCATAGATGGCATTGGTGGCGGTGGAGGAATCCCGGTCGATTGTGCCTATCTGGTTGTAATAACACATGGCCATCTGGTGCATAACATAGGGGATGGCCTCGTTGGTTGGATGATGCTCCTCAAAGTCCTTATACTGCAGCAATGCCTCTTCATAGTTTTCCAGGTAAAAATTACTGTCAGCTGTTTTGAGTTCAGCAAGCAGGCTATATTCACTGAAGGGATATTGATTCAGCAGGGTTTCAAAGGAGCGTTTCGCCTTTTCATATTTTCCATGGCTGTAATAATCCAACCCCTTTAATGCCAGGCCCTCCGCCGTATCCGGCGAGCTGGTTCGAAAACCAAGGGCTGAAGAGAATTTCTCCTTGGAACAGCCTGCCAGGGATAGTGTTAGGAATAGGGCCAGCAGGAAAATTATGGCTTGCTGGAATTTGAAAGAATGAGTCTGCATTGCACTTAGCCTAACCCGCTCAAGTAATGTTCGGCCGCTATTGCCGCAACGGCTCCCTCACCGGCACCATTTATAACCTGACGTACGGTCTTGCTGCGGATGTCCCCTGCTGCCATGACCCCAGGCACCTTGGTGCGCATCTCATCGTCGGTTTTAATAAATCCATGCTCATCGCTGCCCAGCTGCTCCAGGGGTAGAATTTCGTTGTTAGGGATGGTGCCGATCAGTATAAAAATACCGCTGACGGCAATTTCTTTCTCAGCGCCATCAGTATTCCGGACCCTCACCCGCTCAACTTCCTTCCCGCCTTCAATGGCAGCCACATTTGAATTCCAGATGAACTCTATGCGCTCATTGGCAAACGCCTTCTCCTGCAGGACTGTTGTCGCCCTCAGGGTTTCACGCCTGTGAATAACGGTCACCTTGCTGGCAAACTTTGTCAGAAAATCAGCCTCCTGGATCGCGGTATCTCCCCCTCCGACAACCAGTATTTCCTGGTCCCGGAAAAAGGGACCGTCACAGGTGGCACAGTATGAAACGCCCTTGCCGGTGAATTCTTCCTCGCCGGGTATGCCGAGCTTATTGGGGCGGGCACCGGTGCAAATGATCAGTGCCTGGCTGGTCAGCTCTTCCCCGCTTTCAAGGGTCAGCTTCTTTGTTGCTTCAGAAAGTTCGACCTTTACCACATTGCCGTTTTTCGTTTCAAGTTCAAAACGGGCAGCCTGAGCAGCCATTTTTTCTATCAGGTCAGAGCCAGACAGTCCGTCCGGAAAACCGGGATAGTTGTCAATCCAGTCCGTGACAAGGACTTGGCCTCCCACTACCCCTTTTTCTACCAGCAGAGCTTTAAGCCGGTCCCTGGCAGCATACAGCCCTGCAGTCAGGCCAGCCGGACCACCCCCGAGAATAATGAGTTGGTAGTCGGTCTTTGCCATCATGAAATGATTGGTGCCGGAATAAAAATTATTCTTAAATAACTTTATTAAGCATAGCGACCAGTTGGGTTTTACCCACTGCGCCGGTCACCTGGTCAACGATCTCGCCCCCTCTGAACAGTATGAGGGTTGGTATGGCCCGTATACTGTATTTCCCGGGAGTTGTCGGATTGTCATCCACATTCATCTTGGTGATCTGCACTTTGCCGGAATATTCACCGGCAAGCTCTTCAATCACTGGCCCAATGGCCTTACAGGGGCCACACCAGGGAGCCCAGAAATCAACCAGGCTTGGCAAGTCCGCTTTCAAGACATACTCTTCAAATTCTGCATCAGTTAGGTGTTTTACATTGTCTCCTGCCATGTTCACGACTCCTATTATTTCATTTTACAATTCTAAAGAAATTGACCAATTGTATCACGCCTGAGAGATGGCATCTTAACGACTGTACCAGCTTATGACAAGGAAAAATTCTTGTATTTTTCCGGTTTTCAGGCAGGTTCTCGGATTTTGATTGTTGCGCAAAAAGTTTTGCTTTTGACAGAATAAAATTCTCCATGCTATAGTCCGATATTTGACGCAGCAAAACTGATACCATCGCAGAAAGTTTGGCGGTCATTTTCAGGGCCCCATAAAAATTACCAGACTACGGGCTCAGGACTGAGCGTATTGTGCTTATTGCAGTGCAGACAGTCATAAGATCATAATGAGCTGCTACAATTTATAAATAATGAACAGCGGAGGAAAAGGTACCATGAACATCGATAACTCAAGATCATATTTTAAAAAGGCCCAGGAAGTGATTCCCGGCGGCGTCAACAGCCCGGTGCGGGCCTGCAAGTCTGTAGGCTGCGATCCCCTTTTTGTAAAAAAGGCTATCGGCTCAAAAATTATTGATGTGGACAACAATGAGTTTATCGATTTCGTCTGCTCCTGGGGTCCCATGATCCTGGGCCATAACCATCCAAGGGTCGTTGCTGCCATTGAACAGGCGCTTGTTAACGGTACAAGCTACGGGGCACCGACTCCCCTGGAGATAGAACGGGCGCAAAAGGTGATCAATGCGTTCCCTGCCATGGATAAAGTGCGTTTTGTCAGTTCCGGCACCGAAGCCACAATGAGTGCAATACGACTGGCACGGGGATATACCGGCAAAAAAGTAGTGGTAAAATTTGACGGCTGTTACCATGGTCATGCTGATTCATTCCTCGTGCAGGCAGGATCCGGTGTTATAACTCTCGGCATACCAGGCAGTCCCGGCGTGCCGGATGATATTGTCAAAAATACCATTTCCATTCCCTATAATGATTTTGAAACGCTGGAAAAAACTCTTGCGGATGACTCCCTTGAAATTGCCTGCGTCATTATTGAACCTGTAGCAGGCAACATGGGCGTTGTGCCTCCGGCAGAAGGATTTCTCAGGAAGCTGCGGGAGTTGACAAACCTCCATAATATTGTGCTTATTTTTGATGAGGTCATCACCGGGTTCCGTCTGGCGCTCGGAGGGGCCCAAAGCAGGTTTTCCATAGCTCCCGACATGACCTGTCTCGGCAAAATCATCGGCGGCGGTCTCCCGGTCGGAGCCTATGGGGGCAAAAAGGAAATCATGTCCCAGATTGCGCCTGAAGGCCCGGTATACCAGGCTGGAACACTCTCGGGCAACCCCTTGGCTATGGCAGCCGGCGTTGCCACCCTTGAGGCTTTGAGTGAACCGGGATTCTATGACCGCCTAGAAACCAAAGCCGAGTCTTTTGCAGCCGAGCTGAAGAAGCTCGCCGATAAATACCTTCCCGGGGAAACCTCTTTAAACAGGGTGGGATCAATGATGACCACTTTCTTCAACAAGGGGCCTGTGGTTGATTTCAAGTCAGCCATGGGGTCTGATACTGAACGCTATGGGCAATTTTACCGCGAAATGCTGCAGTCCGGCATATGGCTCGCACCATCACAATTTGAGGCCGCATTTATTTCTGCAGCCCATAGTCAGGAAGATCTGGCACAAGCCCTTGAAATGACTGAATCGTCATTCAAAAAAATCAAAAAATAGTAAAAAAGCCGTTGACTTTGGTCCCACTCCATGATAGGAAATGGAACGATTTTCTATTTCATGGCTAGGCGGTTTTCTGTATTTTTCGGGGAGAAAAAATGTCCGGCAGCCGCAAAGAAATTATGAAGCTGTTGGGAGATTTTTCTACCATCGGTCTTACCCTGGCTGCTTCCATATTTGTTGGAGTGGGGATCGGATATTTGCTGGACCACAAGGTATTCAAGGGAAAAACCGCACCCTGGCTGACTTTGGTTTTTTTAGGATTCGGCATAGCTGCAGGTTTCAAGAACCTCTATATGCTGACAAAACGCAAGGATTTATAAGAGGATTGGTTTTTTGCCCCACGGTGACGAATATTTTGCCCTGGACAGGATGGGCCGCTTGAACTGGCTGCTGCTGGTTGCCATGACCGCGGCGGGCGGTCTCCTGGTCTCGCCTTATTTTGCCAAGGGGTTGTTCATCGGCGGCCTGATAGCAAATATCAGTTTTGTTTTGCTGAAAAAGGATATTACGCGGGTCCTGGCAGGCCCGTTGAACGCAGCAAAAGGCCGTTTTTTAATCAAGTATTACATCAGGTTGACAGTTCTGGCTCTTATTCTGTTCTGCCTGGTGCGTTATAGATCCATTCATCTTGTTGGTTTGCTGGTAGGACTCTCAACAGTGGTGATCAGCATCGGAATCATGGTGGCGGGAGCTGCCAGAAAAGTTGCCCTGACTGCAAAGGAGGCATCATAGAAAACTATGGAACATCCAATACTATTTATTTCTGTCATTCTTGAAGCAATCGGACTGCCTGTTCCCCATGGACCTGTCGGGGATACACTCCTGGCAAAAATCGTTTCGCCGCATCTTACCTATACCTGGCTCGTCATGGCGTTTCTCATCATCGTGCCAAAGCTAACCCTGGGCAAAATGGAGATGATTCCCGGCAAGGGCCAGAATTTCTGGGAGTTGATCATTGGCGGCCTTGAAGGCTTCATGGCTGAAAACATGGGAGAAGAAGGCGCCAGGCTGATGTTCCCGATGCTGGCAACCTTCGCCTTTTATATCCTTACCTCCAACCTCATCGGCCTCATGCCCGGGTTCATGTCGCCCACATCCAATATCAATATCACCCTGGGATGCACCCTGATCGTTTTCACGACCACCCATATTCTCGGCATCAAGTTCCATGGGGCCAAATATATTAAACACTTCATGGGACCGATCCCCTGGTTGATTCCCCTGATGTTCCCCATTGAGGTCATAAGCCACCTGGCAAGGATCCTGTCTCTGTCCATCCGGCTTTTCGGCAACATCATGGCCAAGGAAACCCTGCTTGGCATTCTCTTCCTGCTTGCCGGAGCTTTCTTTGCCCCGCTGCCGATCCTTTTTCTCGGAGTTTTCGTATCCCTGGTGCAGGCGCTGGTGTTCGTGCTGCTCTCCATTCTCTACTTTTCCGGAGCCATGGAGCACGCCCATTAATTAAGTCATATTCCTGTTTTCAAACAGTTTGTTGGAGTTGGAAGAAGGCCAAAATAATAAATCTTTAAGGAGGAAAAAACAGATGAAAAAGGTAAGTATTTTGACCAGCATCCTGGTCCTGGCTCTTTCCGCCGTGGCATTTGCCTCGGAAGGTGGGGCTGCAGCATCCGGCGGCGCCGTTAATGTCGCCCTGGTCTGTATTGCAGCTGCTCTTGCGGTCGGCATCCCCGCCCTGGGCTGCGGTCTTGGCATGGGCACCGGTATCGGCGGCGCCTGTTCCGGCATCGCCAGAAACCCAGAGGCTTCAGGAAAGATCACCGTGACCATGATCATCGGTCTGGCTCTTATCGAGTCACTGACCATCTACGGCCTGGTTATATCTCTTATTCTTCTGATGGCTAATCCGTTTATAGGATAATTGCTGCGTTACAATCAAGAAGAACCGGTTGCATGACATTTGAAAGGCTGCAGGGTTTACCTGCAGCCTTTCTTTTTTCCTAATCCGTGACGGAAAAATTTACAATTGCTCTGCCTCTCTTATTTATAATATATTCTTCATGGTTTTCTTGCTGGAGTAATTAAATATTACTTTATATTACTTAATATCCGCCCTTCGGGGTTCATGCTGACCTCCATCCTGCCATGTCATCGTCAGTTCAGCATATGCTTATATAGCTGACCAGACTCTTCCTTGCATGCTGGAGCCACCATGAACTCACGAATTAGGTTTATTGTATTTCGCGTCATTGTGAGTCTGTTTTGAATATAAATATGTATGATACCGGAATGATAATCAATCCCGCCAGAGAAAATGGCGAGCCTGTGCTTCCCGCTGCTGGACTGCTCCTGATCAATCCTGCTGATGCCGAAGCAGGCCTGCGCCTGGCGAAAAACCGAAACGGCAGGCAGCACTTTCTGTATAACAGCAGGCTGGCGTTGATCCCTGCGGCTCCACCGGCGGGATCTTTTTTTCTTGCCGGGCCTTCAGTGGGGGCGCCAATGGCGGTATTAACCCTGGAAAAGCTTGTTGCCCTCGGTGCCCGCCGCATTATTGTATACGGCTGGTGCGGTTCCTTAAGTGAAACACTGCACATCGGGGATCTTCTGCTGCCAACCTGGGCCCATAGCAGCGAAGGCACCTCAATGCATTACCCCCTGAACTCGCGACCTGAATCCCATGCACCTACCCGGCAGATTCTTGCTGAAAGGTTGACGGCCCAGGGGCTGACAGTTCGCTCCGGATCTGTGTGGACTACGGATGCGCCCTATCGAGAGAGTATTGCCCAGGTAAGGCAACTTGGCGGACAGGGAGTTCTGGGAGTGGATATGGAGTATGGGGCCCTTGTTGCTGCCGCCGCCTTCAGAAAGATAGAGTTAACCGCCGTACTGCTGGTTTCAGATGAGCTCTGGTCCGGAAATTGGCACCCGGGCTTCCGCACGAAAAATTTTAAGAAAAAGAGCAGCACTGTGCTCCATTTTCTGGCAGATTTCTGTTCAAGGTTATCAACATCATAAAAGATGGAAGAATCAGGTCTGGCCATATCACGTAGCCGAGCAGCGGAAAAATAACCGGAATAGCGCGAGGACTGTCTGAGCAACCCTTCAAGGGTTGCGAGTTTCGCAGCGCCCGTTTATTTTGAGCAGCACAGGATGTCAATCGTCGGCAGTAGTATATTTGCCGACAACTCCGACACAGTCGAACCAAGTGAACGGCTGCCCTTTCTTTGGTTCGTTTCTTTGTCAGCATACAATACTGCTGACGATTGACAGGGCAAACAAAGAAATGAACAATAATTTAAATTTATTGATCACTCCACCATAATCATAATGGTATGCTAACTTCAAAATATGGCTAACACAGAAAGCAAAAAACTCTACCTGGTCAGCCTCGGCTGTTCCAAAAACCTGGTGGACTCCGAGGTCATGCTTGGCCTGCTGGAGAAAGACGGATACCGCGTAACCGAAGAACCTGAAGATGCTGACCTGCTGCTGGTAAACACCTGTGGCTTCATCGGTTCAGCTGTCAAGGAGGCCATAGATGAAATACTGGAGCTTGCACGATATAAAGAGGTGGACCCGGCAAAAAAACTGGTTGTCACCGGCTGTTTGGTGCAGCGATACGGCATTGAGCTTGAAAAGGAACTGCCGGAGGTAGATCTCTTCATAGGAACAAATGGTTTCCATAACATCGTCGCCCATCTCCACGGGGAAAAATCCCCCATACCATTAGCCCATTCACTTGAGCAATCTCCTTTCCTGATGGACAGCTCCATGCCGAGAAAGGTTTCCACCCCTTCCCACCGGGCCTACATGAAAATAACCGAGGGCTGCATCAACCGCTGCTCCTATTGCCTCATTCCCGCCATCCGCGGAAAGCTGCGCAGCCGGCCAGTGCCCGATCTCATGGCCGAGGCCCGCAGGCTGGATGCAGAAGGGGTGAAAGAACTCACCCTTGTCGCCCAGGACCTCCTTGCCTATGGACTCGACCTGGGGAAACAAGCAGATATCATGAGTTTGCTGCAGCAACTCCTTGCTGGAACAGCAATTCCCTGGATACGTCTCCTATACCTGCACCCAGCCCGAGTGCAAAAAGATCTTCTGCTCCTGATGGCTGAAAACCCCCGTATCGTTCCCTACCTCGATATCCCTTTTCAGCATGTGAGCGACCGGATTTTGCAGTTAATGAACAGGCCCTACACCAAATCCCAGCTGGTACATCTCATGAAAAACATCCGTGCCGAACTTCCCGGCGCTGCGCTGCGCACTACCATGATGGTCGGATTCCCGGGAGAAACAGGAAGTGACATTGCAGAAATGGCTGATTTTTTACAGGAGCACCATTTTGATCACCTGGGCGTCTTTGCCTATGCCAATGAAGAGGGGTGCAGGGCAGCCTCCTTCCCAGGGCAGGTTGCTGAAGAAGTAAAGGAAGAACGCTTGCGCAAGATTATGGAACTGCAGGCTGAAATTTCCTTTGCCGCCCTTCAGAAATATGTCGGCAGGGTGGAACAGGTCCTGGTGGAAGGCTTAAGCAAAGAATCCGACCTGCTTCTGGAAGGCCGGACCCGGTTCCAGGCTCCAGAAATTGACGGTTGTGTATATATTACCAGAGGGAGTGCAGAGCCCGGTGCTCTTGTTGATGCAACGATCACCGAGGCTCATACCTATGATCTTGTTGGCGAGTTAAAAGAATAGGGAAGACAACAGCTCTATTTTTTGTTTACCTTCTCGCGCAACTCTTTGCCAACTTTAAAGAATGGCAATTTCTTGGGAGGGACCTTGATCTTCTGGCCTGTTTTCGGGTTGCGGCCCTGATACGAGCCATATTCCTTTACCACAAAGGAGCCGAATCCCCGGATCTCAATACTGTCGCCTCTAGCCAGGGCATCAGTCATTGAATCCAATATGGTATTGGTGATGGAATCCGCCTCCCGCAAAGGCACGTTAATTTCCTGGGATAACGCCTCAATCAGTTCTGACTTGTTCATTTTTCTCTCCCTGAAGCAGTTCAGGTTGGCCTGATGCTTCCTGCTGAACCAGCCCAGCCTAACAAAATAGCCACTAAAGGTATATATATATCAAGTAGTTAAGGTGTTGTAAAGAGGAAAATTGTTCCTTTCGCAAAAAGTCTCTCCTTAATCAACGGGGCCATAAGGCTGATTTGATACGGAGGCTACACCTGTCCGTCTCATGTTTTTCGAGACCGACAAATTTGCCACAACCGCAAAAAGTCTCTCCTTAATCAACGGGGCCATAAGGCTGATTTGATACGGAGGCTACACCTGTCCGTCTCATGCTTTTCGAGACCGACAAATTTGTCACAACCGTAAAAAGTCACGCTGTCATTAGCAGGGCCTGATAAAAGCATTCTATTACGGGTGTAATACCTGCCGGCATTATGTTTTTGAAGATGCCGGCTTACTTCCTGAACATTTTTTTAATATCTTCCGGGCTTAGAAACCTGTATTTCCCGGGCTCCAGGTTTCCCAGCTCCAGCTGCCCGTAGGCGGTCCTTTTCAGCTGCAGCACAGGGTGGCCGACTGCTTCAAACATCTTGCGGACCTGTCTTTTTCTGCCTTCATGTATAACAATTTTTATCGTTGTCGCCTGTGCTTCAGCGCACAGGACTTTTATGTCGGCCGGCCAGGTTTTTCTGCCCTCAAGGTCAATGCCCTTGGCCAGCGACTCTAGTTTTTTTGTATCAGGATTGCCTTTAACCCTTGCCACATATGTCTTTTTAACTTCATGGCTGGGATGCAGAATTTTCTGGGCCAGTTCTCCGTCATTGGTAAGAAGCAGGGCTCCTTCGGTGTCCTGGTCAAGTCTGCCTACGGGATAGACGCGCTCTTTCACGTTATGTATGAGGTCGGTTACAATAGGCCTTCCCTGGGGGTCATGGACTGTGGAAAGAAATCCGGCCGGCTTATGCAGCAGGATATAAACTTTTTCCTCCTGCGAGGAAACAGGGATCCCGTTACATTCAATGTCCTGGTTGTCAGTGTCAACCCGGATTCCCATTTCCGTTACAACCCTGCCGTCAACCCTGACCCTGCCCTCTTTGATCAGTTCTTCGGCCTTGCGCCGGGAAGCAATGCCTGCCTTGGCCAGTACTTTCTGTAATCGTTCCTGCATGAAAGTTATGATTGATTTTTGTGAGTAAAGACAGCTATCTTCGAGCAATAACAAATTTTATTTCTGCGGTGTTACCTCCATCTCTGCGGCAGGAGTTCGTGCATCCTGGCATCAACCTTTTGTCTGGTCGCCGGGTCAACCTCCAGGACTTCCGTATACCATGGCTTCATACGGCAATCAAACACTATGGGCGGCTTGAGGCCGACGTGGTAGCGCAGAACAGACTGTTCGGCCCCATGGATATCGGCTGCCGGCTCAAAACGGGTAAAAAAGGTCCAGAGGAATTCCTGTAGACTCAGTGTTGCAGCCTGAGAGTCATCAACGAGAACGACAACGGGCCAGTCAGAAAGCCCCTGCCACCGGGCAATTTTACGTGCCAGGTCCGGATCAGCCTCATAGCCCGGGCCTTGAACGACCAGGGTGCCGGGCAGGAAGACCTGCGGCCGGCTGAGGCTGTCCGGCAGAGAACCGGTGAATGCTTCCGGGAGATCGCGCACCGGCGTTCTGCCAAGCCCCATGAGCATTGCCTTGGACCCCTTGTTCACCGAGGGTCCGGTATAATCCAGGGTATCCTGGGAAACATTGGCAAATACAAAAAGATCCTTTTGCCAGTCAACCCTTGCCAGGACATGGCGCCAGAGCATTGCAAAGTCCTCCACATCCACATCCCCGTCTGTGAGGATAAGAAACTTGGTCAGGGACAGCTGGCCTTCCCCAAGAATCCTCAAGCCCGCTGCAAATCCCTCCCGGGGATAGCGGTCCATGACCCTGGCAGCGGCAAGGCAGTGGAACCCTGCTTCGCCAAAGGTCTTCAGCTGGCGCACGCTGCTCATCACCAGCGGGAACAGGGGGGAAAGCAG
>Ga0111148_1008_pt1 | contig 33454 bp, 30 predicted proteins | sample DeeMarSeWOR28_12_FD_80359 | JGI IMG/M metagenome (GOLD analysis project Ga0111148, IMG submission 80359) | Desulfobacterales bacterium SG8_35 | reverse complement strand
CCTTTTACCTATTATCTTGAATACTATGACTCCGCTGCCCAGGGCGATGACTGGGATCAGCCACATCTGCTGCTGGGTACCGCTGAAGGAACCGAGCCTTTTTATTATACCTATCCCGGTCCACCTGCCCCGGGAGCTTACGGCTACCCGCTAATGATCTGGTCCCGCGATGCGAACAATCATCGAAGCGCAAACAGACATGTGCAATGGGCCCATCCGGAGGCAACCCCGAACCAAGATCCTGTTCCGGATTTTGAAATACAAGTGAACGGCAATACGGTCATACTGCTCGATAAATCAACAGATCCTGATTACAATTATTGCGGGAACGGCGAAAACGGTTATCAGGGGACTATCCGCATTGATTGGAAGGATTTTACTTCGGGATATGAGGACACGATTGTAGAACTGACCGATCAGCCAACCAATGTTGAGATTACTCACACCTATAGTAAAACAGGCTCATTGAGACTTCTGCTTTATGTGCAGGACAACGATGGTTCCTGGTGGATTTCCAAGTGGTCAGATTATTTTACTATTCCCGGCAACTGATCACTCTGTTAAAATGTAAGCTAGGCAAGAGACCTATAAAATCATAGACATAAATATGAGTCTATTGATCCTCATATTTATGTTTGCACCGCAGTTTTACATCAGGTTGGCAGCTACTTTTAGCCTCCCGACTTGTCGTTTATTTCCCCCTCAACAGCATCAGTTGGGCCAGCAGCGCCACAACAGCCGTATCTGTCCGCAGCACCCTTCTTCCCAGGCTGACCGGAACAAAAGAGTGTTCCGCAAACTTCCTTATCTCAAAGTCAACCCAGCCGCCTTCAGGCCCCACGGCCAAAAGCGTTCTTCCTTTGCTCCCATTCCCGGCTATCTGTTTCAGGTCCACGGCACCATCAGGATGTGCCACCAGCATCCTTTCATAGCCTTCGGCAACCGTGGGTACGAAATCCTCAATAAAAGGCCTGAAGCGCTCATGAATGGATACATGGGGCAAATGGGTATCTTTGGCCTGCTCAAGTCCCTGGACAAGATAGGGGCGATAATTCTCATCCTTGATAAGGGAGGCGTCAAAAAAACTTTTTTCAACCCGGCAGGCGTTGATCAAAAATATCCTGCCCACGCCTAGTGATGCTACCTGGAACAGCACTCTTTTGAGCATGATGGGCCTGACCATCCCGATGATGAGATCAACTGCCGGGGCTTCAGGCTTATATTCCTGGCCCGTGAAATGCAGAACCACCTCGGCGTTTCTGCCCTTTCCCCGGATTGAAACTATCACCCCTGTGCCCACAGGACCGTTTATCACCCCTGCCCTGATGGTATCCCCTGGTTTAGAGCCAAGAATCTTTATTATATGTGCACTGCGCCTGTCCTGCAGACAAACTGTATTGTCAGGCCTGATCTCGTTTGATTCAAAAAGGAGCAAATTCATTATAATTGTTTTTGTCAATTGTTTGTATTAGTGGTTAAATATGAATTATTTATATCATTATGAACTGTCTGCCCCGGACGGGCAACTTCAAATTCAAGAACGGATGCCTGAACACGCTTTTTCGTGAATATAGTTATTTACAATATATTTCAGGTCATAAGCCTGATACTATTATCTCCCCTGCTTTTAGTCAAAGCAATCATCTCACTTAAATACCGCGGCAGAATTCTTTTACGGCTGGGTTTTGGCATTGAGGAACTCTCGCAAAAACTTCCTGAAGGCAGGAAGCGGATTTGGATCCATGCCCTCTCCGTTGGCGAAGTTCTTTCAGCCCAGCCTCTGGTAAGGGAATTGCGTTCTGCCTATCCGGATATTACCATCATTTTCTCAGCCTCGACAAAAACCGGGGAAAAACTTTCCCGGGAGGTGATGGCCGGGGAGGTTGATCTTTTCGTGCCATTCCCCCTGGACCTGTTCAATGTCTCCCGGAAATTCATTAACTGTATCGGTGCAAACCTTTTCATATTGATTGAGACTGATTTCTGGCCCAACTTTCTTCACATCCTGGACCAAAAAAACACTCCGGCAATTCTGGTTAACGGCCGTATATCGAAGAACTCTTTTGCACGCTACCAACGGTTTCGATTTATTTTCCTGCCCATGTTCAGGATTTTCAGGTTCATCTCCATGCAGACGGTTGCTGATGCTGACAAGATGATCAGTCTCGGTGTTGATGCAGACAGGGTAAAAGCCCTGGGAAACTTAAAATATGATGCGGTGCTCCCTGATACTGTTGGCTGGGAACAGGAACAGCGTCCTACTTCTTTTTACCGCAAACAATTCGGTATATCACCGGAAAAGGTTGTCTGGATCGCCGGCTCCACCCATACAGGGGAAGAGGTGGCAATCATGTCCGCTTACAAACGCCTCTCCCTGCTCTTCCCGGACCTCTTTCTCGTGGTAGCGCCGCGCAGGGTTGAAAGGGGTCGGGAAATAAAAGAAATTGCCGACAGCCTTGGACTTACGGTACGGCAGAGAACCGCACCTCTTCAGGACGAAGAATTTCCCGGCGCCCCCTTACTTATTCTTGACACCATGGGTGAACTCTCACGCATGTACAGCTTCTGTGATATCGCTTTTATCGGCGGCAGCCTGGTCCCGGACGGAGGCCATAATCCCCTTGAACCTGCAGCCTTCGGCAAACCGATTCTTTTCGGGCCTTATATGGATGACTTTACAGAAATTTCATCAGACCTGCTGGAAAGAAATGCTGCAATTGTCTGTCATGATGAAGATGATATTTTTGAAATAGTGAAACAACTGCTTGTCAACGCCCCGCTCAGGAAAGAGATGGGGGAAAAGGCCCAGGTCCTGGTCCTGCAGCACCGCGGTGTATCCAAGCGCCATCTTGAGATCATTCACTTCCTCATCGACGTAAAAAATTAAATCTTCCCTTAAACACCCGCCTTCGGATTAATTCCACTCTCTGTCCCTGTAGGAATACCTGTCGCGACGGGATCTCTTAGTCTCTTTTCTGTCCCTGTCACGTCTATCCCTGTCGCGATGCATAAATTTCAGGTCCTGAAAACGTTCAACTCCTATGGTTTCCCGCACATCCAAGAGCATTTCAAAACGAACCTTTGACAGTTCAGCCCTGGCCTGCTCAAGACTGTCGTAGCGCTCCATGATTTCCTGCTTATCCATATCCTTCGCACCGAGAAGTAAATCCAGCTCGAACCTGTGCTTCTCAATTTCACTTTTCAGGTTAATCATTTTGCGGCGGCTTTCGATATATTTTTCTTCCAGCACTTTCTCCTCTCTGTCAGTCAGTCCAAGCTCCTGTATTATCGATTTGTCACGCCACCACTTGCCATGCATCATCTCCTGAGCCAAAAGGTTTGCAGGCAGGAAGACAACAAGCAACAGCAATCCGATCCATGCATTTTTTCTTAACATCGTTTTATCCCTCCTTGAACAATACGTTACGATTGAAAATCATCCTGTATATCAGGTACCACAAACTGCAGGAAATCGTCGTCAAAACCTATTCCATTCTCCCCGGATATCTCATACATGTCATCAGACAGGGGGGATTCCACCATATCTGAGATCTCACGCATCAGGAATTCATCCTCCAGCAGACTTTCCTGGTTCTGCAGAGTGAGCAGATTGCCGGGAGCCATGGACTCCATACCCATAACAGAGAAGAATACGACCAAACCGACCATTGCTGTTGCCCCGAAAAAAGAAAGCCAGCCTGCATCATGACTGACCGGGGCCGGTTTTTCGCCTGGCAGTCTCACGGTTCCTGAAAATGGAGGTACAGACTGCCTGGCTTTCTGCCCGAACTCATGTAATTCGTCCCTGAACCGCTCTACCTTTCTTCTGCAATCCGGACATTCCCGAAGATGCTTCCGGTCATCTCCGGCAAGATCCTCCTCGTCAATAATTGCCCAGAGGACCTGTTCTTCCTGCAGGTGGACATACTTCTGTGCTTTCATGATACCGACTCCCTGTACTCCTTGAATAATTCGGAATGTCCCCTCACCTTGTTGAGTGCCCTGTAAAGATGTGTCTTGATTGTGCTCTCATTCTTGTCCAGAATGGCGGCAATTTCATTAATATTGCGATGATCCATAAAACGGAGTGTGAACACCTCTCGCTCCATGGCCGAAAGTTTATGCAGAATTGATTTCACCTGTTTCCAGAATCTTTTCTTCTCGATTCTATCGTTGTAGCTGTTGCTCATGTCATTCACCGTATTCATAAAATCCTGTTCCTCGGCTGTGCGTATCCGCAGCAGTGCCAGATATTTTCTCTTTCTGAGGAAATCGTTGCAGCGGTTAACCGCTATACTATAGAGCCAGGCCCGAAAGCGTAGCGGGTCGTGCAGGCTGTTCATTTTTCTGTAGGCCTGCTCAAAAACCTCCTGGGTCAGATCTTCAGCATCCATCTGTGAAAAAGTCCTGTAATAGGCCAGACGGTAGATATCCTCCTGAAAAATGCTCACCAGCTCCTGAAAGCTTACACGACTCCCGCCTCTGGCTTTTTCCACAAGAGCCGCTATTTTCTGGGACATGTTTTTATTATCTTCAGTTTTCATCCTGCTGTAACATCAACCGCATGTGAAGCGATCCCGGATATATGTTGCATCACCTATTGTTTTCAAGATCTTTAATTGCAATTATCATAGATATCATGTTTTACGCGGTAAATGTACATGCAAGTCTTTTATCATCGCTTTTATCATCAAATATGAAGTGTCACTGAAAACTGTTTGCTGTTTGTCTGCCTCTGCTTTTTAGAGTATAAGACGGAGCACTGTATTTAAAAGTTTACATGATTCCTGTGTGAGAAGAATGTAAGGTTCAGAATAACGAATAAGGACAATAACTACAGGTTGAAGACTTGGTGCAGGGTATGGGTTACCTGGTACCAGGCTATAAACTAAACCTGGAACCTGGCGCCCGGAAACGATAACCCAGAATTTATAACCGGGCTTTTTTTAGCTCATAGCTGACTGCTGAATTTCGGATGCTATTAAAAACCATGGCAAAAAAAACCGATAAAAGATTGGAGCGTCTCTTCTTTTTTGGCAGACCACTCTCTCCCTTCTATGCCTTTCTCATGGCCAGCCGCAGCAATCTATACCGGAAGGGCCTCTTACCGCGGACCAAACTCGAAGTCCCGGTGATAAGCGTCGGCAACCTTGTATTGGGAGGTACTGGCAAAACCCCCCTGGTGCATTACATCGCCAAACTTCTCCAACAGCTCAAAAGAAAACCTGCCATACTGAGTCGCGGCTATAAAGGGACCGCCGCTGCTGCAGTTAATGTTGTGTCAACCCCCACGAACATTTTGCTGGATGCTGCAGAAGCAGGCGATGAGCCACGCCTGCTTGCCGAGAAACTCCCAGGTATACCTGTGCTTACAGGCAAAAAACGTCTCACCTCAGGCCGTTTTGCCATAGACACCTTCGGGGCAGATGCACTCATCCTTGATGACGGATTCCAGCATTTGGCCTTGAAAAGGGATGTGGACCTGGTGCTGTTCAATGCCCAGAAAGGTTTAGGCAACGGCCGCGTGCTGCCTGGAGGTGACCTGCGAGAGCCTCTTTCCGCCTTAAAAAGGGCCGATGCATTTATCATCAGCAACAGTGATTCGTCACTGGACCGGAAGTCACATGATTTTATCAGGAACTTGAAAACATTATACCCTGAAAAACCTGTATTTACCGGCATCTATCAGCCTGAAAAGATGTTTTTCAGTCTACACAATGAAAAAAATGACTCCATATCACGATTCAATGCCGGCAATATGCCGTTATACGGTTTCTGCGGTATTGCCAGGCCTGACTCTTTCAAAAAAACCCTGCAAACAAGCGGTCTGAAGCTTACAGGATTCCACGCCTATGAAGACCACCATGCCTATTCAGCTGCAAACATACAATCACTCGTTGATAATGCAAAAAAGTCAGGGGCCGCCGGCCTGGTAACCACAGAAAAGGACGAGGTAAAACTGCGCATCATATTTCCCCAGGAAATCCCTCTCCTGGTCCTGCCAGTTCAATTGTGCTTCGGTGAAGATTTTGACCGGTTCCTTTTAAGCCGCCTGCAAATCGCCTGAAATTGCGATAGAGGGTTGAGGCTGATTTCTTGAACCAGAGGCATTACAGCCGGCCAGCAAAAATCACTTTCGGCTCTAGATTTATTTATGCGTCATTTAACGCAGCCGGACGGTGAAGCTTCATGTAAAAAAACAGTATAAAAAACACAACACTTTCTCCTGACCGTGTTCTTTTTGACACACAAAGTCCATCTTTTTTTTAGCTCTGTTATTGAATGAATAAACAATTCATCTATATGAAATTATTTAATTTTTTTTACTTTTTTCCTTATTATAGCAAAATAATTCTAAATGGTATGATTTTTGCTAAACCTACAGAATAATCCACTTGTGATTATTGTATCTGCATAACGAATTTAAACTGTTATTATTAAGGATATATAATGAAAACTTTTTCACAAATAAGCCCTTACCAGAACACAATCAGGAAAGCGGTGCACAGCAGCGGCATTGGTCTGCATTCCGGGAAGCGGATAAACATGACCCTCAGTCCTGCAGGAGCAAATACCGGTATCCGCTTTGTTCGTAAGGACCTTGGCACCAATAATCTCATACCGGCCTTCATGAACCGTGTTGTTGACACTACCATGGCAACGACAATCTCTGAAGGCAGTGCTTCCATTGCCACGACTGAACATCTACTTGCTGCAATCAACGGGCTTTCCCTTGATAATCTGATCATTGAAGTGGATGGCCCTGAAGTGCCCATTATGGATGGCAGTTCAGCGCCCTTTGTTGATCTGCTTCTCGAAGCCGGCATCCGGCAGCAGAAAAGTTATAGAAGGCTAGTAAAGATATCACGGGAAATCTCTTTCCGCGACGGCGACCGGCATATCAGCATTTATCCTTATGACGGCTTTAAGGTTACTGCCGAGATCAATTTCAAGCATGACACGATCAAACGCCAGGTATATTCTCTAGTTGTTTCTCCCCGGAAGTTTGTTGCAGAAATATCCAGGGCAAGGACCTTCGGCTTTCTGGAAGATGTCAAAAAGCTCCAGGAAAACGGCCTGGCCCTTGGCGCCTCTCTCGATAATGCAGTCGCCATGGATCAAAACAGCGTTTTAAATAAGGAAGGCTTACGCTACGACAACGAATTCGTACGGCATAAAATAGTTGATATTATCGGCGACATGACGCTTCTGGGGTGCCCTGTACTTGGCCATATCGTGGCATACAAGTCAGGACACAGTCAGCACCTCAAGCTCATGGAAACAATTGCTGCTACACCTGAAGCCTGGGAGTTTGTTGAACTGAAGAAAGACGGCCAGCTTTCAGTACTGAACAAGGTTGTCTCGAGGACAAGGGCTGCAGGCAACCGTCTCCTACCGATCCTGGCTCCGGTTGCCCACAAGAGGCCTGTTTCCGCTCGCTAAATTCCTGCGCGCCTTAAACTCCCCATACTTCTCTAGCATAATCTTAAGCCTGTTGGTCACTAAAGAACCAACAGGCTTTTTTCATGTGAACATGATGCAACCGCAAGAAGTCCTGCAATCATCACCAGGGCGTGACCAGATTGGCTGGTTGCATGTGTAATACCTGTTTAGGGAGTTTCCTGTCGATAATCCTGTTGTAAAAAAAGCAGCAATAAGAAAGAATACCTGTTATCAGTCTTTGTGATTGTTTTAAAGTTTTTCTAATGGAGATTAATTATGGCGATGCGTGGCAAATTAGGCTTTATAGGCGGAGGCAGAATGGGTGAAGCCATGATCCAGGGAATTCTCAAATCAGGCATCATCGCTGCTCATGACATTCTGGTAACTGACCCTGTTGCAGAAAGAAGATCGTATCTTACAGAAACTTACGGGGTTGATACCTTTGACAGCAGTGAAGACAGACATATCTGGTCTCATTGCGCCACTGTCGTTCTGGCAGTCAAACCGCAGATAATGAAGGATGTACTCCAGGGAGCTAAAGACAAGATTAACGATTCGCACCTGCTCATATCCATTGCAGCAGGCATACAGTCCTCTTTTATTGATACAAACCTCTCCGGCAGCAACTGTAGAATCATCCGGGTCATGCCCAACACTCCGGCTCTGGTCCTGGAGGCGGCATCTGCTTTGAGTCAAGGTCCAAGAGCAACCAAGGAAGACATGGACACCGCAGTAACTATTTTCAACTCCATCGGCAAAAGCGTTATTCTCGATGAAAAATATTTTGATGCTGTAACTGGTTTGAGCGGCAGCGGACCTGCTTATGTCTTCACTTTTATTGAAGCCTTAATAGATGCGGGCTTAAAAGTCGGATTAAACAGGTCTGATGCGGAACTTCTCGTACTGCAGACTGTTTTGGGTTCTGTTAAACTTGCCATGCACAGCAAAGAGCATCCGGCCCAACTGCGGGCCATGGTGACTTCGCCCGGGGGGACTACTATTGCCGGACTGCATGAACTTGAAGCCGCTGGCTTCAGCGGCATCATCATGGATGCGGTTGAAGCGGCAACTGAAAGATCCAAAGAGCTGGGAAAATGAAAATCCGAAAAGCTGGTATCATCTTAAAAAAAGGCTTTAAAAAACCTCGCAAGATAGGCGATGAGATCATAAGCTGGCTTGCAGACAAAGGGGTTGAAACTGTCGTTGACCAGGTCAGCAAAGATCTTGATATCCTTATTATATTAGGTGGTGACGGCACCCTGCTGCATATAGCTGACAAGGCCAGCAGGTATGAGATACCTGTCATGGGCATTAACCTCGGCGGCCTCGGGTTTCTAACTGCAGTATCAGCCAAGGAGCGCTTTGAGGCCCTGGAATTACTCCTTCAGGGAAAAATGACGGTAGAAAAGAGGATGCTCCTGAAAACCAGGCTGCTTGCCGGACATGACGGCGATTCCTCCACAGGGGCCTACCTTTATGCCCTAAATGATGTGGTGATCAGCAAGGGAGATGTCGACCAGATTGTGAAACTCAAGACCTGGTCCGACCGGGAATTTATTACAACCTACAGAGCCGATGGCATTATATTTTCTACTCCGACGGGCTCCACTGCATACAACCTGTCATCCGGCGGTCCTATCGTGCAGCCGGGACTACCCTGTATCCTTGTCACCCCTATCTGTCCATTCATGCTGGAAAGCAGACCGGTCCTGCTCTCACCGGATGTAACTCTTGTAACGCAACTGGAAGGAAAGGCACACAACGTCAAAGTTATCGTTGATGGGCGCTTCACCTGGAAAATGGAGAAAGATTCAAGGCTTGAAGTAAAAACCTCCAGCAAACCCCTGCACCTCATCAGCATGCCCCAAAAAGGCTATTTCGAGATTCTGCGCAACAAGCTGAACTGGGGCGGTACCGGAAATAAGACACTGAAGCTGCCGAAGTGAAAAACGTGACTACAGTTACGAGTGAGCTAACGTTACAAGTTGCTGGGTTTTAAGAGGCGGATGCAGAGGAATCAATGAAATTTAAATTGGTTTTTTAATCTTCCAGCTTTCTCTTTTTCACTTGGACCCTTGAATCCTCGAGAAGACCTCACTCTATGTAGCCATGCCGTTTTTTACAACTTCAGGCACTCAAGGCACTTTAGCGCACTTTAGGCACTTAGCTTTTACTTCTTCTGCAAGCCGAACTTCTTCATTTTATATTGCAGCAGGCTCTTGGTAATCCCAAGGTTTTCCGCCGCCCGTGCCTGGACAAAACCCGCATCCTCGAGGGCACGTTTCACCATTTGCTCCTCCACACCGTTTAACACTTCAGGCAGGGGAAGATTTGCTGGTATGAATTTTTCGAAATCCACATCCGGAGACCAGTTCGCTTCCTTTTTACCACCGGTTACATCAGGATGTACATCTTCTATCTGGATAACATCTCCACTGCAGAGAATAGCAGCCCGTTCTATGGTGTTTTCAAGCTCGCGCACATTCCCCTCCCAGGGGAGACCAACCAGGTAGCGTAATGCTTCCCCGGAGATTCTCAAGTCCGGTTTTTTCAGCATCTTGGCGAACTTGTTGATAAAATGATCCGTAAGCATGGGAATATCATCTGCTCTTTCCCGCAGGGGTGGCAGATGAATATGGAGTACATTCAACCGGTAATAAAGGTCTTCACGAAAACGTCCTTCATCCACTTCATCCTTCAATTCCCTGTTTGTGGCGGTAATGATGCGAACATCGACACTGATGGAATGTGTGCCGCCAACTCTTTCAAAGCTTCGTTCCTGCAGTACTCTCAGAAGTTTTGCCTGCAGAGGAAGCGGGATATCAGCAATTTCATCGAGAAATAATGTCCCTGAATCAGCAAGCTCAAACCTGCCCTTGCGCATGGAGACGGCTCCGGTAAAGGCTCCTCTTTCATGTCCGAACAACTCACTTTCAAGCAGGGTTTCCGGCAGGGCGGCACAGTTGACAGAAATAAAAGGTGAATTCTCCCTGGTGCTGTTAATATGAATTGCCCGGGCAACCAGTTCTTTGCCGGTTCCGCTTTCACCGGTGATCAGGACTGATGCCGGGGTAGGTGCGACCTTTTCAATCAATTGGTAAATCTCCCTCATCCTGGCATTTTTGCCCACAATACTGGAGAACCCATACCTGACCCTTGCCTCATCACGCAGCCGCAGATTTTCACGCAGCAGCGAATAATGCTCAATAGCCTTTCTGATATTCAACAGCAGTTCCTCGTTGTTGAATGGCTTGGCAAGATAATTATAAGCCCCTGCCTTCATGGCAACTACGGCTTTTTCCACTTCACCGAAGGCTGTGATCATGATGACAGGCAGATCTTTATTGTATGATTTAACAGACCGCAAAAGCTCCAAACCATCCATACCGGGCATGCGCATGTCAGTTATTACCAGATCCAGATCGTTATCCTCCACGATCTTCAACCCTTCTGCCCCTCTCTGGGCGGTAATGACCTCGAAGCCTTCCTCTTTAAGAAGCTCGGAGAGTACGATCAGGTAATTTGGTTCATCATCTACAACCAGTATGGTATTCATTCCTCTGTCATCCTTGAATTTTAGAATCCCTGCAATATGATTATAATATGGCTGAGTGCTGCGGTATTTTTTATTTCCCCGGCATTGTATTCATTGCCCTGACAATATCATATGGAATATGGGTCTTATGCAGCCATTCGCCAGTATTATGACCCGACCGCTCCATGCCGTGAAAATCGCTGCCTCCAGTAATAAGAAGGCCCATTTCATCTGTCATCTTCAATAGGGCTTTAACTGCTTTTGGACTATGAGACGGATAATATACCTCAACACCCTCAAGCCCGACCTTGCAGAGATCTTTAAGCAATCGTGGTATTGCACGTAATGAGGGGTCAAGGCTCGCTGGATGGGCCAATACCGCTATCCCGCCCGCTTCCCGTATCATGGCAATGGCATCGTGGGCAGAAAACCTGAATCTCTCGGCATACGCCGCTGCCCCCCTGCGAAGATACTGCCTGAATGCCAGGTCAATTGTTTTTGCCGCTCCCTTATCAACAAGCAACCGGGCAATATGCGGACGACCGGTCTGGCCATACTCCGAATACTGCAGCAGTTCGCTGAGATCAACCCTGATGCCAAGTTTGTTGAGATTTTCAATGATCCTGGCATTCCTGGATTCTCTCCCATCCTGCAGCATCTGCAACCGGCTGTTGAACCGTTTGTCCTCATGCTTGAACCTGTATCCAAGTATATGCATTGAGGTGTCACCATGCCAAGAGCTTATTTCAATGCCGGTGATCAGTTCAATTCCTTTTCCTCTCCCCCTTTGTATGGCCTCATCGGTGCCGGCTGCCGTGTCATGATCTGTTATGGCAATCGCTCTCAAATTTTGCGATTCGGCAAGATCTACAACTTCCGCCGGCGTGAACATTCCGTCCGAAAAGGTCGAATGGATATGCAGGTCAATTACCGAAGATAAAAGCATGCGCCACTATATCCAAATTCTGTCAAAAATACATCATAAAGGTTCTAACACCCCGGATTCAGGCGCAATAATTGCATAACACCAATACGAGGCATGAAAATTAGTACTTGGCTGTGATATCAGCTCTCATTTTCTTGAACGTAACCAGTTAAGATAAAATCGGCGCAATGAGTCTAAAACACTACGATCTAACCAATACCAGATCTCACGGCGAAACGTATGCTGAGATCGTAAAAACTTTGACACTGGTAGATCCGGATTTCGATACTTTTCACCTCAATAAGGTCTATTCTGACATTATTTGTCTATTTAACGGGGATTATCCTGGCTACCGCGCCAGCAACACAAAATATCATAACCTGGAGCACACATGCGGAGTCACCCTTGCAACAGCGAGGTTAATTCATGGCCTCCATGTCCAGGGGCTTACACTTTCTTCCCGGGTCATTGAACTTGGGCTTATTGGCGCCCTGTTCCACGACACAGGTTTGATCCAGACTCAAAAAGAACAGGGAGGCACAGGTGCCCAGTATACCATCGGCCACGAAGAGCGCTCCATTCGACTCATGACAAAACACCTTGCATCGAATGGTTTCTCCTCTGAAGATATTAACGATTGCCGTCATATTATCATGTGCACAATCCTTACATTGCCCGTGGCGGAGATACCCTTCAGATCAGATGCTATCAGGACAATGGGCAGAATTCTCGGTTCAGCCGATCTGATTGCTCAGATGGCTGACAGGAAATACCTGGAAAAACTCCCCCTGCTTTTCCAGGAATTTCAAGAGGCCAAAATGCCCGGCTTTGAAACACCCCTTGAACTTTTCCAAAATACTGGAGAGTTCTATCATTCAGTGGTAAGAAGGCGGCTGACAGAGGAAATGGGAAACGTATCGTCTGCTGCCCTATTTCATTTCAGGGAACGCTGGAATATAAATCGCGACCTGTATACAGAAGCAATCTCGAATAATATCACATATATGAAGAAGATCAGCGAAGACTGTGCTGAAAGTTTTGACTGTTTATTAACAAAAGTTCGCCGAAAAAACTGATTTTCTACCTGCAGAAAGATATACTCTACCTCTTCCTCGGGCTCGACTTGCTGCATGTCTTGCAAAAAACCGGGAACAACTCAAGAAGTTAACTTTTATTACCTTTACTCTTAGTCCCGACCTCTTCCATGACCCAGACAATCTGGGATTTATTAATGATAATGGCAGCGTCTTTTGTATCACCCAAGGAGGCATTGTACATGATGAGGAACTTATTCTGCCCCTTAATGAGAAGATCGCTTACCCTGTCCATTGGCAACGACTCACTGTTTAGGTTAATATTCCCGCGAATAATGGAACCGTCAATGGTCTTTACCATTACCTGCCTGTTTTCCTTGCTGACATAGGTGTTAAAACCGTCAAAATCATTGGAGTCATCGTCAAATTCCATCTCATTCACATCCCATTCCTCCCCACTTGCTAACTCCTGCATAATGCCTCTCCCGCCAATGCATTAAATTATTCATCTTTTTTAAGACCGCTTACTTTAACCGAATGCTGTCCCTCAACTGCGACAAGTTCAGCCACAAAACTTCCAACTATTGCCTTGCTCTTCATCTGCACAAGCAACCTGTGCTCATCATTTGTTACCCAAAGCTTTATCTTCGACTTCTGTTTTTTTGCAAAAACGCCTTCTACATCCTGCAGGTCAGGCTCAAGCACCAAAGTCTCAAAGCTACCTGCAGGGACTTTAATTGTTTCCCTGCCTATTACCCGTAAAATGCCCATCAGGTTTTTTTCGCCGTCTGTCACCGGGTGCTCAAATTCATTCAATGCCTGGATATCAAGCAATCTCGAATAATAAAAAACCGACAGCGGGTCAAAGCTGCCCGGCATCAGGCTTATAATCTTTGGCTCATTATCAAGATTGATATATGTCGATTCATTTTTTTCCCAGTCAAAGTCGACCCTGATATTCCTCCTTGTCTTGCCCTCCTTCTGATCCTTTTTGTAATATAATGAATGATTCATGTCCGCATCAGCATAAGAATCGATGCGGTCTCTGACCTTGAAGAAAATATCAATAAATGAGTTTGAGCGGGCGGTCATGACAAAATGGTATGCTTCAACCCCTTGTATTTCTTCCATGTCATGGACTTCAAGGGTGGCCGTCCCTGCGGATATTGCTCCGTATTTCAAAACATAATGCAGCTTTTCTCCCGGCTGGAACGGGCGCTGCTCTTCTGCTATAGCGGGGTTGAACAAGGCGGATATATTCACCACAGTCAGAAATATAAATATGATGCCCACTAAACGTTGCATAATTCTCTTTGCTTGCTTCCTTTTATCCGGCATTTACGTGCACTATGGCAACAACCACTTTGCATAATGCCATTGCAGCATGAGCGTTTTTCAGAAATCCCTGCATGAATAAACAAACGGCTGTCTGAAAGCTTTTTTTTCAATGATATATATATAACCTACTATTATATGGGTTTACCAGTTATCTCAACAAATAAATATCTTTTTTTCAAACTGGACTGTAGATGGTTTTATTTGTTATGATTTAATTTAATATATAGTTATTATATTGTTTTATTATTTGGATCTTAACCTGGTGTCAAAAAATATTTCAAAAAGGCAAAATCAGTTATGCACCATGACAAGAGGCAGGTCAAAAGAGTACACCTGATATATTACTTAAGGATTTTTGACAGCGATTCGGGAGCAAACGTCGGTCACCTGGTAGATATTACCACTCAGGGTCTCATGATGATCAGCGAAGAACCTGTTCCTCCAGGAAAGGACTTCTCTTTCAGAATGCAGTTACCTGACACCATTACCGGCCGTGAGGAAATTCAGTTCAATGCCCACAGTCTCTGGTGCAAGAAAGATTTTAATCCTGATTTTTATGTTTCCGGGTACCAGATCAATGAAATAAGCCTCCAGGAAGTCAAAACCATTACAGCTCTGATCAACGCCTACGGCTTTAAAAGCATGTGAGGCGTTTATGGCAAATAAAGATAATACATGCACGTTGCAGATCGATTATCCATGCCAGTGGCTTTATAAAGTCATCGGTTCTGACCGGGAAAAATTGCGCCAGGCTTTGTTGGAAATAGTCAGTGGTGACTCCTGCACAATTTCACCTTCCAATAGCAGCCGTACCGGGAAATACCACTGCCTCAACTTCGAAGTAACAGTCAAGAGTGAAAAACAGCGCAATTCCATTTATTTGGCAATAAAATCTCATCCACATGTCAAGATAGTTTTATAAATGAGCTAACGTTACAAGTGGCTAAAGTCGGGCGTCCGCCTTCAACATTCAGTGGTCAGGAAGATTTCGAGGATTCAAGGATTGTCGTCAGTTTCGTATGACGACAATCCTTGAATTCTTCCTTTCTCTTTTTTTCTTAAACAACTTGACTAAATCGCCAAAAAAATACAAAAATATACATACACATATTGCAGGAACATTGTTTATCAATCGGCAGTTTCATTCTTTTTTGCAAAAGAGGTACTCCTATGGATGCTGTATCATTGATTCCGGCACCGGACGCTTTGCAGGTTCACTGGTTCTGGTTGCATCTGCTGCTCACCTTCACCACCTTTCTCCATTTCGTTGCAATGAACATCATGCTGGGCGCCGGCTTAATCGCTTTCTCATCGCCTTTCTGGCGCGGCAGCGACGTTTTACCCTTAAACGCACACATTGCCAAGAGTCTGCCCTATACCATAGCCTTTACCATTAATCTTGGGGTTGCGCCCCTGCTCTTCCTGCAGGTACTGTATGGCCAGTTCCTTTACACCAGCTCCATACTCATGGCGGTTTACTGGCTGTCAATCGTCGGCCTGCTTATAGTCAGCTACTATGCCGCCTATGTATATCGCCTAATTGATATAAAGGGCGGCATGGACCGGTTGTATATTGGGGCTGCGGTACTGCTGCTCTTGTGCGTCTCCTTTCTTTTCAGCAACAATGTGTCTATCATGCAGATGCCGGAAATCTGGACCAGGTATTTCTCTGACCGTACCGGCTGGCTGCTTAACTTCAGCGATCCGGCGCTCATTCCTCGCTATCTGCATTTTATTGCCTCGGCTGCTGCGATCGGAGGCCTGGCAATAGCTCTCTACTTTGAAATACGCAAACGTCGAGGTGCTACAGACGGCGACGAGTGGATCAAGCTCGGCTGCAAATGGTTTACTGTTGCCACCATTATCAACTTCGGCTTCGGCTTCTGGTTTCTCGGCGCACTGCCGGAGACCGCCTATAATCCAGGCACGCTGGGCGGCAAGATTTTCTTTATCTTCATTATTGGCTCGGTTGCCACCATTATTCCTTCAGTGGCCGCAGCCCAGACCGGCAGGATCATCCCGGCTACAGTCTGGGCCCTCGTGACGGTCCTGCTCATGACTCTGGCCCGTGACATTTTAAGGCTGACCTACCTAAAACCCTATTTCAATCTTTCAGAACTACCGTACGTCCCGCAGTATTCGCCCTTTATAATCTTTCTGCTGGCCTTTGTCGGGGGAGGTTTTATCGTCGGCTGGATGCTCAGAACAGTCTGGAATGCCAAGGAGGTTGCGTAATGAATTATCCTGTCTGGCAGCTTGAGTTCTTAGGCGGCGGCTTCCTGATTGCCGTAATCGCCATTATCCATGTGTATATTGCCCAATTTGCCGTGGGCGGCGGCCTTTTCCTTGTACTGACAGAACATTTAGCCCGCCGTAAAAACGACCCGAACATTCTTGATTATGTCAGGAAACATACACGATTCTTTATGCTCCTTACCCTGGTGTTTGGAGCACTGACCGGTGTAGGCATCTGGTTCACCATCTCGCTCTTAAACCCCTCTGCAACCTCGGTTCTCATCCACACCTTTGTCTTTGCCTGGGGTACGGAATGGACCTTTTTTGTGATTGAGATAGTCTCCATCTTTATTTACTATTATACCTTTACCACTCTCTCTCAACGAAACCACCTGATCATCGGCTGGATCTATTTCGGCGCTGCCTGGATGTCGCTCTTTGTGATCAACGGCATCATTGACTTTATGCTCACCCCCGGCGCCTGGGTTGAAAACAATAATTTCTGGTCCGGCTTTTTTAACCCAACCTTCTGGCCGGCCCTTTTTTTCCGCACCTTTTTCTCCATAATGATCGCCGGCCTCTTCGGTTTTCTGACCGCATCCTTTATAAAAGATAAGGAACTGCGAACGACCATGCTGCGATACTGCGCCAAGTGGCTCCTGGTTCCCTTTGTGCTCTTTCTCGCATCTTCCTGGTGGTACAGGGCTTCCCTGCCGCCGCATATCGATCAGATCATCTTCCAGAAAATGCCGCAGCTGCGCAATGCTATCACAATCTTTCTCGCCTGCTCCCCCCTGCTTATACTGGGGGGCCTGATCATGGCCATCAGAATGCCTTCAGGTCTCAGCCGCACCATGGCCGCTGTCATGCTGGTCATCGGCCTCATGAACTTCGGGGCCTTTGAATTTCTGCGCGAAGGGGGGAGACGACCCTACATCATCTATGATTACATGTATTCAAATGCCATTCTGAAAAAAGATATGGACCAGGTCGCAGAGGCCGGGGTACTTAACCAGGCCAAATGGGTCGAACACCGGCGGGTTACACCGTACAATATAAATGCAGCCGGCAAGGAACTTTTTAACGTACTCTGCCTGTCATGCCACTCTGTCGGCGGCCCCTTAAATGATATTCGCCAGCAGGTGCGCAGAAGTTCGCCCGAGGAATTGAACCTCATCTTTACCACCATGGGAAATGAACGGCCGTACATGCCTCCTTTTGCAGGGAATAACTTTGAGAAGCATGTTCTTATAAACTATCTGAACACAATAATACGTAAATAATTGTGCTGAACGCAATTAAGAATAAATGCTCGTCACATGCCGTCTAGCGCACCCTGTTATGCCTCCTTATCATCAGTCTTGCTGCCGGGGGGTCGGTCTTAAACCCACCCACTGCCTTCAAGAAGACAAATGGCTGAAAGCTAGATATTTTGCGTTTTGAATTTTGATTTTTGAGTTTTTGCCTGTCTGCCATCAGCATACTGCCAATTTTTTCTTTTCTTTTTTGCCCCCTGTATATTGCAACAACATTTCCATTTGCCGCCCTCTATTGCATAACACTTGTAAATTTTCCCGCAGGAAGCTAGATTATCCCCTGCTTATTCATTGAACATTTCAGATTGACTTTATTGTTTGTACAATAGTGCAGGGAGCAGGTTAGACCAATATGTTGAACTCAAGCCAAGAGCAATCACTATTTCAACCGGATGAGAAATTGATTGAATGGATGCGCGATATACGCCGTACCATCCACCAGCATCCTGAACTTGCAAATGAAGAACACTACACCCAGCGCTATATATGTGAGAAACTGAAAGAACTGGGCATCCCATTCCGCACCGAAGGTTTGCATACCGGGATTGTCGCAACTTTGGGGACTTCTGCTTCTCAAGATCCGGACACCCATTGCGTTGCCCTGCGTGCAGACCTGGACGCCCTGCCGGTAGATGAAAAAACAGGCCTTGCCTTTGCTTCAAAACTCCCCGGCCTCATGCATGCCTGCGGCCATGACGGCCATGTGGCCATGCTGCTTGGGGCAGCTGCAATGCTGCAGCATGTTGAAGTTCCCGGCAGGGTTATACTTCTGTTTCAGCCTGCGGAAGAATCCGGGGAAGGTGCCCTGGCCATGATTGAAGATGGTGCTTTTACAGGTATCCAGGCCATATATGCCGGGCATATAGACCGCCATTTCAAAGTTGGCCAGATTGCAGCAGAGCCCGGCCTGATCTGTGCTTATACTGATAAATTTGAGATCAGGGTCTGCGGCCGCGGCGGTCATGCCGCCCGCCCCCATGAAACCATTGACGCTATCGTTGTGGCCAGCCTTCTCGTCATGAGCATCCAGACCCTTGTTTCCAGGGAAATAAACCCTTCCTATCCTACTGTTGTAAGCGTCGGCCGTTTCAGCGGCGGTTCCGCCTACAATGTCATTGCAGAGGAGGCTGTGCTTGAAGGTACCATCCGTGCCACCCATCCTGAGATAAGGGCCCAGATCATTGATGGACTGCAGCGCATGGTCAGGGCCATGGACGGTTTGTATAATGCCAAGACAACCATCCATTTTCGCGACGGACTGCCACCTGTCATCAATCATCCTGTTGCAGCCAGATTGGCCCGCAAGGCTGCGAAGAAAATCGTGGGGCAGGAAGGTGTGGTCAAGCAGCGCCACCCGAGCCTCGGCGGCGAGGACTTTGCCTACTTTCTGCAAAAAGTTCCCGGCTGCCTTGTACGCTTCGGTGCCGGACATCCTGAACTGCCGAACATCCCGGCCCACAGCCCCTATTTTGATTTTGACGAAGGGGTGTTGCCTATCGGAGCCGCCTTTCTTGCCCAGGTTGCCTGGCAAACCCTTCAGCAGAAAGATATTTTCACAACTCCCGGCACCAGTTATTCCCCTTTCCTGAACCAGCCGGATCCGCTCAGCAAAGAAGGGAAAAAATGATGCAGGAAAAGACAATTGAATTTAAGACCAGCAACCCCTTTTCCCTTGGAGTCGAGATAGAGCTTCAGGTCCTTGATCAGGATAGCCTGAATCTGGTTCCTAAGGCTCCAGACATATTAACTATGGTACCGAGCGGTCTTGAAGAGCGGATCAAACCTGAATTTATCCGTTCCATGCTGGAAGTCAATACTGAAGTATGCGCCAACATGGATGAGATCAAGCAGAGTTTGAGGTATCTTATCAAAGAGACTGAAAAACTTGCTTATAAAAACAACTGCCTTCTATTTGCCTCGAGCCTGCACCCCTTTGCCCGGCACAGTGATCAGGTGCTTTCCGACCACCCCCGCTACACCCGCATCATGAATGACCTGCAGCTTGTCGGCAGAAGGTTTATAACCCAGGGACTGCACGTGCATGTAGGCATGAGTGATTACGAAGCTGCTATAAGGGTATGTGACAGTATCCGCCTTTTTCTGCCCATATTGCTCGCACTTACCTGTTCATCTCCATATTACGAAGGAATTGACACCGGGCTTCATTCATACAGGGCTAAACTCTTCGAGGCCCTGCCCCTGGCAGGCATGCCCGACCAGTTGGAAAGCTGGGATAATTACCTGGAAATGGTCAAATTACTTACAAATACAGGAATAATTACCGGCGTACGTGATCTCTGGTGGGATGTGCGTCCGCATCCTGATTTCGGAACCATAGAAATCCGCATCTGCGACCTGCCCTCCAGGTTTAGCGAGATCCTTGCCATTGTTGCTCTTATCCAGGGACTGGTGGTGGAAATGACCGGATCCGACAAACATCTGAACCCGAACATGCAGGTGCTGAAAAGTAATAAGTGGCAGGCAGCCAGGTATGGCCTGGCGGGGACATTCGTCTATCCCCTGCTCCAGAAGAAGATATCCATGGAAGAGGCTGCCGGTGAAATATTTGCCAAGGCCGCGCCGGCCATGGAAAAACTGGGCACAAGCCACTACCTGGCAGATCTGCGGCAAATTATAGAATCAGGCACCAGTGCCGACCATCAACGTAAAATATTCTCAGAAAACGGGGATTTCCCTGCATTAATCAAAGAACTGCACCCAAAATTCTGGCTATGAAAAAACTTGCCAAAGCAATAGTTGCCACCGGGCATCCTCTTGTGAGCGGTGCTGCAGTAGAAATACTGCACAAAGGCGGTAACGCTTTTGATGCTGCTGTCGGCGCAGGTTTTGCCGGTGCGGTTGCGGAACAGACCCTTACCAGCCTTGGCGGCGGCGGCTTCTTACTGGCACGGACACATCTGGGAGAGGAAATTCTGTTTGATTTTTTCACAGACACACCCGGCAGAGGCCTGGACGACTGTGATCTTGAGCCCCATTTTTTTCCGGTGACCATTCATTTCCCCGGCTCTGACCAGGATTTTAACATCGGCCTCGGATCTGTGGCAGTGCCCGGCAATCTCAAGGGTTTTCTCCATGTCCATAAACGTCTCGGGAGACTGGATCTTGAGGAAATCCTGGAGCCGGCGATCCATTTGGCCAGGGATGGCCTGGAGCTTAATGACCGGCAGGGTTATTTTTTAAATCTTTTAGAACCTATCGTGACCCATTCTCCTGTTGGAAGAAAGCTCTATACCATTAACGGCAGCTGTGCCAAGCAGGGTGATCACATTACAAACCCTGAGATTGCTGACTTTTTGTCACAGCTGCCCAATGATTGCGGCCAAAGCTTTTACAGGGGAAAAATTGCACAGACAATTGACGCCGACATGCGCAGAGGCAAGGGTCTGCTTACTGCGCAAGATCTTGCCGCTTACAAGGTCATTGAACGCACCCCGCTTGCCATTGGTTACCGCGATTACACCTTTCTGAGCAATCCTCCTCCCTCCATGGGAGGCTCGCTTATCGGTCTTGCCCTGTCGCTTCTTGAGACCCAGGACATGTCAAATATCAAGTTCCATTCCGCGGCCCATGTTCTGCAAACAGCAAAACTGATGGCTGAGGTTGAAGAACTGCGTGAGAAAGGCATCAATGCTGCCTCCCTGCAAAACTCGGGTTACAGGATTCGGCAGTTCTCGCGTGGCACAACCCATATCAGCATAGCCGATGCAGAAGGCAATGTCGCGAGCATGACCTGTTCAAACGGAGAAGGATCGGGGTACTTCGTGCCGGGCACAGGCATTATGCTCAACAATATGATGGGCGAGGATGACTTGCATCCGGAAGGATTTCACGCCAGCCCACCTGGTCAGCGCGTTTCATCCATGATGTCACCTTCCCTGCTTCTGAAAGATGATACGGTTGCAATGGTCATCGGCAGCGGCGGCAGCAAGCGTATTCGCACAGCGATCACTCAGGTGATAAGTGCAATAGTTGATTTAGGCATTCCAGCGCAACAGGCTGTCGAGGCACCCCGTATTCATTGGGACGGCACCATCATGCAGGTTGAACCCGGTCTGGACCGGAAAGCAATAGATGCGCTTAAAAAGCACTGGCCGGTTAATCTCTGGTCAACCATTGATGTATATTTCGGAGGTGTCCATACCGTTATCCCCAATATCGCGGGCGGAGGCGACCCGAGGCGGGGCGGTTCTGTAAGGGTTGTAGAGAATAAATTGTGAATTTTAGAATTTTTTTTTATTTCTTAATTAATTCAAAATTAAAAATTATTTAATACCATGGCTGCCTACATTGCACGACGGATCCTGCTTATGATCCCCACCCTTTTCGGGATTATGCTGGTGACCTTTATAGTGACCCAGTTTGTTCCGGGTGGGCCGGTCGAACGGTTGCTGGCAGAAATCGAGGGGCATTCAACAACAGGACTTTCCTCCGGCAAAGGAGAAGTCAGGACAATTGTCAAAAGTGACCTTTATCAGGGATCGCAGGGTCTGGATGAGGCGAGGCTTGAAAAACTGCGTGCCCTGTATGGTTTCGACAAGCCTCCTGCAGAACGTTTTCTGACCATGATGAAAAATTTTCTGGTCTTTGATTTCGGCACCAGCTACTACCATCATAGAAGCGTCGCAAGCCTTGTTGTTTCTAAATTGCCTGTTTCTATGTCCCTCGGACTCTGGACCTTTTTGATTGTCTATCTTACCTGTATCCCCCTGGGCATTTACAAGGCCAGGCATGACGGCTCCCGTTTTGATGTCGCTTCAAGCACGGTTATTCTTATCGGTTATGCTATCCCGGGATTTGTCCTTGCCATTTTACTCATAGTTCTCTTCGGCGGCGGCAGCTTCTGGAACATTTTCCCCCTGCGCGGACTGGTCTCAGATAACTGGTCTGAACTCAGCCTTATCAACAAAATTCTCGACTATCTCTGGCACATGGTGCTGCCAATCACTTCAAGCGCTGTCGGCTCCCTGGCAGTCATGACCCTGCTGACCAAGAATAGTTTTATTGAAGAAATTCGCAAACAGTACGTTATAACCGCCCGGGCAAAAGGCCTGAATGAAAACCAGGTGCTGTACAAGCATGTGTTCAGAAACGCAATTATACCCATCATCACCGGCTTTCCAGGATCATTTATCACCGCATTCTTTACCGGCAGCCTCCTAATTGAAACGATTTTTTCCCTGGACGGCATGGGGCTGCTGGCCTACGAGTCGGTCATGAACCGGGACTATCCGGTCGTTTTGGCAACCTTATACTTTTTTACTATCATAGGGCTCGTTTCCAGGCTTCTATCCGACTTAAGCTATGTGCTGGTTGACCCGCGCATTACCTTTGAGAGCGTTGACTAATGGTGCAAAAAGGCAAATCACGCCAGCGGTTAGGGATTCGACGCTGGAAACGGTTTAAGTCAAACAGGCGGGGCTATTACAGCCTGATTATTTTCACCGTGCTTTTTGTTGTCAGCCTTGGTGCTGAAATGATAAGTAATGACAAACCGTTTCTCATTTATTATGAGGACAGCCTGTATTTGCCCATCTTCAAAACTTACCCGGAAACTACCTTTGGCGGTGATTTTGAAACAGAGACAGATTACCGCGATTCCTATATACTTGATAAGATAGAAGCCGGAGACAATTTTGCTCTCTTCCCCCTTAACCATTTCAGTTATGACACCATCAACCTCGACCTGGACATGCCGGTACCCTCGCCTCCGACGGGTGATAATCTTCTCGGCACCGATGACCGGGGACGGGATGTTCTGGCCCGCCTGATTTACGGTTTCAGATTATCTGTGCTCTTTGGTTTTGCCCTGACAATCATAGGTACCACCGTCGGCATTCTGGCCGGTTCGGTACAGGGATATTTCGGCGGCAAAATCGATCTTTTCATGCAGCGCTTCATTGAAATATGGGGGGCCATGCCAGAATTATACCTGCTCATCATATTTGCCTCCATATTCAAACCCAGTGTCATGCTGCTGTTAATCCTGCTCTCAATCTTCGGCTGGATGGGTTTGTCAGACTATGTCCGGGCTGAATTCCTCAAAGGCAGGAACATGGATTATGTCACTGCTGCCAAGGCGCTGGGAGTTTCCAATGTGGTCATCATGTTCCGGCACCTCTTGCCTAATGGCATGACACCGGTCATCACCTTCCTGCCCTTCAGGCTTTCCGGTGCTATTCTTGCCTTGACCAGCCTTGATTTTCTCGGACTCGGCGTACCGCCTTCAACTCCCAGCCTCGGTGAACTATTGGCCCAGGGCAAAAGCAATATTGAGGCATGGTGGCTTTCATTGTCCACCTTTGCAGTACTTGTCGGGACCCTAATCCTGTTGATTTTTATCGGCGAGGCCCTGAGGGAAACCTTTGACCCGCGACAGCTGGTGAAAAGGAAGAAATGAAGAGTTAGAAGTTTAAAGATCAGAAGACTGAGTATTAAGGTGAAAAACTTTAGGTTCTAAAATGCTGCTGGACATAAAAAACCTATCATTAACCTTCCACACCGAAGATGGTGACAGCAAGGTACTGCACGACATCTCCTTTGGCGTGGAAAGTGGTCAAACAGTGGCCCTGGTCGGTGAATCAGGCTCCGGCAAGTCTGTTACAGCATTGTCCATTCTGCGCCTTTTAGAAACAACAGCCACTGTCACCGCCTCAGGAACAATCAATTTTTCCGGCCAGGACATTCTGACGCTTCCTGAATCCAAAATGCGTCATATACGTGGCAATCAGATTGCCATGATCTTCCAGGAACCGATGACTTCTTTAAATCCGGTCTATTCCATCGGCAACCAGTTGATAGAGCCATTGATGCTGCATCAGAAGCTCTCAAGTCAAGAGGCTCGAGCAAAGGCCATAGATCTGCTGGACCGGTGCGGAATTCCTGATCCCGAACAACGCCTGGCAAGCTTTCCACATCAGCTGTCAGGCGGCCAACGGCAGCGTGCCATGATTGCCATGGCTCTTGCCTGCAGACCGGCGCTACTCATTGCCGATGAACCAACAACAGCCCTTGATGTCACGATCCAGGCCCAGATCCTTGAACTGCTGGAGGATATCCAGAAAGAACTTAACATGGCAGTTCTGTTGATCACCCACGATCTTAACATGGTAAAAAAGATATCAGACCATGTGCATATCATGCACGACGGCAGAATTGTAGAAAACGGCCCGACCGCGACCATATTCACAAAACCACAGGACCCGTACACCATCCATCTGTTAGAAAGCGTTCCCAAAGGAGTGCCTGAACCTAAGACCGCCTTGAAGCAGCTTTTTAAAATCTCTGACCTGCAGTGTCATTTCCCCATTAAGGCAGGATTCTTCAAGCGCACCATTGGCAGGATCAAGGCTGTTGACGGGGTGAGCCTGACAATCCACGAGGGCACTACCTATGGCGTTGTGGGGGAATCCGGCTCCGGGAAAAGTACCCTTGGCATGTGTATTCTACGCCTGACAGACTGTCGGGGAAAAATCCTATACAATGGCGGGAAAGAGGACAGCCCCAAAGATCTTATCAGCCAATCCCGGTCGGCACTCAGACCCCTGCGCAGAGAACTGCAGGCTGTTTTCCAGGACCCCTTTTCCTCTCTTTCGCCGCGCTTGAATATTGAACAGATCATAAGCGAAGGGCTTAAAGTGCACAATATCGGCAAAGACAAAAAGGACCGGCGGCGCCTTGTACTTAAAACCTTGCAGGAAGTTGGCCTTGATGAGGATATGGCAGACCGCTACCCTCATGAGTTTTCAGGGGGACAGCGGCAGAGAATCGCAATTGCCAGGGCCATTGCCTTACAGCCAAGGTTTATTATGCTGGATGAACCGACCAGTGCCCTGGACATGACAATCCAGGCCCAGATTATTAAGCTGCTGAAAGATCTGCAGAAGCGGCATGGGATAACCTATCTTTTTGTTTCCCATGATTTACGGGTTATCCGAGCCCTGGCGGATGAAGTGGCGGTGATGCAAAACGGTAAGATTGTGGAGGCAGGCCCCTCTGCCGATCTGTTCAATAATCCGCAGCACCCTTATACCAAAAGCCTCTTTGCCGCAGCCTTTGATCTTTCGACAAGGGCTGAATAAAGATAGGATTCGAGGGTTCAAGGGGGAAAAAAAGATATTAGCCCCTGTGCCATGAGCCTACCTTGTACCTTTAATTTTTCTCTTGGCCGTTATTCCATTATCAATCATCCCATGGAAAATTTCCCACGTTGTCCCTTGAACCCTGGAATCCTCGGCCCCTTGAACCCTTTTTCTTTTTATTTCCAGTTGCGGACAAGCTCGAGCAGCGTCCGGACACCAATTCCTGACGGCCCATTTTTGGGGGCATAGGGTTTATCGGTAAAATTGTAAGCTGTTCCGGCAATATCAAGATGCGCCCAGGCTGTCTCTCCCACAAACTCCTGGAGAAAGGCAGCGGCAGTAATGGTACCTGCTGCACGGTTGCCGACATTCTTTATGTCTGCGACCTTCGATTTTATCTGTTTGGAATATTCAGGGCCCAGGGGCAGGCGCCAGAGAGGTTCTCCGCATCTGTCACCGGCAGCCAAAACCTTCTGCGTCAGTTCATCATTATTGCTTAAGAGCCCGGTACGGTGGTGTCCGAGGCCGATGACCACTGCACCTGTCAGCGTCGCCAGGTCAATTACCGCCTTGGGCTTATACTGTTTGATGCCATAGGCCAAAGCATCTGCCAGGATTAAGCGTCCCTCGGCATCGGTGTTGACCACCTCAACGGTTTTGCCGCCATAAATTGTAATGATGTCCCCCGGCTTCAAGGCACTTGGACCCGGCAGATTTTCCGTTGCCGGCACTATTGCTATAATATTTATGCCCTTCGGCTTTTCCTCGCCCACAGCCTGCATGGCACCAAGGACCGCCGCTCCGCCGCACATGTCAAACTTCATTTCCTCCATGCCCTTGGGTGGTTTCAGGCTTATGCCGCCTGAGTCAAATGTCAATCCCTTGCCCACCAGAAGCAAGGTAGGATTGCGGGGTGAGGTTTTATATTCAAGAATGACCATTTTCGGCGGTTGGGCCGAACCGCTGTTTACGCCAAGAATGCCCCCCATTTTGAGGCGCTTCATCTCAGCCTTGGACAATACCTTGCAGGTAAAATCATATGTCCTGGCAAGTTTGCGTCCAAACTCGGCAAAACTGGTCGGCGTCCAGACATTCCCCGGTTCATTTGCCATATCACGAGCCGTACAGCCGGCCAGCGCTGCAATCCTGCCCCTGTTCAAGCCTTGCAGGACAGAATTTTCAGCTTTTTCAGTAAAAAGCTGGACTTCTTTAACCATGCCTTGAGGCTCATCTTCCGGCTTGTCTTTCTTGTATTTGTTAAACTTATATGCCCCAAGGATGAGACCTTCGGTTATACATTCTGCAGTATCCTGCTTATCCAGAATAAATGAGCCTGGGACCACGACCAGAATTTTCTCCGCCCTGGTCTTCAGGGCTGTCTCAGAGACCTTGCCACCCGCCCTGCGGTAATTATCCCGCCAGGTATCAACAGGAGAAGCACCATTATTCGTCTTGCCTTCCTCGGCCTTGCCAAGACCTACCGCCAGTACCCTTTTCGCAGGAAGTTTTCCTTTGCCGGAAGGATAAAACAGGAGGGTTTCCCCCTCTTTGCCGGAGAAATCTCCTGCCTTGTAGGCCAGCCTGATATTCTCCTGGACATACCTGTTGTCACATGCAGGGACTTTCTTGTCCTGCTGGTGCACAAAATAAGTGATCATATCTCCCTTATATTTTTCCACATCCTGTGTTGTGTGTGTGATTTTCATGCTATTCTCCAGTGTTAGGTGCTGCATTTCATAGCCGCAATACCATACGGCTCTTTTTTTATTAAGCGGTTTGCCCTTTTTCTCTTTCTACTTTGACGCCTATTGTATACTATATGAAAAAATTGCAAGCAAACTGTTTACGCTTCAGCATCGCGCTTATGACGATGCCGACACTATTTTCTGATCAGTCTGCAGCCGATTACGACAATACTCAGCATAATGGAAGTTGACACACTCATATTCCCACCCTTATTACCCGCACTTTTTCCTGAAACAGGTATATCAATACAAGGAGGAATCCATTGGTTACGCAATTGATTCTGGCAACAGGAATTGCCATTATTGTATCAGCTCTCTGCAGTATCATTGAAGCGGTGCTCTATTCCGTACCGCAGAGCCAGATTGAAGTCATGGCCCACTCAGGCAAAAAATCGGGATTGATCCTGAAAAAGCTGAAAAAAAATATTCAACAGCCCATTACTGCTATCCTGACACTCAACACTATTGCAAATACCATGGGAGCAGCGGTAGCCGGTGCCTCTGCCGCGGTTGTCTTCGGAGAAGAAAACCTCGTCTGGTTCTCCGTTTTTTTTACCCTGACTATTTTGCTCTTCTCAGAAATTCTTCCCAAAACGGCCGGAGTGGCCTACGCCAAAAATCTTGCTTCCTGGATCGCCGTACCGTTAAACAGCCTTGTAAGAATCATGAGCCCGCTAATCTGGCTCTGCCAGGCAGTAACCCACCTTATTCCCAAACAGGCAAAGGAAGCGCTGGTCTCCATCGAAGAGATCCAGGCTATCGCTGTCCTAGGAAGAAAATCCGGGGAAATTGAACCGCAGCAGGAAAAAGTTATTGCCAATATTCTCAAGCTCCAGGATAAAAGCGTACGCCAGGTCATGACTCCGAGGACCGTGGTTTTCAGCCTTAACGAGCATCTAACGATTGCCGAAGCCCTGAAAATGAAGGAACAATGGAGCCGGCACAGCAGGGTGCCGGTTTTTGACAAGGACCAGGATGATGTGGTCGGGGTGGTTTTGAGCCGCAATGTTTTACTCAGCCTGGCGGAAGGTAAGAAAAACCAGAAACTCTCCGAACTGATGCAGCCGGTTCATTTTGTACCTGAAGCCGCCCCGCTCAACAGAATCCTCATGGAATTCTTTGAACAGCGCATCCATCTCTTCGTGGTGGTGGATGAATACGGCAGCGTTACGGGAGTCATCAGCCTGGAAGACATCATTGAGGAAATTGTCGGCAGGGAAATCATTGACGAGTCTGACAAGGCCGGTAACCTGAGGGAATATGCACGACACAAAAAAAAGCTGCTCCAGAAAGTACAACAGTAACTATTCGACTTCTTCCAGGCGGAGCTTTACCTCGGTATGTTCATCCCCGCGCAGGATGATCAGGGTCACCTCGTCACCGATGTGATAGCGGTCCAGTTCATTGCGCAGCTCATCATATGAATCCACAGGTATACCGTTTACAGCAAGTATGATATCACCAAGAATGATCTTGCCCCTGACCTGCCGGGTTTCACGGATACCCGCCTTTGCTGCAGTGCTTCCAGGCTGCACACTGATAACAAGCAGCCCTTCAATATCAAGACGCCTGGCGATTCTTTCACTTGCAAGGGTTACCCCGATTCCGGGTTGAATCACCCGCCCGTGACGAATTATTTCAGGAACCACTTTGTTGACAACACCTACCGGTACAGCAAAGCCAATGCCGGCATTTGCCCCCGATGGGCTGTATATAGCGGTATTGACCCCTATCAGTCGTCCGGCACTGTCCAGCAAGGGGCCGCCTGAATTGCCGGGATTGATAGCTGCATCTGTCTGGATCACCCCCTGGATAGTCCTGCCGGTTACCGCTGTTATCTCACGGTCAAGGGCGCTTACAATACCGGAAGTAATAGTGTGATCAAGCCCGAAAGGATTTCCTATGGCAAATACTTTCTGACCCACCTGGAGGGTCTCCGAATCGCCCAGCGGGATGGGTTTTAGCTCATCAGCCGGTGCGGAAATCTCCAGTACTGCAATATCCTTGTCCGGTGCGGCGCCCACCATAATGCCTTTGTAGACAGAATTGTCTCCCAGTGTGACCTCCACCCGACTGGCATCACCCACCACATGATAATTGGTGACAATCCTGCCTTCCCTGTCCCAGACAAAACCCGAGCCCGTTCCCTGCGGGATCTCGTAGACATTGAGACTGAATATGGAGCGCCGCACCTCTATGCTCGTGATATAAACCACCGAGGGAGATATTTCTTCAAATACTGCAATGGTATTTTTTTCATCCTCGGCCAGGTCACCACGGGCAGCTACGACACGCGATTCGGCTTGTTTATCATATTTCGGTTGCTCATCACTGTCAGTCAACCACCAGAATCCAAACAGGATAAGGGCCAGGATTAACCAGGAGGGAAAACGTCTTTGCGGATAATTATGCTGTTCCATTATTCTGCTGACTTAACATCTTTAATAATATGGCACAAAAGTTGGCAAATGGCTCCTGTTTACAATTGTATCTGCAACTCGAAAGGGCAATGTCATTATTCTCAAAAAATATGACTACATACGCGGAATGAATTGTGCGCAAAACCTTATAGGTTCAATAGGGATTTTGCTATGAGAAAATAGGCAAGAACGCCCAGGATATCGATGGATGTTGTCACAAAAGGCCCGGTGGCAATTGCTGCATCAAAATTTAAACGTTTTAAAATGAGAGGCACAAAGGTACCGACCGTTGCCGCCATAGTCATGACAAAGAGTACTGAAAGACCGACAACCAGACCAAGATAATTTGGTTCGGCATAGCCGAAAAATGCCAGGACCCCTAAAAACAGGCCATACACAGTACCCAGGATCAGGCCGACACGCATCTCCTTGAAAATAATCCTGGAAAGTTCCTGCAAATTAACCCTGCCTGTGGCAATACCGCGGATGATGATGGTGCTGGACTGGGTTGCAATGTTGCCCCCCATACCGATGACGATGGGGATAAAAGCGGCAAGGGCCAGGACCTTCTGCAGTTCATCATGAAAAAACGAAATAATGAACATGGCCATAACACCGCCTATCCAGCTGGCAAACAGCCAGGGTGCCCTGGTCATGGCATTGTCCAGAGTTGATTTCAAAAGGATCTCAGAGTCTTTACCAGCACCGGCCATGCGCAGGAAATCCTCAGTGGCCTCCTCCCTGATGACATCGATGATGTCATCCACAGTTACTATGCCGACCAGGTTATAATTGTTGTCTACCACAGGAACGGCCAGGATATTATACTGCGAGATGACATGGGCAACTTCATCCTGATTCGTATCAGTGGTCACTGATGTCACATTGCTGTTCATGATGTTTTTAAGCTGCCGGTACGGGGGATGCAGCAGGAGTTCGCGCAGTGAGACAACTCCAGCCAACTGCCCGTCTCCATGGGTGATATAGAGATAAAAAGACATCTCCGATTCTTCGGAGCGCTCCTGGACGATCTTAATGGCATCCCCGGCACTGAGTTCGCCGTCAAGTGCCATAAAATCAGGAGACATGAGCCCACCGGCAGTCTCAGGATGGTACTGCAGGAGTTCATCGACTTCTTCCCTGTCCTCCTTGACCATGAGCTGCCGGATCTCATTGGCCATCTCCTCAGGCAGGGCCTCCAGCAGGTCGGCCACGTCATCGGAGGCCATCTCGGAAATTACCGCCACCATGAACTTGGGGGTCAGGTCCTGGACAAGCTCCAGGAGGATGGCCTGATCAACCTCGCTCAGGAAATCGCCCACCATTTCAGTCTGGGAAATGACGTTGAATACTTTCTTGCGTTCAGCAGGGCTCAGGTGCCTGAATACCCAAGCCATGTCAGCCGGATGCGTTTTAAGCAGCAACTTCAAAAGATGAGCCACTGCACCGCGACGATTCAAGCGCCGGACAGTATCCAGGAGGACCATCCCCTCATTGCCGATCATCTCTCTTTTGAATGTCGCTTCCTTCATAACTCGCACCAGACTGGTAAAACTCCAAAAAACATTATATTGTATCGCTTTAGCGATTATCCGGGCAGGCCGGACTCAACAGTCATTTACTCGAAAATTGTTAAATTGCCAGAAAAAAATGACCTTGCCACTAAGGCTCAACAGTTGCTAACGAATACATTATATTACCAGAAAACCCAATAATTTCCTAGTATTAATAATATTCTAAAATCATTATTCTGCGCATGAATACTTTTCATTTCATCTGACAGATAACAAAGAATGGAGTCATTTACTGTAATAATAGTAGGCGCCGGGCCCGGCGGACTCGCCTGCGCAAAGCTTTTAGCCGAACACGGCCTCGATGTCCTGGTGCTGGAGAAAAACCCTGTGGCAGGCCCCAAGGTGTGCGGTGGGGGCATTACCTGGGACGGGCTCATCAAGCGTGTCCCCGAGCATCTTGTCGAAGGAGCGTTTTCCACACAATACATCAGGTCCAACTACCAGCAGACCGTTATAAAAAGTGGCGATCCAATCGTTGCAACCGTCCGCCGGGAAGTACTGGGGGATTGGATGTATCATCAGGCCAGGGAGGCCGGAGCGGAGATTAAAACCTCGTGCCGGGTGCATAAAATAACCCCTGCCGCAGTTGAAACCAGCCGGGGAGAGTTCGGATACCGTTATTTGATAGGGGCTGACGGCTCCGGTTCATTGGTGCGCAAATACCTGCAGCTTCCGACAGATAAGGTTGGCGCAGGCATCCACTTCCAGGTTCCTGGAAATTTTGACCGCATGGAATGGCATTTAAATGACGCGTTGTTTAACAACGGCTACGGCTGGATTTTCCCATACAAGGATATGGCGTCAGTGGGCGTCTATGGAGTAAAACCATACAATAATGCCAGAAAAATGCTTAACAGTCTCATGCGCTGGGCTGATGAGCAGAATATCCCTGTGTCCGGGTTAAAGCCAAAGGCAGGACTGATTAATTTTGATTATTGCGGCTGGCGTTTTAATAATATAATGCTTATAGGTGATGCAGCAGGACTTGCATCCGGTCTTACCGGCGAAGGTATGTATCCGGCCCTCGTGTCCGGAGAAACAGCTGCCCTGGTTATCATAAACCCGGATCACGAATGCACCGAACTGCAGCGTCTTATTGCAAAACAAGAAAAACACCGGCGCATTGTTGAATTTTCTGCTAAGAACAGGCTTGTGAATATTGCAACTATGGAAATACTCGTCCTGGCACTGCGGATGGGGCTCATTCCCTTCAGCATGCTGGAGATGGCTGACTGAGCAAGGAACAATTAACGAACATGGAAGAACAAAAACCCAAACGCAAAAACATACTCATCTACAACCTGATTTTTATTGCCATCTGCGCAGGACTTTTCATGTTTCTCTGGAGAGCCCCTGAAGAAACCACCAAGCACCTGCCCAATGATGATGACCATGCACGATTCATGAAGATGGATAAGAAGGAGGCGGAAAAATTCTGCGAGGAATGCCACTCACCTGACGGGGTGGCGCCGCTGCCCGAAGACCATCCCCCCAAGTACCGCTGCCTCTTCTGCCACAAGAGAGACCAATAGCCTTGTCAAGCTATCAGCTTTCAGCGGTCAGCCTGCATCCATAATTTTATCAGTTTGCGATACTGCTGACGATTGACAGAGCATTATATTCTTAACTCTTCATTCTTCATTCCCACAACTGCTGCATAAAATTAAAAAGCCCCTGTCAACTGACAGGGGCTTTTTTGTTTTGAGTTAAAATGACCTTGTATTACGGCCGGCTGCCGTCACCCGGACGTGAATCTCCAAGGTATTCCTGGGCTGCCGCAAGGACTTCGG
>Ga0111148_1007_pt1 | contig 33793 bp, 32 predicted proteins | sample DeeMarSeWOR28_12_FD_80359 | JGI IMG/M metagenome (GOLD analysis project Ga0111148, IMG submission 80359) | Desulfobacterales bacterium SG8_35 | reverse complement strand
CCCAGCCGAAATAGATATTGTCCATATTGTTCCAGCCGAGTTTATGGGCTACCCAGCCGACCCATTGGGCTTCCTGGGTTGTGACGTACCAGTAGCCCGGATCAAAGACCGTTCCCTTGGCCGAGATGCCGTAATCAAAACCGATACGCTGCAGGATAGTGCCGGCATTCTTGACCCCGAATTTCATCCGCAACCCTTCGATGACAAACATCTGCAGACCACAGGCAATGCCCAGGAAGAGGCCGGCGATCGCGGTCCGCTTTGATGCCGTGATCATGGACCAGAAACCACGGATATGGTCTGCAAAGCCGGGGCCCCGGTCCTCACGGCTTCTCAGGTCAAGGACATACCGCTTTCTGGACCAGAAATAATAAACCAGGACCAAAAGGGCTATGGCTGGCAGGACAACGCCAACCAGCGTATTACCCAAAAAAGCTCCGGCCACAGTCTCGTTCTCGAAACCGAGAAGCTTGGCAAAGGTGATAACCGGCTGGTTCCAGACGTAGCCGGCCAGGTATTGATCGACCCAGCCGTCACTTACATTGATGGAACTGGGCAGACTTTTTGTCAGGGCCGATTCCGCCCAGGAACTGGGGACCAGTTTATTGAACCAGCCGCCTAAATCAACAAAGGTTGACTGGGTGACGCTGATGGACAGGATGACCAGGAGGGAGACGCCGTTTCCTTCCCCTGCCTTATACAGGGAACCGGAGGCGCAGCCGCCGGCAAATACCATGCCGACCCCGAAGATTATCCCGGCTATAACGGCATGAATACTCCAGGGAGCGGCGTGGAAGGTGGACCATCCTGTTGAAGCCACAAATGAAGAAGTAAAGGAGAAGAGCACCGTGGCAATCATAATGCCGACCACCATGCGCGGCACCCCGACTGCAAAGAGATCCCGAAACGCGGAAGCGAAACAGAACCTTCCATACTGCAGGCACATGCCGTAGATAAAACCGAACCAGAGATAGGCGGAAAGATAAATGTAGTATTCATGCATGGCATATGTGCCGATGCTTATTAAGGCAAAAAAGCCGACAATCACGAAAATCCACATTCTGTTTCTGTGAGATACCGTATCAGCAATGGCTCTACTGTCACTGCAGCAATCTGCTGACTTGGGATCTGTTATTGCTCCTGTTACTATGGCGTCCACCTGCCACCTCCTTTGCTGTTTCTGAGTTTTTTCTTCATCGCGGCTAAAATCTCTCCGCTGTTTTTTACAAAATGTACTTTTCTGTTTTGCAAAGGTCGTGCCACATTGTGGTACCTTCGCGCAGATGATACTCTAGCGAGATCTTTTCGTCTTCCAGGAGTAACGGACAGAGAGGTTTTCGGAATTTCTCCCTTCAGTCTTAGTGTAGGGTAATGCAGAGAGAATTGTTTCCTGAGTGTTCCGATCGGAACACCTTGTAAATCAAAATTGTCCCAAACGGGACAACCACTAAAAAGATTAGTATAAATGAAAAAACAGCGGGGGCTTTCAGCAGGAAAGCCCCCGCCAGGGAGAGGGGGATCTTTGGAGACTTCTGCTTTGTCACCAAAAAGGGAATATTATTTTTGCGGCAAATAGAAGCGGAACGTATTCCTGATAGCCTGGTCCGATTCTCCAACCTCGTCGACCTCCGTGTAATAAATGGCGCCGGCATCTATTCCGCTTTCTTTAATATAGTTGGCTAATATCCCAACAGCCGGAATCTTCTGCGCTATGGGCCCCACAACAAAGATAAAAGCCCAGAGAAGCAACAGCCAAAGGGCAAGATGCATCCACCTCTTTACTACACCGGAAGGCCGAGGTTGACCTTCAACTTTTTTTGCCATTGTATAAGGTAAAGTCATGGTTTTCATAATTGTCAGATAGCAGCAGTGATTTCAGGAAACACCTTGAAAAACATGATATAGGCCATAATCAAGGTGAGAACCAGGTTGAATGATTGGCCGCAGACATAAAGGATCAATGGTTTGCCGCCCTTGAAATACGAGCCCAGCTCCCGGAAGTTAGTGGCCAGGCCGATGCTGACAAAGGCTAGGCAGAAAAACCAGCCCCTGAAGTTTCTGCTGAAACCACGCAACACTCCATGGTCAAGCATGGCAGTACCGACGGATTCTCCCATGGAACCATACATCAGGGAAAAAATGATCGATGCCACGATAAAACCGATTACGAATTTGGGGAATCTGACCCAGATCTCACCGGCACCGACTTTCTGTCCCGGCGCACATTCATATTTAGCACACCAGTAAACAGCAACCCCGAATGCTATGACCCCGATCAGGACATTCTGGATCATTTTAATGGTGGCCGCAGTATAAAGGGCTCTGTCGCTGAGGAATGCTCCGGCAGCAGCGACTGCACCTGTGGCATCTATAGTACCTCCCATCCAGGCCCCGCCCAGAACATGATCCATATTTGTCGCCTTTATTACTGCCGGCATGACGATCATCATGATGGAGGTGAAAACCAGTGACAGGCCTACAGCCAGGGTCAGCTCCTCTTTCTTGGCCCGGCAGGCCGCAGCCGTTGCAATTGCAGCCGAAACCCCGCACACGGACATGTCTGCCGAAATAGTCATGTTCAGAGTCGGAGAAGGCATCTTGATAATTTTCTGGCCAAAGATAAAGGTGCTGATAAGAACGATCGGCGTTACCACCCAGGCCACAAAAATACCCGGGATGCCTATGGACAGGATCTTGCCGAAAAGGATTTCACCGCCAAGCAGAACCAGGCCGGTCTTGATATAGTATTCTGTCTGCACGGCTTTCATCATCCACTTGGGGGTGCCGATCGTGTTACTGATGATCAGGCCGAACAGTATGGCCCAGGCGGCATAGCCGATGCCGTATTCCTTCATAGTCGCCTGGCCTGCAGCCACATATGCCAGCACAGCTATTATGAATACTCCTATAAAACCAGGTATGAACTTTGCTACTTCGCCACCTCCCTTCATGAAGAAAATGCCGATGCTGAAAAATATGGCCAACACTGCACACAGGCCGATAAGGTAGCCTATCTGGTTGTAGGGGCTGACCTTGGTTTTCTTCTTGGCGGCCGAAGCTTTTCGATGCGCTCCCCGCCAGTCGGAGATGGTGTTCTTGGCGGTGTTGTTCAACTCCGCATTGCTGAAGCCGGCAGCTGCCGCAGCCGCCTGGGCAGAAGTGGCTGCAGCCAGGGCCGCACTTTCTTTTGCCTTGGCTGCCTCGTATTTAGGTACAGCATTCTGTCCTTTGGCGCTTGCTGCCTCATCGCCCATCATGAATGCCTGGCTGACATCTGTTTTCCAACCATGCGGTTTGGAGAGGAAGTTTTTTATCCCTTTGGCATAGCCTTCACTGGTTGCCTTAATTTTGCCCTTGGCGTCATTTGCCTTGTGCCATTCAATGGTTTTAAATGGGGCTCTGGCTGCTTCTGCCGCCATAGCCTGCTCAGCCTTAGCAATGTTCTCTTGCATGTTTTCCGGCGGCCGGGGTAAAAAAATTGCCATGCCGACCACCAGAATGAGAAAGCCAAGCCAGATGGCCCAGTAATCCTCCAGTTTCCATAAATCGGAAAGTTTGGTTTCAGCCTTGTCAACAACAATATTGGCCGATTCAGTTGATCTTTTTTCTTCTACCATAGACACCTCCTTGATAACTGCAGAGATTAACCATAAGTAAAGATATAATATTCATTAAATCTCTACTGCCTATATGGAGTCCTCGATGATCACGAAACGCACGAAATAACAGGTGCCACATTGTGGTATTTCTGTTTTTGCCATTTAAGTGCAAATACGATGCCAATAAAAAATTAAGACCAAACGGCAGGAAAAACTGGTATGGAAAAAATTTGCGGTGTTTGGAGATGGGGAAGTCGACGGAAAGTATCTGGTTGAATCTATTTATATGAAATAATATTAAAAAATATTTTTCGGTCTCGGCACGCGGCATCTCTTTTTGCCGTAAACCCCTCGGCCCGGATATTGTTATTTTCAGGGCGGCAAAATGACCACAAGTGCTTTGTAGCGGAAGACTCCTGTCTGTTGATTAAATTTTTTTACCGCAGCCTGCTTTTTTTGTGCGCCGGTCTCCCTTTGTCTCATGAAAGGGTCTTGGCTGGCAATAATTACGCGCAGAGTTGGCCCATTTGGCTCAGCGGGAAGGTAAAAATCCGGCTGCTGCAGTTCCCAGGAGAACCGGAGCGACTGCTGCATAAATTCCGGATGCCCCTCTGGAGGTGCCCAGAGCGTTTCAGACCGGAGATTTTTTCTTGTATAAAGATCCAGGATTGGCAGTGCGACAAAAGTACTTCCCGATGATTCATGTTGCGGCAGGCACAGGACACTGAAGGTTTCCTCAGGAAGGGTGTCGAGATAGTGGCCTGCCGCCTGCAGATTTTGCATGCTGGTGCGCAGAAGAAACGGCTTATAAACAGCAAACAGAATGATCAGGGAAGAAAAGACCGCCACATAGGAGCAGAACTTTTTCAGCCGTTCGTCATGCAGGCTGTTCAGGCCGTATGCGGCCATCAGGGTCAGCAACGGCAGAATGGGGATCATGTAGCGCATTCTTTTGATCCCAAGAAAGAAAACGAAGATGGCGAACCATCCGGCAACCAGGAAGCGGCAGTCTTTTTTCTTGAAGGCGCGGAAGATGCCCCACAGGGCGGCAACGGTTACCACGGGGTGAATCTGAAACAAGAAACTTGAGATATACCCCTCCTGCCAGCGCTTCAATCCTTCTGCCTGGAAGGTACGCAAAATATGGATTTGCTCAAGAAAGACATCATAGTGCACTAAAAACACTGTGCTGGCAGCCAGCACAGCAACCAGGCCGATCAGCAGTGCTCTTCTGAGAATTCCGGCCGGGCTTCTATGCAGGTAGACCAGGGTTATGACAGGCAGGACACCAAGCATCGGCCAGGTTGAATACTTGGAAAAGAGAGTCAGAACAATACCAAGACAGCTCATGCTGCACCAGAAAAGACCACCTGCAGTAAGTGCTTTTAAATAGGTATATACTGTCAATATCAGGAAAAACATGGTGGTAATATCTACCAGGAGGAGGGGGACCTGAGTGGGGAGATATGGAATGGCCAGGAGCAGCAAGCCGGCATAAAACCCGGTAGTTTTATCCCAGAGTAATGTGCCGATGCGCGCGCTGAGGACAGCGGTTGCTGCAAAAAGCAGGCTGTTGAAGGCCTGGATAAAAATCCGTGCTTCTCCGAACAGTTTGAACTGGAGGCCATACAGGAAAGGCACCAGCGGCAGGTCGGTCCAGGCGGCAACCCTTTTACCCCATTCCTGCCAGTAAAATCCCGGACCATACAGTGCCAGGGATTTTGCCTGGACAAAGTACCTGGAGGCATCAAGGAGCACTTCCGGTACATCCCAGAGAAAGGCCGAAGTTGCAAAAGCCGAAAGAAAAAGAAAGATCCCTGGAAAACGCTCAGGAAAAGCAAAACATGAAAACGCATAGGCTAGAAGGATTGCCGGGACGATAAGCATATAGACAGTGCCGAGTCCCCCGTCTGCAAAAACCCATTGCCAGCTTGTCAGCCTGTTGTTATCAAGGAACCGCAGAATAAAAAGAAGGGGTATTACAGCTAGGGCGGCAAAAGATATCAGCAGATATATTTCGCTTCCGTAACTTTTTATGGGGGTCATTTTGCTTTGCATCGTCTAGATTTCCACGCCCTCTTTTTCCGGCATTTTCACATTTCTCTTGCAACCGAAATGCCAGTATGATCAGGTAAATATGAAGCTTACTATCTAACACCTCCCATTTATAGCGCAATTTTTGTACTATTTGGGCCAGCCCGGTAGGCTGAATTGTTCCAAACGGGACAACTGGGACGAACTTGTAAGAAATGGAAGATCTCTACTCTGTTGCAACCAGCCTGTTTTCAGAGGAGTTCCTGCTCAGGTACCATAACGGCGAGGAAATTCTTATCGCCATAATTTGCCTGTTGATCGCTGCCAGGGCATTCAGGACCAGCGGCCTTAATATAACCGGCAATCAGGTCAAGAGCAGCAGGATCTTTCTTGTGGGTGCCAGCTTTATCATCCTGGGAAGCAGCAGCCTGATCCATGCCTTGATCCATGCCACCCACTCCGACCTGAATCTGCTCTACCAGACACTCATGGGGTACAGCCTCGGACTTTTCACCCTTATAGTCGCTATCTCCTCTGAAAATCCACGCAACAAGATAACTGTTCCTCTGCTCTACCTGCCTCTGCTGGCCTTGCTGCACCCTCTGGCCTATGAAAAGTTCCCTCTTTTCGGGCAATTCAGGCCTCTTGTCTGGATCCTGATCGCCTATCTCTCCGGCATTGTCTGTATGCTCTATATAGGCACATTTTATCGCAGGAGAAGCAAACAGTTCCTGTTTTCGGCCCTGGGGCATCTCATTATCTGTATCGGAGCAATCTTTCTTTTCTTTCCGGCCCCCATCGGATCCACGGTCTGGCTGCATGGGCACATCATGAGACCGCTTGGTTTCATAATATTGTTTTTCAGCATGAGCAGGAAGGAATTATTGAGAATGGAGGGCTCTGTCCTCTACAGGGCCCTGGCCGCATTTTCCATTCTGGCCGCAATTCCGCTTCTCTTTTTCGGCACCTTTGTCTTCTACGATAACATTTCCCCTGTAACCATTATCGGCCGCAGATTTATAATTTTTCTGCTTCTTCTCATCACCCTTATTTCCGGTCTTTTTTTCGGCCTTGGCATGATCATCAGGCTGATCCGCCCTATTCTGCAGCTGAAGAACTCGGTTGACGGAATGGTGGGGGAAGGCATGGTCAAACGCATACCCATCCAGAGCAATGATGAGATAGGGGAACTTTCCCATGCCTTTAACGAAATGTTAAACAGGCTTGATAATGCCATAGAGGAACAGGAGAGGATGTGCCGCCTGGCTGCAACCGGCGAACTGGCTGCCACCCTGGCCCACGAAATAAAGAACCCCCTTAATGCCATAGGCGGGGCGGCAAATTATATCGGCAAACACACAAAAGGCAGCCTGGTCAAAGAATTTGTCACGGTTATTACCAGTGAGGTCTCCCGAATAAACAACCTGACCGGCACTCTGCTGAGCTTTTCCAAAACCGCGGAGCCAAACCCCGAACCAACCGATCTCAACAAGCTGGTTAAGGAAGCTCTTTACCTGCTGAGCAAGGAATCGCCCGAGTTGCAGGTATCATTAAAGGAAGACCTGGCTGCAGACCTTCCCTTGGTTGACTGCGATTATAACCAGATCAAACAGGTCATTATCAACCTTTTGATCAACGGACTCGATGCGGTTGATGAACGCGGGGTAATTACGATTAGAACCTGGCACAAGAAGAACAAAACGTTTCTTGCTGTTGAAGATAACGGCACGGGCATTTCTCCGGAAATCATCCACAATATCTTTAACCCGTTTTTCACGACCAAAACCCGTGGCACTGGTCTCGGACTGGCCATATCCAAAAAAATTGCCCGGGAACACGGCGGGGACCTGACCGTTGAAAGCACTCCCGGCAAAGGCAGCATCTTTACCCTTGTACTATATGATTAGGAGATCAGAAAATGGCATATCACATACTTTTAGTTGATGACGAAGTAAACTCTCTGAAAGTGCTTGCTGCATCCCTGAAAAAAAGCAAAAGAGAGATTGATACGGCCCAATCCGGCGAAGATGCTCTTGAGCTGATAAAAAAGAAAACTTACGATCTCGTTATTTCCGACTTCAAAATGGAGGGCATGAGCGGTGAGCAGCTCCTGGAAAAAACAAAGATTCTCTTTCCGGATATTCCATTCATTCTTCTCACAGCTCACGGCACCATTGAATTGGCAGTGAATGCCATGCGTAAAGGCGCCCACACCTATCTCACAAAACCGGTGAATCTTGACCTGCTTGAATCCATGGTCAACGATATCCTTGTTAAAGGTATGCCTCAAGCCGGTACGAAGACACCTGAACAGTTCCACTTTCTCAACATCATAGGCCAGACCCCTGCCATGCATGAGGTCTTCTCCCTGATCAAAAGGGTGAGCAAGACCGATGCCAATATTCTTATTCTGGGTGAGTCGGGAACCGGCAAGGAGCTCGTAGCCCGGGCAATACATTACACTTCTCTGCGGGCCAATAAGCCCTTTATCCCGATAGATTGTACGACCATCCCCGCAGAGCTCATGGAAAGCGAACTGTTCGGGTATGAAAAGGGAGCATTTACCTGTGCGGTTGAGCGCAAACTCGGCCTAATTGAAATGGCGCAGGGAGGCACCACCTTCTTTGATGAAATTGGCGATTTGGATTTCGTGCTCCAGAAAAAGCTGCTTCGCTTCCTGCAGGAAAAGGAGATAAGAAGAATTTCCGGCAAAGATAAAATCAAGGTGGATGTCAGGGTTCTTTCTGCCACAAACAGAAATATTGAAGAAGCCCTGCATAATGACGAGTTCCGCTCAGACCTGTATTACCGACTCAATGTTATTACGATTCGCATTCCGCCCCTCCGGGAGCGACTGGCTGACATTCCTTTGCTGGCCAATCATTATCTGCAGCATTTCAGGGAAAAAAACAAGAAGGACATACGTGAAATAGACCCTGAGGTTTTGGCGGCCCTGAAAAGTTATGACTGGCCCGGCAATGTGCGCGAATTGGAAAATGTCATGGAACGGGCAGTAATATTGTGCGCCCATGACACGATCAACCTCGACTGTCTGCCGAGGAAAATGCAGATACCCGCTGAGAAAGAATACAAGGAGGTAAAGGAGTTCAACCTGCCTGAAATTGAAAAAAGGACCATTATCAGGGCCCTTGATAAAACATCCTGGAATCAATCAAGAGCTGCAGGACTGCTTGGTATCAGCCGTAAACAGCTGCGGACAAAGATGAAAAACCTGGAACTGCTCCCTGCATCTGAACCATGAAAACTCCCTGCCAGGTCCTCGTGCTCAGCCATTTTAAATAATCACATTCCTGGCGCCGTCCCTTGCTTCTCCCTCCTTTTCCCCGAAAAAAAATAAAAATTGTACTTGACTCAAAGTGCAATGTGTTTTCCAATTTTATTGGGCGATTTAAAACACAAAACTGGAGGGCATGATATGAAAACAGTATTGGTTATAGCTCTAGTAGCTGCAAGTCTGGCCATGGGAGGGAATTCATTAGCCGTAAGCCACGGAGGTCGCAGCGGAGAAAACCTTCAGCCAATCCCACCTTCAGAGCTTATTGTTGATTTATCAGAATTTGCCGACAAGGATAAGTTAGAAACCATACTGCTAAAGCTCAGTGATCCCGATCCATTTGTCAGGGTCGAGGCAGTTCAGGCCCTTGGAGAAATCCCAAAAGCACAGGCCCTTGTTTCAGTCTGCGGCTGCCTCACTGATGAAAATCTCTATGTGCGGGCCTATGCTGCAGAGGCGCTGGGCAAGATTGGCCAGGTAGACATTTCCCTCACTTTATCAAGGCTGCTTCCCGCCCTGGATGATCCGTCGCCATATGTCAGGGCAATGATGCTTGCAGCCTTGGGCGAACTTCAGGATGAAAGGGCCGCTGATTCAGTCAGAAAACTCCTGCATGATGAAGATGAAAGCGTCAGGGGCATGGCGGAATGGGCCTTGAGTAATATTGAAAATTAGCAATAAACAATAGCTCTGTTTTCACCCGAATAAGACAATCCTGCTCGTGCTGCATTGCTCAACATGAGTTGAGCAATGCAAATTTACAAAGCAGCTTTATTATGCGTCCCATTATACCCCGTGCTGTGTTGCAGGATTTTTCATTTTATTCTCATATCCCTGTTTGGATGGGAGGGCGCGTTTTCTTCACCTGAAAATTTCCTGGGCCTCCTTTCGCCGCATTTGCTCGGAATGTCTTTCCATGGCGTTAATGATGTCATCAGCCTCAGCCGGTGTCGATGCGAATTGAGACTTAAGCGCCATGTTCAGCTTTTTCTCAGCATTGTTTAGCTGGTTTATGAAGAGCAGATAATTTGTGAGGTTGTTGTACGCTGACCGCACCAGGGAATCAAAGTCACCTCCGACCGCTTTCAGCAGGACTTCATAATGATCAATGAGCACGACAAACAGTTCTGCCAATTTTTTTTGTGCTTCTGCAGGTATTTCTGACTGTTTTGCCAAAGCATCCGCCTCGGAATTTTTGCCCGACTGAACAACTGCTGCCGCTTCTTCCAGGGCCCGCTTTTTGATGACCATGTAATGGGCGGCAAACGAATTTCTGCCATCTTTGAACTTCTTAATATCATTCATATAGTAAACTAAGAGGATGGGGAGCAGGAACATCCAGATGTCCAGCTTTGGCTTGTCGAGCACCTTTCCCGCCAGGACATAAGCAAAATGCTGTTCATATTCTAATATCAGCCTGCTTTTTTTCGGCATGCTATCCATTTTTTGCAGAGTCCATGTAGTGCCCATATTATGAAATGCTTCCAGGGTAACTTTACTCATCTTTGATAAAAAATTTGCACTCTTCCGGGAAGCCAAGGTCATAACTCAATCATCCTTGCCGGGTTTTAGTAGGGCTTGCAGTCCCAAATGGACTTTAGGTCATCTCGAGCAATGCCATGACAAGATTTTCTGCCCCTGTGCCGATCTGGTCAACCCGGGCATCGAGCATATAGCATGGAGTTGTAACCACCTTGTTCTGCTTGTCAATGGCAATTTCACCATGGCTTGTTTTTTCATGGACGGCCCCCATCCTGATCAGGGCTGCTTCTGTGCTCTTGTCCTGACCTATGGTTACCGTGACATTACCCAGGATCTTTGCAACAATGGCAGGTGCGATACAGAGTGCACCGATCGGTTTTTTTTGGGCAGCGGTTTCCTTTACCGCCCTGGCTACATCTTCATTCACTTCACAGTCCGGCCCGTCAAAGGCAAAGGTTGAAAGGTTTTTTGCCCCCCCGAGCCCGCCCGGCATAATGAGCCCATCGTAGTCCGCAGCCTTGTAGTCCGTGAGATTCTTAATGTTACCCCGGGCAATCCGTGCCGATTCAACCAGAACATTGCGCGATTCTGCCATCTCCTGGCCGGTGATAAAATTGAGGACATGGTGCTGGGGTATATCCGGGGCAAAACACTGGTACTCGGCCCCATGTTTATGAATGGCCCACAGGGTCATCACCGACTCATGGATTTCAGCCCCATCCTTGTTGCCGCAGCCCGAAAGAATCACCGCGAATTTCTTCTTCTCACTCATTTCTCAAGCCTCCAGGTTCTAAAATTATTTGGTCTTATACAAAATAATTTACGTTATGAGCCCCTAAAGTGGGCTACAGTGCCTAAAGGTAAAAGTGGTAATATGTTTTTACTTCAGACACTCGAAACTTTAGTCGCTTGCAACATCAATATCCCCATAACCTCAATCTTCTCGCAATATATAAACTTCTTTAAGCTGGCGGTATTTCTCCCTGCAGTCAAGCCCATAGCCCACCAGAAAACCGCTCGTTACTTCAAAGCCCACATAATCAACAGGAACATTAATCTCGCGCCTCTCCTTCTTGTCAATCAAGGCACAAAAACGAACCGTGTGCGCGCCCCGGTCCTCAAATGACCGCCTCAGGAGAGCCAGGGTCCGCCCGGTGTCAATAATATCTTCGACAACAAGGATATCCTTGCCCTCAATTTCCAGCTCTATATCCTTGGTGAACCGGAGAGTGCCGGAGGTGGTTCCCATGCCATAACTGGCCACCCTGACAAAATCGATCTCTACCTCCCGCTTTATTTCCCTGACCAGGTCTGCCAGGAACATAAAGGCGCCGTTCAGGATGCCCACTATCATGAGTTGACCTTTGCCGTAATCCTCCGTGATGGCAGCACCAAGCTCTTTTACACGCTTGGCGATATCTCTTTGTGCTATGCAAAGCTCTATGTCCGGCATGGTTTCCTTTAAATGTAATGCTGGGTTTGGGGTGAAAATGTAGTTTGCTTTTTCTCAGGTCACAAGATTTATTTTGGAATCTCAATAAATCCAAAGGGTTTTATTCATAACCCGAATACGATATAGTAGCCTCTTGCACATCTTCAACAATTCAATAATTGTTAATAAAATTTTTTATGTGATGGCATATAAAAAGTATGAATAAAATTGTTAATAACGCGCTTTTTGTCACAGGAACCGACACATCAGTCGGCAAAACATATGTCTGCGCCAGGCTCCTTGAATTTTTAAAAATCAAGGGGATTCAGGCGGGTTATCAGAAATGGGTTGCCACCGGCGTTGCTGCAGGGATGCCTGAAGACCTGGCGCTCTGTTTGAGTGGAGCCTCCATTGCACCAACGCCGGAGCTTTTTGATCAGCAGGTTCCCTTTTGTTTCAGGTTTCCTGCTTCGCCGCACCTTGCAGCTGAAATGGAAGACAGGAGTGTGGACCCTGAAGTCATTGTTGAAAATTATATTACTCTGGCAGCTCAGTATGAGTGGCTCATCGTAGAGGGGGTGGGAGGCATAATGGTTCCTTTGCGGCGGGACCTGCTCCTGGCGGACCTGCTGGCCCGGATGCTTCCCAGGACCCTGCTCGTGGCCAGAAGCGGCCTCGGCACTATAAATCATACACTGCTTACGCTGGAGGCCTTGCGCAGCAGGCACATTCCTGTTCTTGGTGTAGTGTTTTCTGACCCGGCGGAACAGGAAAATGAAAGAGTGGTGCAGGACAATATGCAGACTATTGAAGAAATAGGGCTGGTAAGGGTGTTTGGCCGTCTGCAGCGCCAGCAAAATGATGAAGCTGCCAGAAGCGCATTTTTGCCGGTCGGACAGGCCATTCTGGAACAGCTGCTCCATGGTGGATCCTGAATCCCTGGACCGTCGGATATTTTCCAGACCCAAGGAGATTTCCCTCCACAAATTCAGGAAAATAAGAAAAAAATGCATTTTTGAAATTTATAGGTAGAACTACTGGTTTTTTTATGATATGTTTTTCGCCTGTCGTATTGACAAAGAGTAGCCTTTTAGGTAATTTCGACAGGTCGCATTTCCTGGTTTTGGTGAGTTCTTAACACGGAGTTTACACTCTAACTATACTATATTATTAGAAAAAGAGGTTTCTTATGGCTGTGACGACCAAGGAAATCACCCCGGCCTTTAATTCTGAAGTTACGAAAGCGCAGGGTGGCCAACATCTCAACCGCTGTTTTTCCTGCGGTGCCTGCAGCGGCATCTGTCCTGTCAGCCAGGCAATTTCCGACTTTGATCCCCGCAAGATCATCCATATGGTGCGCATGGGCTTGAAAGACAGGCTGCTGAAGTCCGACCTGCTCTGGTTCTGTTCCCAGTGCAAAAGCTGTGTTTTTGTGTGCCCCCAGGATGTTCGTTTTGCCGAGATCGTCCAGGCTCTCTGGGACATGGCATATGAACAGGGTTATATAACCGACCAGGACATCCTTGACAAAGGGAAGGCCGCCTGGGTTGAACGCGACAAATGCGTATCCTGCCTTACATGTGTCCGGGTTTGCCCGTGGGAGATTCCCAAGATAGATGCTGAAGGTGTTGCCACCATTGGCGTCAGGGATTGCAAGGCCTGCGGTATTTGCGTTGCAGAATGTCCGGCCCAGGCTATTATGCTCAATCAATCCCAGGATGAAATTCTGATCGCTGCCTGCGGCAGTAAATAAGACCACCTATTTGGCTGGAGTGCACTATGAGTGATTTTAAACCTACTATAAGAGCATTTTGTTGTCATTACACCTCGCAGCAAACCTGTGCTGAAGGGACCGAAGGCCTCAAGCAGGACGGATTCCCCGAAAGCGTTTCTTTATTCCGGGTTCCTTGCACGGGAAAAATTCAGGTCAGCGCCCTTCTGCAGGCCTTTGAGGATGGCGCGGATGGAGTCTATGTTGTAGGTTGCCCTGTAGACAGCTGCCACAATGTCAAAGGGAGCCAGAGGGCAGCCAAAAGGGTAGGTGCCGTAAAGCAGGCCTTAAGTGAACTGGACGTGGAAGCTGAGCGTATTGAAATGTTTCACCTCGAAAGGGGTTTTCACCCTGAATTTGTTGCAGTGGCACAGGAAATGGACAAGAAAATCAAAAAATTAGGACCGAGCCCGCTCAAAGGAGAACCAGCATGATAATCGCCGAGCGCAAGCCTATTGCAGAAATAATGGAAATGACCAGGAATCATGAAAAGATCCTGGTTCTGGGATGCCGTGGATGTGTTACAGTCTGCTCCGCCGGCGGCGAAAGGGAAGTTGAACTCCTTGCCTCTCTCATCCGTCTTGGCGCCAAGAAAGAGGGCCGCAAGATCGAAGTCCAGGAAGGAGCCCTCGTCCGCCAGTGTGACAAAGAGTTTGTGGACACCCTGGACAACTGGAAGGGTGAGTATGATGCCATCGTATCCATGGCCTGCGGTGTAGGGGTGAACTTCATCGCCAACCTGCGCCCTACCACCATGGTCTATCCCGGAGTCAACACCTCCTTTTTCGGCGGCTCCCCTGAGCAGGGTATCTGGACTGAGCAGTGTGCCGGCTGCGGTAACTGTGTTCTGCATCTTACCGGCGGCCTGTGTCCTGTTGCCCGCTGTGCCAAGAGTTTAATGAATGGCCCCTGCGGCGGTTCGCAGAATGGAAAATGTGAAATCCATGCAGAAGTTGACTGCATCTGGCAGATGATCCATGACCGTCTTGAGCGCCTGGATTGCAAAGATAAAATGCTGGAAGTCGCCCCGATCCGTGACTGGCGGACAGCCGGACATGGCGGGCCTCGCAAGACAACGCGCGACGACCTGACCATCTAGAAAACAGTTGATATGCCGCCTGTTTTAGCTATTATAGGCAAAAAAAACTGCGGCAAGACAACCCTCATCGAAAAGCTTATTCCTGAGCTGAACCTCCTTGGTCTACGGGTTGGCACCATCAAGCATCACCACGGGGCCATAAGCATGGACCAGCCCGGCAAGGACACCTGGCGCCATAAGCAGGCCGGCGCCCATACAGTAGTACTTTCTTCTCACTCCGGCCTGGGAATCATTCGCGATACTCCTGGAGAAATCCCTGTTCAAGATCTTGTCGATCTTTACTTTTCCGATGTGGACCTAATCCTTGCTGAGGGCTATAAAAAAGAGACGCTTCCCAAGATCGAGATCTTCAGGAGCACCGTCCACTCAGAACCCCTGTCCGATCCCGGTGATGAACTTATTGCCATAATAAGTGATGTGGAAGTGGTACGGAACATACCACGTTTCGGGTTGTCTGAAACAAGACAGCTCGCAACATTTCTGGTAGAAAGGTTTTTGGGGAGTTCTTAAACGCAAGACCGCAAGTGGTGGAGAAAGATTGTGGAAAGCGATCATCCCATTCCTAATATCACTGGAGTCATACTGGCCGGTGGGCGCAGCAGTCGTTTTGGCAGCAACAAGGCACTGGCCTTAGTTGATGGCAAGCCGCTCATTCAGAGAATTGCTGATCTGATGTCAAGCCTGTTTCCTGAATGTTTACTGGTTACCGAAACACCTGCAGAGTACGAATTTTTATCATTACCGATGACCCATGACCGGTACAAGGGCTGTGGACCGCTGGCCGGCATTCATGCAGCCCTGCTGCAAATCAGCACCCCGCGCGCCTTTGTAGTCGCCTGCGACATGCCCAATTTGTCCCCTGAACTTATCCAATATCTGTGCCGCATCAACGGACAGAATTATGATGTGATAATACCATGGCTGGAACAGGGCCAGGAGCCGCTTTTCGGGATATATCACAAAAGCTCCCTGGCTGCTATTAATTCCTGCCTGCAGCAAAAGGATTGCCAGATAATAAGAGCTCTGGCAAGTTTACAGGTCAGGCGGGTAAGTGAACAGGAAATACTGGCCATAACCGGTGATCTCGCCTGCTTTAAGAATGTTAACCGGCCTGAAGATCTTTAAGCTTTATGCCGCTATTCTGACGGATTTCTCATCCCTGCCTACAAACACTCTGTTTCTCGTCGTACAGCTCAGTAATTGCCGGATTCTCGCCACAGACCTGGCAGTTCTTCTGTTTCTTGAGCCTGGCCTTGTGGAACTCCATGGTTTTGGCATCAAAAGTTAACAGTGCATCGGCCAGCGGTTCACCAACTCCAATCACATATTTCAACGCTTCTGCCGCCTGGATGGTACCCAGCATCCCGGCAATTGGCCCCAGGACCCCAACCTGGGAACAGGCAGGCACAACATTCAGTGGCGGTGGCTTGGGGAAAATACACCGATAGCAGGCTGATCTGCCGGGCAGGACCGTCATGGTCTGTCCTTCAAAACGCAATATGCCGCCGTGTGAAAAGGGAATAGCCGCAAAAATGCAGGCATCATTGACCAGAAACTTGGTTGGAAAATTATCTGAGCCCTCAATGACAAAATCATATCCTTTGACAATGTCCAGGATATTGTCTGCACAGAGACGTACCCTGTATGTTCTGACCACTATATCCGGATTGATGGCCCGCATTTTTTCAGCAGCGGAATCAACCTTTGCGGTTTTTACATCCTTTGTAAAATGAACAATCTGGCGCTGCAGGTTTGAAATTTCCACGGCATCATAATCAACAATCCCGATAGTGCCGATTCCAGCCGCTGCAAGATAGAGGGCCGCCGGTGAGCCAAGCCCGCCGGCCCCGACAATTAAAACTTTTGCCGCACGTATTTTCTCCTGCCCTTCAATGCCAACTTCATCAAGGATAATATGCCGGCTGTAACGTTCCAGTTGTGCATCGTCGAAATCGATCATGAGGTCCTGCCTCTATGTGGAATCCATCTAAATGTATGTGCGAACCAACTGCAAGGTAATGGCTTCACGGTTTCTTGGAAGCTTTGCGAGCGGAAAGTCCAAACCAGACTAAGCCTGTTAAAATGCCTGCAGTATCTGAAACAAGGCCGGCAGAGTCAGAAACGAAACCAGCAAACCCAACCCGACCAGGGCAGCTGTAAGTTCAGGTGCAAGGCCCGCGACCAGGGCAAGTGCACCTGCTGTCACCATGGGCGGCATTCCTGCTTCAAACACGGAGACCTTTGCGGCCAGAGTGTATTGCTTAAAAAGTAAGCATATTCCTGTTGCAATCAGGGGCGCGACAACAAGCTTAACCGCCAGTCCGGCGCCGAATGGTATCCAGCTGCCCGGCGGCAGTTTAAGCTTTATCTGCAGTCCGATCGCCACCATGACCACAGGCACCAGCGAGGCTGCAATATTTTCGAGGACTGCCTCAAGAACATCCGGATAGGGTGCAGATATAGAAAGCAGGCCAAGCATCAGGGCAATAAAGGGCGGGAACAGGAATATTCTCTTCAATATAGCTGCAGGAGTAGGTTTTTCGCTGCCGCTGTAAGTTGCCAGAATAATAGAACCATAAGTACTGAGAGCCAGAAATGAGCCAAATTGATCATACAGGACGGCATAGGAGATCGCATCTGTACCCCAAAATGCTTTTACCATTGGTATGCCAAAAAATGAAGTGTTGCCGAGCGGCACCATGAGCAGAAGCGCCCCGGTTGTCGGACGTTGCCACCTAAATATACGGGATGCTGTCATAATCAGCAATGCTGAAACAACTAACATTGCCCAGGGGAGAAGCACTGGTATTAGCAGATCTTTTGAAAAGGTCAGGCGGGGCACCTGCAGCAGGATCAAAGCCGGCAGCGAAACATAAATTATAAAAAGGTTCAGGCTTTGAGAGGCATATTGGGGAAAAATTCCCAGCCTCTTTAATGACATGCCAAGCAGCAGCAAGAAAAGAATGATGATGAGGTTTTCCATCAGTTATTAATGGGCCTCAGCAACCGGATTGCATAGAGTGCCCAGGTTTTCAATTCTGAGTTCAAGGGTATCGCCGGGCTTTAGAAAAACAGGCGGTTTTCTGGCAAAACCAACCCCGCTTGGCGTGCCTGACATGATAACCGTGCCAGGGAGCAACGTCATACCAGTGGAGAGGTACTCGATTAGTTCCGCCACAGAAAAAATCATGTCGGCAGTGTTGGAGTCCTGCATAAGCCTGTTGTTCAGGAAACATTGCAGGCGCAATTGCTGCGGGTCGGGAACCAGGTCAGCCGTCACCAATTCCGGCCCCAATGGACAAAATGTGTCAAAGCTTTTGCCGCGTACCCACTGGCCCCCTCCTCCATGTTTCTGCCAGCGCCGCGCTGAAACATCATTGCCGATAGTGTACCCGAAAACATGGTCAAGCGCATTTGCTGCGGAAACGTTTTTTGCTGCCCGGCCAATGACTATGGCAAGCTCAACCTCAAAATCAACCTGCGGTGGTTCCATACAGGAGGGCGGCAGCAGTATCGGGTCCCCGGGATGATTCAAAGCTGCTGGGTTTTTCATGAACAAAACCGGATAATGGGGAAGTTCCGCATTTGTTTCCCTGGCATGCTGGGTGTAGTTCAAACCGATACAGAGAATAGCTGCCGGCTGTAATGGCGCCAGCAGTTTGACAACCTTTAGCCTGTGACCAGAATCCTGGAGTGCTGCAAATATATCACCTGCCAGGAGGGTGGCCTCTCCGGCACGATAGTCATGCCCAAAACGGATTTGTCCATTTTCATCTAAAAATCGAATTATTCGCATGGTAAATCATTTTTGCCTCAAGAAGATTGAACCCAGCATCAACAAAGTATACTATATCTGCAGAGCACGTAGAAAAACCACCCTTATAAAAAGTATGGATAACAGCATGAAGATCACTGTCAAGCTTTTTGCCACTCTGCGGGATTTTGGTCCTGAGATACAGGAAAAGTCAATCCCTGAAAAGAGTACTGTGGCCTCAGTCGTCAGTTCTCTCAGTCTGCCGGGGAATATTCCTTTGCTCACCATAGTAAATGGTGTCCACACCGACCCGCAGACAATGCTGCAGGAAGGGGATGTGCTGGCTCTTTTTCCCCCGGTCGGAGGCGGTTAGCTGGACACGACTGAAAATTTCACCAGGCTGCTTTCAGGCAGCCATCGTCCATTTTGCAAGATCTCGGGGGCCACTTCCCTGCCATCCAGGGCAATACTTTTGCAGCCCTGCCAGAACGCTGCCGGCAAATTGCCAAGAAAGTGTGCCAGTTCTGATGCGTTTATGTAAATGCCTTTCCTGAGAAGATCCGGCCCCATATCTTTCATTAATAGATTTAAAAGTTTGAGCTGAACATATCCTTCTCCTGAATAGCAATAATCCCCAGTTTCACGGTGGGTGATACTGTGACGGAAAACAGCCAGCGGGCCCCGCCTTAAGGCAATGCCCACCAGTCCCGGCATGGTCCCGGATAAAGTAAGGCGTGCTCCATCTCTGACAACAGCCGTATCAATATCATCCGCCGGTTTGCCGTCCAGAAAGATACCCTGTATCCTTGCCTCAATGTAACCAGGGCTTAATCCGAGCTGTTCGAGGAAAAAATCTTTTATGCTGCAGCCAACGCACGCATTAATAAAAAAGCCCTTCTGCAGAAGGAGAAAAAGGCTTGCTGTCCGGTCTATGGCAATTTCCAATGACAGGGTTGCCGCTTTCTGCAGTTGCTCTTTAATCTCAGTTTTGTCCACTGGTGCTGCTCCTTCAAAACCTTGCTTAACTGTTTTGGCGAACAGAAAAAAGGGGAGAGGCAACGGTTCCGCCTTTCCCCTTCAGTTTAGCAATAATATTTTTCAGTTACCAGTCAAAGACCTTGTCAAGCTCCTCATCCGTGACCCCAAATGTAACGTTGTGCGGAGGAAATACTTCTGTTTTGAAGTAACTCGGCAGACGGTCGTGCGCCTTGGTAAAGCCCGCCCTGGCATTAAAATCCCGCTCGTCGGTAAGGACTTTTTTGCCAAGTTCGGTGACGCCGTCCGCAGTGAATTCAGTACCGGTATAGGCACCAATGATATCAAGCAGAGCCTGAAATGTCTCAGGCTGGTCTAAGATGGCAAAGGCAATAAAGAGGCACATGCCGGTCGAATCAATAGCAGCCGTTGCTATCTGAAGATTTCTTGATAATTCAACCTGTCCCTCAGGTTTTAATGCATCAACATCGCCGCCAACCTTCAGGACATTCTGGGCCACGGCGTAACCGGCAGTATGGTCAGCGCCCATTGGGCTGGTTGCATAGGTGACGCCAATACCCTGGACAGCGCGGGGATCATAAGCCGGCATGGCCTGGCCTTTAACCACTGGTGCCCGCTCAACCCCGAAAGCCCTGGCAACTCCCGCCGCCCCGCTCCCCAAAATCCGGCCTAAATGGGTGCCCTTTCCAACTTCGTGTACGAAATTAATTGCGGCCGCTCCATCACCAAACTCGGCAAGACCCGCCTCCATGGCAACAGCAATCGCGTTGCCCATTTCAATGGTATCCACACCGTAGTTGTCGTCCAGAAAGTCTAGCATGGCAATGGTGTCGAGGTCATCTATTCCGCAGTTGCCGCCATGCGCCCATACGGTTTCATATTCCGGCTGCTTGGTAAGATAATGGCCATCCTTGTCATTGTAGGTCCCCGAGCAGCGGATAACGCAGCCACGATGGCAACCATGCGTGGCAAGTCCGCCCCTGGCCACTTCCGTTTCCGCCTGGGTTTCACCACTTATTTTTGATGCGCCGGCGAAGCTGCCCTGTTTGAAATTGTAGGTCGGGTACCCCCCTACCTCGCTAAGTATATTTGTCAGGACGTTTGTACCATACGCAGGCAGCCCTTGGCCGGTAACAGCATGTGCATTGAGACCTTCGACAAAACGCTTGTTGGCGTCTTTGAATTTCTCTGGATCCTTTGGCGTGCGCATACCCATGCCGGCATCATCAAGCACTATGACCTTGACGCCTTTGGCACCCATGACGGCGCCAACGCCTCCCCTGCCTGCATGCCTTGATGGTCGCAGTTCCATGTCAGTGCATGCAATTGAAGCGGAGCACATCTTCATTTCACCGGCCGGGCCAATGGAAATGCAGGCGATTTTTTCACCGTATTCATTTTTCATCCTGTCGATCAGGTCGTAATTGGGCAGCATCTTGAGGCTGTTGTCTACAGCAACCTGAACGCCATCCTTGTTGATAAACACCTTGTAAAGATCATCCGATGCAGGTTTTCCTTCCAGCACAATTGCCGCATATCCCAACCTGGCAAGTACCTGGGAGGGCTGCCCGCCCGAATTGGCCTCTTTAATGCCGCCGGTCAGCGGGCTTTTACAGCCCACGGATATTCGGCCTGACATGGCAGCAGTTGTGCCGCTCAGCAGCCCGGGAGCAATGACCAGCTTATTTTCGCTGCCCAGGGCGTGACAGGTTGCAGGTACTTCTTTGGCAACAATCGCCGAAGTTAATGCTCTGCCACCCAGGCCGGCATAATCGCCTATTGGCACTTCATTTACCTGAGGGCCGTCGTCGCCACTCATATCGATTCGCAGTATTTTATCCATCACATCCTCCTTGAGCTGGTTACTCGGCTGGTCTTATTGCCTCCTGGAATATTGAAATAAAAAAACCCCAAGGGCTCTAATACCCCTTGGGGCTTTGTTGCGAATAGTTGAGGTTGTCTCTTGCATGGGCATGGCCTCAAAAATAATTTGACTGGATACAAAATATAATTTTTAGCCAGTGTATTTACCCATTGTCAAGCAGAATATTACGTTCTGCCTGTCCCAAGATAAGAAAGCGTAAAGAAAACAGCCTATCATCTCTTTAAAATCTGGCAAGAGAAAATAGTTCAAGGAGAGACGACTATGATTATCCGGCAACAGGGATGACAGCAAATGCCCCGGGGCAGCTCTTCGTAAAGTAACGGCTGGTGCCGGCCAGCTTGGAAAACACATTATAGCAGCAACAAACAAGGTTTGGTCCCTGCTGGAAGCGGCTCAAAGAAACGCGATGCTGAAGCTTTTGACTAGGCAAGTTATGCAAATTATAGTAAAAAGTAATGTGGCGTAAGCCGATTTTCTGCAATAATTTTACGTCCGGGCAAGAAGCAAAGTGGTCAAAAGCCTTTAAATTGAACGAGACAAGCAAAGGAATCTCCATGAGTGCATCCAGCCAGATTTTGACCAGCAATGTGAACCTGTTGAAGGCCAAAGCATCAAAATATGCGATATTTGGCGTTTTGATTGCCGGCGGTGCCATTATTATTGCCACCCTGCTGGTCAGCTATTTACATTATGGCGAAGTGAGCGCTTACAATATCATCCAGGCCCATAAAAACAACGTAGCCCTATGGCTCCTGGATGCCATGCCCTTTTTCTTCGCTTTTTGGGGACAATATACCAGTTCAATTCTGGCTTATGAAGCGGGCGCGCTGGTGGTGGACCAAACCCATGAACTGCGAACCAGAACCACTGACCTGGAAATGCAGGTGTCACGCCATGGTACCTATGACAGCCTGACCGACCTGCCCAACAGGCTTTTATTGGTTGACCGCCTGGAGCAAGCCATATCAAGCGGTCTTTATGGAGATAAAAAAATCGGTTTATTTATCTTAAACTTAAACCGGTTCAAAGAGATTAACGAAACTTTGGGGCATAAAAGCGGCGATATACTCCTGAAACAGGTTGCGGTCCGCCTGAGCGAGGTTATTCATGAACCTGATACTCTGGCACGGCTGGACAGTGACGAATTTGCCGTTTTACAGCCCAATATAAATGACATTGCTGATTTGAACAGAGCTGTGGCCTTGACCACGAAGGCCCTTGTCAGGCCTTTCATTCTGGAAGGTTTGTCGCTGGAGGTTCGCGGGTGTGTTGGTGCCGCCATGTTTCCCGACCATGCAACCACGGCCAGCAATCTCTTGCGCAATGCGGACATGGCGATGCACGTTGCCAAGCAGGACCAGCTCGAATACGCAATATATTCCGAGAATCTTGCCGAAAAGCGCAGCACCCGCCGCTTAACGCTCATGGCAGAGTTGCGTCAGGCAATCGCGCAGGGCGACCTGCAGGTCTATTACCAGCCTAAATTGAATGTGGCAACCGGCAAAATCGCTGAAGCGGAGGCCCTGGTGCGCTGGCAGCATAAAAGGCACGGCATGATGCAGCCGGACAGCTTTATTCACATGGCTGAACGAAGCGGTCTCATCAAGCTGCTCTCCGCCTGGGTTTTAAACGAAGCCCTGCGTCAGGCTGCAGCCTGGTCGGCCGACGGTATCGATATTGCTCTGTCCGTCAACTTATCGACCCAGGATCTTTCCAGCCGCGATCTCCCCGATATAGTAAGCAAATTGCTTACTACCCATAATATACCTCCCCAGCGGCTCATACTGGAGATCACCGAAACATCTTTGATGGTAAACCATGAACATGCTTTGGAGACTCTGACCCGGCTGGCGGAAATGGGCGTAAGAAGCTCCATTGACGATTTCGGTACAGGGTACTCTTCCCTTGCCTATCTGAAAATGCTGCCGGCCGGCGAGCTGAAGATAGATAAAAGCTTTGTCTTTGACATGCTGGAAAACGAAAATGATGCCGTCATTGTTCGGGCGATCATCGACCTGGCTCATAATCTCGGCTTGAAGGTGGTCGGAGAAGGTGTTGAAACAAAAGCCCTGCAGGATGAACTCATCCGCCTGGGGTGCGATTTTCTGCAGGGGTACAACATCTGCCGCCCCAAAAACGCGGAGGATTTCATTGCCTGGCTCAACTCAGCGGAAAATTCTTTTTCCTGACAAGTGCAACCCTTATAGAAATTCTCTGCAGCCACGCTTTAAGTTGCACTTCATGTTGTCTTTTAATGTGGTTGTCTCTCCCTCCCTCAAATCTATCCGCCCGCATTTCTCCCAAGAGCTTCTTGAAAGGCTGCCTTTATAAGTTCTTTTGAGGGCATCGCCGATGTCCCATAGCGCCGTCATGTAATCCCGAACTGATTTATCCCTCTTGCTCCCGGGTCAATATCAAGGCCATTTATCCGGACAGTCGGGCTGCCGATATGCCTGTATGCTACGGCATCATCCCGCGTTTTTACAACTATATGCTCCAGGGAAACAGTTATGCCCATTTCATTTGCCACATCTTCTAGCAGTGCAATGGTTGGCGGCGTTGCACTACATTTTTCCAGGGAAATAATTGTAACAGACATCATGCAGGTATTTTCCTGATTAACACTTAAATCACAGGCCTGCATTGAGGAAAAACTTATTGCCTGGACTTTCCCCCTCTCAGGTATGAAAAATATTTTCCCTAGTCCCAATAATATTTTTACTGAACTCCAATGGTTGCGGCCCGTTTCAGGTTATCAGAACTGCAAGCGACCTGCCAGACAAAATCTTCTTTGTGTTCAGAAGTGGCTAAAGATTAAAAATGAATTATAATAAAAGTATGAGTAAACAAATTTTTCATACATTAAAAACTAATCTAACGGAGGAGCGTGTATGACGTAAAAGCCCAGGAACATCTTTGTTGAATAGTCGGCAATGGTCAAAAAACCTACAAACAGGCTATAAGGAGTACTGCTATGGCAAGACAACTTTCTTTTTCCAAGTACGAGCAAGAGCTGCGGCCGGAATTACGCCAGAATCTGAACATTGCAGAATCGACTGAGGATGTGAAAAAATTCTTCGTCTACACCATTCAGAAACTTTTTGGCAGAGTACTGGAGAGGAAAGAGGCTTTTACATACGAAGACATTCGGCTTGACCCCCAAGAACAGTCCGGTTTTATCATAAGCGACAAACTCCTGGGGGATCCGGATTTTGCAGCGCTCTGGCGAAACTCAGATCTTTCTAACATTGTAAAAAGAATTGCGGATGCAGCCGGCAACCGTCATAAACACTTAGAGAAAAATCCCGCCAAGACCGAGGCAAAGATCTGCCAGGCCCCATAACAGCATAACTAGCTGCAAGTAATATTAAAAAGGATGCGTCACAGTATGGCGCATCTTTTTTTATGCATTACATTAGAGTGTACGTTATAGCGTCTATAAATTTTCCACCAGAGGCATACCTGGATATTTAAATGTAAAAAAAACTGCTTGACTGCCGCATGATAATGCGGCTTCTTTACAGAATTTCTGTTTATAATTATGTCAACCTGGCAAAATCACACAGGATAACAGATGACTCAAAACCAACGCCGGTCCTTGCTTTGCCCAAATTGCAGAAGGCTTATAAGCGGGGATGACACTGTCTGTCCATACTGCGGTTTAAAAAACCCGACGTCTTCCTGGCAGCGTTTCTTAGGGAGAGGCCTGAGCGACGGTGACCAGCTGCTTAAAATCCTCATCGGCGTCAATGTGGCAATGTATATTCTGTCGCTTCTCATCAGTGCCCGCGCCACCAATCTTTCCTTCAATCCCTTCTTCTTTCTCTCCCCGGATAACCGCAGCCTCCTTTTGCTTGGGGCATCCGGCTATATCCCCATAGACCGGCTGCACCGCTGGTGGTCTTTGATTTCCGCCAACTACCTGCACGGCTCTGTTCTACACATTTTTTTCAACATGATCGCCCTGCGTCAACTGGGCCCGCTGGTCCTGCACGAGTATGGCAATTACCGCATGTTTATAATTTACACGCTCAGCGGAGTTATGGGCTTTTTTGTTTCCTACCTTGTCGGCGTCACCTTTACCATTGGCGCCTCTGCAGCTGTCTGCGGCCTTATCGGTGCAGCTTTGTATTTTGGCAAAAGCAGGGGCGGGGTTTACGGCCAGACGATATACCGGCAGATAGGCGGCTGGGCCATCGGCATCTTCATGTTCGGCTTCCTGGTTCCGGCAATAAACAACTGGGCCCACGGTGGGGGCATGCTTGCCGGCGCGGCATTGGGTTTTTTGCTGGGGTACCGGGAACGAAGCCGCGAAAAATATGGGCACAAAATTGGAGCCCTCTGCTGTGTCATCATTACAGCCCTTGTTCTTCTCTGGGCCATATTCAGCAGCCTTTACCTGCTGCTTCTTTCCTAGCCTTGGGTCCGAAAAATTTCACCTGACCGGTTCAACAACTAAACACCGGCTACAAGTCTTCAGGAATAAAAGAGACAACCCGGTCGATAGTTTCTGCATCGAATAAAAGCATGGCCAGCCTGTCAACACCGAGGGCTATGCCGGCTGCCTCAGGCATTTTGGCAAGGGATGCGAGAAATTTTTGTGGCGCTTCCGGGACAGTACGGCCCTGTTTTCTGATTAAGTGCAATTCCGCTGAAAATCTTTTCTGCTGTTCTGCCGGGTCCGTTAACTCGGAAAAGCCGTTGGCCAGTTCAAGTCCGGCAATATAAATCTCAAAGCGCTCCGCCAGGGAGGGATTCTCTGTTTTACTTCTGGCCAAAGCCCCCAGCTCTACAGGATATTCATAAAGAAATACAGGTTTTTTCAGGCCCAGTTGCGGTTCGATATACTTGCAGAGCATAGCATCAAAAGTGTTTTGCTCCAGGGCTTTAGTCACTGAAACGGGTGCATATTGTGCAAAGGCCTCGGAAACAGTGAGGCGCTCCCACGGCTTTTCAAGATTGACAGCATTACCCCTAACGGAAATAGTCCCGTTGTGCCCTGCTGCCTTTGCCGCTTCAACTATAAGGTCCTCAGACTCATCCATGAGGGAATGATAATCACAAGAGATGCGATACCATTCCAGCATGGTGAATTCAGGCAGGTGCCTGTCGCCGCGCTCTTTGTTGCGGAAGCATTTGCAGATCTGAAAAATTTTGCCGCAGCCCGCTTCAGCCAGCAAGCGCTTCATGCAGATCTCCGGTGATGTCTGCAGAAAATGATCTCCTGACTCCACCGGTTCGTTATGGGCTTCAGGGATCAGGACCGGCAGCCTTAAAGGAGTATCGACCTCAATATAGTCCCTGTCGACAAAGAACCGGCGTATCGCCTGTATGAGTGCAGCCCGCTTCCGCAGGCCTGATTCAGTTAACATGTAGCTGGACTTCCAATAACTGCTTTAATTTCTTAGTGATCTGCGGATCACTATAAAAGATACCGCTATTGTAAAATGAAATAAGAACAGTCACATAATGTCCTCTGCATCATTATTCATTTTCTTTGCTTGCCCAAAGAAAACGAATCAAAAGAAAGGGCCGCCATCACTCGTTCAGCTTTCAGCAGAATCCCTTGTGCGGTTCGCAAAGAACGGGCGACATCGGAAAGTCGCACCCTAGGCAGGGTGCTCCGCCGAGTCGCTTATCCTTTCTTTGCTGCACTGCTCAGCTTCGTGATATGGCTTTATAAAGCCTAATGTGGAGCTGAGCAAACAGAAAACTCTTGGATGGCTAAGTAGATGGGTTAAGCTATAAGAAGCAGTGCTTTTTTGCGAGTGAGGCTATACAATGAGTATGCCAAACGAGAAAAAACGTGCTGCGACACCGTAGATTGACCCATATGCTTAGCCATCACTCTTTGACCCTGGTCATGTACACGCCGGTGCGGGTATCTATCTGGACCTTGTCGCCCTCTTCAATAAAGGGGGGGACCTGGAGCACATATCCTGTTTCCACGGTAACCGGCTTTGAGTCGCTGCCGGAGGTATCCCCTTTGGCCCAGGGATCTGCTTTTGTCACTGTCAGGTTCACAAAGTTCGGCAGGGTGACCCCAATGGGGTTGTTGTTAAAAAGCAGAATCTGTACCTCCATGTTATCAATGAGAAAATTGACACCATCTCCCATTTGCTCCCGCGAGATAATAATCTGCTCATAATTTTTTGTGTCCATAAAATGAAATTCGTCTCCCTGGGAGTAAAGGTACTGCATGGTTCTCTCTTCCAGCGAGGCTTTTTCAAACTTGTCGTTGGACCTGAATGTGCGGTCAAACTGGTTGCCGGTCACCATGTTCTTGAGCTTTGTACGGTAAAGGGCCTGGCCTTTACCCGGCTTGGAGAACTGGAAGTCAACGACTATATAAGGTTCGCCGTCTATTTGAATTTTCAGGCCTTTGCGTAAATCTGATGCGGTGTACATATTTCTTTGCTCCTCAAGGTTTATATCGAAGTTCCAGCAATTGAAGGTATAATCATAAATAAGCGGCCTACTATAGGTTTTTTCGTACTTTTATGCAACGATAAGATTGTGGTTTCCGGCCGGAAAAAGAAGTAGATTATGCAGTAAACCAAATGACGTTTTGATTTTTTTCTGCAACTGGAATAAATCATCTGTGTACTGCCTCCTTGGCGAATGCTGAATACAAGAACATTTACCCGGCTTGACCCGGGTTCAACTTACAGAATGGAGGAAATATGGTGAATAAATATTTTACAGCATTAGTCCTGCTGATGCTTCTCGGATCTGCCGGCTTCGCTCTTGCAGGCTCCGGCGAAAAAGTCAGCACCCTGGCTGACCAGAAAGAGGTTGCGGTCACCATCTACAATGAAAACCTTGCCCTGGTAAAAGACAAGAGAACGCTTGCTCTGCCGGCCGGCCAAAGCACCCTGGCATTTCGTGAGGTAAGCGGCCGGATGCGCCCGGAAACCGCCCTGCTGCAAAGCAGTTCCCAACAGGACATCGTTGTTATAGAACAGAACTTTGATTTTGACCTGCTCACCCCCCAGAAGCTGCTGGAAAAATACGTGGGCAGAACCATCGGTGTTGTCAAGACCCACCCGACGACTGGGGAGGAAACAGTAGAGCAGGCTGTTGTGCTCAGTGCCAACAACGGCGTGGTGCTGAAGGTTGGGGACAGAATTGAAACAGGGTTATCAGGGGGGCGTCTCATCTTTCCGGACGTGCCTGAAAATCTGCGCGACAAACCAACGCTTGTCATGCTGCTGGAAAGCAGCGTCGGTGCTGAGCAGGATCTGGAATTAAGCTATCTTACCGGCGGCTTGAGCTGGCAGGCTGATTATGTTGCCGAACTCAGCAGCGACGAAAGCAGGCTCAACCTCCTGGGCTGGGTAACACTTACCAATATCAGCGGCACATCTTACAAAAATGCCCGGCTGCAGCTTGTTGCCGGTGATGTGCACCAGGTGCAGCCCGTTTTTGAAAAAAGAATGGTCCGGGAGGCGGCTGATATTGCCTATGCGGCTGAAGCACCTGGAGTGGCCCGGGAGTCTCTTCTGGATTACCACCTGTACACCCTGGGCAGGGCAACTGATATCCGGGAGAACCAGACAAAGCAGGTCGCACTGCTGCAGGCGGATAATATTGCAAGCAACAAGGAGTATCTCCTCAAGGGGCAGGATTATTACTACCGGAACCGGACGGGCGACCTGGGCACCAGGATCAAGGTGGGTGTTTACCTTTCCTTTGAAAACACCAAAACAGAAAACCTGGGCCTGCCGCTGCCAAAAGGCATTGTCCGAGTCTACAAGCAGGACAGTACCGGGTCGGTGCAGTTTGTCGGTGAAGACCGCATAGATCACACCCCGGAAAATGAGACTGTCAGGCTGCAGCTCGGCAACGCCTTTGACATCACGGCAGACCGCAAGCAGACAGACTTTAAAAAGCTTGCCGGATTTGGAGAATATAACTATGTCTTTGAAAGCGCCTTTCGCATTGAATTGAAAAACGGCAAGGATGAAGCAGTGGTTGTCAGGGTTGTAGAGCCAATGCCCGGCGACTGGGAGATCCTGTCAGAAAACCAGAGCCACAAGAAAATAAGCGCTGCGGAAGCGGAATGGTTTATCCCGGTCCCGGCCAAAGGTTCTGCGGAACTCCTGTACAGGGTTAAGGTTAAATTTTAAGATGAAAAGGTAGTGAACTGTTTATAGTTTATTACCATAATATTTATGATTACCATCGGCGTGCTTTCCGATACCCACCTCCTGGAGCCCGATAAATGGTTCCGGGAAAGAGCACGGCGCTGCTTCGCAGATGCTGACATGATTCTGCATGCCGGCGATTTGACAAGCCTTTCAGTGCTCGAGGTCTTTGCCGGAAAAACCGTGCATGCTGTGCACGGCAACATGTGCGGACCAAAGACCAGGAATACATTGCCCGCCAGCAAGATTATAGAGGTGGGCAATTTCCGCCTGGCCCTTGTCCACGGAGCCGGCTACATGCACAATATCGAACAGAGGCTGTTCGATCTTTTTGCACCTATAGACTGCATAGTTTATGGGCATACGCACAAAGCTGTCTGCCACCGCTTCGGACCGACCCTGATGGTGAATCCCGGCAGCTTCACTGCAACAGGGCCTTATGGTGCGTCCGGCACCTATGCCAGCATCAAGGTTGACCGACGCAGCATGGAAGGCAGAATTCACCTTGTAGGGAACGCAGCATGAAAAACCTTTGGACCCCATGGAGAATGGCCTATATCCAGGAGGGCCGCCCCCTGGAAAAAGAGTGTATTTTTGAGGCCGGCGCAGGAAAAAAACATGAAAAAGAAAGCCTGCTCCTCTACCGTGACAGCTTGACAGTAGTGCTCCTGAACCGCTTTCCCTATGCAAACGGGCACATCCTGCTTGCCCCCTGCCGCCACATAGGTGACATCAATGATCTGCTGCCTGAGGAAAACGCGGCTTTATTTGACTTGATCCGGGAGTCTGTTTCAATCTTAAGAAAGCACAAGAAACCGGATGGCTTTAATGTTGGTCTCAATCTTGGCACTGTTGCCGGAGCCGGCTATCCTGATCACCTGCATTTTCATGTGGTCCCGCGCTGGGAAGGAGACCACAACTTTATGACGGTCCTGGCCGAGGTGCGGACGATCCCTGAACATATTGCAGAGACCTTTGACCAGCTTTTGCCTGATTTTCAGGAGCTGTTTTCAAAGGATAAATGACGATTCAACAAAAGTGATGAATTTTTTAAGCAAATGTTTAAGTATTTAATATGCCATATCACGCCGCCGAGCAGCGGAGCAAAAAGCGCCAAACGATTCGGCGGAGCGAAGCGACTTTCCGAAGCGTCAGCTTTTTGCGAGCAGCACAGGGTAGTCCTGCTGTAAGCAGGACCAAGTGACCGGCTGCCCTTTCTTTTTGCTTCTTTTTCTTTTGGGCAAGCAAAGAAAAAGAAGAACTCAGATAAAATCAGAAAACCGTATAATCTTTCATGCTGTAAATCATGAAGGAACTTACTGATTCTACAAATAATTTATGACTTCAGCACCAAAAATAACCCCCATGCTTCAGCAGTATATGGAGATTAAGGCAGCGTATGAGGATGCCATCCTTTTTTACCGCATGGGCGACTTCTACGAAATGTTCTTTGATGATGCGGTTGCTGCTGCAAAAATCCTCGGCATAACGCTGACCTCCCGCAGCAGCAAAAATGCCGAGAACAAAATACCCATGTGCGGGGTCCCGCACCACGCGGTTTCCTCATACCTGGCCAAACTGGTCAAGGCGGGACACAGGGTGGCGGTCTGCGAGCAGGTTGAAGACCCACGCCAGGTAAAAGGGGGCAAGATCGTCAAGCGCGAGGTGGTACGCGTGGTAACCCCAGGCGTAACCACCGAGGAACAGCTTCTTGACGATAAAAGCAACCGCTACCTTGGTGCAATCTCCCTCTCTGCAGATAAGTCAGGAGGGCCACATGGTGCCGGCTATCTTGATATATCAACCGGGGAATTCCTGGTCAGTGAACATGCTGACCTTGAACCACTTCTCGATGAACTCTCCCGCATGGCTCCTGCTGAGCTTCTTGTCGACGAATCAGAAGAGGAAAGCGGCGGGGAGGTTATTCGCAGCATCACAGGCCTTCTTCCGCACCTATGCCTGACAAGAAGACCTGAACATACGTTTCATCCGGAAACCGCAAGAGAAGCCCTGCTTGAACATTTTCAAACCCTTAACCTGGCAGGGTTTGGCTGCGAGCATATGGAAGCGGGTATATCTGCTGCCGGAGCGCTGCTTCAGTATGTATCAGATACCCAGAAAACCGCCTGTTCGCATATTGAAAAACTCATTCCTGTCAACCTTGAGGATGTCTTGATTGTTGATGAGCCTTCGCGCCGAAACCTTGAACTGGTGCAGACAATCGTCGGCTCCAGCAGAAAAGGCTCCCTGCTCGATACTCTCGACTATACATCCACCCCCATGGGTGCGCGCCTTCTCAGGCGCAGGCTGCTTTTCCCCCTGCGTGATGTGGAAGGCATCCGCAGGCGGCTCCAGGCTGTGGAACTGCTTTTTATTGACAGCAGGCTGAGGGAGAATCTGCGTTCCCTTTTAGCCGATGTCTATGACCTTGAACGGCTGAACAGCAGGATTGTTCTCGGCAGTGCCAATCCCAGGGACCTTCTGGCCGTCCGCAATACCCTGGACCGGTTGCCTGCCATTAAGAATCTGCTGGCGGAAATAAAAGAAGGGGCCTTATGCCGGATCGGTTCCGACCTGGATGAACTGCCGGAAATCAAGAGTTTGCTCGAAAAATGCATCCGTGATGATGCTCCCTTAACCCTGCGCGAAGGCAAAATTATCAGGGAGGGTTTTCATCCTGAGCTTGATGAACTGATCACAATCCAGCGTGACGGCAGGTCCATGATCCTGGCCCTGGAAGCCAAGGAACGGGAGCGCACCGGCATAGCCAACCTTAAGATCGGCTTCAACAAGGTCTTCGGCTATTATCTGGAGGTGAGCCGGGGCCAGTTGGCAAATGTTCCAGACTATTTCATCCGCAAACAGACCCTTGTAAACGGTGAGCGCTTCATAACCCCTGACCTGAAGGAGTTTGAAAGCAAGGTCATGGGAGCTGAAGAAAAAAGGCTTGAGCTGGAATACCGGATATTTACAGACATCAGGAACCAGGTCGCGTCCCGGAGCCGGAATTTACTCGAAACAGCGGCGCACCTGGCCCGCCTCGATTTTTTTTCCTGTCTGGCGGAAGCGGCACGCCGCAACCGCTATGTTAAACCGCATGTGGAGGACTGCAAAGAGATTACCATTACTGAAGGCCGGCACCCGGTTATAGAACAGACCCTTCCCGCCGGCCGCTTTGTACCCAACGATATCCACCTGGACCAGGAAAGTGAAGAGGTCCTGATCATCACCGGTCCCAACATGGCCGGCAAGTCCACCGTCCTGCGCCAGACAGCCCTGATTGTCCTCATGGCCCAGATGGGAAGTTTCGTGCCGGCAGAAAAGGCGGATATAGGGGTCGTTGATCGCATTTTCACCCGGGTTGGCGCCATGGATGACCTGCGCCGCGGCCAGTCAACATTCATGGTCGAGATGAATGAAACTGCCAATATCCTGAACAATGCCACGGAAAACAGCCTGGTCATTCTGGATGAGATCGGCCGGGGAACCAGCACCTTTGATGGCCTTGCCATTGCCTGGGCTGTGGCCGAAGACCTGGTAAACAAAAACAACAAGGGTGTCAAAACCCTCTTTGCCACCCACTACCACGAGCTTACCGAGCTTGCCCTGACCAGAAACAGGGTCAAGAACTTTAATATCGCGGTGCGGGAATGGAATGATTCCATAATTTTTCTCCATAAGCTCATGCGGGGCGGGACCAACAGGAGTTACGGCATCCAGGTGGCGGCCCTGGCGGGAGTGCCTCCCAAAGTGGTGGAAAGGGCCCATGAGATCCTGAAAAACATTGAGCAGGGAGAGTTCGACCACTTCGGCAAACCCCGCATTGCGGCAAGCACACGGCAGCAGGATAAAAACCGGCGCGGGGTGCGGGAAAAACATCCAAGCCAGCTGAGCCTTTTTGCCCCAGGTAATGACCCGGTGCGCGAAAAACTTGCAGCTATACAACCGGACACCCTGGCGCCCCTTGAGGCCCTGAACCTGCTCTATGAGCTTAAAAAACTCTCGGAGGAGTAAGGAACAAAGGCCCGGCGAAAACCAACTGCCGCCAACTCCTGATATTGACAGCAGTTGGCTGAAATGGTACAAACCATTTTCTTGATCGCGGAGGAATGGCCGAGTGGTTGAAGGCGGCGGTCTTGAAAACCGTTGAACGAAAGTTCCGTGGGTTCGAATCCTACTTCCTCCGCCATAAAACTGCATATCATTTTGGCCGGAGAGATGACCGAGTCGGCTGAAGGTGCTCGCCTGCTAAGCGAGTGTGGGGATAAAACCCCACCGAGGGTTCGAATCCCTCTCTCT
>Ga0111148_1006_pt1 | contig 34258 bp, 28 predicted proteins | sample DeeMarSeWOR28_12_FD_80359 | JGI IMG/M metagenome (GOLD analysis project Ga0111148, IMG submission 80359) | Desulfobacterales bacterium SG8_35 | reverse complement strand
TAAGGGCCCGAAGATTAAGTCATCGTTTTTTCCGGGGGTTGAAACCCCGTAACTTATTGTATTATTCAGTCCGAAGTCTTTCTGCGGTTTCTCATATCCCAGCAATGCTGCAAACAGGGCGAGTATTTTCCCGACGTTGCTGGCATCGCTACCGGCTAGCCACGCCATGCCCTCTTTTGCAAGATCTTCAATATCTTTAACCGTGTAAGACAGATCAAGTTGTGCAACTGCATCTTTCAGGATTGTTTCTACGGATTTTGCCCTGGTGCTCAACTTGATGTCAGAATCGACTAGAATGTTGCGGACGGTCTTAACATTCCACATTTCAAGGGTCCTAGGACTTCTGCGCGTAACTACATCCTTTACTGTGGATCGAAAAATCGGCAGCTTATTATCCAGGATCAGGATCATTTGCAGCACTCCCTCTCCCTCGGCCGGCTTGACATAGAGATTCAGGTCACGTTCCCGCTGGTATTGGTAAGGGCTCAACTCCAGAAGGCTGCGCATAGCCTCTTTGTCTACAGGGCGGGTTGACTGCTCAGAACCGCAGGATGCAATAACCTGAGAGGCAAGCCTTTCAAGTTCGATTTTTTGCAGCAGATTTTCTTTAAATGTCATTTTTACTTTGGTTCCTCCGGTATGAATGCTGAGAAAAAGGAGACTTCTCTACTGCTTCTTGTCAAAGATCGTAGTGTACTTTGAATCACTCTTGGATTTCTTTGCAGCCTTTTTTTCTTTCATGGTCATGGCCGCCTTTTTTTCCCTTCTCTGCTATTTCTTCTTTCTTTAGTCATGATTTCCGCTCCTCGTGATTGTTAAGTGTCCTGGACAACATCTGTCTTACCAGCCGCCTGGTTCTGATCAATAATATTATGGCGGAGCTTTACGGGATGGTAAGTATCAATAGAAATTGTTCCTGGTCTCAATAACCATGGAGTAACCCTCTATCTGGTAAGTGAAAACTGCATCTGGTGGAAATGGTGAATATTTTATATAATACCACTTCAATAAAATAATTGCTTCATATCAATTGTCCTTAAGGGAAAAGGATGTTGAGGATTATAAGGCCTAGGCGGCAATCTGTAGGCACCTGGGATTGCCAGAACCTTAATAATAGGGTGGAATATTTTTTATTTCTTCCAGTTAAGATTTCAGCTGATATGTCTGACAGCGTCAAGCAGAAAAGACCTATCCATTGTCCCCTGTTTTTTGGGGCTTTTCATTTTATGTGCAGGAAAAGCAACTGTAAATTGCTGCTATATCTTTACACTCGCGAATGCTTCTTAAAAGGTCAAGGTATAGCGTGGATATGTGAATTTTAATGCTGCTTTGCAAAACAATGAAAAACAGTTGTGTTCAGGTTGCTGAACGCAGAGCCGATAAACGGCAAATAAAGAGGCAAGACCGAACACTCCCACCGCAAAGTCCGTCATAGCATATTTTTATTCTTTTTGTACCTCCGTTCCCTGTACAAGGCAGGATATGCCATACATGCAGTTATTTTTTTGTCGTTATTTCATCAACTTAAGGAATAAAACACCGCATGACGCATTTGCATGAGGTTTTTTGTCATAGTATACAAAAATTGTCACTTGTGGCAATTATGCGCACAACCGGAGGAAAAAACTTCCGGGCACCATCACATGGAGAACACTGGGGGATATAGAAGACTTCGCCGGGGGAATGCCACCTTCTGAAAATAAAGAAAAAAAAAGGGGCAACAGCAACCTGGTTAGGGATTATAATTTTTTTATTCTGGCCCAAGAATAAAATAATCTGCTGTTGCCCCTTTACGGTAAATCTCTTAAGAGGCATCTATTTCATATAGATTTGATGCAAGATATATGCCCTTAACTTCGGGGCCTCGAATTCAATGCAATGCCGATCCCGGGAATAAAAAACCGGGCTTGCAGACAGGCAAGCCCGGTATCAGAGCGATAATGCAATCTTGAACTTTACTGCTTCTGCACGGCTCTATCCATTTCCTCCAGCCTGTCATTGCCAAGATTTTGGGTGGCACGGGCTTTATCCATAGGGGTGCGTATTTTTTTTACTGCGGCCTCTGCTGCCTGGTCAGTCATCTTCTCTGTTCTGCTCTTTTCCTCAACATGCTGATCCTCGTTTTTCGAACAACCTGCAGGGAGAACAAGCAGAAAACAGGCAATTACTGCACCAGGAAAATGATAAAAAAATCTTTTAATCATATTTCTTCCTTCCCGTTATTATATCCATCCAATATTACCTGCCATACAAAACTTACCCCACAATATTTTACCGGAACGTTGCCTGAATTGCTGATACCTCCTGGGGCAGTTTGTCAGCATAATGGTAGAATTGCATAAAACGCCTGACCTCGAATAAATCCTGGTCTTTTTCCAGATCCTTGACAAAGGGATAGGAAACTGCTGTAAAAAGAAGCCTTGCAGTCAAAACATATGGACCTTTGTGCCCCGATGTATCTACTCTGTATGCAACCTGGTCTGTGCCGCCGACGAAATTTTCATCAGCAAGAGCCCTGCCAAAGACACCGATATCAGCAGATACTGCAGATTTCAAAAACCCTTTGGGCAGCAGCCTGTTATCCTTGGCAAACTTTGCAGCACGCAGGAGAGTATAGGTTACCTCATTATCCGTGTTGAGCATTATGCCCTCATAGATCTGGACCTGGTCCGGCCGGGTGATCACGTCATAATGCGGCTCAAAGCTCATGCTATCATAATCAGCAGCATTACCCTCGATCCGCCCATCAGCAAGAGGCCTGCCCGATTCAAAAATTACCTGTCCAGCACTATCTGTAACAGTGAGGTGTATCCAGGTCCGCCTGGTTGGGATGCCGGTAGGGAATTTATGCCCTACTGAATTATTCACCTGCAGCACCGCTGTGAGCTCACTGCCTCTGTGATTCCATTCCGCAAGGGACAATTGGGCAGTGGCATGCTGCAGTTGGTGCATGGTCCGCACTTTGGTATCCTCAAGCTTTTCAGTGGATGCTGAAAGGCCGAGACTGCCGATATTATCCTGCAGGACATTAAGCATGAAAACATTGCCTCCCACAAAATGATGCTGGGAAAAATGATCTTTGGGCTCGGATTTGGGCGGGGTCCAGCGGGCTAAATAGACACCCCCCTCTTCGGAATGGGGCATATGGCATTCCTGGCAGATCATGCCCTGCCCGGGATTTTCGCCAATATCATAGCGTTTTTCAGAATTCACGCCGAATTCACTGTGCTTCCACTCAAGGTAGACTACCTGTTCGGGAAATTCCCCTGCCACTTTTCCCTGTGCATCCACAAAGGGAGTATACAGAGTGTGGCAGGTGGCGCACAGGGCTGAATCATTTGTATGGGAGCCAAATTCAGGTGTATACCCTACACTCTTCTGCATCACCTCCTGCAGAGGATTTTCATATGGCCCGAAAATCTCCCGTTCCGGTGCTTTTTTGCTTGTATCAATAACAAATTTGCCGCTGAAGCTTTTTTCCCGGCCCAGGTTCTCATCACGGATCTGGTGACAGAGGGAACAGGAAACACCGTCCATGGCTGCTGCATGAAGACCATTCTTCGGGCTTAAAAATCCCTCATCCAGTATCAGCTGTTCTTCACCCTCATTATACGCCTGGGTCCAGGCCATTGGCATGTGGCAGGTAGCGCATTTCACCTCTATCACCTTTTTAAGGGCAGGATTACGCTTGATCTCGGAACTGACCTTTGCCTGCCATAGAGGATCCTTTGCCGCGTTGGCCATCATGGTCGAACGCCAGTGCCCTGAAATGGACATGTCATTGCCCTTTCTGTCGGTCAAAAGTTCATGGCAGACTGCACAGCGGGATGAGCCGACAAAATTATCCGTTGCAAAAATTGCCATTCCCCCTCCGGGGCTTGGGTTGTCAGTCATCGTTCGGGTGTAATAATTGGTGACATCAACTACGCTGGCATCACTTTCTGCCATTCTGGCCTCTGTCCGGGCAGAGCCTGATTTGTTCGGAGCTTCAACTGCAGGCCTGCTGCCGGCAGCACAGGAAACATTCAGTACCATAATACAGAGCACCGCTATCAGTGTTATTTTGTAAAAAATCTTTTCTTCTTTTGGTACTTTTCCCCCGGACATGGCGTATCTCCTCCTATGGCGGTTAAGCTTTGCTGCATTGCATGTTTTACTTCCGTATAGTGAAGAACTTGTCTTAAATGATACTCTTTGTCAATCCATTAATGTATAAATTGTACCCTTAATAACTTCTGCAGGACTGCCCTAAACAATTCATGGATTCCTATGAAATCATGTGAACAGTTGCAAAACTGTGTGTTTTTAATTACTTTTAAGGGGTATAGAATTTCTCACTTCGAAAATACGTAAAGATTTTTCTTAAGTGAGGTATTCATATTCACACTAGATCTCTTTGGTCCGGGAGTATTCTCGATATGATTGCCTTAAATTCAAGAAAAATCCCTTTCGCGTTCCTGCTCCTGTTCCTCCTGACTTTTGCTCTTTTCATCCCGCTGCAAGCCGATGCTGAAACCCGGGAAGGAAGCCTGGTAATAGGCCTGCTTCCCGAGATGAACGTATTTAAACAGAAGCAGCGTTTTAAGCCTCTCGCCGCATACCTAAGTGAACGTCTGGGGATTACAGTCAGGCTTACGATTCTCAGCAGTTACGGCGAGATTATTGAAAGGATCAAAGAAGGGGATGTTGATGGCGCCTTCCTTGGTTCCTTCACAGGAGCCCTCGCCATCACCCAGTTAGGGGTTTTGCCTCTGGCCCGGCCTATCAACATGGATGGAACATCAACTTACTATGGCCAGATCTTTGTTCGCTATGACAGTAATATCAAATCAGTAGCGGATATGAAGGGTAAATCCCTGGCCCTGGTAGAAAAGGCCACAACCGCAGGGTATTTATTCCCAGTGGCCTGGCTCAAACGGAATGGAGTTGAAGATATCAACACATATTTCAGCGACCATTTTTTTACCGGCAGTCATGATGCTGCAGTTGATGCAGTGCTAAACAGCAAGGCGGATGTGGGAGCGGCAAAAAACACTATTTATGACGGCATGCGGAAATTAAATCCACAAATTGACAACGAGCTGATTATACTGGCTAGCTCACCGCGGGTCCCGTCAAACGGTTTGTGTGTCCGTAAAGACCTTGCACCGCAATACAAAGAACAGGTAAAGGATTTGCTTATCAACCTGCATCAGGACCAAGAAGGAATCGAGGTGCTCCAAAAACTTGGCGCTAAACGCTTTGTGGAAACCAGCCGGGAAGATTACCAGCCCGTTCTTGACCTGGCAAAAGAGGCAGGTATAGACCTGGGAAAATATGTCTATGATAATCACTGACTCTCAATTAAGATCTCGCAACAGAGGCTTCCATTTGACCGGTTAGTGCGATGAGAAAATATATTATCATTTCGTTTACTCTTATCTTTATTCTTTTCGGTATCGGTTCAGCTGTTACGATCTACCATCTCCAAAATACCACTGCAAATCTTCGCTATCTCATCAGCCTTCACGAAATTGAAGACATCCGCCAGGAACTCTCTTTCAGCCTCCAGAAAATACAAAGCTACACTTTCTCTTCCCCAGCTTACTTTTCAAAGCATCTCGATGAGATAACCGACAATGCCAGTGTGATCAACCAAACCGTGGTACGCTGTCATGAATGCCACCACGAACCGGAAATAGAAGCAGAACTTAATGATGTGGAGTCATTGATCCAGGAATACCAGGAACAATTATCTTTCCTCATCACCACGGCCAGTGAGGGGGAACGACGCAGCAACTATCAGCTCAGCGTCATGGACCAAAGCACAGTCATCCTCGACCGGGTCCAGGGCATGGCCAGCAGGGCGGCAAAGACCCTGAATCTCAAGACAGCCTCTGCGATGCGTGAAATTGATGAAACTTACATAATTCTCGCTGTTACCCTGGTGCTCACCTTTCTTGCCGCCCTTATTGTGGCGCAGTATCTCAGCAGCCGTATAACAAAGCCGATTGATGAACTGCATACCCTGGCTACCAGGATTTCAGCGGGTGAACTGGGGTACCAGACGGAATACAAAGGGCGCGAGGAATTTAAAAAGCTTATAAGCACCTTCAATAGCATGACCGCAGCTTTGGCCGAGAAGGAAAATACTATCCAGTCGACCATGAAAAGACTGAATCAGCTTAGCCTCATAACCCTGCCGCTGCATTCAGCCCGGGACATAAACATCATACTCAATAACCTGCTTTACAGCATGAACGCTCTTATCGAGGTTGAGCATATCGGCATCCTGCTGCAGCATGAGGACAGCAATGAGTTTATCCTGCATCTTTTTGCAACAGGGACTGATAATACTGAAAGAGAATCCATAACATTGTCCCGAGCCCATATATTGGATGTGTACCAGGGAACCAGCGGCCAAGCCCTGTTGAACAATGATCTGCAGGATGGAGAGGGATGGCCGTTTGCTGAAAAAGCGCAAAGTCTGAAGCCGGACAAAATCCTGTTGGTCTGGATGTTGATCAAGAATAACATCACCGGCGCCCTTATAGCCATCAACAAGAAAGATAAGGACTTCAGCGAAGAAGATTCAAGAATCCTTGGTATTCTGGCAAATAATATGAGTGTGGCCCTTGAGAATATCAGACTGCGCAATGATACCCAGCAGCATTTGCTGGAACTAAAGAAAACGCAGCGCCAACTCATTGAGGCGGAAAAACTTACGGCCCTGGGGACTCTGGCAGGAGGTGTTGCCCATGACTTCAACAATATCCTCTGCGGCATGATCGGTTACGTTGCCCTGCTGAAAAAAAACCACGACCCTCAGGACAAAGATTTCATGATGCTTGATACCATTGAAAAGGCTGGATTTCGAGCAGCCAACCTTACCAAGCAGCTCCTTACCTTCTCACGCCAGGAGGCCTTGGATCACCGGCCCATTGAAGTAAACCCGCATATTGAAAACGTGGCAAAACTGCTGCAAAATACCATCAGCAAGCTTATCAGCATCAAACTTGATCTCGGGAAACCCCTGCCTCCGATTCTGAGTGATCCATCCCAGCTGGAACAGCTTGTCATGAATCTTTCCGTCAATGCCCGCGATGCCATGCCCAACGGCGGCCAGATCCTGATCCAGAGCGAGCAGGTAAATGTTGACCAGGAGTTCTGCGAGGTGCACCCGGAGGCCAAGCCCGGGGATTATGTCAGGATCAGGGTTTCCGACCAGGGGGAAGGCATTGACAAAGAAATTCTGCCGCGGATATTTGAACCCTTTTTTACTACCAAGGAATTCGGCAAAGGCACAGGCCTGGGCCTTGCCATGGTATATGGTATTGTCAAAAGCCACAAGGGATTCATAATTGTCTCCAGTTCACGGGGCAAGGGGACTACTTTCTCTCTATACCTGCCTTTGGCAGGCCCGATCCAGGGTGAGGAAATCCTGCCTGAAGTCTCTGACCAGATGCTGCAGGCCAATATCCTCATTATCGACGACGAGGAGCTCGTAGCTTCCATGCTTGCCAGGCATCTGCAGAACATCGGCTGCCATACCTTTATCGCCAGAGACGGCGAGGAAGCCCTTGATGTCCTCAGCCGGCACAAGGATGAGCTTGACGTTGCCATTCTTGATCTGAATATGCCGGTAATGGACGGTACGGCCGCCTATGAAAAGTTGCTTGCAGTCAAGCCAGACCTCAAGGTTCTGGTGGCTTCGGGATTCAGCATGAACGGCTCGGTGGAGGAATTGCTGGCAAAAGGGGCCCAGGGATTTATTCAGAAACCTTACAGCCTGGAAAATATAACCGCAAAGATCCGGCAGGTAATGGGCTAAGGTTTTATTCCAGTTACTTGCTGCCGCTCAATTTCTTCTGTAAGGCAATACTGCAGAAATTGACTCTAATTATTCAATCACCGGACCATCTTAAGGCAGAGAAAATAAGCACTACCGAAGTATACCCTCCCATCCTTCCTCTGCAGGGCTCAGTCCCGGTCTTTGCACATCATGGCCGGGCAATGTCATGGGCAATACCATGACAGTCTCCGCATTTTGTAAACTTTTCATGAATTACATTGCTATGCGGCTTTCCATGGCAGTCCTGACAGGCAGGCAAATGTCCATGAGCAGGATGACACTTGGCGCAGGTCAGGGCAGAGTGCTTTGTCTGATGCGCCTGCAGCAGCTGGTAGGCCTGCTCATGACAGCCGGCACAGACCTCCTTGCCCTGGGTGATGGGATAGGAGATTTTAAGCGGTGTGTGCACGGGATGACAGGCCAGACAGCCAGGGGTTTCCAATACTGCCATGGGACTGTGGTTCTCATGACATTCAGAACACTGAGGAATCCGCCCATGTTTTTCCGAATGGCAGGAGGAGCACTCCTGATCCGTATGCTTACTGACCTCTGCCTGCAGACTGGCAGCAACCTGGGTATGGCACAGCTGGCAGCGGCCTTCAAGCTTGACAGGATCCGGGATAGACACCAAAGGCTGGTGCGGGTTGGCATGGCAATCCAAACACTTTGTCACCGGTTCCGCAGCACCGTGGGGTGCGTCATGGCAGCTGCTGCACTTGGGCATTATGTCAGCATAGTTGCTTCGTAGAGGGTTGTACGCATGAAAAACCTCATGGCACTCGGTGCAGGCAACGGTCTGATGCAGGGCGCCATTGTCACGCAGCCAGTTGTAATGCGCCGTATGACAGCGGGCGCAGTCCTCCATGGTAAGAGGCTGCACCTCAATAGTATTGTAAATGCTGCCCGCAACGGTTTCTGCTGCTACAGGCTGAGTTAAGACGAAGGCAACGATAACGAGCAGCAACAGGCTCACTCCAGGCACAAAAAAACTGATTTTTTTTCCGCTAGACATACTTTACCTCATATCTTCTTTTCAACGTGGATGATGCGATGCGTACAATAAAAAAGGCAGGAGAGCTTCTTTGTGCTCTCCTGCCTTTGATTACGGTTTTACTTGACCAGGAAATGAGGATCCATATGGCAGTCAAGACAGTTGGGCATTTTCTGATGCATCACAGATGAATGGGGTTCGCCGTGGCATGTCTGGCACTGGGGCACATTGGGGTGCTGACCCCTGTGGCAGAAAGCGCATGTAAATGTCTGGTGCTTGGTTACGGTCTTTTCCATCTGGGCGCCAACTTCCTCATGACACGGGACGCAGAAGGCCCGCGGAGTTGTCATGGCGTAGTTGATCTGCAAAGGATGATGTGCCGGATGGCAGCCGAGGCAGTCACTGGTCATCTGACCTTGGGCATGGGGCTCATGGCACATGGAACAGTCAGGGATCTGGCCGTGAACTGCATGACAGAAGGTGCAGGATTGCTCAGCATGAGCACTTTCATAATTGGCGAAATCCTGTCCAGGTCCCTCATGGCAGGTAAGACAAGGCTCTTTAATATCGTCGGCAAGGTTCAGGGCCAGGGGTTCATGCGGGTTTGAATGGCAGGATAAGCAGTTTTCCAGTTCAAAATGCGACCTGCCTTCATGGCACATGGAACATTGGGGGATAACATTCTCACCCCATGGTGGATGCTCCTGGTGACAGTCCAGACATGTAACAGCAGTCTTATGCATGCCGCCGTTGCTGGCTATTGTTGCCGGCGCATCCATGTGACACTTGACGCAGTCGGTCACCTCAAGAGACATCAACTCCGCTTTTGCCTCCTGGGAAAATACAGTCAGCATGACAGCAACAATGACTGCCGTGCATAAAAAAACAGACAAAAAATACTCATTTTTTTGCATCATTTTACCACCCCTTTCTCCTGCGGAAATATTATCTTACATACGAAAATCTTTTCCAAAAATGAATGAATGGAGTTTCATTATCAGACAAAGTCAGCCTTTGTCAAGTGTTAATAATGTTGAATTTCGTTCTCAGGCAGCTTCATTCTCCGGACTGCCCTCTTTTCCCGCAGATTCATCAAAATATAACTCTGGACATTTTTGCCAGCCCGGCAAAATTGTTTATGTCAAATGGCAGGGTATTTTTTTAAATCCTGGTTGGTGTGGGGGCGATGCAAATAATCTGCTTTCTTAGGGCTTGAGAATTGCCCCGGACCTCTCTGAAAGTTATGGTAGGCTGGATTTTGCCGGCGGCAGGAATTGAGTGGGTGCTGCAATGCAGCGGGTGATGCTGCCTGCCAAGAAGTTTAGGCCGAAAATATAATCGTTTTGGATGAACTCCAAATTGCTTTAGCGGGAAGCTGCTCTCTTATCAAGGAACTCTATAAAATCGACCAGCGTTTCCCCCGCCTCAATCACTTCCGGGTCCTTTACGTCTACTTTTGCGTTATGGCTATCTCTGGCTCCATCCTCTTTCAAATCTGAAATCTTCTCCAGGGGCGGCTCACCTTTGCCTACACGAAGAGCGTTTTCTAACTCCAGGCGCCATTTATCCGCTTCCACACGCTCTTCTCTTCTTGTCTTCTCCGAGAGAGAAATCGCTTTTTTATTACTCATCATTTCATTGCGTTTGCGCCTGTCCAGAACATACTGATAATCCTGGCTCAAACTATTTCTGGCATTATGCAGATTCTCCAGCCAGGGCATAACCTCCTCGAATTTATAGTATGTCTGGTAGGGAATGGAATTTATCATATCCCAGGGCAGTGCTTCGGGCAGGGCACTTTCCCCTATATCATCAAAACTGTAGAGACTCGGATAATAGAGATCAGGGACAACACCCTTATGCTGTGTACTCTTGCCTGAAATACGGTAATATTTTGCCGTGGTCGCCTTAAGCTGCCCCTTGGAAAGGGGCATCAGGGACTGGACTGTTCCCTTACCGAAGGTTTCCTCACCAATAACTATCCCCCGGCTATAATCCTGGATCGCTCCGGCAAAAATCTCTGATGCAGAAGCGCTCATCCGGTTGACTAATACAACCAGTGGTCCCGAGTAAACTAATTGCGGATCATGGTCCCTGATAATATCTATTCGCCCGTTAGCATTTCTGACCTGGACCGTGGGACCCAGGCCTATAAAAAGTCCGGTCAGGCTGTTGGCCTCCTGCAGGGAACCGCCGCCATTGTCACGCAGATCAATAATTATGCCTTCAACCCCTTCTTCTTTCAATTCTAAAAGCAGTTTCTGCACATCTTTTGTGGTGCTCTTGTAATCAGGATTGCCTTCATTCATACCCTTGAAATCCGCATAGAAGGTGGGTATATCGATAATCCCTATTTTATGGACCTTGGCATCCCGCTTTATTTCAATGATCTGTTTTTGGGCGGCCTGTTCCTCTAATTTAACCTTGTCGCGGACAATGCTGATAACTTTCGTCTGATGGGAATCAGCCTCGTCTGCAGGAATAATTTCAAGCCGTACCAGGGTGCCCTTCGGACCGCGGATCTTGTTTACTACCTCGTCAAGACGCCAACCGACAATGTCGAGCATCTCACCGTCGGATCCCTGGGCGACACCAACGATGCGATCAGCCGCTTTCAACAATTTAGAACGTTCTGCCGGGCCACCGGGGATCAAACGCAGCACTTTTGTGTATTCATCCTCACTTTGCAGAACAGCACCGATTCCTTCCAGGGATAAACTCATATTAATGTTAAAATTCTCAGTCCGGTGTGGTGAAAAATACTGGGTATGCGGATCTGTGGAGAGTGCCAGGGAGTTTATATAAAATTCAAATGCATCATCGCTGCTGTTCTGCTGTATGCGGTTCAGCTGATTCCGATAGCGCTTCAGGAGTATTTCCTGGATTTCATCAAGTGACTTGTCAGCAAGCTTGAGACTCAGCACATTGCTCTTCAAACGCTTGCGCCACAATTCCTCCATGGCGGCTTCTGAGGAGGGCCAGTCCATGTCTTTGCGCTCAATTTGCATGATCTCCTCGACATCAAAATTCATCTCGCCCAAGCCGTTCTCAATCGAATCAATCAGGTAGGCAAGACGTGCCAGCACCCGCTGCTGATATATGTTGAATATTTCGAATGCCGGTTCAAGCTCGCCCCTGTTCAGGGCATCATCCAGCGCAAAGCGATATTTGCTTTCAAACTCCTTTATATCTTTGTCATAGAAGTAACTGTGGCTCGGATCCAGTTCATCCAGGTAGCGATAAAGGATTTTGGATGACATCTGATCATTAATGACAATTTTCAGGTAATGTCGATTCCTGAGAAGATCGACAATGTTTTTATTTATTTTTTTCTGCTCTTTTGTGGGAGCCAGAACCGTGTATGAAGTTCCTGCAGCCTGGGACTCAGGCTGACTGCTGGCCGCAGCCGACTGGCTCCATATAACACAGATGATGACCGCGAAAAGGATTCCTTTTTTAATTATTTTCATAAAGCATATGTCCGGGTTGGTAGGTTTTTATAGTTACAATTTTCTTGTTTCATGAATATCGGCCTTAAAAAAGCCTGTGGCCGCCAGGTCTTGCTCCCGTAAACTATTTTTTCAGGCCCCGTTACGGATTTCGGGATCTCCAGGAAGCCGCCATGTTTATACCCTGCCGGGGCGGTGCCTGAGGCTGCCGGTTTCGGAGCAAATTGACTGAACGGTCAATTTGCTGCACTCTGCCATACTTTTATTTCTTATAATCACTTCAATTTTTACAGCAACTTTTCTTTTTATCCGAAATAAAAAAAAGAGTCAAAACAGACTTCTATATACAGGCATTTTGTCACTCTTGACACCATACAATTTATGCTTATTTTTTGTTCTAACAAAAGCTGTTTATTGGAAACTTTACCTGTATTAACAAACACATAGAAGGAGGTTTCGACATGACGATAGTACGTTGGGATCCATTCAGGAACATGACTACTCTGCAGGATCGCATTAACCGTGTTTTTGATGAGGCGGTCAGCAGGTCTAAAGATTATGACGACGAAGTAAGCAAATGCGACTGGAGGCCAATCGTCGACATCTATGACTCAGAAAAGGCGATAGTTATCGATGCTGAATTACCAGGAGTCACTAAAGATGACATTACCCTCGATGTAAAGGAAAACATCCTTACCCTCAAGGGAACACGAAAATACGTGGAAGAGGCTAAGAAGGAAAATTATTATCGGATGGAGCGCTGCTTCGGGACATTTGAGCGGGCTTTTACGCTACCTGCAACTGTAGATCCCGGAAAAATAAAAGCCAACTTCAAGGATGGCATCCTCAGGATCGAAATCCCCAAACCCGAGGAAAAAAGGCCAAAACAGATCAGTATTACTGTGGAATAAAATTCTGCTCCGCTTCTTGACTTCATAAACTTCACTAACGGCTCTTCCATTGAAGAGCCGTTTTTTTTAGCCATAAGAACCTATTTCTCTTTTGGGCTTGCAGCTCCTCAGTAACCTGGCGTATATAAGTTACATTTACATCAAGATTAATGCATCATTCCGCAACTGCCAGTGTCATGCCCGAGACTTTCAGCCGGCCAACCCGGCCCAACACCTTCGACCTTGCCAGAAGCCCCCTTAGAGGCTTCAACCTCATTGATGCAAGTGCCGGCACAGGTAAAACCTATGCCATCTGCGGACTGGTGCTGCGCCTTCTTCTTGAAAAGGATCTGACCATCGAGCAGATACTGGTTGTCACGTACACCGAGGCTGCCACAGAAGACCTTCGCGACCGTATCAGACAAAAACTGCGCCAGACCCTGCTTGCTATTAACTCAACCCCGGGCGATGATGCATTCCTGCAGGAGTACCTTGCCGATCTCAAAGATAAGAAAGAAGCTGCATTGCGGCTCACCGAAGCATTGCGAAGTTTTGATGAAGCTGCAATCTTTACCATTCACGGTTTCTGCCAGCGGATGCTCCTTGAAAACAGCTTTGAGAGCAACACCCTTTTTGACACGGAACTCGTTGCAGACGACTCCTATCTCATAAGGGAAATTGCTGAAGACTTCTGGCGCCGGATTTTCTCTCAGAGTTCTTCTCTTTTCTGCCTCTATGCTGCCGATAAACTCTCCCCTGACGTCCTGCATGATTTTCTCAGCCCCTTCAGGCCTTACCCGTTTTTACATTTTATACCTGATCTCGACTTTGCATCAGGCTGCAGCCAGCTCTCGGATGCCGAAGCTGATTATATTGGAGCCTACAGAACGGTATGCCGGCTATGGCCTGCAGCCCGAAATGAAGTCCTTTTCGACCTGAGCCACTCACAAGTGCTTAAACGCAATGTATACAAACCGGCACACGTGCAGGCCATTATCAGCAATATGGATGATATGGCTGCTGTCTGCCTTCCGTCTTTACATCTTTTCGACAGGTTTCATCAGCTAACCAGCAGCAAAATAGCAGCCGGGACAAAGATAAAAGAAACCCCGAATATTCTCCCATTTTATGAACTTTGTGAAAATCTTGCGCAAGCCAGGAACAACCTGCAGGCCCAGTATGACCGGTGCCTGCTTGCGCTTAAAAAGAGACTTCTCGACTCATTCAGACATGAACTGTGCCTGCGCAAGGAAAGGGACAATATTTTCTCCTTTGACGATCTGCTGCACAGACTTCATGAAGCTCTTTCAGGCCCGGAGGGTCACTCATTTGCCCGGAGCGTAGCCAGAAGATACCCTGCCGCCCTCATCGACGAGTTCCAGGATACCGATCCCCTGCAGTTTGAGATCTTTAAATCCATTTACAATGAATCCTCCCTGCTTTTCCTGATCGGCGATCCCAAGCAGGCAATCTATAGTTTTCGTGGTGCAGATATTTTCACCTATATGGATGCTGCTGCCGGTTCGCCCCTTGCCCATCACACTCTGGGTGTCAATCACCGTTCCGCCCCTGCTCTTGTAAAAGCGGTCAATACCATTTTCTGCAGGGCCCAAAACCCTTTTGTCTTTGATGCTATTTCATTTCAACCGGTATCCGCCGCGCAAAAAGTAACACCGGAATACCTGACTACAGACGGGCAGCAGGAAGAACCCTTTATTCTCTGGTATCTTGACGGAGTCTCTCTATCAGGAGAAGATGCACACCCGTCGCCAACAAAAAATCCCAGGATATCAAAAAGCGAAGCCCGCAGACGCATCATAGCCAGGGTAGCAGACGAAGTATGCAGGCTGCTTAATCTTGCTGCAGAAAACAGACTTTGCATCAATGACAGAAAACTCCTGCCCGGGGATATTGCTATTCTGGTGCGAAAAAATGATGAAGCCCGGAAAGTGCAGCAGACTTTGACTGAATGTAAGGTGCCCAGTGTGCTGCACAGCGGCAGTGACATATTTGGTTCGGAAGAAGCACAGGAGATGGCGCTGCTGCTGGGAGCAATCGTGACACCCGGCAATATCCGCAGGGTAAAAACAGGGCTCCTCACCCGTTTCATCGGCCTGCAGACACACGCGATCATGATGCTTCAGACTGACAGCCCCGAGGGTGAAGAAATTATCGAACACTGGCTGACAAAATGCAGAACGTACCATGAATTATGGACGCGTTACGGCTTCATTCGGATGTTCTGGACGCTTATGTGGGAAAACCGGGTGCGGCAAAGACTTCTGGCTTCTGAAAACGGGGAGCGCAGCCTGACAAATTTCTTACACCTGGCTGAAATTCTCCACCAGGAGGCGGTCACCCAGGATCTGAATATGACAGCCCTTCTGGGCTATCTGTATGAACGGATGAGTGGCAGCCAGGCACAAAATATTGAACACCAGCTGCGCCTTGAAAGTGACGCTGACAGGGTAAAAATAGTGACCATTCATAAGGCAAAAGGCCTGCAATATCCTGTGGTTTTCTGCCCATTTACCTGGGAAGGTTTACGGTCGGGCCCCCAAAAGGGATGTCTTTTCCACCTGCAGGAGGATGGCAAAACAACGGAGTTGATCTTTGATGCAGGATCGGCCGAACTGGAAAACCATCTGCAGAGAACCCTTCAAGAGGAAATGGCGGAAAATCTCAGGTTGCTCTATGTTGCCCTCACCAGGGCTGTGCATCGGTGTTATCTTTTCTGGGGGCCAATAAATGGTGCGGAAACCTCTGCTCCTGCCTATCTTCTGCATCAAGGCGCTCTTGAAGATGCAGATTCAGCGCCCTGCCATGAAACTGAAAACACCCTTATGAAAAAAGCTGCCGCCAGATTTTTGACATTATCAGAGACTGAGATTCTTGCTGACCTGCACGACCTGGTTCATGCGGCAGAAGGCACTATCAGGATAGCGACCCCCAAAGAACTGCCTGATACATACAGGCCAGTTAACGAAGTGAGTTCCTTTGCGCTCCGACAGCGAAAATTTACCGGTGCTATTGCTTCTGATTGGAAGATAAGCAGCTTTTCCTCCCTTACCGCCAACCTGGCAGGAGTCATGGACAGCGGCCAAACCCTCCGGGACCCTGCTCCGGACCGGGATGAGACCACGGCAGTACCTCCCATACCGCAAGAGCAGAGTGAGCAGGAAGACATCACCCTTGACATCTTCTCCTTTCCGCAAGGCGCCAGACCGGGAACATTTCTGCATGAACTCCTGGAACAGGCTGACTTCAGCAATGAGCAGCCGGTGGCAGAGCATCTTATTTACGAAAAACTACAGTACTATGATTATGATGCAACCTGGTACCCGGCAATAGCACAGATGCTTGAAAACCTGGGTAATGTTCAACTGCATCATGATAATCCCGGCCTGAAACTGTGCAATATCCCGCCTGAGAACTGTCTGCATGAGCTGGAATTCTACTTCCCTTTATCCCGGCTAACCCCTGAAGACGTCAAACAAATTTTCCGCACAAAAAACCTGCATGCATCTGCAGTTGAAACCGCAGTATTCATGGAGAAACAACTTGAAAGGCTTACCTTTGCCCCCTTGAGGGGTTTTATGAGAGGGTTTATTGACCTCGTTTTCGGGTTTGCCGGCAAATTCTACCTTGTGGATTGGAAATCCAATTACCTTGGCTCAAGCATTGAAAGCTATCGCCAGGATAAGTTAGCCAAATCTATTCTTTCGGGGTTTTACTTTCTGCAATATCATATATACTCCCTGGCCCTGCATATTTATCTGCAAAAGCGCTTACCCGCTTACCGCTACGAAGCTCATTTCGGTGGTGTATTTTATGTCTTTTTAAGAGGTGTAAACAAAAACACCGGCCCGGCTTCCGGCATATACCACGACCTTCCGGATCAGGCTACAATTGAAATGCTGCAGGCAAAATTTATTCCGGAGGAAAAACGCTGAAACCGATAAAACTCAGCTGTTAAGGCACTCGTGAACACTTCACCAGCATTACAGGAACTTCAGGTCCTCCTTTCCGACCCGGAACTTTTTTCATCCCTGGACAAGCACTTTGCCCTGTTCATCGGAAGACTGGCCCGGAAGCACAATGCTGAAGCAGCGCTGGCTGCAGCGCTGGTCAGCCGCACGACAGCTGCGGGAAATATCTGCCTGGACCTTGAGGAACTTGCCGGGAAACCCCTGCACCTGAAATCCCGGGATGCAGATATGGATACATTTCTCTGCCCAACCCTTCCCGGCTGGAAAGAACAGCTCATACAGAGCGGAGTTGCGGGACAGGATGCAGAAGACACGCCTCTTGTGCTTGCGGGCAATCACAGGCTCTACCTGCGGCGTTACTGGCAATATGAAAACACTATTATCCGGTTTATAAGACAGCGCTCCAATTCAGTTTGTGAAGACCTCAATTACTCCAGACTTGGCAAAGATCTGAAAAAATTGTTTCAGCCTCATCCTGCCGGTGAACCCGATTGGCAGCAGATTGGAGCCATCGCTGCAGTTACCCGATCATTCTGCGTCATAAGCGGTGGGCCGGGAACCGGCAAAACTACTACCGTGGCTAAGATTCTTGCGCTCTTGATAAGCCAGCACGAAGACACCAGGAAATTGCGCATTCTGCTTGGGGCACCAACCGGAAAGGCTGCCTCCCGGCTGCAGCAGGCCATTAGAGACACCGGCTTATTACAAACCGGCTCAGAACCTTTGCAGTCTGCCACCGTGCACCGACTGCTCGGCTATGTTCCGAATTCTCCCTATTTCCGGCACAATGCCGATAATCCTCTTGCTGCAGATATCATTGTCATTGATGAAGCTTCCATGGTCGACCTGCCTCTGCTGGCAAAACTCATGCAGGCAGTCCCTGCTTCAGCCCGGCTTATTCTCCTGGGCGACCGGCACCAGCTGGCTTCTGTGCAGCCTGGTTCTGTTCTCGGAGACATCTGCCGTTCAGAAATAATATCCAGCTTTTCCCCAGAATTCTGCCGGCTCACAGCCGAACTTACCGGTAATTCCTTTAGGCCTTCACGTCTCGCCCGACCCAAAACCGCTCCCCCCTTTCTGCAGGATTCGTTTGTTGAACTTGTACGAAGTTACAGGTTCAGCCCTGACAGCGGAATTGCCAGGCTCAGCATGGCAGTAAAAGATGGGGATGGGAATGGGGCGCTAGACCTTCTCCGCTCCTCAGAGGATGGATCGATAGTGTGGTCGGAGATTCCTGCTGCGGCCGAACTCGGGTATAAATTACAAAGCTCCCGGTTCATTTTTCAATCTAAAGATCTGCAGCATGTCCAGAAACCTGATTCCTGTTTCACCAGGCTGGAAAGCTTTCGCATACTCTGCGCCCTGCGCAGCGGGCCATTCGGCATGGAAAACGTCAATTCCCTTCTGGAGCAGCAGTTCAGGCAACTGGCCCGGGATGATTCAGGCGATCTCACTGACAACCGCTTTGCCGGCATGCATAGCGTGCTGCCCTTGCGTCCAGTTATGATAACCCGGAACGATTACACTCTGCAGCTTTTCAATGGAGATGTCGGCGTTATTCTGCCGGACCCTGAAAACCGGCAGTCCCTGCGTGCTTTCTTCAGGGGAGAATCCGGGTTGCTGCGTAATTTCGCCCCACACCTGCTCCCTGAGCATGAAACAGTCTTTGCCATGACCGTACATAAAAGTCAGGGCTCTGAATTTGACAGAGTGCTGCTCATCCTGCCGGAGCGTGACTCCCCGCTCCTTACCAGGGAACTGCTCTATACTGCCTTAACAAGAGCCAGAGAAAAGGTGGAGATCTGGGGGAAAAAGGCAATATTTGTTTCCGGTGTCAAACGGAAAATCAAAAGGACTTCAGGCTTGGCAGAAGCACTCTGGGGTGGAGAGATATGACCTCCCTTAGGCTGCAAAGCGTGGGGGCCTGTACTCACTGACAGTGTTCAGCAGCAATAAGATCCTGTAAAGGCCGTTTTGGTACATGGTGTACCCCCTCAGCGTCCCGCCAGTACTTTATATTTCCTCCGGGTTCCTGTTCATCGAGGGCGACAGTTTCTGCAGGCTTCCCCAATGCCACAACCTGGAGAATCTGCAGGTGATCATTGAGCCCGAACACGTCACGCAGCCCTGGTGAGATCGAAGCGATGCGACAGCCGCCCAGACCTTTTTCAGCAGCACCCAGCAGTATATTCTGGGTAGCGATGCCAAGATCGCAGTCAGCCTCCTTGCTCAGGCGCGTGTCAAGCAGGCAGACTATATACGCTGCAGGCCTCTCCCCTGCCTGCGGTCCGGGCCACTCCTTCAGATAGCCGGCCCAGCCAAGATGTCCAAATATCTTTGCCTTGACGGCAGGTGCATTGACAAGCACATATTTTAACGGCTGCACGTTTCGGGCAGACCCTCCCAAGCGTGCCAAGCCAACGAGATACCTCAGGGTCTCCATATCTATTGGTTCATTCTCCTTAAAACGCCGGAAACTCCTTGTTTTGCTTATCAGATCATAGAGCATGCTTATTTCCTCCTGAACAGTTCTTCGCTGCCGCCAACCAAGTTTATAATAATTTTTTGCAGTCTGGCTCCTGAAAAATATCTCTTTTCCGTACAATCCTAATACAGGATATTTTCTGAACTAAAATCATAAGACATTAAATATTATCGTTATTTTTTTAAATTTTTTTTTTCTTCTCTTGTAAAATTTCCTAATAAGTTGTTTTAATTACTATTGATAGCTCTTTTATAGAGGACGCATTGCGTCTATAGAGGAGCATCTCAAAAATCTGTTTACCATGCAATAACAATTCAGTGAAATTATTATGGGTGATGTAATACAATTTTTACGATGGCAGGATATAGTTGATATCCTGCTGGTATCATTCATCATCTACCGCACCATTCTTCTCATCCGGGGAACGAGAGCAGTCCAGATGCTGGCAGGCATTGCTGTTCTCATTGTCATCTATTTCGGGGCCAGGGAACTTGAACTGCTTACTCTCTACTGGCTGCTCCGCACCCTGCTGAGCTCAATTTTTCTCATCATCATCATCGTCTTTCAGGGGGATATCAGGCGGGCTCTCACCCAAGTCGGCAAGACGCCGTTCTACAAAACCTATGATGACGTGCTGCAAAACACCATTCAGGTTGTTGTGGCCAGTGCCCGCTATCTTTCCAGGCGCAGGATCGGCGGCCTTATTGTCCTTGAAAGGGAAACAGGTTTGCGGGATTATATTGAGTCGGGACACAAGGTGGACGCCAAACTTACAACTGAGTTGCTGGTGAGTCTTTTTCTTCCGTCCTCACCCCTGCATGACGGCGGTGTCATTATCCATAACAACCGCATCCAGACTGCAGGCTGCCTTCTGCCTTTGACAAAAAATCCATACATCAACAAGCGCTACGGCACCAGGCACCGGGCTGCAATCGGCCTTTCAGAGGAAACCGATGCCGTCATCGTGGTTATCTCGGAAGAAACCCAGGAAATATCCATGGTCCAGCATGGCTCCATAACCACTGTTTCTGATGAAACGGCTTTATTAAACAAGCTTGAAGAAATTTTTATACCAAAGGATTATCAGCCTCACCTATGGAAAAACTGGTTCGCCAAATAATTAATAATATCTCTTCTTTTCCACGGCCGAAAAACTGGGTCTTGAAACTGCTCTCCCTGCTTTTTGCCCTGTTTCTCTGGTATTTCGTGGTTGGGGAGGACAAGGTGGACATGAACGTCACCATCCCTGTCGAAATTGTCAACCTGCCGCGCGAACTTGTTATTTCCAACCAGTTCAAAAAACAACTTGAGGTGACCGTAAGCGGACAACGCAGTCTCATCCGCGGCATGACTTCGCAACATATCAGCAGGACGATCGATCTTTCAAAGGCTGCCCCGGGTACGGTTGTCATACAGAATCATCCTGATTCCATTTCACTTCCCCGCGGCCTGAGCATTCTGAGGGTGCAACCGCCTACCATTACGCTCTTGCTTGATCGCCTGATCCAGAAAGAACTCTCCATTAAACCCATTCTTGTCGGTCAGGTGCATAGTGATTTCAAACTGGACACCGTGACAGCTGATCCGCCAACATTGGAAATAAGCGGCCCCCAATCAATCCTGGGAGAAGAAAAAAATCTTATTACCAGTCCCATTGACATTAATGGCCTGGACCATTCTACCGTAAAACAGGTTTCTCTTGCCTTAAAACCGGAAATAGCAGACCTTATCGGTGAGCCGATTGTTGCTGTCCGCTTGAATATTGTTGAATTGATAAAGGAAATGGAATTTGCGGACATTCCGGTGGATTTTGACATTGCTGCCGGCAGGCAGACACAGGTGATTTACCAGGTGCTGCCCCCAACGGTCAGTATAACCGCTGAAATACCCCAGACCATGGCCCAGGGATCAAATAATATCAGGGGCCTTCTGCATGCCAAGGTCTCACCGAAAACTCTGCGGACCGGAAGCATGGAATTGAAAGTTCTCGTCGATTCTCCTCCCAGGGCAAGAATCATTGCGATAAAACCGGAAACAGTGACCCTGAAAATCATCGAAACCAGAACGCTCAAGATCAAACCATGAGAAAACTTTTCGGAACAGACGGAGTGCGCGGTGTTGCCAACACTTACCCCATGACCACCGAAATAGCCATGCAGCTCGGCAGGGCCATCGCCTTTCTGGTCAAGAAACAGGTGCCGGATAAGGAACACAATCCGAGGATAGTAATCGGCAAGGACACCCGGCTTTCAGGGTATATGATCGAGAATGCCCTGGCCTCGGGTATCTGTTCCATGGGTGTCAATGTGCTTCTGGTCGGGCCTCTGCCGACTCCAGGCATTGCTTTTATAACAACGAGCATGCGGGCTGACGCAGGTGTCGTTATTTCAGCTTCCCACAACCCCTTCCAGGATAATGGCATCAAGATATTTTCCAGGCAGGGCTTTAAACTGCCGGATGAAGAGGAAGCCATTATTGAAGATCTCATATTTTCAAAAAAAATGGATTCTTTACGGCCCGTGGCCGAAGAGGTCGGCAAGGCATCCCGTATTGATGATGCCAGAGGCCGCTATATAGTTTTTTTAAAAAACACCTTTCCAAACCGCTTCACCCTGGATGGCATCAATATAGTGCTTGACTGTGCCCATGGTGCAACCTATGGTGTGGCACCTCATGTTTTCGAGGAACTGGGGGCTAGGGTGACCAGCATCGGGGTAAAACCGGACGGCAAGAATATAAATCACGAATGCGGCGCACTCCATCCCGGAGTTATGGCGGAACTGGTGCGCAGGGAAGGAGCTGACCTTGGCATCGCGCTTGATGGTGACGGCGACCGCCTCATTGTTGCTGACGAGCAGGGTACAATTGTTGATGGCGACCAGATAATGGCTATTTGCGCAGCCGAAATGCTGGAGCGCCAAAAACTGGCTAAGAATACCCTGGTGGCAACCGTTATGAGTAACCTTGGGTTGGACCTTGCCATGCAGCGCATGGGGGGAAAACTTGTCCGGACCCAGGTCGGCGATCGCTATGTAGTTGAAGAAATGCGGCGCCATGCCTACAATTTCGGAGGAGAGCAGTCAGGGCATCTCATCTTTCTCAAGCATAACACTACAGGCGACGGCATACTGGGAGCGCTGCAACTTCTTGTCGCCATGAAGAAAAAAGAACGACCCCTCTCAGAGTTGACCCGGATAATGGAGCCCTTTCCCCAAGTCCTGAAAAACGTCCGGACTGAAAAAAAGGTTGCAGTGGAGCAGCTGGCAGGGTTTTCAAAAAAAATTGCCGCCATGGAAAAAAGTCTGGGAACCACCGGGCGCATCCTGGTGCGACCATCAGGAACCGAGCCGGTCATCAGGGTCATGGTGGAAGGAGAAGATCAAAAACTGATCGATGCCATGGCCTGCGAACTCTGCGAATTTATCAGGAAACAATCAGGCAGCTGATGCTTCCCCTTATTGTCATTTCGGGCTCCTGGTCCGGCTTATCAGGAAAAAGACAACTCCCACCTACCGAACACTTGCCATGGCTTTCTGAAAAGCCTGAGCAGATCTTTCTATAACAGCATCATCAACACAGAACGCCAGCCTGAAGTATCCTGGAGTCCCGAAGCCCCTGCCGGGCACGGCAAGTATTTTCTGTTCCTGCAGCCTGCCTACGAATTCTGCATCATCTGCAATGGGGGATTTGGGGAAAATATAGAAGGCTCCCTTGGGCGGCATGAATTCATAGCCTGCAGCTGCAAGAATTTTGCAGAACTTTTCCCGCCGTCTCGTATAAATGGTATTGTCAACGGATGCTCCCTGCAATTCAGCCACAACCCTCTGCATCAGAGCGGGAGCATTAACAAACCCCAGAATTCTGTTTGCCAGGGTCAACGCTTCAATAAGCGGAGCCTTGTCTGCGATTTCGGGCTGCAGCGCTATATAGCCGATCCTTTCTCCCGGCAGCGACAGGTCCTTTGAATAAGAGGACACCACTATGCTGTTCTTATAGGCCTGCATGATACTGGGCACCTCATTGTTATCAAAGACTATCTTTCTGTAGGGTTCATCCGCGACAAGAAAAATAGTGCTGGAAAATTTCTGTCCTGCTGCACTCAAAATTCTGCCCAGTTGCGCCAGAGCCTCTTTCGAGTATATCTGCCCTGTCGGATTATTGGGACTGTTGATGATTATCGCCTTTGTTTTTTCATTGACAGCTGCCTCAATTGCCCCGAGGTCCAGGTCAAACTCAGCATCCGTGGCAACAACCCTGCTGACTCCTCCATGGTTGTCGACATAGAATTTATACTCCACAAAAAAAGGAGCCAGGATAAGCACCTCATCTCCAGGATCGAGCAGGGCTTTCAGGGTCACGTTAAGCCCACCGGCTGCCCCGCAGGTCATCAGCGTTTCATTGGCGGAAAGATGCACTCCCTGCTCGCTTGAAATACGGGCAGCCACGGCCTCCCTGACAAAGGGATAGCCGCCGTTCGGCATATAGGCATGGGAGCCGGGGCTGTCTTTTTCAGCCAGCTGCACCAGTATTTTCTGAAACTCCGGGGGCGGCGGCAGATCAGGGTTTCCAAGGCTGAAATCAAAGATATTTTCAGCTCCAAATTCCGCCTTCAGCCTGGCACCCTCTTCAAACATCTTGCGGATCCAGGAAGCACTCTTGGCAAACTCATTCATTTTTTTTGAAATAGACATTTTTTCCTCCAGTAAATTCAGATTTATTGCCCATATTTTTTTTTCAGGAATTCATAGGCATTATTGATCTCTTTCATTTTTTCTTCAGCCACTTTTTTAAACTCCTCACCGAGATGCCCCACCTTGTCGGGATGATATTGCATGCTCAACTTGCGGTACGCCGCCTTAATGTCTGCAAAGCCTGCTCCCGGTTCCAGGCCGAGAATCGCGTAATATTTGTCCTCAGAAACCTCTTCGGCCCGGGCAGCGGTCCTGAAGCCGGCTTTATATTTTGCCGCAATGGATCTCTGGTCATAGGCTGAAATGCCTAAATAATTGCCTATGTTTTCGGCCAGCTGCATTTCTGCCTGCGATACCGCTTCATTGGAGTAAAGGACCTGGTATATGAGCTCCAGAAGTATCAACCTCGGTTCATAGGCGAATTTCTGCCTGAATTCCTGCAGCAGCGAATCGAGACTGACGGTAGATGCCAGCGCTTCCTTGATAAGCTCTTTTATCCAGAAAAGCTGGTTTTGAGAATAACGCAGGTTGTATTGAAAGAAATGCCGGATTGTCTTGACCTCATCGCGGGTAACCTTGCCGTCAACCTGGGCTATCTTGACCAGGATATTAACCAGCAGGGAGACAAAGGTATTGTGGGTCTCGGTTTGGGACTTCTCATAGGCGCTCACCTGGCGTTTTACATAGTAGGTGAAGGCCCAGAAAGCTGCAATGGAGCTGAGCACCAGAAAAAGGACAATAAAGACAAGCAGCCCCAGAAACTCAAATAACAGGGGAGCGCCGCCTGATAAAAAGATCAGCAGGAGCAGGAGCAGAAAGCAGCCCCCGCAGCCAGGTTGTTCATGTCGTCTGTATTCCATGGTATATCGGAAACATATTATTCAGAAAATTTTCGCGAGCACTTTATATTTTCCTGAGCCCGTGAACTCTCGGATGAATTTCTTTTCCAGGTAAGCAAACAGCGAAAGCCCCTTAAAAAAGAATCGATCCGGCTAGGGTTTCTCATGCCGGACAGTTTTTTTCAAGCATTTTTCTGCCACGGTGAGGTTTTCAATGCCGGGAACTATTTGCAAAAAGGGCCGCGACAAATTCTTCCGGGTCAAAATCACGCAGATCCTCAAGCTTCTCACCAATGCCTATAAACCTGATGGGAATATTAAAATCATGGGAAATATTGACCACAATGCCCCCCTTGGCCGTACCATCAAGCTTTGTCAGAGTCAGGCCGGTGAGCCCGACAGCTTCGTTAAAGAGCCTGGCCTGGGAAATACTGTTCTGGCCAGTAGTGGCATCCAGGATAAGCATGATCTCATGGGGCGCACCCTCCAGTTTTTTGCTGATCACCCGCTTAATCTTTTTCAGCTCTTCCATCAGGTTCACTTTTGTATGAAGCCGGCCGGCCGTATCAACGATTATGACATCAAAATCCCTGGAAGCGGCAAAATCCAGAGCATCATAGATAACTGAGGACGGATCAACGCCCTGCTGCTTAGCAACAACATCGGCTCCTACCCGCTGCCCCCATACCTTCAGCTGGTCAATGGCTGCCGCCCGGAATGTATCTCCGGCCACGAGGAGAACGCGCTGACCGGAAAGGGCAAACTTGTTGGCTATCTTGCCAATGGTGGTTGTCTTGCCGACCCCGTTGACGCCGACGACCATTATGACAAAGGGACCGCTTGCAGGCAGGTGCATCCCTGTGTCGTCATAGCCTTCGAAAAAGGAAAGAATTCTCTCTTGCAGGGCAAGTTTCAAGGCCTGGGGTTCTTTGAGTTCTTTGCGTGAGACCCTGTTGCGAATGTCATCAAGAAGGTCCATGGTGGTATTAACGCCGAGGTCTGCGGTAATTAAGATCTCTTCAAGTTCATCAAGGAGTTTGGCATCAATCTCCTTCTTGCCAAGGAACAGGTCATCAACCCTGCTCACCAGGGAATCCCGCGTCTTGGCAAGCCCCTCCTGGAGGCGCATAAACAGGCCTTTTTTGTTCTCCTTCTCCCGGTCCTGTCCTCCAGGTTCCGGGCTTTCCCCCGTTACCCCTTTGGTATCCTGCTCCCTTGCAGAAGCAATTTCTACAGCAGCACCTTCAAGGGCCTGCTTTTCCTGCTGCGCTGCACCTGCAGAAGCGGAAACTTCAACTTCACTGTTTTTTTTCTTCTTTTTAAACCACCCTAACATCAGTTACTCCATATTATGTTATGCCCATAGCCTTTAAATCAACCGGGCGGTTAAGCTGTCAGCACCTAATTCTGACTCCCTTGATCCGTGAGCCTGAGTTACATGAGATTACATATCTGTTGTCTGCCAGCACAACCTTATAAGGCCTGGCATCACCCTTTTTTGCGCGGCCGGCAATTTCCCTCATGGATTCAGTGATACCGCAAGCCATGTGAGACCGGCAAGCAGGTAGAAAACCGTTTCCAGGTAAAATTCCAGTTTAGGCCCCTGACTTATTCTGCCTTTGCTATACAGCTGGGTTAAGCCGATAATATACAGTATGCCCGGCAGCAGCCAGAATCCCACCTCTGACATGAAACCGAGCAACGGCATGAGCAGCAGCATGACAAGCAGTAATCCCATCATAATATGCAGGAGAAAAATCGTTCTTTGCTCACCGATGCAGACAGGCAGAGTCTCCTTGCCGACAATCCTGTCTCCCTGCACCTCAAAAACATCAAAAAGGGCATTGCGGACAAAAACAAGGAACAGGATAAAGAAAAGAACGACCAGGGTCATCAGATCCGGTGTATGCGAGTCAAACCAGGCTGGTATAAGCGTTGTGACAAAAGCCCAGGCCACGGCCACCAGAAAGGTCTTGGAGCCGGGAATCTCTTTCAGACCACGCACCCTGATATCAGCAATCAGGGCCTTGGGAATGATTTGTACCGAGTAAAAAATGCCGAAAATACTCATGCCTGTCAGGAGCAGAAAAGGCTTGAGCCCCTGTTCAAACACCAGTGTCAGGGCAAAAGCCAGAGACAAGGCTGAAATTATAAGAAGCGGCCAGCGGTATTTTTCATAAAAAAGTGCCCGCAGCGGATCATTGAATTTCTGTAATTTCCTGTCGGTAAATCGGTTAAGATTGTGCATGGCAAACAGATACAGAAAACTTATCAGAAAATGGCTTGCCCTCGGTACATTGTTCTGCAGTATTTCCGCTGTATAGGTGAGCGCTCCACCTGCAATGCTCACATAGATATTGGTCGCCAGCAGAATCCAGAGCAGTCTGCTGCTGAACTGTTTCAGGCTGCCCTCATCTTTGCCGGGTATGGCCTTCAGTATGCTGACGATCCTGCTGATCATCCAGGTGGGGGTTGAGGCCCCGGCAGTCACTCCTACACATTCATATTTTGACAGGGCACCAAGATCCAGTTCATCTTCGGTTTCAACAAGAAACACCGGACACCCCATGCCCTCTGCTATCTCAGCCAGCCGTTTTGTATTAGCACTGTTCTTGCCGCCGACCACGACCATGGCCTCTACTTCATTACAGAGGCTGCGCACCTCTTCCTGGCGTTTATGGGTAGCATCGCAAATGGTATTAAAAACCTTGCCGCCGGGAAACCGTTCCAGGATCATACGGCTCAGTTCTGCAAAGATTGTTTCATCCTGGGTTGTCTGGCTGACGATTATGTATGGCTCATGGATGTCCAGCTTTTCAACATCCTCCCGGTTGCTCACAACACGCCCCAGGCTCCCGGCATATCCCATCAACCCTTCAACTTCTGCATGATTGCGGTCGCCGATAATAACGGTACCATAACCCTGCTTGAGATATTTCTTGATAATAACCTGGACCTTGACCACATGGGGACAGGTGGCGTCCTTAACTGTGGCACCTGCCATCCGGAGCTTTTCCTTCTGGACGGGCGGGACTCCATGGGCCCGTATAACAACCGTGCCGGACTCCTTTTCAGGAATATCCCGGAGTATCTTCACGCCCCGCTCCTCCAGAAGATTGAGAACCTGGGGATTATGGATCAAAGGGCCAAAGGTGGACACACCTGTCTCCTCTTTCTGGATAACATCCAGGGTCGTCTCCACCGCCCTTCTGACACCCATGCAGAAACCGGCGCTTTTTGCTAAAATCACTTTCATTCTTTCAGACCAACTGTTTGCAGCCCTGAATGCATTTAAAACGGGATACCCTGCTGTTGGCGATAACCCGGGACTGCAACCAGCTCTGTTATTAAAAAATTGCATACTAATACAATAGCTGAAGAATTAAAACTACCGGAATGTTGCATGATGTATTATCAAGTATAATTATAAGGTTCCTTACATAATGCTCCAGGTTCTCAAAGATCAATCTTCACCGGAGGGTATGGACATGATCGATAAGAAAGTACTTTGTGACAAAATCCGGAAACTGCACCCGGAAATCGGGGAATGCGGCATAGACCTGACAGTCGATTATGATAAACGGCAGAATGCCTGGGTTGTTGATCTGAAAAAGGGCAACCATGAATTAAAGCACTTCCTTGAAAATCCTGATGCCGACGCCTGCATGGAAGGCAAGCAGTGTGTGGCCCTGGGGCTTGAAATTGCCCAGTTGGCAAAAAATATCAAGGGTGAGCAGTTTTAAGTTTCTATATTCTTTTGTTCTTGAACACGACCAGTGAGCGTTTATGCGCCCTGCTCTCGTATTTCTGGCACCTTACTCTGGACCTAGGAGAGCAGCTGCGGAAAGCTTCGCATAAAAAAGCACCCCTCAAGGGGGTACTGAAAAGAGCCCCATGATTGACATCCGTTCACTCACCCTGGAAGACAAAAGCCTGGTTTCAGGATATCTGCGCCGGCACCCCCCTGAAATCTCAGAGCATACCTTTACCAACCTCTTTATCTGGCAGCCTTCCAGGCCGATCCTGTTTGCCGAGATGGGAAACTCGCTTGTTTTTCTGGTTAAAGCCGCCCGGGAAAAAGGTAAATACATCCTTTTCGGTCCGCCGCTTGGTAGTTTAAGTATCCCGGATGTTTTCTCTGCTTTTGACGGCGATATAATCGGGGCTGTACGCATTCCCGATACGGATGCTGAAAATCTTCCCGGCCCGGACTTTGTGGTTAACCCGGACCGTGATAATGCTGATTATGTATACCGGGTGCCGGATTTGGCAGAACTTGCCGGACGGCGTTACGCCAAGAAACGCAACCACATCAAGCAGTGCTTAAACAGTCATGCCTGTGAATATGTCCCCATAAGCGCAGAACTCATAGCCGAATGCGAGACCATGCAGGAAAACTGGTGCAACACCAGGGATTGCGGGCGCAACCCGGGTTTATGCAATGAAGCCAATGCCATTGCGGAAACCTTTGCCCATTTTAATGAATTTGAACTTCTTGGCGGGGCTGTGAGGGTTGACGGCACAATCCAGGCCTTTGCCATTGCGGAGGAACTGCATCCCGGTACGGCTGTCTGGCATTTTGAAAAGGCCATGGCCGATATAACGGGTCTTGGCCAGCTTATTAATCAATGGTTTTCACAATACGGGCTTTCAGGCTTTGATTATGTCAACCGGGAACAGGATCTCGGCATCCCGGGCATGCGCCAGGCTAAAGAAAGCTACTACCCTCATCATATGGTACCCAAAAACTGCATTTCCCTGTCTGGTGACCAGCCTATCACCGCCAAGAGCATCAAGGCTGAAGGGTGTGCTGCCCACGAACATTAACACTTATTACGGCCTTTCCTGAATCCGTGAGCCGGCAGTCCCGGAGGACGGTTTATTGTTCAGCAGGGGGAGGAAATTATTTGTTGGCGCCGCATCTGCCGCACCCTTTGAAAACATTGGTTTGTAACAGTTTTATGCCTTACCGTCACGACTTCTGATCTTTCTGCAGGGCGATTTCCAATGCCTCCTCGATGCCCTGCACCAGGTGGAACGTGATCCCCTCCTTGACATTGTCGGGAAGCTCGATAACATCCTTTTCGTTAAGATGCGGCAGGATAATGTCTGTTATACCGGCCCGTACAGCGGCGATCACCTTCTCCTTAATGCCGCCAACCGGCAGGACGTCCCCCCTCAGGGTGATCTCGCCGGTCATGGCGATATCCTTGCGCACCGGCCGGCCGCTATATAATGAAGCAAGCGAAACCACCATGGCCACCCCTGCTGAAGGCCCGTCTTTGGCAATGGCCCCTTCAGGCACATGGATATGGGTGTCTGTCTTGGAAAATACGGAATCCTTGATATCAAATCGGGAGGACTTGGAACGCAGATAGGTCATAGCTGCAGTGGCCGACTCCTTCATGACGTCCCCAAGTTTTCCTGTGAGGGTCAATCCTCCCTTGCCGGGCATTTTCGCCGATTCGATGAACAGGATGTCCCCGCCAACCGGAGTCCAGGCCAGCCCTGTTGCCAGTCCAGGCCCCCATGTCCTGGCCAGGATCTCGGGAAAAAAACGGATGGGGCCGAGATATCTTTGCAGGTCCCCGGAATCAATGACGCTCTTGCCGGTTTTGCCTGAAACGATATCTTTCGCCACACCCCGACAGATTGCAGCCAACTCCCGTTCAATGTTCCGGACACCTGCCTCTCTCGTATAGGAACGGATAATGGTCCGGATGGCAGCATCTGTGAGTTCAAGGTCGTCAGGAGTCAAGCCGTGGGCCTCGAGCTGTTTGTCGATCAGGTGCTCCTTGGCAATCATCAGCTTCTCATCTTCGGTATAGCCCGGGAGCTCGACGACTTCCATCCTGTCGCGCAGCGGTCCGGGGATCGTGTCAAGGATATTGGCAGTGGTGATGAACATTATCTTTGAGAGATCAAATGGGATTTCCAGATAGTGGTCGGCAAAGGAGAAATTCTGCTCCGGGTCCAGGACCTCAAGCAGGGCGGAAGACGGATCCCCCCTGAAATCCATGCCCAGTTTGTCTATCTCATCCAGCATGAATAGGGGATTGTTGGAGCCGGCCTTGCGCAGGCTCTGGATTATCCGTCCGGGCAGAGCCCCGATATAGGTTCTTCTGTGTCCCCTGATCTCAGCCTCATCACGGACGCCGCCCAGAGAAATGCGGACAAACTTTCTACCCATGGAGCGGGCGATGGATTGACCCAGCGAAGTTTTACCAACCCCGGGAGGTCCGACAAAACAGAGAATAGGGCCATGCATGTCGTGTTTGAGTTTTCGGACGGCCAGGAATTCGATTATCCGCTTCTTGATCTTTTCCAGGCCATAATGATCCTGGTCAAGGATGTGCTGGGCCTCGTCAACATCCAGGGAGTCCGTGGTGGAAGTCTCCCATGGCAGATCCAGTATCCATTCCAGATAGGTCCTGGCCACAGTATATTCAGGTGAAGAAGGAGGGATCCTGGCAAGCCTGTCCAATTCCTTTTCCGCTGCTTTCCGGGATTCTTCTCCTAATTTAGCCTGGGCGACCCGCTTCTTGAGGTCATTGATATCAGCATGTTCGTCATCCTCGCCAAGCTCCTTGCGGATTGCCTTCAGCTGCTGGCGCAGGAAAAACTCACGCTGCTTATCATCCATATCCTCCTTGACAGCCTTCTGGATCTGATTGCTCATCTCCACAGTTTCAAGACGCCTGGCAAGTTCCTGCGCCACTTTTCGCATAAGGGTCTTGAGCTCATCAATCTCGAGAACCGCCTGTTCTTCCTCCAGGGAGAGGTTCAGCTGGGACGCTATCAGATAGGCTATGTGAAACGGATCTGTTACGGCCATGACCGTCATGTACAGTTCAGGCGGCAGCTGGGAAAGCGTGACCAGTTTTTTGAACTGGTTCCGCAGGTTGAGGACATGGGCTTCAACCTCTTTGTCTTCCTCGACCTTCATTTCAATGAGTTCGACCCTGGCCTTCAGGTATGGTTCCCGTTCTGTATATTCCAGGATCCTGATCTTTTTGACCGCACTCATAACCACCTGGTAAAAGCCTTCAGGGGATTTTATAAGCTTATGGATGTAGCAGACCACCCCGATTGAAAAAAGATGGCCGGAAAGCTCTTTCGGGGGCTCCTTCTCGGAAACCTTTTTATGAGAAACCACGGCTATCAGCCTGTCGTGCATCAAGGCGTCGTCAATGAGCTGCCTGGAATGTTCATTGGAGATCTGGAGGGGAAATCCCATACCCGGGAAAAAGACAAAATCATTCAGGGGCAGGACAGGCAGTTCTTCAGGTATGGGGAGTTCAGCAGGATTGACACTGGCTTGCTTATCAGTTGCCGTTTTATCAGCAGACATAATATCTCATCCCTTATTCATGGGGTTAAGGTACTGAGCAGCTTTTATTTTCCTTGGGCAGCCTGATTTCCAGGATCCCGTTCTGGCAGCTGAAAGCAGGCTCGGAAAACTTGACAGAGACCGGAAAGGAAATCGTTCTTTTAAAGTAACCCATTTCGATCTCCAGTTGGTGAATGCAGCAGACATTACCGCGCTTGGGGAGATTCCTTCTGCCTTCGACAGTGATGCGTTTATTTTCGGCCGTGATGGCCAGGTGCTTGATTTCTATGCCGGCAGTATCCATGAGGACAATGATGTCTTCGGTTGTTTCATACACATCCACTGCAGGCTGCCAGCCTGAGGTAGACGTCATGGGTATTGCCCGGGACAGGGAGGAGCTTCTCAGCATCCTGCCCATCTGCCTTTCCAGTTCCTTGAATTCTTCCAGTATTCTTCTGTCAAAATCATCCATTATCATCACCCGCCTCAAAAAATAAAGCACTCCGGATTACAGGGTTTATTCCAAAATCACCCTGGAAAAACAAATGTATCCATACTCCAACTGCAATGGCATGTTTGTGCATGAATCTTACTTAAAATCCGGAAAACAAATCAAGCATAAAGCGCATATTCCGCATGCCGGACCTTTGCCGGCATTGAAAAAGTATTTCTTATTCGCTTTTAAAACTTTAAGCATTACAGTATATATTTACACCTTATTTCAGACCAGTAATTACTTTTGGAGGCAAATTACCATGTCAGAAGCATGCAAAACATGTCCGAGCAAAACCGGGGACCAGAAAGGAACCTGCTCCACAGTCAAGGTGGCCAAAGCGGTCCAGGACATTGCCATAACTTCAGCATTAACAAAAATTAAGCATAAAATTCTTGTCATGAGCGGCAAAGGCGGGGTCGGCAAGAGCACCGTGGCGACGAACCTGGCCCTGGGTCTGGCCAACAGGGGGTTTCAGGTCGGCCTCATGGATGTTGACCTGCACGGCCCTGATATCTGCCGCATGCTCAACCTGACCGAAAGGCTGCACAGGACCAAAGAGGAAAAAACCTCCCTTGTGCCGCCAATGCGTTACAATGACAAGCTGAAAATCATGTCCCTGGAATACATGATGGATAACCGCGATGAGGCCATTATCTGGCGCGGCCCCCTCAAAATTCAGGCAATCAGGCAGTTTATCGCTGAGATTGACTGGGGCAAGCTGGATTACCTGGTTATTGACGCTCCTCCCGGCACAGGGGACGAACCGCTTTCGGTGGCCCAGACCATAAAGGATGTCCAGGCCCTGATAGTGACAACCCCCCAGGAGGTAGCCCTGGCAGATGTGCGCAAGTCCATTAACTTCTGCCGGCATGTGAATATAAAAATTCTCGGGCTGGTGGAAAACATGAGCGGCTTTATCTGTCCTCACTGTGACAAGCCGGTGGATATCTTCGGTACCGGTGGCGGCAAAAAGACGGCCCTTGAGTTTAATCTGCCCTTTCTGGGCAATGTACCCATGGATCCGAAGGTGGTTGCCGGAGGAGATTCCGGCAGACCCTATCTTTCCTCCGGGTCCGGTTCAGCTGCCACCATGGCCTTTGACAGCGTCATAGACAACGTTGTTAAAGAACTTCCGGTAAAAAAAGATTCTTAAGGAAAAAACTCTTGCTGTTGGATATTTTCCAGCAACAGGCACACCGACAATACAAGCAGAGGAGACACTATGCATATAAAACAGATGACTGTCGGCATGATGGGGGTCTGCTGT
>Ga0111148_1005_pt1 | contig 34601 bp, 33 predicted proteins | sample DeeMarSeWOR28_12_FD_80359 | JGI IMG/M metagenome (GOLD analysis project Ga0111148, IMG submission 80359) | Desulfobacterales bacterium SG8_35 | reverse complement strand
TCATTTTATTATCACAATCCAGTTATTATCACAATCCAGGCATCCAGTTGCCAGCACCGGATATTTTCCTTGAACCCTGTTTTAATCCCCCAATCCTACGTCAGCTTTATCGAGGCGGTGCGTTCGCTGATGCCCTTTTTAAGGACCTCGTGGTTGTAGGCTGCAATAACATCCCGGCGCTTGAGCATGCCGACCACCCATTTCTCTTCTGCTGATTCAACAACAGGGATCTCATCAAAACCCCTCCCGTCAAAGAGGGTCATTGCCGTATACAGGTTGTCGTCAGGTGTAAGAAATACAGGGTTTCTGGCGCAGACACTGCCGACGGTAGCATGGCGCCGCAGTTCCTCGTCATGCAGCACTGTCTTCACATCCTGCAGAGAAACAACCCCTGTCATTTTTCCTGTTTCATCTATCACCGGGAAATAGAAACTATCCTTGGCCATGGAAAATATCTGCAGCAGCTGGTCGGCATTGGCATTTTCACTTATGAGATCGACATCTTCAGTAATGATACGGCCGACCTTGATTGATTTCATGATTGCGGTCTCTCTACCCTCATGGATATCAATACCTTCCCTGGTAAAATCAACGGTATCGATAGAATCTTCGTTGAACCTGGCCGCCACAACTGTTCCGATAATGCTCGCCAGCATGATCGGGATAATAATCAGGTAGTCCCCGGTCATCTCAAAAAGAAGAAAAATTGCTGTCAGCGGTGCATGGGTGGTCGCTGCAAGGAATGCGCCGAGTCCCACTGCTGCATAAGCTCCGGAAGAAGCCGTTGCTGTGGGAAATAAGTGATGTACCACAGAGCCGTATGCCCCGCCTATTACCGCACCGATGAAGAGCGCCGGAGCAAAAACACCTCCGGAACCGCCGGCTCCAAGAGTTACTGCCGTAGCAAATATTTTCAGGAATATAAGGAGTGCCATGAGCCACAGCACGGAATTGCCGGCCAGGACCTCCTTGATATAATGGTAGCCATCCCCCATGACCTGCGGAAAAAACATGCCGAGTATGCCTATTATGAAGGCTCCCATTACCGGTTTGATATGCTCATTTATTTTCAGGGCGGCAAACCGGTCCCGCACTTTATAAAAAACATAAATATGCAGTACTGCAATAACTCCCATGAGTAACCCCAGAACCATGTAGAGCGGGATTTCTGCCAGAGGGTTTACCAGATGAAATTCCGGGATGGGGAATGCGGGGTTTTCTCCGTAATAGGACCGTGAAACCACGGTAGCCATTGCTGACGAGATTACCAGCACGGAAAATGATGCAATTTCATAGGTGCCTAAAAGAACTATTTCAGCCGCAAAAAATACTCCTGCAATAGGGGCATTGAACATTGCGGCTACGCCCCCGGCACAGCCGGCCGCGGTATATACCTTCATGCGGTCGGCAGAGATCCTGAAAATCTTGCCAACCAGTGAACCAAGCGCCCCTCCGACCTGGGCGATCGGTCCCTCTACACCTGCGGAATTCCCGGTACCGATGGTCAGTGAGCACGAAATGATCTTAAGGATATTTTTCCTGAATTTCATGGAGCCGCCGCGGATATTGACCTTGCGTAAAAATTTGGTAAAGCCGTAACCGTATATTTCTCCGGGAAAAAGAATGGCCAGGGGAATCAAGAGAAGCATGCCGCTGATCGGCACAAGCGGCAGGAGAAGGATGTACCAGCCGCCCTGGCTGGCTATGGCATATCCCGGGACAAAGATCATATGGTGCACGAATTCGAGAACAGTCCGAAAGCAGATGTTTGCCAGGCCTGCCATGACACCAATACAGGAGGCGATAAACACCATCCGCGTGTTTTCGCCCGGAAGAAGATATTTCCTGACCCCGGTAGCGTTCATATCTTTTCAGGTATGGAGCAGCCGTAAAATGCCGCCTCCTTCAGGAAATAATCATCTGTCATACCGGCAATAAAATCCCTGGCTATCTCCGCCGGTGCGTGTTCCTCCGCATAATAGAGTTCCATGCTGTCCAGCATTTCCCTGAAGATATCCGAAGTTGTTTCCATCTTTACCACCTGGTCAAGATATGTTTCAAACAGGACGCGGTAGCAGTTCCGTATCTTGGGAAAATCCCTTTTGATCACCGGATTCATGTAAATGTTCTGGTAATTGAACGCTTTCAATTCTTTCAGGCTGTTGCTGACCTCGGGGCTGAAGCCGATAGAATCCTGCGCCAGTTCTCCGCCCTGACCTGAGGCAAGACTGTTTGTGATCAAATCCTCAACCAGGCGGTATACAATGGTACCGTTGGTGTCGCCCAAAATTTTCCTGCAGCCGGCCGGAATATCGCTGCGCCTGATAAGCTTCAATTCTATGGCATCCTCAATATCCCTGCCAATATAGGCTATGGTATCGCATATACGGACAACGCAGCCTTCAAGGGTCATGGGTGAGAGCTCCATGCCGGGAGCCTTGCTTTTTGCCTGCAGTTCATGGTCAAAAACTGCAAAGTCCTTGTTGCGTTCAGGTTTTAAAAAACGGCTGTGGATCTCACCGTCGTGACAGAGGATGCCATCCAGTGTCTGCAGGGTCAGGTCCCAGCCCCGGCCCCTTCTTTCAAGACGTTCTAAAAACTGGATGCTCTGGACATTGTGCTGGAAAGGCGGAAGTCCGTGCTCGCTGCAGAGTTTTGCCAGCTCCTTTTCCCCGTCGTGTCCGAAGGGCGGATGACCTATATCATGTCCGAGGCTGATCGCTTCAATGAGATCTTCATTCAGCCGGAGAAAACGGCCGATGGTCCGGGCAATTTTTGATACCAGCTGCACATGCAGGACCCGGTGGGTGATATGGTCGTTGCTGACCATATAGAAAACCTGGGTCTTGTCAATATACCTGGTGTAGGCTCTTGAATGCAGAATCCTGTCAGCGTCAAGGGCAAAGGCCTGGCGATGACCTGTTTGTTCTCTCTGCCGGCGGCGGATCCCATCGCGGCTTAAAGTTGCTAGGCCGCAAAGATGGTTCTGCTCCCGTTCGTCAAGCCTGTCCTTTAAATCTAACAGCTTTGAGACTTTGTTCTGTTCACTATTCACAGTATTGCCGGGAAATAAAAAATTCTGACTGCAATAAATTGTATTACAATCAAATTCTCTAGCTCTTTCTCAATAATATTAGTTCTAGAAACTACAGACTAAAACAAGACTGAAGGCACACCATATACTGCTAGAATGGCAGCAGTGCAAATAAAAAATACTTTTTTGTTAGGGTGAGGCATGAAGTGTGAGTTGAAAAACTATGCTGAGTTCATCGTTAAAACCTTTTTCATATTGGAGTGATGGACTGATGAAAAAACAAAGGCTTTTTATCCATTATTCCAGTACCCCGGTACTCCAGCAACAACCCTTTACCCCTTTACCCTTGAACCTTTATTACCGTATATGATATCTTCGGCTAAAAACAACCAGGAGGACTCCCCATGAAAATAACCATCAAATACTGCCAACAGTGAAACTATCTTCCCCGGGCTTCCAGTATGGGAGACGATTTGAAAAAAAATCTTGGGGCGGAAATTGAACTGATCGCCGGCGCCAATGGTATTTTTGATGTAACGGTTGACGGCAAAATGATTTTTTCAAAATTCGAGCAGGGCCGATTTCCGCAAAGCGCTGAAATTATCAGCCTCATCCAGGGAGGGTGAAGAAGCCTTGTACACCATCAGCATACACCTTGCCGCTGCTTCAATCTGCTATAACGGCAAGGTTCTTTCTGTACGAAAGCAATACACATTTTTCACAGCTTTCCTTTTGTTCCCCCCTTTTCACAGTACTCGGAAAAGCCTTTGATCAGGTCGGCACCACCCCGGGGGAAAACCTCAATAAATTTCACAAACCGGATCAATCGGTCTATGACCTCCGGGGGAGCAGCATGTTCTATACGACAGGCGCTTTCCTCGGCAATGCTGTCTTCAATTGCCAGGATCTTGATAAAAAATTCTTTAAGGGCCTCGTGCCGCCGTATGACATCCTCGGCCACCTCCTTGCCCATATCGGTCAGGGTGATAACTTCATACGGCTCATAATTGACCAACCCTTTTTTGGAAAGAGCACGTAAAGCTTCGGTAACTGAAGCACGGCTTACCTTCAGGCGTTTTGCTATCTCCTTGCCCCGCGCTACCTTTTTTTCATCCACAATGTGGGCAATGGCTTCGATATAGTCCTCGAGGCTGGCACTGAGGCTGACTGTCTTACCCATCTGCTCCTCTTGCTGCATTTTAATCAAGACAAAAAAAGACACCGCAACGCATGGAGTCTTCAGCGTGCCCGGCATCTTTTTTATTGTAATTCTTACTTTTTACATTAATTTCTGGGCGAGTCAAGTTCTATTGCATTCTCCATAAATTGCGCTATAGAAAGGTTATAAGCCTTTTGAAAACATGCACCCGAAAGGTTATACCCACGCAACCACTTTAGATTAACCGGCTCCGCTTATGACTGCGAAACTTTTAAGAATTATCCAAATTTTATGCTGCGCGAATTGAACATTAAAAACCTGGCCCTTATTGAATCACTGCACCTGGTTTTCAGGAGCCGGGACACTGACAGCGCTTCCTCACTGGCTGTGCTCACAGGGGAAACCGGGGCCGGCAAATCCATCATCCTGCAGGCCCTTAATCTGTTGGCCGGCTGCAAGGCTTCAAACTCCTGGATCAGGACCGGGGCTGACTCCGCCTCTGTTGAAGCCTTTTTTGAAATACAAGCGGACAAGAAAGTCCTGCGGAAAGAACTGCAGGAAAAAGGGTTTGACGTTGAGGACAGCCTGATACTCAAACGCGTCATCAGCCGGCACGGCAGAAGCCGCTATTTTATCAATGACAGCATGGCAACCGCGGCCCTGGTGGAATTTGTCTGCGAAGGCCTGTTCTCAGTCGCCAGCCAGCACGAACATCAGCTGCTGCTTAATCCCCGCAACCACTTAGATTTTATTGATTCTGTCGGAGAATTATGGCCCAAACGAGAAAAGTTCGGCGAAATCTTCTCGCAATGGACCGATCTGAAAGCCCAGCAGAACAAACTGCAGCAGCAGGAACACGACCGGGAGCAGCGGCGGGACCTGCTTACCTTTCAGTTTAAAGAGATACAGGACAGTTGCATCACAGCTGGAGAAGATGAAGAGCTTGCTGCGGAGAAAAAAATCCTCAAATCATCTGATACACTCATGGAACTGGGCCGGATGAGCTACGATATTTTATCTGAGGCGATTATCGGCAACCTGGGCCAGGTCCGCAAAAACCTGGAACAGATGGCACAATACGACCAGGCGGCACGTGAAATAGCCGCAGGGATTACAAACAGCGGCTATGAGTTGGATGACCTGACCCTCCAGTTAAACCAATACCTGAATAATATACCCAGCGATCCCATGCGGCTGGAGGAGATTGAGGCCAGGATAGACCTGCTGCAGAAACTGAAGAGAAAATACGGAGGCCCGCAAACGTCGCTGGCCGAAGTTACCCGCTATGCAGAAGAGGCAGAACAGGAACTAGCGGAACTGGACACTATGGACATGCAGCTTGCAGACACCGGCAAAAAACTGGCCGCCCTTGAAAGGGAACTCTTGGCGCAAGCGGATTCATTGTCCGGAGCCCGGAAGAAAACCGCCGGTTTACTTGAAAAAGCTATAAGCAGGGAATTGAGGACACTGAGTTTTACGACCGCCGAATTTAATGTAGCATTTGAGCCTGTCGAAAAAAGCCTTCATGAACTTAAACAGTCCGGCTGGGACCTGGTGGAGTTTCTGTTTTCCGCAAACCAGGGGGAGCCGGTGAAACCCCTGGTAAAGATTGCGTCCGGCGGAGAACTTTCCAGGCTGCTGCTGGGCTTAAAATGCATTCTGGCCCGCAGGGACCAGGTGGGTACAGTGATATTTGACGAGGTTGATGCGGGCATTGGCGGCCAGGCAGCAGAAGATATTGCTCTAAAAATAAAGCAGCTTTCCGGCCACCACCAGGTCCTCTGTATCACGCATCTGCCTCAGATCGCTGCAAAGGCTGACGAGCATTTCAGGGTTGACAAGGTCCTGCAGAACAAACGGACCCTGACTGGGATCACCCTGCTTGAGGAAGATGACAGGGTTCGTGAGTTGGCCCGCATGCTTGCCGGAGATTCGGTAAATGAGGAAACGCTTGCTTTTGCGAAAGGATTGTTGAAAAAGGCGCAGGGTTAAAGGCAAAATGAATTCTAGATACAATTTTGAGTTTTAAATTTTGTGTCTGTCAATTATCGTTTGTTTTGTAAGACGATAATCGTCGTTTTGTCTCGTATAATGACAATTTGAATTAATTTACAATTGAGAAATGAGAATTTATAATTATCTAAACCTCGACCCCTTGTGGCAATCGTCGTCAGTATTGTATGACGACAAATCTCAAGACCTTTGGTATTATGAGCAACAATCGAACAACCGCACTCGCCCTTTATTCCGGTGGCCTTGACTCCACTCTGGCATGCCGTGTTGTGGCTGCCCAGGGGATAAAAGTTGTGGCCGTGAAGTTTGTCACACCTTTTTTCGGTTATGATCTTCTTTGCAACAAAGAAGACTATATCAGGCAAACAAAGGAAAAGTTCGCAATTGACGTTCTGGTAAAGGATGTAACTGTACCCTACCTGGAACTGCTGAAGAAACCTGCCCACGGTTTTGGCAGGTACTTCAACCCATGCATGGACTGTAAGATTTTCCTGCTTTCAGAAGCAAAAAAAATGATGCCTGCGATCAACGCGTCATTTCTTGTGACCGGCGAGGTTATAGGCCAGCGTCCCATGTCACAGCGGCGTGATGCCTTGAGAGTCATCGAAAGGGACAGCGGCTGCGAGGGCATCCTTGTCCGTCCCCTTTGCGCCAAAAATCTCGAACCGACACAGGCTGAGCTTGACGGCCTTATTGACCGAGAGAAGCTTTTAGCCTTCAGCGGCCGCAACCGGACTCCACAGATGAAACTGGCAGAACTTTACGGAATCACCGGTTATCCCAGTCCTGCAGGTGGCTGCATTCTTGCCGACCCTATCCTGAGTGCCCGCATCCAGGAATATTACCGGCAGCACAAAAGAATTGTGCCGGAAGATATCCTGCTGCTCATGGTTGGACGCCAGTTCAGATTACCCGGCGGCGGCTGGCTTGTGGTAGGCCGCGATGAAAAACAAAACGAAAAAATTGAAAAATTGCGGCAGCCTGATGATTGGCTTCTGCAGCCCAGTATCATACCAGGTCCCACTGCTATTCTGCGACACAGCAGGAACCAGGAAGAGGTTGAGACTGCTGCATCGATCGTGACCCGCTATGCCAAAAAATCTGCTCTTGTGGAGGGAACTGCAATAATTACTGCTGAACATAAAGGTACTTCACGTGAGATAACTGCCTCTGCACTTGAAGACGCGATCTTTCAACCCTGGCTGCAAAGGTAAGCAAGGCATGGAGTAATGATGGATATCATCAAACACAGTGCCTGCTTTCTTCTTGTTATGGCTGTAATCCTTGCAAGCACTCACTTTCTTTCCGGCTGCGCCATGACCTATGATGGTAAAAAGCTTTTTTTCAGGGAAGGATGCAGCCAGTGCCATACATATAAAGGTAAAGGCGGGAGAATGGGGCCGGACCTCTCTGCTGTGACCAATACAAGGAGCGACAGCTGGATTGAAAGCTATATTCATGACCCGAAGAAGGTGAATCCTCTCTCCAGAATGCCTTCCTTCCAGCATCTCTCCCGCTCCAAGCGCAAAGCAATAATTACATTTTTAAAAAAATAATTATCCCCCGTTTCCCAGGTATTCCTTCCGGATCCATTCCTAATAATATCTCTGCCGCAAAACCCCTGATTACACCAATATTTCAGCGGAAATCCCCAAAACTTTCATTTGTCATTTTCCATTTGCACCAGAATCAAACATCTCTCTGCTTTGATCTGGGGAATAACCACATATGAAATTTTTTTATGGGGCCAGTTTTTTTAAAAAAAAACTTGCAATTTTCCCTTATTAGGTATTAATACCTAAAACATTAGTGGAACTACCTATATGCCTCATTACCATGTAACGGTTTACTGCCGAAACTCGATTAAGGAGGGTTGTCTATGAGATGCAGAGAGTCTGACTTTGATAAAATTCCCGGCGGGGTGTCGCGGAGGGACTTTCTCAAGGTATGTACCGCTGCAGCGGTATATATGGGTCTTCCGGCCAGTTTCGGACCGAAGATCGCTGCGGCGGCAACTGCTGCCAAAAAACGTCCTCCAGTAATATGGCTCTCCGGGCAGGAATGCACCGGCTGCACAGAAACCTTGCTGCGTGCAACCCACCCAACTGTTGAAAATCTGATACTGGACCTTATTGCCCTTGATTATTCTGAAACCCTGAATACGGGTGCGGGTCATCAAGCCGAGGAATACAGGGCAAAATCCATTGAAGAGAACAAGGGAAGCTTTATCCTTGTCTGCGAGGGTTCCATACCTGTCAAAGACGGAGGTATTTACTGTAAGATTGCAGGGAAGCCGGTCCTTGAGATTTTAAAGGAAACAGCACCAAAAGCTGCTGCCGTTGTTGCCATCGGCTCCTGTGCCGCCTGGGGCGGAGTCCCTTCCGCCGGTCCTAACCCTACAGGGGCAACCCCGATATACAAAATCCTCGAAGGCACAGGCATTCCGGTGATCAATATTCCAGGCTGCCCGCCCAATGGGTACAACTTTCTGTCAACAGTTCTTTATTATGTAACCTTTAAGAAACTGCCCGAACTTGACGACAAGCTCAGGCCAAAATTTGCCTATGGCCGCTTGATTCACGAAAACTGCGAACGGCGGCCGCACTTTGATGCAGGCCGTTTTGCCGAACAGTTTGGTGATGAAGGCCATCGTATGGGGTACTGCCTCTACAAACTCGGCTGCAAGGGCCCTGAAACCTTCAATAACTGTTCCACACTGCGCTTTAATGACATGGGCACCTGGCCTGTCAATACAGGCCATCCCTGTTTCGGGTGTTCTGAAGAAGGCGTGGGCTTCAACATTCCGCTGCATACTCCTGCCGAAGTGAAAAATGTCACCCCGTCTGCAGTCCAGACACCTATCAGCGTTGATCACGGTGGCGGCGGCAGTGCAGGTGCTGTGGCACTGGCTGCAGGGGTTGCCGGTGCAGCACTTGGAGCCGGAGCGGTAGCCTTGAAGAAAGTTGGCCAGGAAGAGAAAAAGCAGGACTAATAACCTTGGGAGCTTAGGCTAATGAAAATCAAACGACGAGATTTTCTCAAAGGAGCTGCCGGGTGCGGTGTCCTGGCAGCAGTTGGACAGCCCACATTTGCCGAAGCCAGGAAAAAAGAGCGTCTGCCCGACGCCCTCGGCTTTCTTTACGATTCCACGCTCTGTATAGGATGTCAGGCTTGCATGGTTGGTTGTAAAAAAGCAAACAGTATGCCGGTAGAAAGTTCCGATCTTCTGCCGATATGGGAAAATCCCCGTGACCTGTCATCCAAAACACTCAATGTCATCAAAAAATTTGAGAATGGATCCGGCACAAACAAAGACCAGGAGACAGACGGATTCGCATTCGTGAAACGGCAATGCATGCATTGTGTTGACCCAGGCTGCGTTTCTGCCTGTCCGGTTTCTGCAATGCGCAAGAATCCTGACACCGGGGTCGTAACGTATAACAAGGACGCCTGCATCGGCTGCCGTTATTGCCAGGTCGCCTGCCCCTTCAATATTCCGAAGTTTCAGTGGGATTCCGCCTTTCCGCAAATCGTTAAATGCCAGCTCTGCTCGCATTTGCTGCCAAAAGGAGAGATAGCGGCCTGCTGCAGTTCCTGCCCGACCGGCGCTTCACTCTTCGGGCCGACCAATGAACTGCTGGCTGAAGCGAAGCGGAGGCAACAGATGGAACCAGGGAAATACTATGACTTCCCGGTGTCCTCCATTGATTCAGGCAAGACCTTATCTCATAAGGCAGCCCCCTATGTTCCGCAGATATATGGGGAAAACGAAGTAGGCGGCACCCAGGTCCTCATGCTTGCCGGGGTTTCGTTTGACAAGCTCGGCTTGCCTGAGCTGCCGGAAAAATCCTATGCTTCTACGGCGGAAACTATCCAGCATACACTCTATAAGGGCATGATCGCTCCTGTTGTAGTTCTTGCCGGGTTGTTCTACTTCGTCAATAGAAGCCAGAAAGATAAAGATTAAAACCTCAATATAAAAGGACTGGAGGTAGAGAATATGAGCGAGGCAAAACCTGTAGGCGGGAAAGTTTTTACGGGTCCGTTCCTTTTTTTCCTCGTAATAACCCTGATCGGGATATATTTCCTGGCAAAGCGCTTTATGTTCGGTATTGGAGCTGTCACCAACATGAATGACGGCTTTCCCTGGGGCATCTGGATCACCTATGACGTTGTAGTAGGCACGGCTTTTGCCTGCGGTGGGTATTCCATGGCGCTCCTGGTATATGTCTTCAACAACGGTGAATATCACCCGTTGGTGCGGCCGGCACTTCTTGCCAGCATGTTCGGTTATACCCTGGCAGGCGTGTCTGTATTTATTGATATCGGGCGCTACTGGCACATATACAATGTATTTCTGCCCTGGTTCACTAACTTCAATTCAATCCTCCTCGAAGTTGCCCTCTGTATTGCAGCATACATAGCGGTTCTCTGGATAGAGTTCTCCCCTGCCTTTATTGAAGCCTCGACGGGCACCAGGTCAAAAGTCAACAAGATCCTGATTTTCTTTATCGCCCTGGGCATCCTGCTGCCGACCATGCACCAGTCTTCCCTGGGCAGCCTCATGATCCTGGCCGGCAGCAAGCTTTCTCCGCTCTGGTGGACACCGGCCCTGCCGCTTATCTTTCTCATCTCCGCCATCACCATGGGTTATACGGTGGTCATATTTGAATCGACTCTTTCAGCCCTTGGTTTTAAAAGACCTTTCGAGACCGATATCCTGGGTAAACTTTCTCTGGTTATTCCCATACTCCTGGTCATTTTCCTTGTTATCCGCTTCGGCGATCTTCTGATGCGGGGCCAGCTCGGGCTTGCCTTCAGCGGTGACCTGCAGGGCAACATGTTTCTGCTGGAAAACATTCTGCATATACTGCCCCTGGTGATCCTTGCCTCGGCCGCAAACAGAAAGAGAGCCAAAATGCTCTTCCTTGCCGCATGCTTTCTGATGGCAGGGGGTCTGCTCTTCCGGTTCAACACCTATCTCATCGGATTTGATCCGGGTACAGGCTGGCACTACTTCCCCGCAATCGGCGAACAGTTCATTACCTATACGATCATCTCAGCCGAGATCCTGCTGTACATGATATTTGTCAAGAAACTGCCGGTCCTGCCAGGTCATGAGCAGGTCAAGGCTTAAAAAGATAATACAATATCTCTACATTACCGACTTATACGTTAAGGAGAAAGCAAATGGCGAAAAGAATAACAATTGACCCAGTTACCAGGATTGAAGGACATCTTAGGGTTGACTGCGAGATTGACAACGGCAAGGTCAGTAATGCCTGGTCATCGGGGCAGATGTGGCGCGGCTTCGAGGTAATTCTCCAGGGCCGCGATCCCCGGGAGGCATGGCTGTTTGTCCAGCGCTTCTGCGGAGTCTGAACGTCAGTCCACGCACTGGCTTCAGTGCGTTCGGTTGAAAATGCTCTCGGCATGGAAATTCCTCTTAATGCCCAGTACATCAGAAATATGATCATGGGTGCCCATGCGGTCCATGATCACATCGTTCATTTCTACCATCTCTGCGCCCTTGACTGGGTGGATATAGTTTCCGCTCTCTCGGCTGACCCAAAAGCCACCGCCAAGCTCGGCCAGAGTTTATCTCCATGGAAGCGCAACAGCTATGAGGAGATAAAGGGTGCCCAGCAGCGTTTGCAAACCCTGGTGGATTCAGGCCAGCTCGGCATCTACGGCAGCGGTTACTGGGGCCATCCGGCCATGAAACTCAAGCCGGAGGTGAATCTGCTTGCTGCAACCCATTATCTGCAGGCCCTGGAATACCAGAGAAAGATCAATAATGTCGTTGCCATCCTGGGCAGCAAAACGCCCCATATTCAGAATGTAGCTGTCGGCGGTGTTTCCAATGCAATCAATCTTGATTCTCCCGACACGCTCAACATGGAAAAGCTCTTTCTCATCAAGACCCTGATCGCTGAGGCGAATGACTTTGTCAAACAGGTTGCCCTGGTGGATGTGGCTGCGGTCGGCGCCTTTTATGCAGACTGGACCGGCTACGGCAAGGGCGTGACCAACTATCTTTCCGCACCCGATATGCCCATGGATACCAAGGGCACGGATTTTGCCCTGCCCGGAGGATACATACCCGGTGGTGATATCGGCAAATTTACACCGATCAAGAGCTTTGATGATCCTTTCTTTGAGGACAATGTCAAGGAATCCATCAAGCACTCCTGGTATGACGGCGAATGGAACCGGCATCCCTATAAAGAGGAAACAGTACCCAACTATACCGACTGGCAGGATGACGGCAAGTACTCCTGGGTCAAGTCGCCGACCTTCCTGGATAAGCCGGCCCAGGTGGGCCCGCTGGCCAATGTTCTCTGCATGTTTGCCGCCGGTCACAAGCCTACGCAGACCTATGCCACCCAGGTGCTGGATACGGTCAGCTCGCTTGTGGGCAGCAAGGTGGGCGTAGATGCACTCCATTCCACCATTGGCAGGATCGCGGCCCGTGTTATCCGCTGCGCCGTACTGAACGATACCCTGGAAAACCAGTGGACAGCCCTGGTCAATAATATTGCCAGCGGTGACACCACTACCTTCAATCCGCCGAGCTTTCCCAAGGGCGAGATCCAGGGTTTCGGCTACCATGAGGCCCCCCGGGGCATCCTTTCCCACTGGATAGTCATTGATAACGGCAAAATCAAAAATTACCAGGCTGTTGTGCCGTCCACCTGGAATGCCGGCCCCCGGAATGCAAACGACGATCTCGGTCCCTATGAGGCAGCGCTTCTCGGCAACCCGGTGGCAGAACCTGAAAAACCCCTCGAGGTCCTGCGGACCTTGCATTCCTTCGACCCATGCCTGGCATGCGCCATTCACATGGTCGATAAGAATAACAATGAGATTGTCAGGGTACGAGCCCTGTAATTCTTAAAAGGAAACCAACTTGGATATACTGGTTCTTGGCATAGGCAACGTCCTGTTAACCGACGAGGGTATTGGCGTCCGGGCTCTGAAGGAGCTTGAAAGGAGATATACCGATCCCGCCCACGTAACGCTTCTTGACGGCGGGACCGCAGGAATTGAACTTCGGCGCCATATACGCAAGCGTGATTATCTCATTATCATCGATGCCATGAAATGCGGCCAGGAACCAGGAACTGTGGTCCGGGTTGAAGGCAATGATGTGCCGGCAGCGTTTCGGAACAGGATATCACCGCACCAACTCGGCCTTTCAGACCTTCTTGCCGCAGCCATGCTGACAGATGAACTGCCTAAAAACCTGGTACTTTTCGGTGTAGAACCGGAAAGTATTGATATTGGGCTTGACTTGTCTGAAACGGTTGAGGCAAGTGTGGAAAAACTGACCGGTGCCGTTGTGGATGAACTCCGCACAATCGGGTGCACTCTGGTACCCATTGAAGCAACTTTTACGGAGAAGGCCCGCTTCTGGGACACTGTTTGAATACATAGCTAAAGGTATTAATAAACAAATAATTAGCTATCACCAGCCTCTAAAAACAGGCTTTAAACCTATATCCCCCTTCCAAGGTGATAGACCCCAAAAGCGGGACATCAATCGGCGGATGTCCCGCTTTTATTTTTCATGCAAAAGGGTGTCAATTGTCGTGGTATAAACGCTCAAGAGCATCAAGGACCCTGTCCCTGTTGTTTTTTCCCTGGTTCAGCAACAGAACAAAACTATCTAGCCCTCCATTGCCCCTGAAATATCCGGCATAGCAATACACTCCCTGCAAGGTGCCTGACTTCAAAAGCCTGCCGTCTTCCTGCGGCAGAAGATTAGCGTAAGACTTGAAAGAGTCCAGCAGCTGTAGCATAGCATGGGGTGATACCCTGTTCTTTCTGGAAAGGCCTGAGCCTTCAAAAATTCTGATATCCTTTGCGGCTAAATTGTATTTTTTATGCAGGTAATCGGCCATTGCCCGCATGGATTTTTCCCAGGTGGCCGGATAATTGTATTTCTGAGCGCCCAGTGCAAGAAATAGCTGGTTGGCAATGAAATTGTTTGAATAAAGCATGAGCGGTCCGATAATATCTTCCAGGGTTTTGCTGGACTGATGGCTGTAAAATACCATTAGATCTTCCGGGGTCTTCCTCCGGGTGATTATGCCCTCCCCTGCAATATTTTCCTGCTGCTGGAAGGCACGGAAGAGCTCCCCCACGTAACGGCTGATGAAATCATGCCCAGAATCCTTCTCCTGGCTGATATTAACCCGGTGAACACCAGGGTCCAAGGCTTCCGCAAGCTTCTCCATAAATGGCAGGGTAGGTGTCTGCTCTTCTGCTGAAAAAACCGTTCCCCCCTGATCCTTCCTGATATGTATCGTGTTGAAATTGACGGCAAGTGCACTGTTTTGCGCATCATAGGGGTTATCACTTGCACCAGCCCCATCAGTTAATGCAACCTGAGCGAATGCCGTGCTGTCCAGATAGATGTTATTGATTGTGGTGCAGCCCAGCTCTTTCAATTTCCTGACAATAACGGCAACTTCCTCTGATATGAGAAACGGGTCCCCGAAACCTTTTATATAGAGGTTGTCATGGATATCACGATAAAAAAAGGTTTCAAAACGATATGAGGGCCCCAGAAGATCCAGAGTGGCAAGTGCGGTTACAATCTTTATAGTACTGGCCGGGATATACAGTGTATGGAGATTATGCTCAGCAATGTACCGGTTGTTCTTTTTGACAGCATAGCCGCCGTTATCAATCAGGCTTTCTGTTGCCGTTTTGGTAGAATTTCCCATACCGTCAGCCCGCGCCGGGGCCAATGGAACGGCGCCAGATACAGACAGCACAAACAGGATTGGCAGGATGAAATATTTCTGCAGGAACACTCTGATCACGCACCAAACTTCATTTCGCCTAAAAAAATAAGGCGGCAGGAACATACCTGCCGCCTTATAGGATACAAGATATAATTAATATCGTCTTCCAATCTATAGTTGCGGAAGATGTTTCATGGATTCTTCAATGGCCTCGGCCGGGTACTCATAATCATGCAAAGCGCCGCTGAAGAACTGCTCATAAGCGGAAAGATCCAGCAAGCCATGACCCGAGAAGTTGAAAAGGATTGTTTTGGGTTCATTCAGGTCGCGGGTTGCCTCAATGATGGCACCGCGCACTGCATGACAGGTTTCCGGTGCAGGTATGATACCCTCGGTTCGGGCGAACAGTACACCTGCCTCAAAAGACTCCATCTGATGGACGCTTATGGGTTCAACTATTTTTTCCCGCACAAGCGCGCTGACAATCGGGGCCATGCCGTGGTAACGCAGGCCTCCGGCATGTATGCCGGGAGAAACAAAATCATGGCCAAGTGTGTACATGTTAAGCAGAGGTGTTGTCTGGCCTGTATCACCGAAATCATAGGCAAGTTTCCCCTTGGTCAGGGTGGGGCATGAGGCCGGCTCAACGCCGATAAAGCGTGTTTTCCTGCCCTCAAGCATATCAGCTACAAAGGGCACGGCGAGACCTGCAAAGTTGGAACCGCCGCCGCAGCAGCCGATCACCACATCAGGGTAATCACCGGCTATCTCCATCTGCTTCTTGGCTTCCAGGCCGACTATGGTCTGGTGCAGTATAACGTGGTTCAAAACCGAACCCAATGAGTAATTCGTGCCTTCCGTGGTCGCTGCGTCTTCAATGGCCTCACTGATGGCGATACCGAGGGAGCCCGGTGTAGTGGGGTCTTTTTCCAGAAATGCCCGGCCGGTGTTGGTATCCGGGCTCGGGCTGGGAACAACAGTACCGCCAAAAGTCTGCATCATCGTCTTGCGATAGGGTTTCTGATCAAAGGAAACCCGCACCATGTAAACCTTGCATGCAAGGCCGAATTTATTGGTTGCAAAACAAAGAGCGCTGCCCCATTGCCCGGCACCGGTCTCGGTGGCAAGCCTTGTTATTCCTTCTCTTTTGTTGTAATAGACCTGTGCCACAGCGCTGTTAGGCTTATGGCTGCCGTTGGGAGAAACCCCTTCATTCTTATAGTAAATCTTGGCCTTGGTGCCCAGGGCCTGTTCCAGCTTGGTGGCCCTTATCAAAGGTGATGGCCGCCAGATAGAGTAGATCTCTCGCACCTCGTCGGGAATATCTATCCACCGGTTAGGGCTCATCTCCTGCTCGAGAAGTCCCATCGGGAAAATAGCGGCGAGCTTTTCAGGCGCCATGGGTTCTTTAGTACCCGGATCCAGCGGCGGCTGCATGCCATTTGGGATATCCGGGCAGATATTATACCACTGCTTGGGCATCTCATCTTCGCGAAGAACAATCTTTTTCTGACTCATACTCTCTCCTTTCCGTTAGCAACTTTTTTCAGCTGTATTTCATCCGCAAACGATGATAAAGCATTACTATAAAGTTTTTTAAATCGCAAACTTAAATGTGAAAAATAGCTGCCAGCTGTCAGCACTCAGCGGTCAGCTATAAAAAAACTTTTCGGCTAACTGTCAACTGGAGGCTGACAACTATCTTTTCCCTTAAATCTTGCGCCTTGTGCCTTATTATGCAACTTTATTCCACACCTTAAGGATGTTCATGTCCAAACATTCTTCTTCGGTTAAATTGAAGACTGCCTGCAGGATTTCAACCGGCTTGCCTGCAGCCCTGCCCTCCTGGCTGAGCAGAACCATTTCCAGGCTGTTATGTCCTGTTACAGCCAGGCTCTTCACCTGTTTTCGGACATCCAGCATGCGTTGCCTCCCCTTCCTGGTTTTTATAATGGTAAAACTGTCACCGGCCATAAAGTTATTAAGCGCATCCCTGTCTTCAGCAGACAGGTCGCGGGCAAGGCTGATGGTATAGCAGGTGAGATTTTTTACTGCTGCTTCAGTTTTTCTGTCAACCATATCAGCAACTGACAGGACTTTAATGCCCTCAGGAAGCTGCCTATTGATCCGGAGCAGAAATTCCTGCTTAGCCGTGATTTCTTTTATAAGATCAATATCCAGATATTCGGCCAGGCTTTCAGTGCCCACAGGCAGAGCCGGGCTGAAAGAGGCTTTTGGCACAGGATTGAACCCGTGTGTGTAATGCATCTTTATCCCTGCCCTTCTGAACGCCTGGAAAAAGGCCTGGATCACTTCAAGATGACTTAAAAATCTGATATTGCCCTGCTTGGCATAGAACAAGCGATACCAGTGATTGGCTTTATGCTCACCGTTTTTCCCGCCTGGAGCCGCTATCGGGGAAGCAAAGTTCTCTTCACTTGTAGCACTGTCGACGCGAATGATTTCTTTTTCTCCGTTCTCATCCCGGCTTGCCGGTTTACATTGAACCACGGGCCTGACCTCCTTAAAATCGCAGGCCCCGCACTTCTGGCAGCCGTATACACGACAGTCCGGTGTATAGTCACCTGAACGGGATTTTTCCAGTTCATTCCGCAAAAATTCCTGCTCAACCCCGGTATCAAGATGCTGCCAGGGCAGCACTTCTGAAAAATTACGGCGCTGCAAATAATGTGCAATATCCATATCGCAGGCCCTGGCAGCTTCCTGCCAGATATTCAGGTCATAATGCTCTGACCAGGCATCCAGGCGGGCCCCGCGCTGCCAGGCTTCCTCGATAACCCTGGACAACAGCCTGTCCCCCCGTGACAGCACGCCTTCAAGAAAACTCTGACGGGGATCATGCCACTTCAGTTTGTAGTTTCCTTTGGGCAGACTCTTTTTCAACAGGTCAATCCTGGCAAAGGCAGCATCGATAGAGATTTGCGGTTCCCATTGAAACGGCGTATGCGGCTTGGGAACAAAAGCAGCCACACTGACATTTATTCGCAGCCGCCGGTCGGCAGAGGTCCGGGCAGCTTTGCGCACCAGGTCTGCAATTGCCCTGACATCCTCCTCTTTCTCTGTCGGCAGACCGAACATGAAGTAAAACTTCAGCAGTTTCCATCCCAGGACACCGGCATCTCTGCAGGTAGCCAGAAGGTCTTCTTCTGTAATACCCTTGTTGATCACCTTGCGGAGCCGGTCCGTCCCTGCCTCAGGCGCCAGGGTAAAACCTGTTTTTCTTACCCGCTTTATCTGGTTCATGATTTCCGGTGTCAGGGTGCCGACCCGCATGGAGGGCATGGAGACAGACACGTACTCATTTACGAACCTGTCCATCAAACGGCCAAGGGCCGGTGAAAGGCAGGAATAATCCCCGGTTGATAAGGACAGCAGGGCTAGCTCCTCGAACTCGCCTGCTTCCATGCCTTTTTCGGCAAGCTCCACCACCCTGTCAGCCGTTCTTTCGCGGACAGGCCTGTAGATAATGCCCGCTTGACAGAACCGGCAGCCGCGGGTGCAACCGCGGGCCACCTCAATGCCCAGACGATCATGTACTATCCGTACCAAAGGCACAAGAGGTTTTCCCGGGGTTCTGGAAGTTTCAAGATCGGGGAGAATGCGGCGCTGAATTTTTTCATAGCCCCTTTTAAGAGATTCGACGGCAAGCAGTTTTCCTTGCCGGTCATAACGCGGCTTAAAAAATGAGGGCACATAGACACCGGCTATTTCAGCAAGTTTCTCAAGGGTCTCATGTCGGCCAAGTTTTTCCTCCCTGGCGCTTTTTAAGGCTGCTGCAATTTCAAGAACAGCCTCTTCTCCATCGCCCAGAAGAACGGCATCAAAGAAATCTGCCACAGGTTCGGGGTTGAAACTGCCGGATCCGCCGCCTATTACAAAAGGATGGGATTCATTACGTCCTGATGCCCTCAAGGGAATCCGGCCCAGCGCAAGAATCGTCAGTATATTTGTATAACAGAGTTCATAGGGCAGGGTAATGCCGATCATGTCAAATTCCGCCAATGGCCTGCGCGATTCCACTGCGAAAATGGAACCATTCCGGCTCTGCAGCAGTTCCTCCAGGTCCTTGTCAGGTGCATACAGCCTGTCAGCCAGCAAACCCTCCTGCCCATTAATGACAGAATAGAGAATGTGCAGACCGTGATGTGACATGCCTATTTCGTAAAGGTCCGGAAATACAAGGGCAACGCGGAATCCTGCTTCGTCCCAGTTCTTGCAGCAGGCATTAAACTCATTGCCGATGTACCTGCTGGGTTTTTTAACCCGGGCGAGGAAATCAGCTATATCTTCCGGAATGTGCTTGTTCACAGGGGTCACATCTGATGCATTGAAATTATTTGACATACAGCTGTTCAAAATTATCCGGAATCTCCAGATGGAAATCCTCTGTGGAAAAGCGGGAAACGGCTAAAAATGAATAGAGTGCAACCTCTATCTTCCGAGTATCCGAGTTGGAGGAAACAATTATCCTTGCCGGAACCAGACATAATTCATTTCCGCTCCCCGGATATTTGCTTTCTTTGCCGGGCAGCGGTATGTGGTCTGCATAGAGGACATCCATGAGATGCTTACCAAGTTCATCTCTCAAAACATGACGCAAAACTATGCGCTTCTGGGGATCAAACAAGACCATGCTCTCTGTGGCTGATTCTGCATGCCGTATTTGCAGCCAGAAGTTTCCCTGCTCCCTGTCACGCATCACTGCCAGGATCTTAATATCTTCCGGCGGCAATCGGCCTGTCAGCCAGTAATAGGAGTACTCCGGAGCAAAACCTGGTGGGGCAAATTTCCTATAAGCTTCAGAATGCACTGAACCTATATATGCTTTCTCTGCAAAAACATTGAGGCTTTTGAACATGCTTCCATTTGTGAGGAAAATAAACAGGGGTTGGCCCAGGACATTTATGGCGGCATACTTGATATAGCCTGGCTTCATTGCCTGTAGATAGCCGGTAACTTTCCCTGTATGATCACTGAACCAGCCTGAAACGGAAAGGGCGGCATCGGCTTCCGCATCGAGGCAGCAACCGCATACTTCCTCACTTTTCAAGCGATACCGGTTAAAAGCTTCCACCGCTGCTTCAATCTCCTGTTCACTGGCAGGATAAGTCTGCAGGACTGATCGGGCACAACCTTGGACAAAAAAAAGGGGCAGGAGCAGAAAGATCATGAGGTGTGGGAGACTGTGACGCAAAGATCTCCTCACTTTGCGCTCCTGGCTTTGAGGGAATTAATCTTGGCGTTGACGCTTTCCTTCTTCTTCTCTTCACCATAGAGTTTGTAAGCTTCTTCATAAGCAGCCTGTGCCTTGTCAAACTGCTCCGTCTGCATATAAACATCTCCGAGATGTTCTTTAATAACAGGGTCATTGCCCACCATCTCAGAAGCTTTCTCAAGCTCAACAATTGCCTGCTCAATATTGCCAAGCTTGTAATGAACCCAGCCTAAACTGTCCCTGACATAGCCGTCATCAGGCATGAGTTCTACCGCCCTTTTAATATATTCCAGGGCCTTTTCAAGATGCACGTCATTATCGGCCCAGGTGTAACCGATATAATTGAGCGCAGCCCCGTTGTCAGGATCAAGTGCCAGCACTCCCTGCATTTTAAGCATGGCAGAGTCCTGCTCTCCTATTTTCTCCAGATATATGCCGTAGTTGTAGAGCAGATCAATATCGAGCGGATATAATCCAGTGGCCAGCTCATAGACCTCCAGGCCCAGCTCGACTTCTTCATGTTCCCTGTAGAGTGATGCCAGCAGAATATAGAAACCGGGCTTCCTGGTTGCAGCATCAGCTATCTGTTTTTGCAGAAGGTCTATTGCAGCAGCATAATTATCGCTCTCAGTTGCTATCCTGACCCGGAGCAAAACACTGTCCTCATAAAGGTTGGACTCGGCAGGAATGAGTTTCAGCTGCTCTTCAGCCCTTTTATTATCATTATTCCGATAATAGGTCATGCCAAGGAGATAGCGTACAACCGTCAACTCCGGGTTGGTCAGCAAAACATCCTCCAGGATCATGATGGCTTCGTCATACTTTTCCTGGCTTAAAAGAATACGGCTGATGGTTATGTCAACATTATGGGATTCCGGCAGGATTGTTCGTAAATCGCGCAGAAGTTCCAGGGCCTTGTCATTTTCCCCAAGGGTCAGGTACAGATTGACAAGCCTTGTTTTAGCCAGATCGCTTGATTCTCCCTCATCGATAATTCTTCGGTATACTATGCTGGCCTTATCGTATTGCTGCCGTTCCTCATAAAAATCAGCCACTTCATAGGCAAGCCTTTCAAACCAGTTGAGTTCCAGGGCTTTTTCATAGGAGGCGGCCGCCTTATCATAATACTGCAGCTGCCGGTATAATCTTGCCAGGGAATAATGGGCCAGGTATGAATCACCTTCGAGCCGGATGAGGCGGTTGAGTATTTTCTGGGCTTTGTCATACTCTTTATTCTGGACATAAAGTGTTCCGAGCATGAGCAATGTGTCATGGTCTTCTTTAATCTCCAGCAGTTCCTGATAGATAGCTGCGGCCTCATCATTGCGCCCCAGGCTGCTGTAGACCTTGGCCAGCAAAATCCTGTTATCCGTGTCCAGGGGATCACTGCCGACTATCTGCTCAAGCACACTTGCCGCATGCTCTTTGCGATCCATCTTGATAAGGAGAATTGCCAGGTTGCGCTTGATATATTCGCTTTCTTTATCGCAAACAAGGGCCTTTTCATAAGCCTCCTGAGCTTCTTCATAGCGCTTGAGATTCTCAGAGGTCTTGCCCCAGAGAAAATAAAAATAGGAACAGGCCATGTCATTGGTTTTAGCCTCTTTTCCCTGCTCCTGGTTGTCATATCCGCTGAGAACTTTCTTCCGGGATGCCGGTCCTTCTGACAATGAGGCGCAGGAAACAAACAGGAAAACAAGGCCCATGATGCCAACAAAGTGGAAAAACGAATAATGACGTTGACCCCTTACCGCATGCCACACCCGTAAAAAGGACTTTCTGCAAAGCTGCATTGTTTTATATAAGGAACAGTTATTAAGCATAATGAATTAGACTTTAGACTTTTAATGAGATAATGCCAGGCAGAAGTATGTGGAGTGAGTTTTTGTCAAATTTCCACCCCTTGGGTTATTTTTTTGTCAAGCACCTTGGCAACCGCTTCAAACACCAGGCGCTGAACATTTTCTATGGAGTCTGATCCCTTTATCCTTTTGATATAATCCTGCTGCATGGCAGCAAAAATAGTTGCCACTTTTTGCAGGTTCGCTTCTTCCTCGAAGGTATTGGGATGCTCATTGCGCTGATTCTGGATGCGATGAATGCCTTGGGCAGCCTCCATTTCGAGAATAATCGCCAGGTCAGGAACCGGGAAATCCTCATTTTTCTTCAGTATAAGATCTGGATCCAAGCCATTGGCGCCCTGGTATGCCACTGTTGAAAGATAATAGCGGTCACAGAGCACAACACAACCATCTGCCAGGGCCGGTGCAATTACTTCCTGCACATGCTGATCGCGGTCTGCAATAAAAAGCTCCAGTTCTTCTTCGCGGGACACTGCTCCACGGTCAACAAACAGTTCTCTGATCTTTTGCCCGTAAGTGCCATTAGTGGGTTCACGGGTCGCTACAACAGCATAACCAAGGCTCCTGAGTTTTTCGGCAAGCAGGTGGAGTTGGGTTGATTTCCCTGTTCCGTCTATACCCTCAAAAACGATAAACAGTCCACCGGGTATAAGCAAGGGGCCTTTCCGGGCATCATCCTGATCATCCAACCGGTTTGACTGTAAATCCTCTGTATTCATAGTACCAAATAATTCTGATTACTATCCTTCCTTTCTCTTATAAATAAGGACCGGGCTGCACTCTGCCGCACCACTACACATTCTTAACAAAGTGCTTTTATTCAAGCCAGACATTTATCACCCTTGACGCATGTTTTGTCCGCAGCACAGGTTCCTGCTTTTTCAGCTCTTTTCCCTGTTGCCCATGATCTGTGCCGCCATGAAAAAGGCGGCTTCCAGGCTGGAATCACTTGCCAGCCCTTTCCCGGCAATATCATAGGCTGTACCGTGATCTACGGACGTACGGATAATGGGAAGCCCCATGGTAAAATTAACCCCATCCTTAAAATGCACTAGTTTGAAGGGGATGAGACCCTGATCATGATACATTGCCACGACCGCATCAAACCTGTTGTCCAAAGCCATCTTAAAGACCGTATCAGGCGGCAGAGGCCCTGCCAGCTCCCATTTTTCTGAGAACGCACGGGCAACCGCCGGTCCGATTATCTTACTCTCCTCCTCGCCGAAAAGGCCGGATTCTCCGCCGTGGGGGTTGAAACCGGCAACTGCAATACGTGGCCTGGCAAAGCCAAAATCCTTGATGAGTGTCGCCCCGGTCAGATTAATTATGCGCCTGACCTCTCCCTGGTTCAACTGTTCCGCTACTGTGGCCAAGGGTGTGTGTATGGTGACCAGCGAGACCTTTAACCTGTTCCCGGCCATCATCATGCCGTAATTTTGCGTATCACATAAAGATGCCAGCATTTCAGTATGACCGGAAAACTCATAGCCTGCCAGTTGGAGGGCATATTTGGAAATCGGACAGGTCACCATTGCATCCAGCTCGCCCCTGCCAAGCAAACGCACAGCTTCCAGGATGTAGGCTGCTGCTGCATATCCTGTTTCCCTGCCCGGTTGGCCCCAGTGCAATTCTGCAGAATGCAGCACATAGCCTTCACTTTCTCCGGGTTCAAGGACCTGAATTTTCCCGACATCGATTTGATCCCCGGGCTGCCAGGCAACAATCTCGATGCTGACCTGCAACTCTTTCGCACAGCGTTGCAGGACTCCGATATCGCCAACCACAACGGGCAGATACTTGTCGGGCAATTTTCTCCTTGCCAGAAAACGCAGAATTATCTCCGGGCCGATACCAACCGGGCAGCCCATGGTAATTGCTACCAGGCCTGGCCTGCTGAAAGAAATATTGCCAGTGGTTCCTGTATTGGGCATCAACCCCTCAAGCCTCCTGGTGAGAAAGAAAAATTATATTTTTCATGTTCACTCATTTCCATAACAGAGATCAAATGCATTCTGCAGCAATTCTATCCCGGCATCCTGCAATTTTTTGGAATCAAGCTCCTTGAGGAGGACTCCGACAACATCAAAGCGCGCCGGACGGTCATGGCAGCCCCGTTTGCTTATATATTCAAGGGCAACTTTTGAAAGCTGCTTCTGTTTGGGGACTGTTACTGAATCAAAAGGGGAGCCATAGAGGGTATCTGATCGTGTCTTCACTTCAATAAAAACCAGATCCGCTCCCTGTTCAGCTATAATATCGATCTCACCAAACCTGATACGGTAATTGCGTTCAAGAATGCGGTATCCGCACCGCTCCAGATAGCGGACTGCAATTTCCTCACCTCGCGCTCCCAGTGCCTTTTTGTGGAGAGTCATATGATATCAGCGTACATATTTTTCTGCCCCGAAAAACATCACGTCTCCCACAGATAAAGTTCTCACAATGCATTGATGCTGTGGACCCTGTTGTTACCTGCTGGATTTTGTTTACAAATCCATCATGTTGCCGCTATTCAGGTCTTTGGAATGAATTCCTTGACGCATTTAAAGCTTCGCCGATGGATGGCACAAGGACCGTGAGTCTTGATGGCCTGCCGGTGTTCGAGAGTAGGATAGCCCCTGTTTTGTTGAAAATTATATTCCGGATAGTGAAGATGATACTGGTCCATCAGTTCATCACGCACAACCTTGGCAACAATGGAGGCTGCTGCAATGGAGGCACTTTTCGACTCTCCCTTGACCAGGGTCTGCTGCGGTATTGTCGTTGGGATTTTTTGATTGCCGTCCACAAGAAGAAAATCCGGCTGGAGAGGCAGGGCGTGAACAGCCTTTTTCATGGCCAGCAGGGAGGCCTGCAGAATATTGATCCGGTCAATGTCTGTCTCTGAAACGATGCCGACACCGATGGTCGCTCCATTAATCTGCAATTCCTTATACAGGCGGGTACGATTATCGGCGTTGATGACCTTGGAGTCAACAAAAGCTCGATAATCGCAGTTTTCATCCAGGATAACGCAGGCGGCAACGACCGGTCCTGCCAGGGGCCCGCGTCCCACTTCGTCAAGCCCGCCAACCCATTGATACCCCTTCTGCCGCAGGCATCTTTCCAGGAAAAACGTGTCGGGGGCTGGATCAGGCCAGAGTTTCTCCGGATCCATCCCTGCTCACCCGCAGTTAGCGCAAGCCTTTTTCTTTGATACGGGCTGCCTTGCCGCGAAGCTCACGCAGGTAGTAAAGCCGTGAACGGCGAACTTTACCGCGGGAGACAATCTCCACCTTCTCCAGCCTGGGAGAATGCAGGGCAAAGGTTTTTTCAACCCCGACACCATGGGAAATCTTCCGCACGGTAAAAGTGGCTCCCATATTGCCTTTCCGCCGCCGGATAACAACGCCCTCAAAGACCTGTACCCTTTCCTTGTTGCCTTCAATGATGCGAATATGGACTCTCACCGAGTCACCGGCACGGAAATCCGGCATATCATAGCGCATCTGCTCTTTGTCAATTCGTTCAATAATATTGGTGCTCATACTCTGCTATTCTCGGATTGCTTCTTTTTCCGATGGGTGCCTCCGCATCACCCTTATTTGTTTAAAAAATTTTTTCTCAGTTGCCGGAAACTGACACCTCTTTTTATGTTTCAGTAAGCCGTTGGTTCAGAATCCCTCCAGAGCTACCGTAAACTTCTTTGCCTTATTTCCCCCCTGGCCCGAGGAGCCGATCAAGGACAATTGCAGCAGCCGATCTGACCGACAGGTGGTTGTAACTGCCTGGACCGGTTATAGGCGGCAATATGCCGTCTCCAGCTGCAATGACTTCCTGGGCCAATCCCCAGGCTGTTCCGAAAAGGATGAGAAAACATTCCCCGTCTGCAATTCTCTGCCGCACCTCGCGGTAAGACCATATGGCAGCATGTTTCTCCCAGGCGCTGGTGGCCAGGACTGTAGGCTTCTGCTGCCATTTTTCAGTCACTTTTGCCAGAACCTGGTCCAGGTCATCACAGATATGCACCAGGGACAGGGCCTCTCCCCGTTTGGCATTGTATTCTGCCCCATGGCCTTCCAGCCAATGGTCAAGCAGTTCCCTGAAGAGTTCCTGCTGGTCACTGTATGGCGTGACAACATACAGACTGTCAGCACCGTAAGTCCTTGCCGCTCTTGAAATATCATGCAGGTCCAGATTTGTAACCGCTGAGCCGATTATTTCCTGGTTCTTGTTGATTACCGGGTAATGAATCAGGGCCAAATCTATCCTGACTTTCTCAACCTCCTGCTCTTCCACTTTATTTCGTATACAGCGTATTCAACTTCTTTAATGTATTATTACTGCTGTATGCGTTTATATTCCTGCACCGACTCAAGCAGCCTGTATTTTTTCAAAATCTGCAGCTCTTCTTTACTGAACACCGCCCGGCTCAGCAACTGCGGCCTTTTTTCCAAGGTCTGCCGCACCGAGGCAACAAGCCTCCACTCGGCTATGGCAGCATGATCGCCGCTTAACAGGACCTCCGGGACCGTATACCCTTCAAATTCCCGCGGCCTGGTATATTGGGGATTTTTCAGGAGGCCGCGGCTAAACGTATCATTTTCCACCGAACCTTCACAGCCCAAAACCCCCGGCAGCAGCCTGGTAATCGAATCAATCAGGACCATTGCTGCCAGTTCCCCTCCGGTGAGGATATAATCGCCGATGGAGATCTCTTCATCCACATAATTTTCCCTGATCCTCTCATCAACCCCTTCATATCTGCCGCAAAGCAGGATGAGGTGATCATAGGCCGCAAGTCTTTCCGCTGTTTCCTGGGTATATGTCCTTCCCTGGGGAGAAAGAAATATGACCCGGCCCCCTGGATTTTCTTTCGCAATAGCGTGCAGGGCTCCTGCAATGGGCTCCGGCTTCATAACCATGCCCTCACCGCCCCCAAAAGGCCGGTCATCTGTCATGGCATGCCTGTCCAGGGCAAAATTTCTTATGTCATGGATATTGACATCTATCTTTCCTGCTGCCGCCGCCCGCCGGATTATGCCTTCATGCAGCGGGGAGTCCAGAAGCTGCGGGAAGATTGTAAGGATGTCAAATCGCATATTTACCGTTTATTACTGGAAGTAGTTGCCGGTGATCATCCACCTGTAAACTGATCTTCCTCATTTGCTTCCAGTAATCCCGCGGGTGGCGCAATGAACAGCCTGCCTTTCCGGGTGTCAATCTCTTTAATTATCTCTTCTTTTACCGGGATCAGATATTCCCTGCCACGGCCGGTTACGACAAGCATGTCGTGGGCCCTGGTGGAGAACAGGCTGGCTACTTTCCCCAACTCGCTGCCGGAGTCGGTGAACACCTGCAAACCTATCAATTGGTGCCAGTAATATTCCCCGGAATCCAGTTCCGGCAGGTCAGATTTCTGCAGCCAGACAGTGCTTCCCAGGATGGCTTCTGCAGCCTCCCTGGAGGCCACATCTTCCAGCTGCAGGATAGCCAGCTTGCCCTGCACCCGGCTTTTAACTACATTGTATATCTCTGTCCCGCCGCCTGCCGGCTCCTGCAGAACAACTGTTTTATAATGCTTAAAATTTTCAGGCTGTTCTGAATAGGAATAGACCTTAACTTCGCCTTTTATCCCATGCGGCTTGACAATCTCGCCAATCACAACAAGATCGTCCACCGATTCAGGATTTCGCCGGTCAGAGTTCCCGGGCATTCTATTCCATAATTTCAAGCCTGGAACGCTTGTTGATCTTACCCGCCCCGGCGGAAAGGAGTGCCCGCATAGCCCGGACTGTTCTCCCCTGCTTGCCGATCACCTTGCCAAGATCCTCTTTCGCGACCGTCAGTTCAATGACAACAGTATCATCCTGTTCAGTTTCCTTGACCTGGACCTGATCAGGATGGTCAACCAGTGCGGCCGCAATGTAGTGAATCAGTTCTTTCATGCAACCTATTCTGCAGCGCTTGTCTCAGCCTTTGCATGTTTTGCTATCAGGCTTTTCACTGTCTGCGTCGGCTTGGCACCCAGATCAAGCCACGACTGAAGCTTTGCAGCGTCAAAATGAACTTCAGCCGGATCTTTTAAAGGATCATAGGTGCCGACGATATCAAGAAACCTGCCGTCACGTTTTGCCTCAACATCCGCCACCACTATGCGGTAGTAAGGCACTTTTTTTCTTCCAAGTCTTGTCAAACGAATTTTTACCGCCATTATGCGAGCTTCCTCCTTATTTACAATGCAATTATATTGTTTTTCTCAAAAAAAGAATCAGACATTATACCTCAAAGAAAATTATAATGCTAGCGTCTTAATCCCTTGGGCAGTTTCCGTTTTTTTCTGCCTCCCATCATGGGGCCGGAAAAGCCCTTCATCTTTTTCATCATCTTCAGCATCTGGGCGTAGCTTTTAATGACCCGGTTCACATCCTGGACACTTGTGCCGCTGCCACTTGCTATCCGCTGCCGGCGGCTGGCATTGATTATCTGATAATTCCGTCTCTCAACCGGAGTCATGGAATTTATTATGGCCTCAGTCCGCACCAGTTCGCTGTCATCCGGCTTGGGCATGTTCTGCATCTGCTTCATCTTGTTGAGACCGGGGATCATACCCATTATCTGCTCAAGGCTGCCCATCTTCTTAATCTGCTGGATCTGGTCCCTAAAATCCTCCAGGGAGAATTCGCTCTTCTGGATTTTCTTGGCAAGCTTTTCCGCCTTTTTCTTATCAACAACGGCCTCTGCCTTTTCAATCAGGGACAGAACATCGCCCATGCCGAGAATACGTGAGGCCAGCCGGTCAGGATGGAATACCTCCAGGGCATCCATGGACTCGCCGACACCGACGAACTTGATGGGACGGTCGGTCACCTTCTTGATGGAAAGGGCTGCTCCGCCCCGGGCATCGCCTTCCATCTTGGTGAGCACCACACCTGTCAAATCGAGATCATTCTTGAATTTCTCGGCAACGGTGACAGCATCCTGTCCGGTCATGGCATCAGCCACGAAAAGTATTTCAGCCGGTTCGATCTGGGCTCTGATCTGCCGGAGCTCCTCCATCAGTTCCTGGTCAATATGCAGCCGGCCGGCTGTGTCGATAATTACAGTGTTCAGGTTCTTTTCTTCCGCTGCGATAAGTGCATTGCGGCAGATAGCTACTGGATTCTGACTTGTTGCCGACGGATAGACATCTACACCGATAGATTCTCCCAGGACCTTGAGCTGGTCGATAGCTGCAGGCCGGTAGACGTCAGCGGGAACCAGGTAGGGCCTTCTCCCTTTGGCCTTCAGGGATTTGGCCAGCTTGGCCGCAGTTGTTGTCTTGCCTGATCCCTGCAGGCCTGCCAGCATGATGACAACTGGCTGTTTCCCGTCAAGTTTGAGCAGTTCAGTCTGGCCGCCCAGAAGTTCAACCAATTCCTGGTGGACAATCTTGATCACCTGCTGACCGGGGGTAAGGCTCTCCAGCACATCCTGCCCCACCGCCCGCTCCGAGATGGCACCAATGAATTCCCTGACCACCTTGTAGTTGACATCTGCTTCCAGCAGTGCAAGCCTGACCTGGCGCAGGGCCTCATCGATGTTTTCAGGAGTGAGCCTGCCGTATCCCCTCAGGTCCCTGAATACCTTCTGCAGTCTATCGGTTAAATTCTCAAACATGATCAAATCACAAATATAGTTTTCGACCCGGGTCTTTCCGGCTAGTTGCAGCCAGGGCTGAAGAATTTATTCCGCACCGGCAATTATGGCCAGAGCTGAAAATACCGGGGTTTCACTTCCCTGATTTGGAGCCTGTAATTAGGCTGATGTTTCCTCCCGGCTCCAGATCCTTTTGAAAAACTGGCAAAGATAATTGCAACGGGCCAGAATGTCAAGCAAAGCATATGCTGCCATAACTTTTTGAAGTGTTCAAATATGCTCTATTGAATGCGGCAGCGGTAAACGAATGAAGCATGATTAGCTTTCATGCTGTCCTTGATAAATACTCAGCAAGGATTCTCTTGTTAATGCAGCATTTGAGAAAAGTTACGATTCTTTATATAATTTAGTATATTGTTTCAAATATTACAGCCGGACACAATTAATTATATAAAGCGAAACGCTTGACTTCCCTGGAAGAAATAATTCCGGTGACACAGTGGGTGAGTTTAAATAAATCTGTGTATCATGTTTTCCGGCAAGTCCGGCAATTGTTTACCCAGTCTAATCCTGAAAGAAGAGGCATTACATGAAAAACAGTTCTGCTGATGACAAAACAAACGGGAATATTCACGAGATTATTCTGAACTCTATACCAAGCGGCATAATCTTCTGTGACAAAAACAATAAAATCCGATTCATCAATCGGACCTACTCCGAGTATTTGGGGGTGAGCCAGGACGAAGTCATCGGCAAACATATCAAGCATTATATCCCGGCAACGAGAATCAGCCATGTGCTTAAAACCGGGAAGTCTGAACTTGGATTTAAATGCTCGGTCGGGGAAGGGAAGGAAAAAAAAATTCTCATTGTTAACAGGATCCCGGTAATCGGTAAAAAAAAGAATGTTGAAGGGGTCATTTCCCAGTCTCTCTTTGGTGACATCGGTGAGCTTAAAGACCTGTCTAAGCGTCTCGAACTTCTTGAAAAAAAGGTCTCCTCATACCGAGAAAAATTCCGGAGTGCCCTGTCGGCAAAATTCAACACCTCCGACATCAAGGGAGAGAGCCGGGCTATTGTCCGGGCCAAAAAGCTGGTGGGGAAATATGCCAAAACAGACTCTTCAGTTTTGATTGAAGGCCCCACAGGTGTTGGTAAAGAATTATTTGCCCATGCATTACACTCGGAAAGCAGGCTTTGTGATGGTCCGTTTGTAAGCATCAACTGTGCTGCCATACCGCACGATCTCCTGGAATCCGAACTCTTCGGTTATGTTCCGGGGGCATTCACCGGAGCCCAAAAAAGCGGGAAACTTGGAAAAATTGAACTGGCGGACAAAGGAACCCTGTTCTTCGATGAAATAGGCGACATGTCGCTGCAGGCACAAGTCAAGCTTCTTCGGATCCTTGAGGACAAACTCGTGTACAGGCTGGGCGCAAATCATCCGAACAAGGTCTCGTTCCGTCTTATAGTTGCCACTAATAGAAACCTGAAAGCCATGATTCGCGAAGGAAAATTCAGAGAAGATCTGTTCTACAGACTGAATGCCATGATAATTCATCTGCCGCCGCTCACGGACCGCACAAGTGACATTCCCATTCTTGTTAAACATTTTCTGAGCAATTTAGACAGGACTGATGTCTCTTTTTCGCCGGAGGCCATGGAGAGATTAATGCAATACAATTGGCCCGGCAATGTCAGGGAACTTAAAAACGCCGTAGAATGTTCCCTGAGTTTGATCGGCCGAAATTCCAACATTATCCATGTTCAGGATCTGCCGGCAACCATCGGCCCCTGGTCTTCAACAACCCCTTTAACGGGGGCGTCCTGCAGTCCTCAGACAATTACGCTTTCAGACAATGAACGCAACCTGATCAAGACAACACTGGAAAACAACAGGTGGAATATGGCGAATACTGCGAAGCTGCTGGGAATATCAAGAGCAAGTTTATACCAGAAAACCCAGAAATATAATTTATCGAGACCCAATACACTCAGATAACCCGTTTTCTCAAGATTATAAGAGTTCCAGCAAGAACCTGGCCAGACTTGCCCCATAGTCCTTATAGAATCTTCGCGTAAAATGAAGCCCATCAATATATTTTTCCTCGCCAATCGGGCTCGCTTTAACAAATCCATAAAAATCGTGGACTGGGATTCCTGCTTCTTCTGTTATGCATGCAATAATTGTATTATACTCTGCAATACGTTCATTTCTCCAGGGGTCCGTCTTCAAAAAGCTTTCCGCAACTGGCGGGATATTTGAAAAAACGACTTTCCCCAAGGTCCTTGCAAGAAGGAGCGCGGTAATCTGCCTCATATTGTTTGCAAACTGTTCTGAACCAATGAACGGCTTTCCTTCTGCATCAGGCATGAGGTCCCGGTGCCCGGTGTAGACATGGACGATATTTTTATCCTCCAGGGGCCAATATCTTATCGTCCCCAATATCTCAGCCGTATTCCCGGCATTGTATGGCAGCCTGCTGACAATCGCCTTTTCAGCAAAAAACTCCTTCATAAAAAGAAAAAACAATCGTGTATGGGAACTTCCCGCAAAAAAAACTTTTTTGGCAATCTCTTGGTTGGTTCGCACCAGAATTGTTTCCTTTCTATATTTTCCAAGGATAATTTTTTCTTATCCCAAGTTAAAATTGCATATATGATTCAAGAATAGCGCGAAAGTACAAATATAAAAAAAATTATAGTTTTCCTTTATTACTGAAAACGATTTACCTCAATTGAGAGAATTTTTATATATTGTGCAACAACAAAAATTGAGTTTTGACTAAGCTGCCGCGCCATAATTTTTTGTAATTAGAATTCTTAAAACTAATTCCTTTCTGTGAATTACTGAAAGAAAATTGTATCTGTCTGGACTGGCATTGTGTGTCTATAATCTGGACATGTCCAGATTATAGACACACAATCTCCATTATTAGTGCTCCATTTTCGCAGTTTTTGTAAATCATAAATTGCCCCATAAAATAATTAACACAACGATGTCAGGTGGTTGGATATTTTCTTGTTCCCACTCCGTTAATTGGCACAGCCGTTGCTATAATAAGTTATTTTATTGACTAACAGAATTCTCATCATTTGAGGAGGAATCTCTCCATGCAATGTTCCAGTTGTGAAAAGGCAAAGAAAAAAGAGTTTGCAGTGGAATTAGATTTTGAGGCCTGCAAGGAATGCGGCTATTGCCTTGATGTCTGCGAAAATGAAGTTTTTAGCCCGGGCAGCAAATTTAATGCAAAAGGGTACCGTTCAATGGAGGTCAAGAATCCTGAAAACTGTATTGGTTGCATGAAATGCTTTTATAATTGTCCTGATTTTTGCATTGAGATTAAAGGAGTAGACTAACTTATGAAAAGATATCTTGAGACAGGTAACTTTGCCATAACAGAAGGGGCAATTCTTGCCGGCTGCAGATTCTTTGCCGGGTACCCCATTACCCCCGCCACGGAAATTGCCGAATCCATGTCAAGCAGGTTGCCGCAGGTAGGCGGAACATATATCCAGGGAGAGGATGAATGCGCTGCTCTTCATCTGTGTATTGGAGCAGCTCTGGGAGGCCAAAAAGCAATGACGGCCACTTCTGGGCCCGGGTATATTCTTTACGCTGATCCTTATGGCTGGGCCATTGGATGCGAGATTCCCCTTGTTATTCTCAACTCAGGCCGCGTTGGCCCGGTAAGCGGGATTACAGGGGCACCTGGACAGGGTGAATTCTACCTGACACGCTATCCCACCCAGGGCGGCAATTTCGAATCCATAGTACTTGCTCCCAATTCTGCCCAGGAGGCCATGCTGATGGTGGTTGAGGCCTTTTACCTTTCAGAACGCTTCAGAATGCCTGTGACAGTGCTTGCCGACCAGCTAATAACTGACGGCTTTGAAGATATCAGCGTTCCTGAAAATGAGGCGGAGATGAAGGAGATGGGCTTTCGAACCTGGCCGCGCAAAATACACCAGGGACCTGATTTCTATCCGCCGACCGATGCCCTGGATTTGCCGCCAGTGGTACTTGGTCACAATACCGGGGCATTATGTTCTGACTGGACACCGACTGAAGAGGGTTACGACATCGAGGAAGTTGAGGACCATCATAAGCATGCCTATCGTTTAATTTTCAAGGTACGTAACAATAGGGACCTTTTCAGCCACCTGTACGCCAAGAGTTACATGGATGATGACCCGGACCTTGTTGTCGTGTCTTACGGGACACCGTCCAGAGTTGTAAACACAGCTGTCAAAAAGGCCCGTGAAAACGGCCTCAAAGTAGGTTCTTTACGATTGATTAATTTGTGGCCTTTCCCGGATCAACATTTCACCTTGAAAACCAAGTATTTAGCTGTTGAATTAAATTGGGACGGCCAGATGGTACGTGAGGTTCAAAGGGCTGTTCCCTGTGATTCCGAAGTCCATTTTCTCGGGACCTGCGGAGATCTCCCAACAGTTACAAATCTGCTGGAAACCTTCGACAAAATTCTTAAAGGCCAGCCCCTTGAACGCAAGGGATGGATACAGGAGGCATGGTAAAGTGGATTATTTAGCGCAAAAGTACCTGAGGCCAAGAAAAATCCCCAGCACAGCATGCACTGGATGCGGTTTGGGTGTTAATCATAAATTAACCCTGCAGGCAATTTACGAGCTCGGTCTTGAAGTAAAAGATATTGTCTGGGGGACCTCTATCGGGTGCGCTGGCCGCCAGACCTTCGGGACCTGGAAGGGCGACGGCTTCGCCGCAACCCATGGCAGGGTATATGCCATTGCCAGGGGCCTCCGGCTCGCACTTCCCATCGAGAAGAAAATAATTCTTACGGTGGGCGACGGTGATGCATTCGGCATCGGCCTGCTGCATCTCATTCATGCGGCGCGCTCAAATGCAGACCTTACAATTATCGTCAATGATAATCTCGGCTATATG